>Ga0255336_101015_pt1 | contig 26713 bp, 32 predicted proteins | sample MeOH1_35cm_T3_17_FD_189102 | JGI IMG/M metagenome (GOLD analysis project Ga0255336, IMG submission 189102) | Sandy soil microbial communities from University of British Columbia, Vancouver, Canada - MeOH1_35cm_T3_179 | ecosystem: Engineered > Artificial ecosystem > Sand microcosm > Unclassified ...
GCTTTCGAGGCACCTCTCCGAGCACGAGCAGAACGCCTTTGACGCTACCTGCAAGAAACTCTATCGCTTCCTCTGTCCCTCATGAATCGCATCAAACCACCCACAGATTCCGCCGACGAGCCTAAAATAAAGGCACGCAACGTCAGTCAAATGGGAGGCTTTGCGAAGGGACTGCGTGTCATAGAGGCACTCGGTGCCAGCCGCAGTTCACTGACCATCGCTGATATAGCTCGAAATAGCGGGCTCGACCGCGCGACTGCTCGTCGTTGTGTTCTTACTCTCGTCAACATCGGATATGCAGCAAGTGACGGTCGGCACTTCCAGCTTACGCCTCGGGTCCTGCGCTTGGCTCATTCTTTCTTGACAGGCCGCCTGCCTACCTTGATCCAACCCTCGCTTGAAATACTTGCCAACCGCATGCAGGAATCGTGCTCCGCGGCAGTGCTAGATGGCAGCGAAATCGTTTATATTGCTCGCGCGTCGCAGCACCGCCTTATGGGCGCCGGTTTGCATCGAGGCAGCAGGCTGCCTGCGTTTTGCACGTCGATGGGACGAGTGCTTCTTGCGGCGTTGCCAGTTGAGCAGAGCTTAACACTATTGCGCGACAGCGAACGACCAGCCATTACCGAAAGGACTCTGACTGAAGTTGATCAACTGATGAGCGAACTCGAAAGGATCCGCGTTGATGGGTACGCTGTCATCGATCAGGAACTCGCGCTTGGTAGCCGTTCTATGGCGGTACCGATAGCCACTGGCTCCGGACATACCGTAGCCGCAATCAATGTAGGAATTCCGACGCTGCGCTCGTCGTTGGAGCAACTCCGCGTCAATGTGCTACCAATGCTAGTCGAAGCACAGGCCCGGCTATCGCAAGTACTGGCCCAAGGCACCAGTGTGTGATGCGCGCTGTGACGAACCTTCTACCGACTCTTTATTGGGCCTGACGACAGCCCGACGCATACGAAGCCTCTACTCAGTTGCAAGTTCTAAGTTCCAAGTCCGAAGGCGCATTACTGAATATTTGCATGCACTTAGCTTGATGTAGGCCATCAAGGCGCGTGGTAGATTAAGCCATTGTTGCGTACGTTGGTTACAGGTAATCGAACCGTTGCCCATGAGTTAAACGATCTCAGTACATGTGCGCCTGCAACGCCCTACATTTACGGCGCGACGCTCCAACTGCGTTAGCAAGAGCGATCCAGTGCGGCGGTATGGCCCCGCACGTCAAATCGATACCGGTGAACAAGCACTCGTCACTTCGGATTGAGCTTGCGCCACAACGTCGTTTTGCTGATACCCAGCGCTTTGCACGTAGCGTCGCGGTCCCCGCCAAATTCATTCAGCGTTGCTCCAACTTGGTCGGCCTCCAACGACCGACTCAGCTTCCGCAAGGTCAAGCTCTCATCGCTAGTCGCTACCGTCGTGCTTACCTTCGGGGGCGATGATGCTGAAGTGCTGCAGCGTTGGACTTGCCCCCGCATAACCGGACACCCGGTCACGCTTAGGTTGGAGAAACTGCTTGCCGACGAAACTCACGAGGCGAGCGGTATTTCAGGGCGCTGTGCGGGTGTGACTCGTTATAGTGGTCGAACGCGATGGCCAGGTTTTGCAACGCCGTCCTGGCGTCGGGTTTCGGCATCCACGAAACGTAATCACGCTTCATCGTTTTAACGAAGCTCTCGGCCATCCCGTTGCTTTGCGGGCTTCTGACGGGTGTCGTGACCGGCTTCAGTCCGATGTTCCGAGAGAACTTTAATGTGTCGTCGGCAATGTAGCAGGAACCATTGTCGCTTAACCACTCGACTTCGGTTTCGGTCTTCAACGCGCCGGCGAAGCGGTTCTCGACGGCTTGAAGCATGACGTCACGCACCATGTCGCCAGTGTAACCGCCTGTGCTTGCGGCCCAACTCATGGCTTCGCGGTCGCAACAGTCGAGTGCGAAGACGACACGCAATGGAGCACCGTCATCGCACCGGAACTCGAAGCCATCCGAGCACCAGCGCACGTTGCTTCTGTCCACCGCGACCTTGCCATCATGCCGACGCGTAGACGAGACTTGACGAGGGCGACGTTCAAGCAGCAGGCCGTGGCGACGCATCACGCGATACACCCGCTTTGCATTGACGCGCGGTTGAGCCAGCGCATCCCGGCTTCGCCTCAGCAGCGCCCAAGCACGTCGGTATCCATATGTCGGCACGTCGCCTAACAGCTCGTGAAGTTCGGCGACAAGCGCCATGTCGTCGAGGACCGGCATCTTGCGCCGGTCGACCCAATCAGCCGACCGCTTCGATTTGACTGCGAGATTCGAGCGCGACACACCCAGGACTTCACAGACCGTTTTCAACGGTCGTCCCCCGGCAGCAATGGTGAGCGCGCAGTCAATTTTTTTGCTCGACCATACTCCACTGCTTCACGGAGGATTTCTACCTCCATCGTCTTCTTTCCCAGCAATCGCTGCAGCTCACGAATTTGTTTCATTGCTTCGGCGAGGTCTGATGCCGGCACAACCTGCTCGCCGGCAGTGACCGCCGACAGACTCCCGTCCTGATAGAGCTTGCGCCAGCCGAAGACCTGGTTGGCATTTACTTGATGCCGGCGAGCGACGCCAGAAACGGTCGCGCCGGGCTCGAACGTCTCGCGAACTATCGCGAGCTTCTCTTCAACAGAACGCCGGCGGCGCTGCTCCGGCTGGGTCAGAACTTCTAGTGGTTCCACGTTGTGACTAGGCTTAAACATAGGCAGAAGACTACCTCAAAATTTAAGCGTTGCCGCATGTCCGGTGTTTGCGGGGGCCGGCCCACACCCGCACTGGCTACACTCGCGGCCAAAACAGCAGCAGCCAGCATTGGCTTTCGAAGGAACACTTTCTTCCTAATTAAGAATCAGATAACGACCTTGAGGCAACGGCATCTGAAATTACGGCGCCTAATTCAGCAGCACCAGGCGCGATACAATGCGATTGTGCGCAACATCCCCCGACTCGATTCAGCGTGGGCTGCTTGAACAATCACTCGCAACGCGATCCGTTGCGGCCGCAGACAATAGTCACAACTGTGTAGCGAGTGTGAGGTCAGCGGGTACTAATCGAGTAATCGTTATAAGACTCACATACGTTGCCGCTTTTCTACCGGCGCAGGCCGTAACAACAATACATTCCGCCCTATCTCCCGTCATAACCTTCTCACCTACGTTGACCAGCTCGTTTATACGAGCCGATCGCCTCGGGTAATGCCGCTCGTCCTGTCCGGCGGAATCAAGAAGACGCAGCCCCCGGACGACGCTCTTACAAACAAACCGCCCGGCGTACGCAGCGCGGCCATTACCGCCCAGAATTATCCACGCTTGTAACGGATCGTGCATTGCGTGATACAAGATTCTGTTTTTCCATTCCCGTTATCTTTACTGGTGGCAGTGCCATCTATAAAGTGATCGTGCAATTTTCGCTTCGTTGATTTTGTTCCGTGCAGATACCAAAGTCCGTGGCCGTTACCTGATTCGTAAACCGGAAGACCGATCGCAGCAACTAGGTCGGCACGCTCGACACGACGTACGGGCCAATGGCGCGCGGCTTTGTTTCTCTGACGGCAGTGGTCGACTGGGCGAGCCGTCGGGTGCTGTCGCATCGGGTGGCGATCACGCTCGAGGCCGAACATGCCGTCGCCGTGATTGAAGAAGCAATCGTGAAATACGGCCAGCCGGAAATCGTGAACACGGATCAGGGCGGCCAGTTCACCAGCGACGCGTTCAACGGGGCGGTACTCGGTGAAGGCATCCAGATGTCAATGGATGGCAAGGGCAACTGGCGTGACAACGTGTTCGTTGAGCGGTTATGGCACAGCGTCAAGTATGAAGAGGTGTATTTGAAGGCCTATGAATCGGCTGATCAGCGCACGCCAGTCGATTGCTGCTTAGATGATGTGGTACAACCGGCAATGGCCCCATTCCAGTCTGGCTGACCGGACGCCGGAGGAAGCTTACTTCGCAATGCTGCCTGCGATAGAAACGGCAGCGTAACGACCAGCGCTTTCCACTTTGCATCGCGAAACTACAGTCTGAACGCAGGACGTAAAATGCCAGCGTCACTGCCCGATGTCGCCCAGTGGCAGGCACAACTCAATGGAACGGGCAACTCCTCACGCTGGAAGAACGGGCCGCAGGTGCGGTGCACGACGCCAAACTGCCGGATTCCCTGCCTGCCATCATAGATGGTCCCGTGACTGTGCGACAGACAGATTCGCACGCACCTGGCCTGCCTCTGCGCTCGTGTTCCATGGCAACACCTAATCCAGACTGGTACCCATCTTGCCCGAAGAGGTAGTTGTCACCTGACACTTCTGGCTGAGCGGTCGCGAAGACCTGCCCAAGCTGCACCGCGTCACATCGCTATGGGATGACGTCCGAGCAGCCGCCGATGCCAACCGATCGTTACTAACGGGCGAGTCTCCAGAAATGCGATATGTCGGACCCTGATACGTCGAGTGTGTCGGACCTGGTTCCAGATTTTTCGTTCCCGTTGCCAAGTTCCCTTCGCTCTTGTGATCAGCGGAAAAACAGGCGCTGCGCAATCGTGGCGAGTGGGTAAATAATGCTGGGCTGAATCGCCGGTGGCAGTTCAAGCGGCTTGAGCAGCATCTTCATGCACGTATCCGCCGACATGTTACGCCGTATCAGCCGATGGATTCGCGCCGAGCGCTCGCGGTGGTGGATAGGGTCATCGACTCGCTCGGGATATCGGATCGCAAAGGCATGCCGCAACGCGATCTCCGAGTCTTCGTTCCTGATTTCCATGACACGTCGCATTAGCGCGCTGAGTACGCTAAATCGGCCATTTCTTTCTATTTTGTTGTATTTCCTGAAGTACCTGAGAAAGTGTTTGTAATGGCGAACCTCATCAGTGCGGATATTATCAATAATCTCCGCCAGCACTGGCTCGTTCGTGCACTCGCCGATCGCGGCATAGAGTGTTGCGGTCCCTGTCTCAATCACGCAACGCGCCACCATCTCAAGCGCTTGTGTTTTCTCGAAATCCTCCACCGAACATGTCTTCGAATATTCGTTGAAGAAATTGTGGAATGCGGTGTCCCAGTCAAAATCTGGCCATACGTGTGCGATGTATGTCTTCAGCGCGCGCCCGTGCTGTAGCTCTTCAGGCTCCCACTCATCGTTAAGCCAGGCGGACACTTCCGGGTCGCTGGAAAAGAAGAGACTCAGGTTGCTCGTATATAGGCCAGTTCCACTCTCGATGAACGAAGCGGCGCAAAGAAGAAGCAGCAAATCTTCATCGGCAATGGCATGCTGACGGTCCATTGCGCAGAGGTCGATGTCTTCTATACGCCATGGCATTACATGCCGACGCTCGCTGTTAGCATGCATTGTTTCGAACTCTCCAGCCATAAATTAATTTCATCAACATCACCTCAACTAATGAGGAATGTAAATTTTGATCGCAGGTGAATATTTTCGCACTTCAAATTTCACCAAGAATGCCCATCGCACCCAACGGGGAGAAAAGATGCGCCCGTGAGCCCGTTGAGCAAGTGGGTAGCTACCAAAGCAAATCCGTGCGAGCGCAGCAGCAAAGAGCGTGGTCGCACCGAGGAACGGGTAGGCAATTTCTTAGACAAGTCGCGAATGACCTTCTTAGCTAGCAAGTAAGCACCGGAGCCGCAGGGAACGGGGCAATACGTCGTCGTGATCTACGACATACGTCGGTGAGTCTCAAGAACTGGTGAGCAGGCGGGGCAATTGAACTCCTTGCTCACGCCGTTACATCCCAACAGTCACCCGTATCGCCTTCGCACGCTTCAGATTACGATACCGTGCAAGCGCCCACAACGGGAAGAACTTGCGATAGCCGTGGTAACGTAGATAAAACACCCGAGGGAAGCCCGTTCCTGTGAAGAGCGTCTCGTCCCATAGACCATGCTCTTTTTGTTGTGTGAGCATATAGTCAATTCCGCGCGCAACTGCCTCACCGTTCACCTCGCCCGCCGCCATCAAACCAAGCAACGCCCAGGCAGTCTGCGACGCAACGCTTGGTGCGCGCTCGTAGGCCGAGTAGTCGAGCATGTAGCTCGTGCCGCTTTCTCCCCAACCGCCATCCTCATTCTGGATCGACTCGAGCCATTGCACAGCCCTTCTGATCCGCGGATCGGTATGCGGCATGCCAACCGCGTTCAGAGCACACAGAGAACTCCAGGTGCCATAGATGTAATTCATTCCCCAGCGACCATACCAACTCCCGTCGTCTTCCTGCTCTTGGAGCAGGTAATTGAACGCGCGGAGCGCGGCATCGCTCGTCGCCGGTGTCTCGCCGAGCTGTGCAAGCATCGATAGGCAGCGCGCTGATACGTCGGCCGTCGGTGGATCGAGCAGTGCGCCGTGATCGGAAAATGGAATGTTGTTGAGATAGTACTGTGTGTTTTCCGGTTCAAATGCGCCCCAACCGCCATCGTTGCTCTGCATGCCGACAACCCATTCGTGTGCTCTCGATATTGACTTGCAATAAGCGTGGGCGCCACAAAGCTTCGCCATGCGGTCCATAGCCATTACGACGACCGCCGTGTCGTCCACGTCCGGGTAATGCGGGTTCGCGTATTGAAAGGCCCAGCCGCCAGGTCTCACATTCGGGCGGCGCGAGATCCAGTCGCCACGCACATCTAGAATCTGCAGCGGCTTCAGCCATTCCAGGCCACGCAACGCGGCTTCTTCGGCGCGGATATCGCCTGTTTCGAGCAATGCGTGCGACGTGAGCGCCGTGTCCCATACAGGCGAAAGACAAGGCTGACAGTAGGCCTCGTCCTCGCGAATGACGAGCAGCTTTTCAAGCGACCGGCGCGCGATTGCGCGATTCGGGTGATTTTCCGGATACCCGAGTACGTCGTACATCATCACTGCGTTGGCCATTGCGGGATAAATCGCTCCCAGCCCGTCCTCGCCGTTCAGGCGCTCGTCGACGAACGCAACCGCCTGACCGATGGCGCGTTTGCGCGTGCTCTTCGGTAACAGCCCGTCGACCGCACGCAACATGTGGTCGACCGTGCGAAAGAACGCAAACCAGAGAGCGCTCTGGTGCGATTGCCTTCGCAGCAGACCGGCTTTGCCGGGCCCGTCAATGAAGAGCTCGTCGATGAGCACGCCACGCGGGTTCTTCGCGATCGGCCGCTTCGCGTTTAACACGAGCAGCGGCACAATGACCGTCCGCGCCCAGTAGGATATCTTCGACAGATGAAATGGAAACCACTGCGGGAGCAACATGATCTCGGCGGGCATCATGGGAACTGCGCGCCATGGAATCGCGCCGTACAGCGCGAGTTGGATACGCGTAAATACGTTCGACATCTCGGCGCCGCCCATGGCATGGATTGCACGCCTCGCGCGCCGCATGTGCTCCGCATCCGCGTTATCGCCAATTACCTTCAGCGCGAAATATGCCTTTACGCTTGCACTGATGTTCGGAGCACCGCCGGTAAACAGGGGCCAACCACCGTCGGGTTGCTGGATACGACGTAGGTAGCGGCCGATCTTCCCTTCAAGTTCGAGGTTCGGCGTCTCGCCTAGATAGTGGACGAGCAGGACGTATTCACTAGGAATCGTCGAGTCTGCCTCCAGCTCGTAGACCCAGTGCCCATCTTCGTGCTGCGCAGCAAGCAGTGCGCCGGTCGCACGCGTAACCGCGGCTTCGAGCTCGTCTACTGACGTCGTCGCCGCGCGCCCCCGACTTCGTGCTACCCGGACCTCGCGCAAGTCCCATATTGCATTGTCAGGTACCGGGATATCTAACTCCCGATCATGAAGTGAATTGTTCATCATCTTTCTATCTACGTGGCAAGTAACGCCGCACTACTTCCTAACCTGGAGGGATATGCTGAGGCCCTGGCCGCAGGTTGCCCAATCAAGGCATTTAGCGTTAGAAAAGTAGTCTCTCTGTTGATGTCGTTAATATCAGAAATCTCGCCGGTGACGAGATTCTTCACGTAATGCGTGAGTTCAACGATTTCTTGTGGATCCAACATGGACAGAACCCCGGTGAAGGAATTCCGACCTGCAGCACACACGCGTGGAATGGTGCGACTTCGATCACTCTGGAACGGTGACATCGGCTACCACGAACCGCCTGGTTTCACTCTTTCTGGGAACTACTCCACACAGTGAGCCCATCGCTCACGATAAGAGTGAAACAGACTCGGTACCATCAGACTGCGTGAATAGATCGGCAGTTTGCCCTTCATGTCAAGCAAATACGGCCACGAACGTTGCGATCCACTGCGCTCAGCGAATTCACAGCACCTCACGCACCCAACCCCGTCAGCCGAACACTATTCGTCATCCAGAATCAAGCGGAGCATGGCACGCTCTTCCCACGAGAGTAGTTCGGAGTGGTGTTCCTTCAACTCGCGAAGTGACTGCAAGAGTCGTTTCACGATGTGAGGACCACCGATCAGCAACGGCCAAGCGTGCATGAGATATGCCAACGCGACAACGTTCCGACGCTCGCACCATCGATCAAACAAAGACTGGCAAATTTCGTCTATGAACGCCAAGCCGTGAACCCGTGCATCATGGTGCCAAACCTCTTCAGCACCACATGTCGTGAATTGCCCATCATTACAAGCCCGAAAATCACGAAAGATTGGTTCGTTGTTGATGCCATAGCAGTTGACGGCTGGTAGGCGCATGACGAAATAGTGTGTGTCAGAACCAGTTGAACAGCGTCCAATAGAAAACCGACTACCTTTCAGTCGTATCAGCCAATAGCAGGCCACATTGCCAAGGATAGGCAAGCGATATCAATCAACGACAGCAATCCATCGAGGCTCGCAAATATTCAACAATTGACGAATTATGCGAAATGTTAGCGTATGTGCGTTGCCAATGTCAAACACTCAAAATTTCGCCGCCGTGACGATTAAGGAGGGAGCAAGCCATCGTGAGACGCTCCACGGGATCGTGGATGTGTCGTCGCTTCGGCAGGGGGCAGCGCTCACAAACGTGCGCAATTTAAATGTCATTGCGGTGCTGGGCACGCCTGTCGGTCCACCACTATCCGCCTGAGACCGTCACGGCCTGAGCAGTGACCCTTCGTTGCAGACTTCCAGTTCGTCCCCACTGCATAGAGCCATCAATCCAATCAGGAGATAACCCGCGGATACGCAAGCCGTAATGCCACCCCCTTTCGAGACCGCGTCAATGACGCACCTGATATCGGCAGTCATTTGTCGCGTCAGCACGTTAAATTTCGCGCCGAATTTAACATCACGTGCTGCCAGGAGTTGCGCTTCCATCCACAAAAGGAGGCGACGATTGCGTTCGAGGCGTGACCTGCAATGTGCCAGAACGTCAGACGGCGCCCGGTCGCCTTCCGGTTGAAGACAGAAGTTCTGCCTCAGCTTTCGCTGGACATGGACGCGATCCTGATAAAGCAATTCGAGCAGGAGCTCAGATTTGTCACGGAAGTTCGAATAAAACGCACCCCGCGTATAACCGGCCTCTGCGGCAATATCCTCTATACTGGACGCACCAAAGCCTCGTGTGGCAAAGAGGATTCGTGCAGCTTCAAGTAAGCGCTGTCTCGTTTGGGTCCGGCTCTGCTGGCGCGTTAAGCGCATACGGTTCGACGGCATCGGATCGAGGACGCAGCACTGACGCCTTTGCGGGTGCCGGGTGTAGGCCTAAGCCCACTGGAAACACTGGTTTGGCCATGCACGCTTGAGTGAATGCGCCGCACAAACACAGCAAGGAAGCCAAGTTCTTCTGCCGTCAAGCCCGAAAACAATTCACTCGCTACAGAGCAGCGAATTTCAGCCAGTGCTATAGCAAGCTTGTACCCCTGTGGCGTCAGCGTGAGCTTCCTGATGCGGTGGTCTTCCGAGCGCCGACTCCGAACCAACAGCCCTTGTCCTTCAACCCTGCCCACCAAACGGGAGATCGCACTTGAGGTGATTCCCGTCGTGTCCGCCAGCTCCGCAACTGTAGAGCGCCGGCTTGTCGCCAGCACGTATATGATGCCAGCCTGCGCCGCACTGATTCCGAGTGCGCTAGTCACGCGGTGGCTTGAGCGGCGCGTGACTAGCGAGTCGACTGGCGGAAGGAAAAAGAAGAAGCTATCAACAATCGCTGTCACAACGCCCGCTCCTCAACCAACCGACAGCGCGGTGACCCGCTCCGCTTTTGCGAATGCGCTTTCGTGCAACTGCGCCGCTGCCCAGTCCACAAAGGCACGGAGGCTGCTAACCCTATGTCGATTATTGGGATAGACCGCAGCAATTGAAAGCGACGGCGGCTTGTACCAAGACAAGATTTCCACGAGAGCTCCGGACCGAAAGTACGGCGCCATGACAAGCCGCGGAGCCTGAATTACACCCGCGCCAGTGGCACCGCAGATGACATAGGTCTCAGCGTCGCTTACCGACAACGCAGATCTCATTTGAACTTCCGTCGCGCTCCCCTCGATCACAAATTTGAAGCTTAAGGTCCTGCCTCTACGCGCCAAGTACTGCACCGCGAAATGGTCATTGAGTTCCTCAACATGTTGGGGCTCCCCATGCTTAAGGAGGTACTCGGGGCTGGCAGCAGTGGCTACCGGCAATTCACCAAGTCTGATTTGGACGAAGCCCGGGTTCCTCACATCCCCGACCGATATGGTGCAATCTATCCCATCTCTGACCAACGCCTCAGGTCGTTCACCAAGTTCAATCGCGAGATCTATGTTGGGGAACCGTTCCCTGAAATCCCCAATTCGGGGAGCGATGACAAGTCTTCCGAACCACGTCGGCATGTGGACGTTAAGACGTCCACTCGGTCCCTTTCCGCTCGAAAGAAACTTTTCCGCGTCGGCAACATCCCCAAGGACGCGCGCGCAATGCCTGTAGTACTCCAACCCTTCAGGTGTGAGGCTCAGCTGTCGGGTCGTTCTCTGTATCAAGCGAGTCCGCAGATTTTCTTCGAGCTTCCTGACTATGGCCGATACTGTTCCTCGCCCGAGAGAAAGCGCATCTGCTGCGCGCGCAAAGCTGTCGAGCTCAACAACCTTGGAGAAAACCTGCATTGCCTTAAGCCGATCCATATCAACTCATCTCGTGCAAACTGCCCTCTCCATGAAACCGGCACCCGGAAACTTCGCCATCGGACCCCGCCCCTGGTACTCCTCGGACAGCGAACCCTTCCCTCACGCGAGCCGCAATTATATTCAACGCATGATGAATATGTCCGTGATGATAGGCGAGCGCTCTCGCCCTGTCAATCGCCGCGGAACTCCGCCCGAGGATCAGAAAGTTATGTCGAGAGGGCTTGCGTCAGCATGGCGGGGTTCGAGGAATGCACGGATGTGACGCCGTCGGTCAATCAGAAGAACGGATTGCTACGTGCGGTTGCCCGATGTGAAATACGTTGTGCCTGTCGCTACGGACCGCACTGTCGCGGCAAGCACAACGCAACGGGTCGACCAAATGAGGCGTTCGGCATCGCGCCAGCCCGCGCTAGACCCGTCGCACACGCAAGTATCTGCCGTTCGGGCTCACAAATCACCACTTGTGCTGGAAAGACCTCTTTCCGTAGATTGCCACAGTCCGCATTTTCGCTGCCGGCGGTCCGCGAATAGCGAGGACCGGCGGTTATTTGCGGCGCTTATCTTCGAATTCCGACCAGTACCATCTGCTCCGTGCATTGACCTTCGTTGGGAACAGCGAGTTGTACACGCTGGGTCTCCAGGCGGATCTGAACACGGTGTGGAACCTATACGTCGATCCCGCTTCATTCTGAATGCGTTCTTGTCCGGAACGAACCCGCTCTGCTTCGCCTATCCCGAGATCGGACTGAAGATTGTCGTCGGCTCCCCGCCCTGGCTCCGGTTCTGTTCGTCGCTGGAACGCCCACGCGAACGGATGATCAAGGTCGCGCGGCATCTGGTTTGGGCCGGGCGTATGTCAAGTTCGCGACTGGTTGTTCCGAGTGCCTGCATCAGCTGATGGGCAAGGTTTCGGGACTTGTCGTCCGTAGCAAATCCCGGCATTGTGAACGCCAGGATGTTGGAACGAGGAGGTCCTAACTGGCCGAGTGTTCTGGCCCCAACGATGAGTGCATGATTAGAGTCCAGGCCGCCAAAGACTCCAAAGACAACACGTTCCAGTTTCGTCGCGCGAAGACGCTGTGCAAGTCCAGCTACCTGAATACTGTACGCCTTGAAACAGTCCTGTTGCAGTCGTGCCGCCTCACCTGGAACAAACGGGAGGCGCTCCAGCCTGCGCGATAACCCTAGATCCCTGTACGGCGGTTCAAGGCGAAAGCCGACAGATCGAAACGTATCGAGACTGGCCTCATGAGCCCGCCTATGTGATCCCGTTATTATTTTCTCAAGCGCTACGCCGATCGAGTCGAGAAGTGCATCCTGCAAAAATAGATCCTCGATCGAAAACCCCGATAGCGTAAGCTCTGAAAATACCGTGAGTGCCGTTCCGTCCGAATGGCATTCGCGGGCCATCTCAAGAACCGCATCCGCGTTCCGGTCCGGCTCCGCCAGGTGGATGGTGATCCCACAGGCCGCCACAGGCGCGAACCCCTGGCTGTATAACGAGCGAAAGGACAATGGCCGTGCATCCTCAGACGGCGGATTCCCGGAGTGACTCATCAATGTAATTATCCTGCGGTTTGCCACACCTGGATCGTAGGACCCTTAGGCTCCGCTCTTCCATACCGTGGAGCTCACTTTTGCACCAACCCGTACGAATCAGATAAAGCACTAGTGAAGACTGCTCAGCGCATCGCGCCGGACAGTTTCGTGATGAGCTTCGGAATTCCTAACTTCGAGAATCGAGCGGGACCGCGGCAAATTTTGACCGTATCCGATTGTCGTCGCTAGTGGCAGACTTTTCCGGACTCGTTGAGCGCTCAGCCAGGCTCATGAGATTGGCGACCGACGGATCAATTGCGTCGGTGAATGGCTTCGGGTAGAGACCGATCGCCAGCACAATTAAAGCCAGCCCACCGAGCAACCCGAATTCGCGTCTGTCAAGATCTACGAGCTTTTCCACGCGTGCATTGGCAATCGCACCGAAGATGACACGTTTGTACATCCAGAGGGTGTATGACGCGCTAAGAACCAGTGTCAGCGACGCCAGAGCACCAACCCAGAAGTTAAGGCCGATCGCCCCCATCAACACCATAAACTCGCCCACAAAACCGCACGTCCCGGGCAAGCCGACATTGGCCATCGAGAACAGCATCATGAACGCCGCGAACTTCGGCATCGTATTTGCGACTCCGCCGTATGCACTGATCGAAGCACTTTGGGTCCGGTCGTAGAGCATTCCGGTACATAGCAGCATGGCTCCGGAAACGATACCGTACGAGATCATCTGGACAATCGCGCCTTCTGTGCCTATCGGATTAAAGAGAAACAGACCAAGCGTCACCAGGCCCATGTGTGCAACAGCCGAGTAGGCCAGCAACTTACGCATGTCGGTTTGCACCAGTGCAACCAGACTCGAATAGATAACTGCGACTAGCCCCAGCGTAATCATTGCCGGCGCAAAAAAATGGCTCGCCTGAGGTGTGATCGACAACGGAAAACGCATCAGCCCGTAGCCGCCGATCTTGAGCATGCCAAGCATGACGGCCACGCCAATGGGACCATCGTGATTGACGTCCGGCAACCAGGTGTGTACCGGCCACATCGGCACCTTCACCGAAAATGCTGCGAGAAATCCAAGAAAAACTAACAGCTGTGGCACGAAGCCAAGTTGCAACGCGTCCCACTTCGCCAGGTCAAAGCTGTGAGACCGGGCGTAGAGATACAGCATCGCCACGAGCATCAACAGCGATCCTGCCAGCGAAAAGAGAAAGAACTTGATCGCCGCGTAAGCGCGATTTGAATGCCCCCATGTCCCAATCAACAGATACAGGGGGATCAGTGTTGCTTCGAAGAAAACAAAGAACAGCATACCATCCAGCGAAACAAACACCCCCTGCATGAATCCTGACAGCATCAGAAAGGCGCCGTAGTACTGCGTCACGCGCACGGTAACTGTCCTCCATGAGGCAATGACGATAATCACAGTCGTAAGTGCTGTGAGTGCGACCAGCCATAAGGAGATACCGTCGACGCCCAGATGCCACGCGACGTCAAAAGACGGTAACCACTGCATATACTCGACAAACTGCATTGTCGAGACGTGATCGTGAAAGCCGGCGACCAGTGGAATCACGGGCACAAAACCGGATATCGCTCCAAGCAACGCGAGCCAGCGAACGCGCCGCGAGGAGTGGTCCGCGCCAGCTCGTAGCACGACGGCGCCCGCCAGAATAGGTATCCAGATTGACAGACTGAGAAATGGAAGAGATCGCATTTGTTCTCCCGGAGCAAAAAGCACGGATCAGCGCCATCGCAATTGAAAGCGTTGACCTGGAGCACTGCCTGGCGATGGAATGATTGGGTAAAGCGGGCCTGCTTGCGGTAACGATTTGACGCGGCGCCTGGTGGCCCCGACACCACATCTCCCGACATCCAAACTGCAGCAATGTTATTTTGCGATGCAGCAAAAGAATAGTGCGACCTAGGCAACAGACTTTTACTTGATGAGGCATCAACCAGAGCCCGGTCTCTGCGATGATCCCGACAAAGATTGATAACACAGATACCCCGGCGGCTAAGCGTGCCCCGGGTCGTTGCAGAATCAACAATGCTTTTTTGCCCATCCTGATTTTGTTGCAGAAGACAGCATGTGTATGATCTGTCATAATTTTATTCAACAAACAATGAATTTTAGTTTATGGCACAACCCGTACGTATCGTGATTGTAGGTGGCGGAATTGCAGGACTTTTGCTGGCGACGCGCCTCGGCAACCAGCTCGGACGGACTGGCCACGCTCAGGTCACGCTGATCGACCGAAGCCCCACGCACATCTGGAAGCCCATGCTGCATACGATTGCGGCCGGCACCCGAAGCGTTCAGCAACAGCAGGTCATCTTTCTTGCGCACGCGCGTGACCACGGCTTTAGCTACCAGCCCGGCGAGATGTGCGGGCTTGACAGAATCCGGCGGTCTGTGGCTCTGGCCGAACTGAGGACACCCGATGGCGAGACGGTAGTTGAGCCGCGCACCGTTGAATATGATGTGCTGGTGCTCGCGCTGGGTAGTCACGCCAATGATTTCGGTACACCTGGTGTCAGGGAGCACTGCCATTTCATCGACAGCCAGGCCCAGGCGGAAGCCTTCAATGCAATGCTGCGTGCGCGGGTCGTTCGCAGCATAGTGAAAGACGATGTCCTGCGCGTAGCGATCGTCGGTGGTGGCGCAACCGGCGTTGAGCTGGCCGCTGAACTGAGCCGGCTGCTTGAGATTGCGTCGAGCTACGGTGATCCGACGGTGCGGGCGCGGCTGAATCTCACCCTGCTGGAAAGTGGTCCGCGCCTGCTTGCGGCGTTTCCACCGGCTATCTCGACATCGAGCGAGCAGCAGTTAAAGCAGATCGGCTTCCGGGTAGAAACCGGCGCGCGCGTCACAGCAGCGGAGCCCGAAGGCTTCCGGTATGGCAGTGATCTCCTTGTCCCGGCTGATCTGATGGTGTGGGCTGCGGGTGTCAAAGCCCCCGATTTCATGAGCGGACTCGATGGGCTCGAAACGAACCGATCGAATCAGGTAAGCATACGGCCCACGTTGCAGGCGTTGCAGGACGACAAGATCTTTGCGCTTGGCGATTGCGCAAGCCTGACGCTGCCCGGCGCCGAGCGCCCGCTACCACCGACAGCGCAGGTCGCCACCCAGCAGGCTATGCACCTGGGACGTCATCTGCCAGCGTGGCTCAAGGGCGACAGGCTGCCCGAGTTTGCCTTCCATGACTATGGCTCGCTCGTATCACTCAGTGACTACAACGCATTCGGCACACTCGGCCGGTTCGGTTTCTTCGAGGGCGGATTCATCCGCGGACGCTTCGCGCAGTTCAGTCATGCGATGCTCTATCGACGACATCAACAGGCGCTTCACGGCTTTCGCAAGGCGGCCCTGTTGTGGACAGCCGAGCGCATCAATGGCCTCGTGCAGCCCCATATCCGCATGACATGAGCTCCAGCGTTTTACCGGCATTGGCTCCGTGGAATTCCTTATAGAGAAAGGACGTGTGAAATGCCTGAGGAACACAGTAATGTCTGGCCGCGCACCGTGGCGCTGCTCGATAGCACACTCACACAACAGACGGTTAGCGAAGCAGCGCGGATTATCAAAAAACGCGTGGCAAAGCCCAATTGGACCAATCACGCGACCTTGCTCATCCGGGTGATTGACCGGCCAAGCCCGGAAACTATCACGGTTTCGTGGCGCGATCCACTCTCTGGCTATTATGAAGACCAGGTCTGGGCCGCGTCGAGCGCAAAACGATCTGGCCAGTGTGTGCTAACTGGCGGGGCCATCAGGCGGGGAGATGTCATCTACAGGCCGCGAGCCCGTCGACCACGGCCCGGCAATGCAGACGCGATGATCATCGGGTCCTGTGTTGATGCCGCTCTAGACAGTTAGGCAGTGGTATGCGGCCTCCGCCAACCGGAATGAAGGCGGTGCTTGTGGCTAACGCACGACCGCTCTAGTGGAGTCGAGATGAGTTCCTCTGCTGTCGCGTCATTGAATCGATATGAAATCACGTTTCGCTTTCTCGCTCGGCCGGTTTCGGTCAACTTCGGCGGCAAGGTGCAATGGGGGTGCGCTCATGAAGTGGATTGATGAGATCGCCTACGGATGTGCTGCGGCGTGGTCCGGGCGTTACTGCGTAACGGTCAGCGTCGGCAACATCCACTTCCACTGTCCGATCCTTGTTGGCGACCTGGTGGAGTTGCATGCGCGTGTGGTTACAACCGGGCGCACCAGTATGCATATCCATGTGACAGTACAAGCTGGCGATCCGAAGTCCGGAGAGTCGAGGCAAACCACTGACTGCATGGTCGTAATGGTGGCCGTCGACGAAAACAGTCATCCGGTTTCGGTCCCAGCACTCGTGCCACAGACCGACGAACAGAAGCGTCTTGCCCAATACACCACAGACGTGAAGCGAGCGCTCGACGTGATCGTTCAACTCAAACCGGAGCAAGTCACTGAAGGACCAATTCGGGTGCCGGGGTCTCACGGCCTGGGTCAGGGGTGTGATCCACCATGTCGTGCAAGCACACCGACTCTTCGGACTGTCGGTTTCCGACGCCGCACGGTTCAAGCACCGCAGCCTTAAGTACGGTGCCTCGATCCGCGCCGTCGATGCCGCCGACCTCGTCGTGCCCGCTGCACCCATCACAGCCCGGCTCGACAGGCAATGATAGTCCCGTGATCGCCAAGCAACAGAGCTTCCAACGTGTCGCCCACCATTCTTCTTTTCGGCGTGATCTTCTTGTCAACAACAGCTCAACGGCCGCGGCTCGAACCTTTGGCAAGCGAACAAGAAACACCGACACGCGGTCGCGATGGCGAAATCTGTCGCAACAGCATTCCGCTTTGATCCAACAAAAAATCTCTATTCATCGGTAACTTTCATGCAACAAAGGAAGAGTAATTTCCAACGCAAAATATTCCACGCTGCAGTGCTTTTCGCATTGGCAATTGCGTCCACGGGTGCCAATGCTGATCAGTTCGGCGTCCAGTTTGCCGGTGGTGTCGCCGACCATGACGTCAAAAAGGGGGATCTCGGCCTTGTCTGGGATCCGGGTCTGAGCTGGTGGGAAGTCGGTGGATATCACTTCACGGTAGTCGGGGAGGCGCATGTTGCGTACTGGGACATTAAAGAGGACCACGCCGCGCACCCGAACATCTGGGAGTTCGGGCTGACACCGGTGTTGCGTTTCGTCAGGAGTTCCGGCTGGTTCCGCCCGTATGTCGAAGCTGGTGTCGGTGTGCGACTACTCTCACACGTACGGGAGACAGATGACCGGACATTCTCATCGTCTTTCCAGTTCGCGGACATGGTTGGTGTTGGAGCGCAGCTCGGATCGCACCAGCAGTACCAGGCAGGGTTCAGGTTCCAGCATCTGTCGAATGCCGGCCTGAAACACCCCAATCCGGGCATTAACTTCAGCCAGCTCTATCTGCAATACAATTTCTGACGACGATCGAAATGGAAAATATTGCCAAGTCGGACCGGATCCCCTGCGGACAGCTCATCTAGTATCGCAAGCATGTGACCATCAGTCGACCTCGTTAGTGTGGTCGCGTCAACGCCTTTCAACTGTGTTGACCATGATTGCATGGACACATCGTTTTCCGCTACCACAAGCCAATATCAGCACTTCGCGCTCTGGACCTTGATATCGCCGCCGCGTGATCACCTGGGGACGACACCACCGCAGGTGATCACACAGAAGCCGGCCGCTCCAGCACGACCGCCCTGTTGCCCATCGATAGCTGATGGACAACACCATCGCTCGCTAGCGAACGTCGCTGTGCTCAACCCTTTACGTCGTCCCGCCCCTCGCCCGAATTCGCTCCCCATGTTTCAGCCAGATCGCGTGCAACAAACACTCTGTCACCCACTTATGCGGTGAGCTTTTGCACTTGCAATTTCACATGGTAGTTGTAGAATAATTTACATGTAAATTATATGCGTACAATTTTATGCGAGGAATTGAACGACTCCATTCCGTAGAGCGAAGCACGCCAGCTATGCAAGAGGCGCTGCCTGATTTGCCTATGGTTGAGACGGTCATGGTGCGACTCATCAGGATCACTGGCACCGGCATGGGACAATTTTTTGAGCCCGTTTTCCGCGCGATGGGGCTCAACGAAAATTCCTTTCATGTGTTATGCCTTTTAATGGCAGCCAAAAACGGTTGCGCATCACCTAGCGAACTCAGTGATCTTGTCGGGGTCAGCCGCGCCAACATGACCCGGATTCTCGACGCACTGGTCAGCGAAGGATTGGTTTCGAGGACGATTGAAGAGCGTGACGCGAGGCGTCACACAATCCAGATTGCCCGCGCGGGACGCAAGGTGGCTTCGGATGCGGTACCACGGCTGGCTGGGCCACTGACGCGAGCGTTCTCTGGATTAAGCAAGGAAGAAATGTCCCAGCTCGGCATATTGCTGAGAAAAGTTATCAAGTCGTTTGACCAGACTGCTTTGCCTTTCCGGGCCAGCGAGTAGGGCATTCCAACCAGCCCGGGAACCTGCAAAGGAGCGATCAGGCCCATGCATGACAAACCTGGTTTGGGGCGACAACTCCGGGTGCCTGGTACGGTCCTGCATCGCTCGGGTTCCAGTTTCTTCGAAAGAAATCAGGCCGTGTGAGCCGGCCCCGCAAGGATCCTCATGCGCAACAACCAGCCTGTTTCACAACTCGAGTATGATTACCCGGCCTCGCAGATGCTTGTGTCCGCAACCGACCTGAAAGGCCGAATCCAGTACTGTAATTCTGCGTTCGTCGTCGTGTCCGGTTATGCGAAAGATGAACTGATCGGTGAACCGCACAACATCATCCGTCATCCTGACATGCCGCGCGAAGCGTTCGGCGACATGTGGGCAACCATTAGCACGGGCCGTCCGTGGACCGCGCTCGTGAAGAACAGGCGCAAGAACGGCGACCACTACTGGGTCCGCGCGAGCGTGACGCCGATAGCCAGGCACGGCAACGTGGTCGGCTATCTGAGCGTGCGCGTGAAACCTTCGCGCGAAGAAATCAGCGCCGGCGAAGTGCTCTACACGGAACTGCGGGAAGGCCGGCTGCCCGGCTACCGGCTCCGGCACGGTGCGCTCGTGCGCACCGGCGGGTTGGGCGCGCTGCAGACGCTGCTGCGCATGCCGGTCGCGACTCGCATGACGATCGGCTATGCGGCCGTGCCCGGCGTGCTGGCTGCTGCAGGTTGCGCTGCCTGGCAGGGGCTACCACCGTCGCCGTTTTGGGTCACATTCGCCGCTGTGTGTGTGTCGAGCGTGATCGCATGGTGGGTGACTGCGCGCCACCTCGGCGCGCCGCTGCGCGAGATATCCGCGGTATCGGCGCGAATGGCCGCGGGTGACCTGACCGTGAACCCGACGACCACCGGACAGGACGATCTCGGCGATGTATTTCAGGCGCTAAGCCAGTTACAGGCGAATCTTTGCGCGATCGTCTTTGACGTGCATGCCCAGATCAACGGCATGCTTGACGCAGCCCGAGAGATTTCAGGCCGCAACATCGACCTTGGGCTCCGAACAGAGATGCAGGCGGCGTCGCTGGAAGAAACCGCCGCGACAATGGGCCATCTCACAACAACTGTGCAAGCGAACGCCGAAGCGAGCAGCCGTGCACTCGAGCTCGCGCGCGATGCTCAGTCCGCCGCGTCCGAAGGCGGTACGATCGCCGTGCAGGTCGAACGGACGATCGCGAACATCACCGATGCGTCGCGACGCATTGCAGATATCACCGGTGTTATCGACGGCATCGCGTTTCAGACCAACATCATCGCAGTGAACGCCGCCGTGGAAGCAGCGCACGCTGGCGAGGCCGGTCGCTCTTTTGCAGTAGTCGCGGGCGAGGTGCGGATGCTCGCGCAACGTTGCGCGGCGTCGGCGAGGGAGATCAAGCGGGTAGTCGACGCGAGCGTCAGCGAGATCACACAGGGCACCGAACTGGTTGCTAGTGCGACCGCGCAGATGCGCACGATCGGTGAAGCTGTGAACCGCGTATCGGCGATCATTGTCGAGATTGCAAACGCAAGCAACGAACAGGCCGGGGGCATCCACCAGGTGACCCAGGCGGTCTCTCATCTGGGTAGCACAACACAGCAAAACGCCGCGCTCGTTGAACAGACCGCCGCAATGGCACATCGGCTCACCGAACAGGCGGACGTGCTCGACGAAGCGCTTGAACTCTTCACGGTAACAGGCGCGCCGCGCGAAAGAGGGACGGCGTCAAGGCTGCACAGTGGGGCAAGGGCGCAGTCGACCGCCTGACGTATAGGGCACCGGGCGAAAACGTGAGATTCCGGCGACCGCTCTGTCGCGTTACTGCCGTGCCAAACATCCGCTTCCGACGATGAACCTGGCAGCATGCGTCAGCGCGGCACCGACTACCTCCCAGACACCGTACCGCCCTCAATGCGTAAGCCATCCGGGTCCTTTGTTGCAACGATAGCTCGTACGCGCTAACCGTCTCAGCACTTTCACGAACCAGAACCCGGGAGCTCTGGCCTCGGCCATACCCCGGGAACACATTAGAGGTGCGGAGACGTACCGGGTACGGCTAAATCATGAAGCGACAAATAACGATCGACTGATTCTCGTGCGCCAAACTAAAAAAACAAGCCTGGAAGCACCGAAAAATGTGTGAGAACTGGGCGACAATGTGACAGGTCGACTTGCCTTGCTTTCGCCGCCTGCTATGCAACCTGATCCAGCAGCGCCCGTTCCGCCGACAGCTGCCCACGCAGGTTCACACTGAAGTGATCGACCCAACTACGGATCTTCGCCTCGAGATATCTCGTCGATGCATAAACGACAAAAATTCCCGCCGGATGCAGTATGTATCCCGGGAGCACGCGCACCAGCGAGCCATCCTGTAATCCGCTGAGCGCGGAGCAGACCGGAAGCGCACCCACCCCCATGCCCCGCTCAAGGGCATAGACCATTGATTCTAGAATGTTGGTTCGAAAGTGCCCGGAGACCCGGACCGTTACGGGTTTGAAACTTCGCTCACGATGAAGGGTCCACCGCCCGGTTCGGGTCCATGGACCCATCAATTCGGCGCAGGGCAGATGCTCAAGGTCCCCGGGCTCACGAATCGGCCGGTAGCGTGCCAGGAATGAAGGTGCTGCACACAGGATACTGGCCGTCTCACCGACCTGCTGCCGAATTTGGACCGATTCGGGAAGTCGCTGTGCGACAACGACAGTTGCATCAAAACCTTCCTGGAACAGATCAGGATTGCTATGGGAAAGCGTCAGGTCTACACTGACCTCCGAGTATCGCTCCTGGTAGCTTGCGATCGATGGAATCACATAGTGGTGACCGATACCCGGACATGCATGAAGACGAAGCCGGCCAGTGGGACTGGAGTGCGCGCTCCGCACTTCGGCCTCCGCCTCTTCGATCATCGTCATGACTTCCATGCACCGGGTTACGTATCGCATTCCCGCTTCCGTAACGACAGTGCGGCGCGTATTCCGATTCAACAGCCGGGTATGCAGGCGTGCCTCCAGATCCGATACAGTCCGCGACACTAAACCGGTGTTTGTTCCCAAGGTTTTCGCTGCCAAAGTAAAGCTGCCGGTTTCGACCACTTTCATAAACCAGCGCATGCTCTGCAATCTATCCATCTGTCTTGTTCTCGTCCAGGTATTCCTACTTTCTTCAGGCTCGGTCAGGACGGGTAAAATGGCAGCACACTACCCATCCTGATTTTTGAGCGTTCGCGTGGCCTCCGTTGTCTCCGCGCCGTAAAACTGATCAATCTGCTATATCACGTGCGCGTCGGAACACTTGATTCAGCGAGGCGCATGACACGTCAGGACCATGATCAACTAGTCCTCGCGTCAGTTTCATACCGCCAATCCGCATCGCCATCGCAATGCGCTCCGCGAGTACAAGGCCAGCGGCAGAGGGATTACGCGGCGACGTCAAGCAATCTGGGGATTCACACTGGCGAGTCTGGAAACTCTGATTGACGGCACTGCCAACACGGCGAGAAGCGCATTGGGGTCGAGCGGCAATTCCCTCGTGGGTTCGCTGCCCGGCCGCGCGATGCCTCATCGCTACCCTCGGCGTCGGGCGAACCAGAATGCGATCGTCTGCATCGCATCCTCTACCGCATCGAGGACACCGCCCAGCTCGATGAAGCCATGTGTCAGTCCTGCATAATGCCGATGAAGCACCTCCGTTCCCGACTCGGCCAAACGTAGAGAGAAGGCGAAACCCTCGTCGCGCAATGGATCAAGGCCTCCGGTAATCACAAGCGCTGGCGGCAGACCGGCAAGGTTTTCGGCCCTCAGGGGCGAGGCGCGCCACTCGCGGCCATCCACTGGATTGGGCAGGTACTGGTTAATCATGGCCTCCATCATCGCCGCCACGAGGGGCGGGGTCTGCGCCTGCTCGACACGCGAGGATCGCAGACCGGCTTGCGGACTGTTGTCAGTGCCTGGATAGATCAGGATCTGACAGCACAGTGTCGCGCCCGGTAATCCACGGTTGGCCAGGCAGGCAACCGCCGCCAGGCTGCCGCCGGCGCTGTCACCAGCGATGCCCAGCCGCGTGGGATCAATGCCGAGGGACCCCGCGTTCGCCGCGATCCAGCGGCTGGCCGCGATCACGTCCTGCGGACCAGCCGGAAACGGATGCTCCGGCGCAAGGCGGTAGTCCACGGCAATCACAATGCAGCCGCAGGTCTCGGCCAGGCGACGGCAGACTTTGTCATGACTGTCCAGACCGCCCATGACCCAGCCGCCCCCGTGTACGTAGATCAACCCCGGCTGTGGACTGGTGAGCGCTCCGAGTGGCCGGTACCGGCGCATCGGAATGGGGCCATCCGGCCCCTCGGCGGACAGATCGTGCACATCGGCCATCTCCCGCGACGGGCCGCCGAACCGTTTGCCCACCGTGAGGTAAGCGGCACGCATCTGTTGCGGGCTCATGTTGCCCAGCGCCGGGTTTTCGTTGTCCTGAGTCATTGATGCCATCACGCCCTGTAGCTGGGTATCCATGGACATGCGTAAGTCTCCTTGAACAGGAAGATGTAATTGCGCGAAAGGTGGCAAACTTCGATCAGCTCCGCCGCGCGGCATAGGTGGAAGGGAGTACGGATGGCGCGCAGGCAATGACGTCCCGGTCGTCTCGCCACACTCCTCGACGGAAGGCCCCGGGGCAGATCATCTTTGCCAGTCAAGCATTCTAGGCGGCGAACAAAATCAAGCACCAATACTTTGTTTCGTTAATATGGTACCTATCAGGTATAGATCGACCGGGAATGAGCACTTCATACCGTGCAACTGTCGTTGGGAGGGCCGATTCGCGATCCGGGGACAACTCGACGACGCATCAAGAGGTACCGATACCGGTCCATTCGGCACCTAGTCACCTGCTTGCGTGTGGCTCGCTCTGGCAACCCGCGCCGAGAAAACCGGAACAGGGACTGTCGGATCTGGCAGCATTCCCGCCTGCCCTCCGACGCTGCGCCCGATCAAGACAACCCAACACGATACCAAAGCCACTACGCCGCCAGTCACATCCGTTTCAGCGACTATCGTTGGCGAGCGCATGCTCGCGTGAGCTCTGGATGAAGAAAGAAAACCACGCGTGTCTTTTCGCCGGGGAAAATCGGGTAAGACCAAATGCCAGCAACGGCTAAAGCACCCATGCTGCCAAGAGATGTCGGATATCGGAGTTTTCACCTAAAAAACTCCAACGCCAATTATTCTGATGTCAGGCAACAAATATGATGCTATACGTTCGGAAGACTATAGCCGATGTAGCACGGACAGGCGCCGTGATCGCAGTCTATGTGGCACGACAAAAGTGCCGGCGGCACGATCAGGCTGCGTATATCCTCGAAGCTCACCAGAAAGTTGCGCGCACCATTACTTCAAAAAAAGACGCGGCCGTAAGGCCGCGCTGACAAAGGGTGGAGACCTTTTTCTTTAACGAAAAAGTCTGCTTGCCCAAGCAGAGGTCCAAGTTTAGCCCTACTGCAGAAGGAGATTACTATTGATCTCAACAATCAACCGTTACATCTAAAGTATCAATGTACGGGCCCATATTCTCCACTGCGTCTGCCGCGTGCGGATCGACATGAGCGAGACCGCTCGCACCGCCCTGAGTATTGTGGTAATGCCCATCAGGTATCAATCTCAATTAGTCATTCACTCATGACACGTGGCGACCGTATGACTCGTCGCCTGCGCACGCCCGAACAGCCTGCAAACCAAATAAACTCAGTCGTTGTGTCTGTCATTCCTGGCGTAACAGTGAATTGCCTACCTCGGCGTTTATCCGCTAGCGCGCTTGGGGGTATGGTGCGGGTCGCGTTGCGCGGTAGAGTCGGATCCCTCAACACTATCATTTCAGGCCCCTCCGTCGTGTCGGCTACTGGCACGTTGATCCCAATCAGGCGCGCTCTCCATCGATCGCGCCAGTGGCACGCTCCTCCGTGAGAATTGCCAGGCCGAAGCACTTTCTAATGCAAGAATCCATGACCGAACTGCTTTTTCCGTCCGCGGCCGCTGCAGTGAACGTATTATTGCTCTTGTGGACGGATGGCCGACGCCGGCCCGTACTGCATGCCACCAGCAAATGCGTCGGGTTTGCGGCATTGACCGCCGCCATGCTCGGATACGGCATCGTTCCGACACAGACCGCGCACCGCAGCGCGTATCCGGAGATACAATTTTTGCGCGGCGTACTGGAAGTCTGCTGGTGGTTGCTGGCTGCCGCAACTATTGTGTGCGTTGTTCGAACTTACTATGCCGTCGGCTCCCGCTTGCGACAGAACCGGTTCATGCTGGACGTCATAGCGACGCTTCTCTATCTGGGTTCGGCACTTGCCATCATCACAGATGTTCTTGATATCCCCTTGAAGGGGGTACTTGCCACTTCCGGTGCGCTTGCGATCGTGCTAGGACTGGCGCTACAAAGCACGCTTTCAGATCTGTTCTCCGGGTTGCTGATCAATGCGACGTCACCATACCGCGTAGGAGACTCCGTGACGCTGGACGACTCAACCGAAGGCGAGGTTGTCGAAATCACCTGGCGGGCAACTCATATCGCAAAGGCCAATCGCGACCTGATCGTGGTGCCGAACAGTATCATCGCGAAGTCCAGAATTATCAATCTGAGCTTCCCGGCAGGTCCTCACGCCACAGTCGCGAAGTTTGAGGCACCGACGCAGTTCCGGCCTTCTGACGTCGTCCATGCGCTGGAACTCGCCATCGAAACCTGCGTTGGAATAGCGGCTCATCCGAAACCGGTTATCGCCACGACAACCGTTGGCCGCAAGACGACCAGCTATGAGATTACCTTCTTCCCCACTGGCGAGCGGTTATCCACTGAGTTGCTCAACAAGTTCTACGACGCGGCTCACCGTCATCTGGAGTCGTTCTCGGCGTTGGTCGAACCCATGGAGCACGCAAGCGACGGCGTAGAGTCGGCGCTCGTGTACCGTCTTATCGACGCAATTGGGGTATTCGGTATGCTTTCACGAGAACAACGTATCCAGTTGGCAGCGGCATTGGTCCGACGCGAACTCGCGCCAGGTCAGCTCGTACTCGCCGCCGGCGAAATGTCAGAGGCGATTACCATCATCGCGTATGGAACCGTTGGCGCATCGACCTCGGCAGACGGTGACCCAGGCGATGACGTCGTGCGCTTCGGACCAAGAGAGTACTTCGGCGAAAGTGGACCCATCGCTGGCGTTGCGTCGCAGGTATCGTTCGTCGCACGGACCTATGTGATCGCCTACGAGCTACCCAAACGAGCGGTCACTAACCTGCTGAAACAACATACCGACGTAGCGCACGCGCTCGCGGCCAAGCTCGTGGCCCGGGAGCGCAAGGGGCAGGCGCTGATGCAACCTGTAGAAGAAGTCCACAAGTCAGGCGGTGGCCTTGTCCACTGGATTTACCGCTGCATCAAGTCGATCCATCATCCGCATGTCTGAGTGTTACGTCCCGGTCTATTTGAGGATCGGCGGGGGATGTTTGTATCGCGAACGTCGGGAACGAATTTTTGAACTTCACCGCAAAGAGCGCGGGACACAGCGGACGTAAAGATGGCCAGTACAGCTC
>Ga0255336_101016_pt1 | contig 26661 bp, 24 predicted proteins | sample MeOH1_35cm_T3_17_FD_189102 | JGI IMG/M metagenome (GOLD analysis project Ga0255336, IMG submission 189102) | Sandy soil microbial communities from University of British Columbia, Vancouver, Canada - MeOH1_35cm_T3_179 | ecosystem: Engineered > Artificial ecosystem > Sand microcosm > Unclassified ...
TATATAGTATAGCATAAATACCCGATAAATACTATTATCAACAGGAATATCAACCATACACATAGTACGAGGGACAATTCATCTCCCCATTGAAATGGGGAGGATTCTTGCCTTTACGTCCTAAAATAATTCTCTCCGGGATGCTGCTGGCGATATTGAAGCAATTCCACAAACGTTTGGTTCGTCGATAATAACTCTACTGCAGCTTTCTCTTCCTGAATCAAACCTGAAATATTTTCTCCCGCCCGATAAGAGTTAATTGAAAGTTGTTCTTTGCTTAAACTCATCACGGTTTTAGATGAATTATTAAAGACCATAATTCCTGTACCCACGAGACATAATGTGACGAGTAGTGCAATATAAATTGGCAATTTCTTCTTCAGTGACATATCCTCTCCACCCTTACTCCATTTTTTCCGTGTGTTCCAGTATCTTCGGTATCGTAAATAATTCACTTCATTCATTATACCAATAAACCCAGGAATTTCTAGTTATTTTTACATTTTTATAACATATCCGACATAATATTGGTTCTACAAAATCTTCCCCGCTGAACGGGAAACCGGAAAACGAACTCTAAACTGCGTCCCTATTCCGACTTTACTATGAACTGAAACCTCTCCGTCGTGGTTCTGAATAATGCGATAGGTGATCATTAACCCCAGTCCGGTGCCCATATCTTTGTTTGAAAAGAACGGAGTACCCAACTTCTCGATCACCTCTTTGGACATCCCTTTGCCTGTATCCTCTACTGTAACAACCACTTTGTCACCTTGTCGTCTCGCCTGAATTGTAACTGTCCCACTTTTTTCTATGGCTTCAATCGCATTTTTAAGCAAGTTAATAAAAACTTGCTTTAATTGATCGCTTACGCCCTGAATGGTAGGCAACTCGGGTTCAAACTTTAAAATCAGCTTGACCTCTTGCTGGCTAGCCTGATAGTCGATCAAATTCACAGTATCCTGCAATACCTTATACAGATTAACCTCACTTTTCGCTTCCTGAACGGGTTTCGCCAGAACAACCATTTCCCCCACAATTTGATCGATGCGATCCAATTCCTCGAGAATTGTCTCATAGTAAAAAGCAGGAATGTCTTGTCCTTTTTTTTCGCCGATCAGCTGAATAAATCCCTTGATTGATGTTAACGGATTACGGATCTCATGGGCAATTCCTGCTGCCAGTTCACCGACCAGCGCTAGCTTTTCCATTTGCTTGCTTTTCTTAGTATTCCTATTATCTCTAAGCATGAGGAGGTAATGAACTATAACAACCAAAAAGTACATTAACGTAATGAGTATCGTGAAATTCCGTCCCCGGTGCTGGTTCGTTTGGAAATTGAATTCTGCAAGCGGCTGCACAATGATAACCACCCAAGGTGCTTCCTTTAAGGTTACAAAGGAATGCATATTCTGTTGTACATCATATGAGTCATTTTCGAAGTAACCGTTCGTCGTTTGCGCAACCTTAATTTCCTGATAAAGTGGTGAAGCCTCGAATCTGAAATCTTTACGAAATTGTTCCAGATCTGGATGGCTCAAGACCTGACCATCTTCCCGATTGATCAGTGCAACATAGCCGAACTGGTCCACTTTAACCTTGGCTAATTTCTTCTGGAGTTCACTCAGCGGAATAGACATTCCAATAATCCCCGCTACTTCGCCATCCTGATAATACGGCTCTGTAATTATGATGACCTTTTTTCTGCTAACCTGTTCGATATAAGGTCCTCCCACAAAAGCCTGACCTTTCATGGATTCCCTTAAATCATCACGATCAAGAATGGTTTGATTCGCTTCCGTAGCAGCAGGATATTGAGCAACCCATGTACCATTTGTCTTGACTATCCAAAACGCAGAAGCTTCCGGTTGAGCAAGTGCAAAATCATGTAAAGTTTGTGTGATCTCAGTAGGCCTTTCCTGTTTAAACTCATCGAGCGAAGCCAGTTTTTGAAGCGCGCTTTTGTATCTACTCATGATGTCATCCAAATTAGAGGCTACCATGTCTGCAGCCTGCTTATTTTTCTCAATATCAGCCTGATTCTCTAGGTTGAACTGCTCAAAGATGAGTATATAGCTCATACTGAAAATGAAAATCAAAATCAGGAGAGCACTGATAACTCTAGCTCTCATAGGGTCGTCTGCATGGAAATGCACTTTCAAATAACTATCCCCTAATCCATTGTTGATATTGCGGACGTGCACTTTTTAAATAAATTCGACCAATTTTGGGCAAATCCTCCACAAAGTAGAGCAGCGATAGGTTCTTGCCTATCGCTGCTCTACCGTATATTAATTACTTGGCTACTGCATTCAAGAAAGATTGCGTTCTTTGCTGGGAGGGCTGATCAAAGATCTCTTTTGGCGAACCTTCTTCAATGACCTCCCCCTTGTCCATAAAAACCACTCGATTTGCGACTTCCCGAGCGAAACCCATTTCATGGGTCACGACAATCATCGTCATGTGCTCCTCAGCCAACTGTCTCATCGCTTTGAGGACTTCGCCTGTTAACTCCGGATCCAAGGCCGAGGTTGGCTCATCGAAAAGCATGATATCCGGTTTCATCGCCAGAGCCCGAGCAATTGCCACGCGCTGTTTCTGCCCTCCGGATAAACGCGAAGGATAATTCTCCATTTTATCCTCCAGCCCTACCTTTCGTAAGAGTTCCTTAGCTACGGGTAAAATCTCAGCGTATTTGACGCCTTTGACCGTCATCGGCGCTTCAACCACATTCTGCAGGACCGTTAAGTGAGGAAAGAGATTAAACTGTTGAAATACCATTCCCATTTTCCGGCAAATCAGCCGGGCCTGAGTTTCATTGGCATACTGGACTCTTCCCTCAGGATCAGTTGAAGCGAGTGTGTCTCCTTCAATTTCAATGGTACCTTGGTCAATTATCTCCAGCCGATTTAAGCAGCGCAAAAATGTGCTCTTGCCCGAACCGGATGGACCAATAATGGCAACGACTTCCCCTTTGGAGACCTCAAGTGAGACCCCTTTGAGGGCTTCAAATTGCTTAAAACGTTTATAAATATTCGTGACTTTAATCATGCTTTCCCTATTTTCCATCTTCGATCACCTTTCCCCTACTCGTCGTATGCCGTATAGCGCTGTTCGAGTTTCTGGAAGACCCTAGTAAGGACAAGCGTCATGGCCAGATAAAAAATGGCTGCTACAACAAACGGTATCATGTTAAAATCCCGCTGAACGAGTGCCCGAGTCGTTCGCAGCAGATCATTCATCGCCAAAACGTAAATCAAAGATGTGTCTTTCACTAGTGAGATCGTTTCATTACTCACTGGAGGCAAGATTCTTGAGATGACTTGAGGCAAAATAATCCGACGCATAGTTTGACTATTCGTCATGCCTAGCACTTTTGCTCCTTCATACTGTCCTCGATCAATTGACTGAATCCCTGCGCGGAAGATCTCAGCAAAATAAGCACCATAGTTTAAAACAAAAGCCAGTAGGGCAGCTTGGAAGTCGGTGAGGCTAATGCGAATGCCAGGGATAAACGGTAACACATAATAGACGAACAAGAGTTGCAACATAAGTGGGGTTCCTCGGAACAGCCAAATATAGAAGCCAATAAACGATTTTAAGGGTTTAAAGCGGGAAATCCGCCCTAAAGCAACAAACAGCCCGAGCGGCAAGGACAGAATAATTGTGACAAAGAACATTTTCAGCGTAATTGCCGTCCCGTCGAGCATTGGCCCGATTATAGTCGAAAGATATTCCATTTGTTTCTCCCCAAACCTTCTGATTTTCTACAAGACTTAGAAAAGGCCAATGGTGTGGAAACCATCGGCCAACTTATGAACTAGTATTACGTATTTATTGCCTATTTTAGGACGTTTGCGTTAAACCATTTCTCGGAAATCTTCGTTGAAGTGCCATCTGCTTTCATCTCATCCAAGGCTTTTTGTACCTTATTCAAGAGTTCAGTGTCATCCTTCCGGAACCCTACACCATAATCTTCAGTACCAAAGTTTTCAGTTAGAAGGGTGTATTCACCCGGTTTTTTAGTCATATAATACCGGCCGACGATTTCATCGACAACTACCGCATCCAAGCGACCCGCTTTCAAATCGATTAAGGCTGCCACATTATCGCCGTACAATTTGAGTTCCTTGAACGAGTTTTTGACGTCAGGTTCTTTAGCCATCGCATCAACACTCGTACTCCCGTCCTGAGCTCCAACCACTTTACCTGCAAGATCTGCTTTGGTTTTAACTTTAGAGTCAGGTAAGACGACGATTATTTGTTTGTTTGCCATATAAGGCTGGGTGAAAGCGATATTCTTCTTTCTTTCCTCGGTAATGGTTAACCCATTCCAAAGCGCATCGACTTTTTTACCGTTCAGCTCGACTTCCTTACTGTTCCAGTCAATCGGTCTAAATTCTACTTCCATGTTGAGTCGTTTGGCTGCCTCGGTCACAAGATCGATATCAAAACCAACGAGTTTGTTTTGCTCATCCCGGAAGCCCATCGGTGGGAAGTTATCATCCAAGCCAATGATGATTTTTGGGGGTGCGGCAGGTGTATTGGCGGCAGTCCCCGAAGTACTAGTACTACCACAACCGGTCAACAATAAGCCACTCATAACGACGAGAAGTATCGAAGTGAAAATCTTCTTCATTCTTTTATCCCCTATCTCAATAAAATCCTCTTTAGAATCTTTACCTCTATTTATTTTACTTTAACATACTAAAGAGGTAAAGAGATGAATAAGTGCATTATTAATGATGTACTTGGCCTATACCAGTAATACTTCTATTTACTCACATTTTCTTGAATTCTCACTTCGCTTGAATCCTTTCTTCTGAAACAGGGTTCCTGTCCCCTTGTTTCAGTATTGGGGTTCCAGTGAAAAGTTTCCCGTTGATCGCCCCTATAAGTGTTTGTCTAAAGGTATATACCCAAAGAAGGCCTAAGAGTATTGTCAGAAAGGCGGCAAAACCGGAGGTGAGAGGGGTGACAAAAATGGAGGCCACCTTTTGGCTCGAAATGGTATAGGCTGCTAAGGGAAAGATGAACGCCCACCACCCCATACTGAAAGGAATTCCACCACTCCTGATCTGGTATAAACAAATCATCATAATGATACCCACAATCCAAATTCCAAATCCCCAAACGACAACGGCTATGAGATTTGCCAGATCCGTTGATTCTAAGAGGCCCATCGTTTGGGCATTCTTCGAAGCATCAATGATGGCGCTGACAGCCAGACCCACAGCACTCATGAAAATACCAAAAGACGGCGTAGTTTCTGCGGAAGGGAGAGGATGTTGGGCCAGACGCACAAAAACTATGGCGCTAATAAAGATAAATAGAAAAAATCCGATCCCAAATAAGGCTGTATTGATAATGAGAACAGATAAACTCCAATTCGGGTGATATTTCTCAGTGAGGGTAAGTACTGGATTACCGATCAGGGAAATCGCCATATTCGCAATCGGTGCCATAATCCAAGAAAAATTAATCATTTCTGGTTTGGGGGTCTCCTCCACCCGCATGATTCTAAAGGTCGTATAGAAGGTGAAAAAGTTTACGCCAACAATGGCAATGATCCAGAGCCCAGAAACCAGAGAGTACGTTAAAGCTTCCCCCAGATACTGACTCCAGATCAGGTAAATATTCGTTCCTAAAATCGCAGTCGCAACCGGCATGGTGACAAAGAAATTGCCAGTCAGCGGGTGCTGCAGGTCTCGGCGGGCATACTCATAGTACCTAATCCAGCGAAAGATCCAAGGAACCAAAACGATAAAATAGAGAAGATCGGTAAGAGCGGCAAGCACTGTTCCGAAAAGGTTACCTAACGGGAAAAAATTTTGCCAGAGATATAATATGTTAGCAAGTCCACCTGTGCCCATAATCACCGCGAACCAGGCTGGGGCTAAATATTTAATTGGATGACGTTCTTGCCTATCGAGTAACCCCTTTTCATTACTTAGCCATTTCATTGATGCGGAAACCCGGAAGAAATAATCTTATGTATTACGTGTAAGAAGCTGTCCATTTCAGCATCGCTACCGATACTTACTCTTAAGTAATTATCAATTCTCGGTTGCTGAAAATATCGGACAAGGATCGATTCTTTTTTTAGGCTCATGAATAGATCTGCGGCCTGTATTAAGGGATGACTTATAAAAACAAAATTGGCTTTTGAGGTTATCACCTTAAACCCGAGCTTACGAAGTTCAAGTGTTACCTTTTCTCTCGTCTGAATGACTTTATTTCTTGTGGATTGAAAATATTCATCATCCTTAACGGCCTCGATTGCTCCAGCAAGAGCTAATCGATCCAAAGTATAGGAATTGATCGAATTCTTGATTCTGTTCAGACCTTCGATTAGATCCTTATGACCTAGGGCAAAACCGACTCTTAAACCTGCTAAAGAACGCGATTTAGAAAGGGTCTGAACCACCAAAAGATTCGGATATTGATCAATCAACTTCTGTGCTGACTCACCGCCGAAGTCAATATAGGCTTCATCAATGATCACGACGTGTTCCTTATTGTGAAGTAATACTTCCTCAATCGCTTCAAGTGTCACACAGTCACCTGTCGGTGCATTGGGATTAGGAAAGATGATTCCACCGTTTGACTTGAAGAACTGATCCACCGGGAGAGTAAAGTCGTCCTTTAAAGGAATCAATTCATAATCAATTTTAAACAGATTCGCGTACACGGGATAAAAGCTGTAGGTTATGTCCGGGAATAATATCGGATGCTGAGCGTCGAAAAAGGCCATAAAAGAAAACGCTAATACTTCATCTGAGCCATTTCCGAGGAAAATCTGTTCCTTCTTTAAGCCAAAATAATCAGCTAAAATGCTCTTTAATTCATCGCCATTGGGATCCGGATATAACTTTAGTCTTTCATCCGCCGCGGCCTTGATCGCCTCAAGGACGTTCGTTGAAGGTGGATAAGGATTTTCATTGGTATTCAGTTTGATATATTTTTTATCTTTAGGCTGTTCGCCAGGTACATAGGGTTCAAGCCTGGCCGCTAATTTGCTCCAATATTTACTCATGTTTTGACTCCTTCCTTATTAAGGTTGCCAGGATTGGCATATTCCTAGTTCTCCTGTCTAGAATATCAGATGTGCGCAAATAATGTCCACCTTTACTGCAAATAAAGGGCCGCTACAAAGCGAACTATTATTATGGTTCAAGAAATAATTTGGGAATTTCAACTTATTGACAATTCTTAAGTGACAACTTATAATATATAATAAGTTGCCTGACTATTCAAATCAGCAATCAGTAAAGGAGAAGTTGTGTGGTGGAACATTCTGAACTACAACAATTTGAGAAGAAAATGCTTAATGAACTAAGTGACATAACTTTAAAGAAGGGTGCGATCAATCCCGAACTTTATAGTAGATATGAAGTTAAACGCGGACTCCGCGATCTTGATGGAAGAGGTGTGCTCGTAGGGTTAACCGAAATCGGCGAGGTTCATTCTTATATTCTTGACGAAGGAGAAATGGTTCCGGTTCCAGGCCGCCTAATTTATCGGGGCTTCGACATCAGTGAACTAGCCAAAGGCTTCATGGAGGATAAGCGCTTTGGGTTTGAAGAGACTGTTTATTTATTGCTCTTTGGGAATCTCCCTGATAAGAACTCGCTTGCGGATTTTGAAAAGCTTCTTTCCTATTATCAGAAGCTGCCTGAAGATTTTGCCCGTGATATGATTTTAAAGGCGCCCAGCAAAAATATCATGAATGGCTTGGCCAGAAGTGTATTGGGGTTATACTCTTTTGATGACAATCCTGATGATCTTTCAATTAAAAATGTCTTAAGGCAATGTATCCAGCTTATAGCCTCCTTCCCTTCCTTGGCGGTCTATAGTTATCAAGCCTACTCCCATTACCATGGAAATCAAAGCCTGTTTCTTCATAGCCCTCAACCAGAGTTAAGTTTAGCTGAAAACATTCTTTATATGCTAAGACCGAATCGCGAATATACAGAGCTTGAGGCCAAACTTCTTGATCTCGCGCTCGTGCTTCATGCCGAACATGGCGGGGGGAACAATTCCTCTTTTGTAACCCATGTTGTAACCTCGACCGGTACGGATACCTATTCTGTTATTGCCGCGGCCTTAGGTGCACTTAAAGGGCCTAAGCATGGAGGGGCTAATCATAAAGTAATTCAGATGATTGAGGATATTAAAGACAAAGTTAAGGATTGGGACGATGATGAGGAGATAGCAAATTACCTTGCTCAGATTCTCAACAAAGATGCTTTTGACCATTCCGGTTTAATTTACGGGATTGGCCACGCCGTCTACTCCATTTCGGATCCAAGGGCGGTTATTCTCAAAAGATATGCTGGCAAACTTGCCCAAGAAAAGGGACTAGAAAAGGAATTTAAGCTCTACGCTAAAGTTGAGCAAATCGCCCCCGAGGCCATTGCCCGATACACTAAAATATACAAAGGGGTCAGTGCCAATGTCGATTTTTATTCGGGCTTTGTCTATCAAATGCTCAATCTTCCCCTAGAGATGTTCACGCCGATTTTTGCCCTCGCCAGAATCGCGGGCTGGAGTGCTCATCGCATTGAAGAAATCGTCAATGGCGGAAAAATTATTCGACCCGCTTACAAAAGTGTCGTCCAGCGACAAACTTACGTTCCCCTCAATGAGAGAGATTAAGGTAATGTGCCAATAACAGATTAAAATTAAGGACCCCCTTAAGGACCCCCTAAAAGAGAAGAGAAAACACTTTCTTCTTTTAGGGGGTTCTCGTATGTAATTTTTAGTAATAAAGCAAGAACAATAAATCCTACTCTGAATTTTCTCATGAATAACCGTCTCTGATCTAAATTTGCAGATCATTCGCATTTTCATTGCATGATTCATATAATAATTAACCAGAGTGTGCAATGAATTTGTTAAGACCTATCAGACAGGATGAGTAACATGCATAAAATACGGAAGGCCGTTATTCCGGCAGCAGGACTTGGTACACGATTTTTGCCCGCCACAAAAGCTCAACCTAAGGAAATGTTACCGATTGTGGATAAACCTACGATCCAGTTTATTGTTGAAGAAGCTGTTCAATCTGGAATCGAAGACATCATTATCATTACTGGTCGTAGTAAACGGTCTATAGAAGACCATTTTGACCGTTCGCTCGAACTGGAGGTATTCTTAAAAAATAACGAAAAAAAAGAGCTTTTGCACATGGTCCAAGACATTTCACGGATGGCGAATATCTACTATGTTCGTCAAAAGGAAGCTCTCGGTTTAGGTCATGCGATCTATTGTGCGCGTACGTTCATAAGAGATGAACCTTTCGCCGTATTGCTTGGAGATGATATCATTTATTCCAAGATACCCTGTCTGAAACAAATGATTAATATTTACGCTCATTATGGGGTTAGTATAGTGGGAGTTCAGGAGGTCCCTTTGGAAGATATATCTAAGTATGGTATTGTCGACGGAGAGAAAATAAGACCACGGATTTATAGAACTCAGGATTTGATTGAAAAACCGAGTGCTGAGGATGCCCCCGTCACCCGTTTGGCGATCATGGGGCGTTATATTTTAACTCCGGAAATTTTTAGTATTTTAGAAAATCTTCCACCCGGTAAGGACGGAGAAATACAATTAACGGACGGTTTACGTGAACTTAGCAAAGCACAGGAAATTATTGCCTATAATTTTAAAGGACGTCGTTATGACGTAGGAGATAAACTAGGGTTTATAAAAGCCAATATTGAATATGGCTTACGGCATGAGGAATTATCAGATCCGCTAATGAAGTATTTACATGAAATTGTGCGCCAATCCAAGCGCTAGTCTTCTCGATAAGATATAGAAAACTTGGCTGATGCCGAGCTTTCTATATAGAAGACTTGGTCAGCGCCAAAGCGGTGGCCTTAGTCGCCTTATCCTGCCGAACTTAACCGCATTCATCGTAGGAAAGCAGAAGCCCTAGTTGCACTTATACTTTCAACCGATAAAGAAAACCCGGCTTTCGCCGAGCTTTGCGATAAAGAAGACTTGGCCAGCGCCAAAGCGATGGCCTTAGTCGCCTTATCCTGCCGGACTTAACTACTTGCATCGTAGGAAAGCGAAAGCCGCTGGTTGCACTTATACTATCTGCCGGAAATTTATACTTTCTGTTAGTATAAAAAAGTGACTAGAGGATGTCTCAAATAACTTGAGGCATCCTCTAGCTCAACTCTTCTGTGATCATAGCTCCAAATTACGTTAGGGTCGATTTATTACATTGACCTTCCGTCCTTCTGGCTGAGAGACTTGGGAACTCGTCGGGTAACTGGCTTCCTTGTTCTTGACTTTATCCTCTACTTGGTCCTCTTCCTTATCTTCGTCGTCTTCCTCCTCTTCCTCGTCTTCCTCCTCTTCGTCCTCTTCCTCGTCTTCCTCCTCTTCCTCCTCTTCCTCGTCCTCATCAAAATTAAACTTTATAACGTCTCCATTTTGATACTTTACTTTAACTTTTTTAAGGTCGTTTCCATTAGCCAATGCATCAAGAACTTCTTTGAGTAATTCTTCTCTCTCCATATTTTGTCACCTTTCTCTACTAAATTTTTCTACTTATTTCTCCACCCATAGGTTCTAGTTTGGTGGAACGTTGTTGTATATTATATGATTAGCTTAAAACATCGGTGCTGACTGTAATCGGCAAAAGTCATCAATCTGGTGTTCTAACCCAGTTTTCAAAGAGCTTACGGGATTATACTTTAACAGGGTTTGTGCCTTTGTTATATCGGCCCAAGTATCCCTCGGATCACCCTTAGACTTTTCCGTGAATTCCAAGATCGCCTTTTCGGTGAGTAAATTTTCGATCAACGATATGACTTCTAAGATTGAAGCTCTCTCCTTACCCCCAATATTAATCGTTTCTCCGATCACTCCTTCTGCATGAAGAGCTGCAGTAGTTCCTTCCACACAATCCTTGATAAAGGTAAAATCTCGAGTCTGCTTCCCATCTCCATATATTTTGATGGTTTGATGATGGAGAATCCCATCGATGAATCGAAAAAACGCCATATCTGATCTTTGTCTTGGTCCATACACGGTAAAATATCTTAGAATAACAATGGGGATCCCGTAGCTTACTTGATATACCTTACACAAATATTCACCCGTAAGCTTACTCACCCCATAGGGGGAAAGCGGGGCGGGTGTAGAATCTTCGGTGACTTTCCCCACTTTTTCTCCATAAACCGAAGATGTTGAAACATAGATAAACTTTTTAAGGGGACATTCACGCACTGCTTCCAATAGCATTTGAGTGGCTAGGATATTGTGATCGGCATAGGATTTAAAGTCAGTTCCCCAACTCGTGCGTACTCCTGGAATAGCCGCTAAATGATAGACAACTTGAACATCTTCCAATAGTTTCTTTAAATGAGCCTGGCGAAGATCAACTTGATGAAATTGAAAACGAGGATGTGGTAAAAGAAGTCTAAGATTCCTCTGTTTTGTCTGATTCAGGGCAGGATTTATAAATCCATCGATACCGATAACTTCGATATCCTTCATTTGAAGCAGTCGTTCACAAAGGTGTGAACCAATAAAGCCAGCGGCTCCAGTAACCAATATTTTCATTGTCTGCCAACTCCTAAGTAAATAAATCCTTCACTTTTGACGATTTTCCCGTCGATACAATTTCTTGCATCTAGAATGATCGATCCTCTCATTCTAGATTTAACTTCTGTCCAATTGCATTCGTGAAATTGTTCCCATTCAGTTGCGATAATGAGAGCATCTGAATCGCGAATCGATTCATACTGATCACTAAAGGAAGAAACCTCGGCTAATTCAAGTTGCACCATGGGATCGTACGTATGAACCTGAGAGCCCCTTTGGACCAGTTGTTTAATTAGTCTAAGAGCTGGAGAAGAGCGAAGATCATCTGTCCCTGGCTTAAAGGTCACACCCCAGACCGTAATCTGTTTATCCGTCAAGTCCGGAAGTTCCGTCATCAACTTTTTTAGGTAAATCTCAATTTGATTTGCATTAATCTCCATGACAGCATCAAGTAGCTTTGTTTCTACTTCTTTCCTCAACGCAGAATCTTTAAGAGCACTTAAATCTTTCGGTAGACATGATCCACCAAAACCAAGTCCTGCATTTAAGAAATGACGACCAATTCGTGGATCAGCCCCCAACCCCTTCGCGATATCTGAATAATTCACTTCATAAGCATCACAGATATGGGCCATTTCATTAGCAAACGAAATTTTTGTAGCCAGGAAGGCATTGCTGGCATATTTGATCAGTTCCGCCCCTGTCAAACTCGAAAAAATATAGGGGGCTTTTCCCCTTTTATAGAGCTTTTTTAGGACTTTGATAGGACGATCTGATTTTGTGCCAAAAACAACTTTATTGGGATGATAAATATCCCATAAAGCAGTTCCTTCTCTTAAAAATTCCGGATTAGAAACGATATCAAATAACTCTTCTTCGATGCCCATTTCTATTAATGTTTGGTGGATCCATTCATTGGTTCCTGGAGGAACAGTACTCTTGGTAATAATGATTTTGTATTCATTAAGGGTTGAACCTATAATTTCCACAACTTGGCTGACAAAACTAAGATTACTACTTCCATCTTCCTTAGAAGGTGTGCCTACGGCAATGAGAATAATCGGATAATCTCTAATACTCTCTTCTACATGAGATGAGAAATGGAGTTTATTCCTTTGGGTGTTCTTGTTCATTAATTCTTGTAATCCGGGTTCATAGATCGGAATCTTTCCTTGACAAAGGTTATCAATTTTTCCTTGATCAATATCCACACATCGAACGTCATGCCCAAGATCAGCTAAAGTAGTTGCCGTCGTAAGCCCCACATAACCGGCACCTACTACACATATTCTCATAATTCGGCCAACCCACTCTCCTACAATATCGATTTATACATACAATGTATTCGAACATAATCGAGTGTGTTAAAAATTTACTTTACTCTCTACGATAACATTTAGAGATAAGACAGAATAATTTATGCTATGGAATAGAAAAGTGGAGGCAACGAAATGGAAGAATATCGGATTGAACCGTGGGACAGCGAAGATTTTCAGACAAGTCTTAATCTAGATATGTATGTACCTCCAGGAATAGATGAATTAGCACAGGATGTCATTACTCACTACGATATGGATGTCTACGCTAAAACGTTAATTACTTCAAAACCGGACAAAGGTGGAGCCATTTGGAAAATTGAAACTGACAAAGGACCTCGTAGTTTAAAGCTTTTGCACCGCAAGCCGGTCAGAAGCCTCTTCAGCGTAGGGGCTCAGGACTACGTTGTAAAGCAAGGAGGAAGAGTTCCCGAATTAAAAAAGACCAGGGAAGGCGCTCTCTATATTGAAAAGGGCGGAAAGTTATGGATAGTCACGGATTGGATTGAAAGCCTCACTCCAGCCAGTAAAGATCTCGAAGGTGCTCAATTCCTGTGTTACGGTTTAGGGGAGTTTCATAAACATTCCCGAGGATATATTCCACCCATAGATTCCCAAAAGGCTTCAAGATTGTCTCATTGGCCTACCTATTATCAAGAAATATTGACCAAAATCAGCTGGTTTCGTAATATTGCCAAAGCCTATGATGAAATTCCAAGTAGTCAATTTCTACTTTCTATCCTTGATAGGTTTGAACGCCAAGCCCTTGATGCTTCATCCCTTCTTGAGCAATCCTCTTATGGTCAGATGGTCTCGATGGGTGAAGAGTATTGGGGACTGGCTCACCAAGACTACGGATGGTCTAACGGACAACAGGGGCCTGGAGGGCTTTGGGTTATTGATCTTGATGGAGTGGCTTACGATTTACCGATTCGCGATCTGCGAAAGCTAATTTCGAGTACGATGGATGACAAAGGACACTGGGACACAACTTGGATTAGAAGTATGATTGACGCCTACCATCAAGCGAATCCAATCGATCGAGAAACTTACGAGGTATTACTCATTGATTTGGCCTTTCCCAACGAATTTTATAAAAACGTTAATGAGATGCTTTCTGATCCTATTCGTTTTATGAGCAACGATTTAGAAAGAATACTACAGCATCTTGTTCTTCTGGAAGAAACGAAAGGTTTGACACTCAAAGAACTTCAACTCGAAAAAGAAAGATTCCAAACCGGCAACTATAGCCCAAGAACGATATCTAAACCAGAAAATCATGAAATGAAGCCCATAAAAATAACTCAGGGAAACTCCAACTTCCCCAGTTTGCCTATTCAAGAAAACCCCTCCTTTACTTTTGAGGAGATCCAAGAGGATTCTTATATTCAAGAGACAAGCAAGCTTAGAAATAAGAATAAGCAGATCAGTATCGAAAAGAATCTTAGCCTTAAAAAGAAACGTAAAAAGAATGTTGAAATTACAGAGAAGAAGAGTTTACAAAAGCAGCATGGTCCTACAAGGAATAATCAATTACCACAAAACTTAAACCCTAAATTAAATATATTGATGATTTGTACAGAAAAGTTACCCGTTCCACCCGTGCGTGGTGGAGCGATTCAAACGTATATCGAGGGAATCTCAGGATTTTTAAGTAAACAACACGACTTAACCATTTTAGGAACTTCAGATCCTTCATTACCTGACGAGGAAATCGTAAATAATATCCGATATGTAAGAGTAGAGGGTAAACACGTCTTAGAAATCTATGCTGAAGAGGTTATTTTTTTCCTTAAAAATAACTCTTTCGATCTAATTCACGTCTTTAATCGACCCCGTCTTATTCCTTTAATCCGCGAAGCCGCTCCCCATTCACGCCTCATTCTAAGTATGCATAACGACATGTTTGATCACGATAAAATCCAACCCGAAGATGCATTAACCGCAATCAATGAAGTTGAACGGATTATTACCGTCAGTGATTATGTTGGAAATACCATAAGCAGTCTCTACCCTCAAGCGGCATCAAAAGTTCAGACGATCTATTCTGGAGTAAACCTAGATACTTTTATCCCATGGGAAAAATCAAATTCAGCTGCCCAGATTCGTCAGAAACTACGCGCAGAGCATCATCTTGAATCCAAAACCGTTATTTTATTTGTGGGGCGATTAACCCCCAAAAAGGGCGCCGATCTATTAATTCAAGCCATTAAAGAAGTCTATTCATCTCATTCAGATATTGCCTTAGTGATTGTAGGTGGAACATGGTACAGTGAAAACAAAGTGACAAAATATGCAGCCTATGTTCGCTCTCTAGTAGAAAGAGCTCCTTTTCCCGTGGTCACCACGGGTTATGTATCCGCTCATCTCATTCACCAATGGTTTTGGGCTGGAGATATCTTTGTGTGTCCCTCTAAGTGGCAAGAACCACTGGCTCGCGTCCATTACGAAGCAATGGCAGCCGGTTTGCCCTTTCTCACAACGGCTCGTGGCGGCAATCCAGAAGTTGTGATCGAGCAGAATGGGTTAATTGTCGAGCACCCTGAGGATCCCCTCGAATTTGCCGAGAAACTTAAAATTCTCCTTTCCGACCCTAAACTTCGACAGAGAATGGGCCAAACGGGTAGGCGTTTAGCTGAAGAGCGATTCGGTTGGGAGCGGGTAGCACACGATGTCTTAGATGTCTGGAAACCGAGATTCGACTACAATACGAAGATTGCAGCTCTTAAAGAGAAACGTCCCGATAAAGTTAGAGACCTCGGACGACGAAATAAGAATTTAGCAAAGGCTTTAATTCCAGCAGCAAAACCCTATTCATCTGTAGTGAGGATCACCCGAGACATGATCCATCGTTAGTTTTGAATGCTTTACAAATAAAGTATAGAGTTATTCGACTACTTGTAACATTATTGGTCAAGCATTCATAATCTATATCAAGAAACAGAAAAACCCCATCTTATCTTTTGAGGTCTATTCTAAGGCCTAATGGAAAAATTAGAGAGGGGTTAAAGATATGTCACTATTCGGAACACCTTTTACACCTTTTACGTCTGTGCCCTTCATTGTCGGGCTTTTTGACACCTTTCCAATAGGAGCAGCGCTCCGGGTCGGTATGGATGCAGGGTTCTGGACAGGTAGCTTTGGTGGAATTCAAGATGGTGTGGCGTTGTTAACCAATGCGCTCCTATTCTCCAATGTCGGTACGCCAATTGATGGGATCCGTCCCATTGTGCGTATCCCGTTACGTGCCATCACATTCGTTAGCCAATAAAGAAAACCCGGCTTTCGCCGAGCTTTGCGATATAGAAGACTTGGTCAGCGCCAAAGCGGTGGCCTTAGTCGCCTTATCCTGCCGAACTTAACCGCATTCATCGTAGGAAAGCGAAAACCGCTGGTTGCACTTATGCTATCTGCCAAAAATTTATACTTTCTGTTAGTATAAAGAAAACCCGGCTTTCGCCGAGCTTTGCGATATAGAAGACTTGGTCAGCGCCAAAGCGGTGGCCTTAGTCGCCTTATCCTGCCGAACTTAACCGCATTCATCGTAGGAAAGCGAAAACCGCTGGTTGCACTTATGCTATCTGCCAAAAATTTATACTTTCTGTTAGTATAAAAAAAATGGGCGTTCTTTGGGGGGCTTTGTCCCCCTATTTTCTTGCAAACTTGTCGGTGGTTTTTGTACAAAATATAAGCAGCAGAACAGTTAAGCAAAAAATTTTATAACCGAGGAAAAAATCCATTTAAATGAAGTAAATTTTTGGTATACTAATTACAGAATATCAGAAATACAGAGAGAAGGGAAAACAATGCAAGCGGTACCCCCCAAAAAATCATATGGGTTAATACGGTTGGGCAAGCGTTCGGTGCTTACTCTAGGGGCGGATCTAACACGTGATCTGCGCCTAACTGATGGAGATCTCTTAGAACTTTGCGTTCAAGATGGCAAGATTATTTTAGAACCTAAAAAGGTCATCCCTGCTGATCAAGAATGGTTTTGGTCAGAAGAATGGCAAGCTGGAGAACGAGAGGCTCAGGCTGAGATCGATGCTGGTCAAGTAAAGCACTTCGGCTCTGTGGAGGAATTTCTTAAGGATCTGAGGTCGGATGATGAAGATCGATAGCATCTCCCGCTTTAAACGAGCTTTTAAGAAATTGCCAGAGGATATCCAATCCTTATATTTTGAGAAAATGCACCAGTTTAAAGATGATTGGCAGCATCCATCGTTTAGGGCTAAACGCGTACAAGGGACGGATAATGTTTGGGAAGCGAGCCTTAACATGTCAATCCGGTTTACCTTCGAGTGGATCACAGTTGAGAACGGCGAAGATGTTTTCTTAATGAGAAACATAGGTGACCACGATTCATTGTCTCAGACCGCCATTTTAATCTTGAAATTAAAGGAGGTTGAAGGCAGATGAACAGCTTCCAGCTTGAACACTTGGATGAGGTCAATGGATTGAAGGACTACAAATTCTTCCCTATAATTTCTTCAAAGGAGCCTGAACCCATGGATAACAAGAACTTGAGAATTGTCGTTTCTGGCGATATTTGCAACAATTCTTTAATCTGGAAAACTCACCCACAGTGTATTCAGGGATTGAGTTGGCAAGATTATCCCCTTGTGCACCATCTTATAAAACCTGGAGAAGCGCTGCTTTTATCTAAACTCGTAGCCCTATCCACAGGAGCAACGGTCCTTTCCCCACAAATCGAGGATTTTGAGGGGTGTTCACCTAAAGATGTTCTTCTTTCTTCGGTCGATTTAGCGCTTTTTCCGCTAACCGCCGAAGAGAAAGATCCCCATAAGGTCTACCGCGTGAAGGACTACCTCGGGTTCACGGGACCCACTTCAGGTATTCTTCCCAAGCTCTTTTCAATGATTGACGATGATGAAAACGCAGATATGGTTATTATCGATGATGAGAATAATGGGTTTAACTCAGAAGAAGAATTTTGGCCCTTAGCTTTGAAAGCACCGGGGAAAACCCCCATCGTGATCTATAAGATCAATAATCCAGACCGTTCCACTAAACTTTGGAATCAAATTGAGACGCTCCATCTTGACAATACGGTCGTTGTGATCAATGGGGATGACCTCCGCTCTAAAGGCGTAAATATTAGCCGAAGTCTGTCTTGGGAACGAACAGCCTTGGACTTTGTTTGGCAAATGAACAATAACCCTGACCTCAATTATCTCACAAAATGTCATCATCTGATTGTCCCGTTCGGTCTTGAGGGCGCTATCTATTACCAAAATGAAGGCTTTCCCGAATCCCACCTCTACTTTTTGACGTATGAAATCGAAGGCGGTTTTATCAAGGAGAACCAGGGTAAAATGTATGGGCTGACCTCTTGTTTTGTTGCTGGTCTTGCCCACGCTATCGCTTCAGGTATGCGTCAAAACGAAGAACTCAATAAGACCATTGATGAAGGGATTCGCGAGGGGATCGTCGCCGCCCAAAAATACTTTAGTCAGGGTTTCGGTGAAAATCCCGAGAAAACCCCTTTCCCTAATCCAGCAATTTTCATTGAAGGCGAAAATGACTTTATCTACAAGGAACAGATCCAGGATGTACTCATTCGCAATTCAAACAACCCCAATTGCCAATCATGCTGGTACATTATTAAAGATAAAAGTTCGACAAATTTAGCCGAAATCTCCTATGATATCGTCAAAAACGGTGAAAAAAGCGCGCTAAAATTTATCCCCATTGCCCGCTTTGGAAACTTAAAGGTTGTTGACAGAACAGAGATTGAAGGCTATCGCAGTATCAAAAATCTGATTGGGGAGTATGTTTCAGCTAAAAATGTCGTCCGACCCCTCTCGATTGCTGTATTTGGAACGCCTGGTTCTGGGAAATCCTTTGGTGTCGCCGAAGTGGCCACGAGTATTGCTCCCAAGTTCATTGAAAAACTGAATTTTAACCTCTCGCAATTCCAGAACGTGTTAGATTTATTTCGTGCCTTACATAACGTCAGGGATCTTGCTTTAATGGGAAAAATTCCTCTCGTATTTTTCGATGAATTTGATTCTCGTTTTGAAGGGAAGCTTGGCTGGTTAAAGTACTTTTTAGCTCCAATGCAGGATGGTGTGTTTAGAGAGGGAGATTCCGTTCACCCGATCGGCAAAGCGATTTTTGTCTTTGCCGGTGGCACAAGTAGTACCTATCAAGAATTCAGTGGCGAAGACATTAAGGATGAAAATGAATATAAACAATTTATTACGGAATTTCAGAGTGCCAAAGGACCCGACTTTATTAGTCGCCTCAGAGGGTATGTCAATATTCTCGGACCCAACCAAACCGATGATCAGTGGGATCAGTTATTTATTGTGCGTCGAGCCATGCTCCTCCGTTCCCTAATGGAACGAAGGGTACCTCATCTGATCAATGAAAATGGCGAAGCTCAGATCGACAGCGGGGTATTACGAGCCCTGCTCAAAGTGACTAGGTATAAGCATGAAGCACGATCGATGGAAGCGATCCTTGAAATGAGCACTCTGAACAACGCCAAGAAATGGGAACAATCGTACCTGCCTTCCAAGGAACAGCTCAAACTCCATGTCGATGAAGAACAGTTTTCGCGCCTTTTGATGCGGGATACCTTTTTTAGTGAGAAGATTGAAAAACTAGCTCGAGATTTAAATTATAAGAATATAACTGCTCTCTCTGAAAGTCTTCCCAATAATCTCAACCCCAGAAAAGCTTGGGAGAATCTCAGTGAAGAACTCAAGAATTCTACTCGAGATCAAATCAGACATATCCCTAGCGCCCTACAAAAAGTCAATTATGATCTCATCTCGGTCAAGGAAAAACCTGAAACGATCCAATTTACCAACAAAGAATTAGACATTCTCGCCAAATACGAGCATAAACGGAGGTCCCTCAAAGAAAAAGAGGCGGGCTGGAAATGGGGCGAGCAATTCGACGATCAGAAAAAAACTGACCCTTCGTTGACCCCCTGGGAAAGTTTATCCAGTGATGCACAAAATAGGATCATCGAGAATATTAAACCCTGGCCTGAGATACTCGCTGGCTCGAACTTTAAGATCGAAAGGCTAAAATTTCTCTGCTATTGCGAGACTCATTTGACTCCTGTTGGGAATAGCACTAAAAAGATGGAATAGCGAGATTCAATGTATTTTTAAAACCCCCTAAAATAGAAAACTTTCTACTTTAGGGGGTTCTCGCATGCAATCCTTAAATAGGATTTTATTTATTTCGCAAGATTCGGAGTCCGCTCAGTTGAATAACCCTGTCTATGCATTTCCAGGTAAAAGGTAAGAACCTCAAGATTGACTGCTAAATCAACATTACGAAGCTCTATATCTTGGGGCACAGACAAATAGACTGGAGCGAAATTCAAAATTGCCTGAACGCCTGCCCTAACCAAAGAATCCGCTATATCTTGGGCTGCATCAGCAGGTACTGAAATTACACCAATCCTGGTATGATTCTGGGCCACAACTTCTTCCAGCTTAGCCAGCGGCAAAACTTCCACATCATTTAATTTAGTTCCTATCTTTAGGGGATCATTGTCAAAGATACAGGTAAAATTAAAACCTCGCTCTTGGAAGCCACGATGCAAAGCCAAAGCATGGCCTAGATGACCAAACCCAACCAAAGCAGCATTCCATTCTACGGTTAAACCGAGAATTTTAAGAATATCCCATTCCAATTCCTCAACATTATAACCTACACCCCGTGTTCCGAATTCTCCAAAGAAGGATAGGTCTTTCCTGACTTGAGCAGAGTTTACGCCAGCACCCTTGGCGATATCATTGGAAGATATCGTAACTTTCCCCTGTTTTTTCACTTTTGTTAAAAATCGTGAATATACAGAGAGACGCATTATTGTCGCTTCTGGAATTTTAAATACTCTCAATGAAATCCTCCTCTTCATAATTCACAATTTCAGGTTCCATTTAACTTCTGAATATCTTTACTGTCTAATTGTAATACTAAACATCCTTTTATCAAGAAGGTACTTATTAGTTCCTTAGTTACTTAAAAGGTACTTAGTATTATCCCATGAACAAGGGCAAGCAAATCATGATTGGGTTCATTAACTTAATTATGCTATACTAAATCTAAAATAGCAAATTAAGGAATGATTTGATGAGTACAACCACTATAATCACTAACCGCCACGAACAATGCCATATGAAAGAACAATGTCTTAGATACGAAAAATGCCCGATGGTTTTAGTCCAAGAACTTCTTGCAGGTAAGTGGAAAATCCTAATCTTATGGTATTTGAGTTACAACACGCTCCGCTTTAGTGATATAAAGAAATTGTTACCCCAAGTGACTCAAAAAATGCTGACGCAACAACTAAGAGGATTGGAAGAAGATAAACTGATCTATAGAAAAGTCTATCCGGTTGTGCCCCCGAAAGTTGAATACGGTTTAACGGAAGTCGGCAAAGGAATCCTTCCGATTCTTGAACTGATGCATGGTTTTGGTTCTTCCTATTTGAATGCGGGCCTGGACAAGTAAGAGTAGCATTGGCCAAACGTGGCCTTTACTAGAAGAGCCTGATTATCTTCACGTGAAGAAATCAGGCTCTTCTCTATGTTGAGGACTATTAAGATTATTACTAAATACTTATTACTTGGTTTCCATTGCGGATTAGATATTTCTTTGGGTAATAACCTTTTTCTCATAGAGTTCTTTTATCTCTTCATCAGATAACCCTAACTCAGCAAGAATATCTTCGTTATCCATACCCACACTCGGTGCTCCGCGCCAAATCTGGCCGGGGAAATTCTTTAGCTTAGGGAAAATATTGACTCCGGTGAATTTACTTCCGTCTACTTTTTCCCATTCCTTAAAGACTTCTCGTGCTTGATAGTGAGGATTCTCAAGAGCGTCATCATATTCCATGACCCTCGAGCAGGGAACTTCATTCGCAAGAAAAACTGCTTCTACTTCTTTTACGGTTCTCTTTAAGCAAAATTCCTTGAATCTTTCTTCTAACAAATCTCCTGCAGGTGTATCTGGATAAATCATGGAGCTGTCTGCAGGAAACAACTCTGTTCCGAATTCCAATCCCAAGAGAGGAAGTGCTCTTTTAATCGAGCCTCCACCTAATATCATCACATAGACCGATTTACCATCTTGACAGACATAAAGCCCATAACCGCAACAAATGGCACTGTGGTTCCCTTCACGCTTAGGCTTTTCTCCCACCATAGTGTAATCCACAGGAAAAGAATTCTGACAGCGCATCGCAATCTCGTATTGTGCAAGATCGACGCTCTCACCTTTTCCTGTCATCTCAGCCTTTCGCAAGGCAGCTAGCCCTGTCCCAAAAGCGAAAACACCGCACAGATGATCCACTGGCTGGGGCATTGCTGGGATTGGAGGCTGATCCGCGAAGCCATTTAATTGCATGTAGCAGCCAAAGGCTTGAGCGATGGTATCATAGCTGCCGCGTCTTACATATTCGGGCACGCCGGTTTGACCAAAACCTGAAATATGAACTATCACCAAACGGGGGTTATGCTCCCACAGCACTTCATCATTTAATCCCCATTTGTCATATTGGCCTCCTTTGGAGGCTTCAATATAAATATCCGTTTGTTCCATTAGTTTCAAGAACACTTTTTTTCCTTCTAGTGTGGGGAGATCGAGGGATAGATTACGCTCGTTCTTGGCATTTTGTTGTAAGGGACCACCATAACGGTTACGAGACATACAGGGGGTTTTAGCATTTTCGAGCATAATGACTTCAGCCCCGTTTTCTGCATAAAGTGACGCAGCCAGAGGAGCTGCAATAGAAGTCGTACAATGAACTACTCTAATGCCTGACAACAGACCAAATTGAGGGATATCTGTTCTTTTTGCCATTTTGTTGCCTCCTTATCGCTATAATTAACCCCAATCAGAGATGAGCCTAATTGGGGTTAATTTTAGTCTTCCGTTAAGTTCTACTCGTGCTTTAGGCGCTTCCCTAAGTTAGCGGCTAAGATAGCAAGGATACATCCGATAATAAGACCGCCAACGTTGAGCTGCCAGGCTGCTTTAAAGGATTGGGTAATATCAAAGATTTTTCCATAGATAATCACGGCTGAGGCGCTAAACAAACTTTGTACCAAGGTAACATTTGCATAAATCTTGCCGAAATCTTTTTGTCCAAAAATCCCTTTTACGATCAGCGGAAGCATAACCGTTAAGGCCGAAAAGGCAATCCCGAAGAAAACTAAACCGACATAGAACAGGGTTAAATTACCTTTACTGATCAAAATGATCACATCACCAATGACACCGCATACTAAAGAAAAGATAGTGGTCGTGACATATCCTGCCTTGTCATTGAACCAGCCTAAGAAAAGTTTACCGCCCATATTCGCGAAGTTCAACACGGTCATGGCAAATGCCCCAACGGTTGTGGCAAAGCCCACTGATGTCGCATATCCAGGAACTTGCGTATTCATGGAGGCATTGAGGACGATTAAACCTGCTAAAAGCATAATGAGCCAAAGTGCGGCAGATTTCAGCGCTCGTGCTGAAGAAACACCTGTTAATGCTGCCGTAGCATTCGCAGCAGCTCCTGTCGTCGCTCCTTCTTCATAGCCATACGGTCTGATTCCCTTATCGGAAGGTTTTAAACGGATAACGAAGAGAATTCCTGGCATCGAGATGACCCAGGCAGCTATGGCCATAATCAGACGAGCGCTTCTCCAACCATATTGAGTAATCAGAGCGCCGGCAACCGGGTTAGCAATCGCGGAACCAAGCGTTCCAAGGGCCAAAGCAATCCCTAAAACAGTACCCATTTTTTTACTGAACCAGTTACCGAGCAGCACAGGCACCGCCAAGTACATGATGAACGCCTGTCCAATACCCATAAATACACCGGAGATGTTCCAGGCCATGACGGTGTTGAAATAGGCAGCTGCTCCGGTAGATGCACACACCATCGTCATTGCCACACCCAGTATTAATCTGATATCAAATTTCGCCATCATTCGGCTGGCGATCGGTTGGCATATAGCCATTGTCAGGATAAAGATCGTAAGATACCAGGAAGCATCTGTCCGGGTCCAACCCATTTCTTTAGCAACTGGAGACAGGTAGAGTCCGTTCGTATTCCCCAGCATACCTACTGCAGCAAAGAACATTAAACTGCAAGCAATCATACCCACCAGGCATAATGGATTCCTTTTTTCTCTTCCATAACTGATCATCCCTTCCTTTTCTCGAATCATTAAACAAAAAACATAAGTTCATGATCTTCCCTTTACTCCCTTGTCACCCCCTTTCATTTAATAAGAGGAAAAGGTCTAACGTTGACGTTTTGCGGGGGGAGCATCATCAGCCCAGCCGGCATACGTCTGAACAATCGACGCATAGCGGCGGGCTTCCTCGCCCACGACCTCTAAATCGGTATCCATCCAGTTGCGGCGACGGATGGCGACCAAGGCCCATTGCTTGGCGCTCCCTTTAATATAGTTTTTTGCCTCAGGATCGCCTTTGGTCCAAATTTCCCCCGAAGGCAAAGTCAGCTCGAGATATAGGGGAGTATCCGGCATTTCTAAATCATTGATACGGTACGCATTGGGGCGTGCTTGCCAAGATAAGAACAAAGTACTGGTAATCCGGTCTTTAACTACGGGATCCATACTCAAGGCATCGTATATGTCAACAGAGTGGGCCCACAGTTCCATTAAACGAGCGGAAGCCAAAGATTTAGCGGACATGGGGAGACCTGGAGCCCAAGGAATCCGTTCTTTAGGCTGCTTTTCATAGAAGGTAGCTACCATACGAGTACGTTCCTCACGCCACCAACTCAACACTTCGGCGCCTGTCAGATGGTGGAACTTGGTGGCGCGGACATACTGGTCCTGGCCCGATTCAGCATCAGCAATTGCTATTAAGTCCTCTGCTTCACCCTTCATCAGCTTCGTTGCGGCATAATCAAAGAAGGCAATATGAATAATCGCGTCTTTGATATTCCACATTTCCACATCGGGGAGCGGCATCAGCCATTGTTCCTCTGTCAGATCGGATACTAAGACGTCGACTAAAGCTTGTTCGGCCACTAAATCATTGAGAATTGCTTTCATGAAATAATGTCCCCTTTCTGATTTTTTGCCCTTACTTCTTTGTGAATTTGGCTATAATTTCCTTATATTCCGCGGTCTGCGTGCAGAAGGGCGACGCCGTCGATTCAGCATCCATCACTAGGTTAAGCATGGGACTCATCGTGCTGTTGGTGATGCCTTTCGTAATTTGGACAGACATGGCGGAAACGGCGGCAATCTCTTGGGCAAAGGCAATCGTGCCTTCCTCCAATTGCTCTGCCGGAAGAATCTTATTGACAAATCCCATTTTGTAGCCTTCCTCGGCACCGACGACCCGTCCTGTAAGCCATAATTCTTTGGCTCGATAAGGGCCGATGAGTTGGGGCAAAAACATCATGACTCCCATCTCGGGAATAATTCCAACCTTTAAAAAGTTAGAAGTGAATTTGACGCGGTCGGAAACATAAATAATATCGCAAGCTAAGGCCATACTCATGGCTCCGCCAATGGCCCAGCCGTCAACCATCGCGATTACAGGTTTGCCAATCTGCTGTATCGTTTGAATAGTCCGAGTGTACTTTTTCAAAAGTTTACGGCCCTGTTCAACTTTCAGTCCTTCCGATCCACCTTGTTTCAAGTCCCCGCCGGCAGAGAAATTATCCCCTTCACCCTTAAGAATAATGACGCGCACTGCATCATCAGCGTCTAATTTGATCAAGGCGTCACTCAATAGATCCATCATCGGACCGCTAATGGCATTTTTTCGCTGGGGTTTATTGATGACTAGGAACACTATCCCATCATCCCGTTTATCCACATAAACTTCCTCGTTCATCCTAATGCCTCCCTATTTTTCAAACTATTATCCTTTACTTGAAGATTAGATTTGGCTAGCCGCCTGATAACCAGCTTTCGTCGCATCGGCCATTCTGGCTGGATTCGTGCAATCACCCACGACATAGACTTCCTTGACCTTGTTCTTTACGGAATTTGCTAAGGCTAGATTTTTGCCGAAGCCTAAAGTAACAACGACCGTATTAGCAGGATGGAACGCCTCTATGCCATCGTCATGGACGACCTTGACACCTTCTTTGGTGATTTCTTTAACCTTCGTGAGGGGTTCCAGCGTTACGCGAGGAGACTTTTTAAAAGCTGAGGTCATATGGAAGCGATCACTGCCGCCCACATCATAGCCAATTTTTTTTCTTTCCTCGATGATCACCAAATCTCGATCGCTCTTCAGCATTTCTTTGCCCAGCTCACAACCGGGCAAGCCCCCGCCCACAATTGCAAGTTTTTTGCCGAGAGGCCAAGGCAATTTCACCATAAAGAAACGACCTAAATCCAGGGTATAGAAGTACTTTAAGAAGACTGAGCCACAATTAAACATAATTTTATTGATAATCCCCGGTTTTTGCGGTGGTCTACCATTAAGCAATTCCAAGAAATCATGAGACATCAGCAGATTTTACTTTTACTTATATTGTTTTAAAATTGCTCTGCCTGCGGCGTGAATCATAATTTCATCCGTACCGCCGCCAATTCTAAAGACACGAGCATCCAGCCATAATCTCGAGATACGACAATCGGTGGTATAGCCAATGCCGCCCATAATCTGCCTGGCGTCATCAATAACCTCATTGGCTGACTGGGCACAATAGAGTTTAGCTAAGGCTGAAGAGATTTGAAGAGGCAGACCATTATCCGCTTCCCAAGCGCATTTATAAACCATGTTTTTCATATTCTCG
>Ga0255336_101017_pt1 | contig 26643 bp, 23 predicted proteins | sample MeOH1_35cm_T3_17_FD_189102 | JGI IMG/M metagenome (GOLD analysis project Ga0255336, IMG submission 189102) | Sandy soil microbial communities from University of British Columbia, Vancouver, Canada - MeOH1_35cm_T3_179 | ecosystem: Engineered > Artificial ecosystem > Sand microcosm > Unclassified ...
AAATTGTTGTTTACTCATGTTAAAACCCTCCATCTTTCACTATGATTATTATATCTTTTATTTTGGATTTTTTCACTTTCAACTTGTACTATTTATATTCTAGCATCAGTAAGGTGGTTTGGCGCTGTGCGACACGAATCGAAAAAGGTAAGGAATCATGCCCCAACTCCCCCACGCTTTATGAAGGATGGGTACAGGATATTCTGGGTGAGGCTGTTTGCTCGAATGGAGTTTATGATGAAAGCATAGCAAGGAATGAAATTGATAAGATTAAGGTTTTTGATACTTTTGTTTTGATATTTCTGAGAAACGGATATCAGGTGAAGAGGTTATTTTAGAGCGACTAAAAAAACATATAAAATTTTCCTCAAAATAGCCTTTTGATGATATATGGTTATATTGGGAGGCTCTATCCTTGAATTTTCACATACTTTCACGTTATTTGCTAAAATTGCCTCGATGCTGTGTTCTGTTTATTTACTGTATGAAATGGCTGCAAAATACAGGTAAAGTGCAGGTGCGTGCGGTACAAAAAGCGATCGAAGAACACGGGGTGGTGTTCTATATAATTACTAAGTCTATTTGGAGAACTAAGGATATCACTTTCCGTTATTGCGGTATGCAACAAGCATTGTTTGCAGAATTTTCGCAGAACATTTTGTGGAATTTTGTGGAAAAGTGCTGTATAATTAAATGTAATCATTTGTATATGATGATTATGCAGTTACATTTTCCAGAACGATGACATCGTTGGCGGTTTTCTATGTCAGGGATTTGCCAGGCGAATTTGAGATATCTACAATGGAATTTAATTTGTTAAGCGTCAAACAGCGTAGATAATCAGCAAGTAGCTTATCAATAATAAAATAGAGCGGAGGTCAGCTAATGTACATACAGAGAATTTCAATAAAGAACTATCGAAATTATAAGGATTTTACCATGAAGTTTCATAAGGGACTTAATGTCATAATCGGCGCTAACAACTCTGGCAAAACAGGGCTACTTACTGCTATAAGATTGTTGCGTGAGCCTTCTGTTTGTGCTGATGATTTCAATAAAAATGAACTGCTCGGATTTGGAACAAAATACCGTGAGGACGCTCCGCAGATTGCGATTGAGTATACCATTTGTCATACTATTTCGGAGGAAGACACAGAGGATGAAAGCATTATCAGATTGTTGCCATTCTTGGGCATGAACGAACTTACTGAATTTCAACAGGAAGCTGATGGGGCAACCAATTACAATATTACCGCTATCATCAAAGCTGTTTGCACTCTTGATGAAAAGGCTCTCAGCGATTATAAGAGGGAAGTTGCTAAAATAGCTGATAATGACTTTGGAAAATATATGACCATTCTAAAATCATTTGAGAATCTCTATTCGTGGTCTTATTACAACGCAGCCAGTAATACCGCTGCTGACAAGAAGGCTGCTACCGAAATATTTGATATTCGCTTTATTGGTGCGGAACGAACCAGTGATGATGTCCACAAGGAGACTAAGCGTGAAATTGATGCCTTTGCGAAAGATCAGGGGAATGCTACTGCGATTGCAGAGTTGCGGGATTCTGTAGCCATCGACATGAAAGCCATTCTTCAATCTGTATTAGATAAGTTAGAGAAGTTATTTGAGGGCGAAAACAATGATATTGGGCTGTCGCGCGGCAATGTGTCGATTTCACAAAATCTTCGTCCGAATGTATCCGTGGGGGATTCATATATCACAGAAGTAAGGGACACCAAGACTGATTATATTGTTCCGCTTGCTTATAACGGATTGGGTTACAACAACCTGATTAATATTTATATGTTGATAAAACTGACGGAAATCCGTCCGGGCAGGGACTTCCGAATTCTACTCCTTGAAGAACCTGAAGCCCATTTACATCCCGCTTTGCAGTACAAGCTGTTCAAATATCTTCGTCAGTTAGATCAAGAGGACAACCTTAATCAGCAGATATTTGTTACTACGCATTCAAGTAACATTTCAGCCGTAGCGGGCATAGATAATATGTTTATGATTGCCTATGATAGGGAGGGCGATTGTGCTGACTGTAAAGAACAGAGTCTTTCTGTGCAGTTTATCGATAGTGAGGGTGCAGAAAAGCATAAAGAGAAAGCAAAAAAACACTTAACGAAGTTTCTAGATGTCACACGTTCAGATATGTTGTTTGCCGATAAAGTGATACTGGTTGAAGGCATCGCAGAGAGGCTTTTAATGCCCTTGTTTATGGAGAAGTGTGGCTGCTCTTACGAGGATGAGCATATCGCCGTGGTTGAAATTGGTGGTAAGCATTTCGAGCATTTTGTGGAGTTGTTTAACGGAAACGCTGTTAATAAAAAAGTTCTGTGCATAACTGACTGCGATTTTAAGTGGATTGCAGACGGTAAAGCGGAAAAAATTGAGGCATATCAGACGACCGTGCCTGAACATATACAGAAACTTAAGAACCGCTTTCCTATTGATAATTTTCATATATCAACACAGTTGATTGGTGGGCGCACATTTGAGGATGAGTTGCTACTTAGCAACTTTGATAATCCGGAGATATTATTAAAGATTTTTAAGATGCCAGCAAGTCAGGTTATATCTGACTTTGTTGATGAACATGGGTTTGACTTTGCAAAGTGGGAAACGTACCTACCCGAATTAGATGGACGCTCACAACCTCTTGTAAAGAAACGACTGGATGCATATAAGCAAGCGATTCAGGACGATACTGCTCACAAGACTGAGTATGAGAACTTGTTTTTTGCCAACTTGTTTTTACATTATGCTAAGGCGTGTAAAGGCGATGTTGCTCTTGATATACTTGTGGATGAGGGCATGGCGAAGGACTTAACTGTTCCCGCTTACATACAGGAGGGGTTGAAATGGCTATGTCTATCGGAATAAATTCAAGTGATCTGCTGACGCCAGAACAGCTTGATAGTCATATCAAGATATATGCCGGGCCGGGTGCAGGAAAAACACATTTTCTCGTGGAAAACGTGAAGAATATTGTTACTACCTATCCCCTCGTTGTGCAAAGCAGAGCAAGGAAGGTTCTTTGTATTACCTACACCAATGCGGCGGTTGATGAAATTAAGCATCGTCTTGATAGGTTTTCTTCATCTGTTGAAACCCATACAATTCATGGGTTTATAATTGAGCATATCATCAAGCCGTTTCAAGAAGATTTGCGACAAATTATGCAGGAGGACTTTGGCATTACTGTAAATGGGAAAAGTAAGATTACGTCACAAGTCGAGGGAGTTGGTATCCTGCATGGAATAGATAAGACAGATATATTTGAGTTCATAAAATCAGCAGTCGGAGATACCGAAGAATTGTCTTACAGTAAGAAAATATTGGGGGAAGTTGAGGTTGACCTTGATGGATACCTCGCTGACAGAACGGCAAAGTTGCGGGCATCAAGGCAGATTAAGGATAATCACATCGTTCCCATAAAGCAATATACTTGGTCAAAGGCAAGAAAGTTGACCCATAATGAAATCCTCTACTTTGGCTATCGTATACTTCAGCGCAATCATACTGCACTTTATGCTACAAGAGTTAAGTTTCCATTTGTTTTTGTTGATGAGTTTCAGGATACAAACCCTTTACAGACTTTGCTTATTAAGCTAATAGGAAGTAAGTCAACCGTTATTGGAACGATTGGTGATGTTGCACAGTCTATATACAGCTTTCAAGGGGCAAGGCCATCGCAGTTTTTAACCCTAAATATAGATGGCAATCGGGCCTCAAGTGAATACGCAATTAGCGGCAACAGACGATCAACCGCTAATGTAGTTAATCTCTGTAATTTTCTGCGCAAAGCGGATTCAACTGTCACTCAGAATAGCGAAAAGTGCTATAACAGTGATGAGGAAGAGGAATCGGCAGAGAGGACAAAAATCCATATCATTTCTGGTGAAGATGCGTCTGCCAAGCAACTGATAAACTCTGTGATCGCTGATGGAGCTGTAGTACTTACTCGCACTTGGGCAGCAGCGTTTTCCTATATACAGGACATAAGCGAAGAACAAGAAAAATGCTTGAAAGCAATTTACAACGCCTACTATACTTCACCGATTGATATACGAAGCGATATTGTCGAGCATAACTATGTGACTTGGGTGCGAGCTTTCAAATTTATTATCAAGCTTTGGAATGGATATAGAACCGGTGCACTTGTTGAAATAATTGCCGCACTTACACTCATAACAGACTTTGACACGAAGAAACTAACACCTAAAATCCTCGCGCAATTAAAACGGCTGACAGATGAGGTGTTTGGGGGTCTTTCTGAAAAATCTTTGACCATTGATATTATCAATGGATTTAGTGTGAAGTTAAACGAAGAAAACTATACCGAACTTGTATCGGTTATTGGGGACGATCAATTTACCGTTCCAATTTTCGATGATGAAGATAGAGATGAGATTAAAACTAACGTTTCTTTGCTCAGTTGGTATACATCGTATAAGCTCTTCACGGAAGTATTTTCAGAGGACAGTCGCTATATGACCGTCCATCAAGCGAAAGGACGTGAATGGGAAAAGGTCATTGTCGGTCTTGAACCCAATAGCCGCAGGGATAGAGATAATACTACGTTATCAAGTATGTTCTCAAACCCACAACTACTCAATGAGGAGAATGCAGAGGAATTTACAAGAATGTACTATGTTGCGTGTAGCCGTGCAAAGGTAGACTTGTATATTCACTTAAAAAAAGGTTCGGATGTAACTGCGTTACAGGCGGCGTTGGATAATTATAATAAAGCTCACGAGGATAATCGAAGAATTGATTATGAAATACTCCCATTGTGAGTAAGGAAATGCTGCAGCCAAAACAATATACTGTAAGGTTAAAAAAATGTACTATATTTAGGCTTAGTTATGGTGGTGCAAAAAAGAAAGGAGTTGAAAATATCTGATATGGAAAATATAAATTCAGTGCTAATGCCTGTAAACCAACAGTTTATAGATGTATTTCAAACATTTATGGATGATAATCAAAAAACAAAAATTCGTGCAAATAATGTTCGACAGTATGTTGAAGGTATTATTGATTTATTATTAAAAGATAAAATTGAACCAAACTTAAAGGAAAACGAAAAATACTCAGGAATCAATTGGGGTAGAAAGATAAAAATTATTAGAGAAAAATATGATGAAAATATAGCAGAGAAAATCCAGGATATTTTTATGATTGGTGGAGAGGGCTCACACTTTAATGGTCAGGTTAGTGATGATGATTTACAATCGATAATAGAAAAAGCTATCCACATTGTAGAAGATATGTTCATAAAATATTTTCTTACTCCGGGACATGAATTTGGTAACGAGAATATTTTTACAATATTTAGTATGCTCCCTTTACATCATAGAATATATATTTTAGAAAACGTATCAACACATTATAAGAATGAGCATATTGTAGATCGTCTTTCGCTTGCTTATGTAAAATCCGATGCGAAAGATAAAGGAATTTCACTTCTTGAGAAATCCTTGCAAGAAAGTGTAGTTAATGAGAATTTCTATCTCTACCAACTAAACAAGATTAATATCATATCTTCGAATTTAGCTGAGTTATATGAAAAAAATGCAGATTATAAGGACAACCCGGAGTATTCAAAAGCGCTTGTTGTAAATGATCATTTAGTGGTGGGTTTACCTACTTCAAAAGACATATTTGATACGGCAAAAGCAGTGGAGATATTCAGGCAATGGTTTGAAACGGGAAAAGATGAATATTCTGAATTTGTAAATCTTTTTCTGTGTTTAATGGCAACTGATAATCGTCAATATGAATAATATCGCATACTCTACTACCTTCAGCCTGATGGAAGAGCGCTGGACAATGTATGTTACATTATCTAATGGAAGAATATTAAATTGGCTACTTTGTGAATCTATAAGAAAGGGTATAAAACAGTATACATTGAAGAAGTCGTTTGATTATCCTTACTAAGCTAGACATCGAAAAATGATAGTTGTCATGTTATAATTAACCCCGGTGCTTTATCAAAAAAGCAAGCTTGAATGGCGAAATTGTGGAAAATACACCCTGATGCCAATGGGGTACCTGGACGGAGTCTGCATTGAATTAGTAACGCAAATACTATACGACAAAAAGGAGGACTATTATGAGATGCTTATTTTGTAAACAGGATTCTTCATCTACAAAAAGTGTAGAACATATTATACCTGAATCGATAGGAAATAAAACGCTTATATTGCCTTTGGGATATATTTGTGATAAATGCAACAATTATTTTGCTAGAGAAGTCGAAAAACCATTTTTAGAGCAATTAGATATGAGACTATTAAGATTTCAAGAGGCAATACCAAATAAAAAGAATAGAATTCCTATAATCGAAGGATTATTTAATTGGAAATACCCTGTAAAGATTCAACGAAATATAATACACGACGAAGTTATAAATGGAGTTCAAATACCAGAAACATTATTTGAACATATTGCAAATAATAAAATTGAAAACATGACTATAGTAATGCCAGCCTTTACTAATGAGGCTATAATGGAAAGCAATAGGGTTGTATCTCGTTTTTTAGCAAAAATGGCACTAGAAGCTTTAGCTAAACGATTAGAATCTATTGAAGGAAGTTTGGATGAAATTATTGATGATAAACAATATGATTTAATTAGAAATCATGCTCGATTAGGTACTACACAAGATTGGCCTTGTAGCATACGAAGAATCTATAACGTAGAAGAACAATGGAAAGATACTGATGGTAGCGTTGGACAAATAATTCATGAAAGTGACTTACTGTTAACTAATTGTTGTGAAGTATACGATGAAAAATGCAATGAGATACACAGCGAAATGTATTTTGTTGTTGCATTATTTGGAATAGAATTTGCAATAAATATGGGTGGACCTGAAGTTGAGGGATATGAAAAATGGTTAAAAGAACACGGTAATATAAGTCCATTGCATTACGGAAAAAATAAAGACGTTATATCTAAATAACAATGAATTTCGGCGAACGAATCAAAATTCCACGCCAAGGCACCACCAGCTTGAAATGGCATCATTATCACCGCTACAAGGCACGTGGAGACGATAATAATGATGACGAAATGTGGTTAGGAGGCTAAAAAATAGGTTTTGACCACAAGATGTTGTGGTTTGGGAGTAATTAAGGGGCAAAAATCGGGCTTAAAAATGACGGTTTTTGCCCCTTGAAAATAGACGAAAATATAGATGACATAGTGATTTTTGGAAAAATTGAGACGTTTGCTATATATAAAGAAAGTGAATGAGCTTTTTCTTTCCTTGTAAGTTCTTTCTCGAGTGCTTTAGAATGTTTCTTTTCATCCTGTAACTCCTGGCGAAGTACTTTAGTACCTGTACTTTCTATATCATTAGCGCCAATGCAGCTTGAACTCCATTTTTTATTATCTTTTGTCATAGGTTAGATTCTCACTTTCTTTCGTTTGTTCGAGTGTATCATTTTTCACTCCCTACGACAACTATTCTAACACCAGGGGATACTAGACCTATATTAGTTTCTATACCTTTATTCATCTATGTCATTACTCCTTTTTATCTAAATTGTTAACAATGATGCAGGATAATAAAATCTGAAAAATCTGATTTTCATCTAGGGTGTTCAAGTTAAGTCCGAGATAATCTGACACAGATTCTATTCGATATAATAATGTGTTTCGATGAATAAATAATTTTCTGGCAGTATCGGCTATGTTTCTTCCCATCATTAGATAGGTATAAATACAATGAAGTAATTCCTGGCGATTATTTTTGCTACTGTAATGCAGAGAAAGAATTTTGGGATTGCACATTGCTTTTAGGCTAGTTGAGGAATCAATGGAATGTATTACATGCTGAATAAAATAATCAGTATAATACAATGTATTTGTATCAGCCTGAATATCATTTTCAGTTAAAACGGTTTTACTTTGTATGTAATAATACTTCACATGCATGAAGTTACTGAAGCAGTTGCTGATTCCGCATCTCAAATAGTTACTTTCGCAAAATGATTCCAGTTTATCTCGGGCTGACGATTCCAGAATATTATAATCACTTTTTCTTACTACTGCTATAATCAAATTCTCATAGTAGCACGAAATTACCTTTGGATATTGTATTTTAAGACGTTTGATAAAGGCTTTCCCTTGCCCGGAAGAATCCATACTGCTATGGAAAGAAAAGGTCAAAAGATAGTATTCATCGCATATTCCCCATCCCTTGAGTCCAAGATGATAATTTACTACACGATCCTCGATATCCAATCCATTTAATAATCGAAGAAGATAGTAATGATCTTCCTCCATTATAGTGGCATCTGTCTGGGAACAGAACACAAACTCTATCAATTTTATGATGTGATAGGACAAAAACAGCTGCCCTTTTGTAAATGGAGCGTTGATATCGACCATGCCGATGCTTCCAAACAAATGGCCATTCAGTTTTATAGGTCCTGCCAAATGTGTATGTTCTGGATCTCGTTTTGGTACTAACAAAAAAGGAAAATCTTGTCTTTCGAAGGATGTTTTTATTTTTTCATTTTCGTTAGGCGTGTAATAATTGAGGGGCGTGTAACCATCGGTCAATATGTTTTCCCATATGGTATTGCTGTAGTTTGCCAAAAAGTTTTCCGAGTGATACATCTCTGTTTGTGATGTATCAAAAATAGCAATGGGATTGCTAAGCTTCTCACAGGCAATATTCATTAAGTCTTGCAGCGGTTTTCGGTTTATTATTGAATTTGTCATGCGTTCATCCCATTGCCTGTATTGGTCGATAATATCAAGAATACATAGCAATAACGAAGAACTGGACATTCTTTTTTGAACTGTTATCATGTTTGCATCTATGGATATGGAATGCTCTACATTCTCACAAACACATATTATGTTTTTAGGCAATTTCTGTTCAATCTGAACGACAGATTCATAGGTATCAAAAACATACAAATATTGATCATTAATCTCTCTCAAGTCATCATTCCAAGGGCGTGCACCTATAACCTCTGAATTACCAGGATACTTTTCCAGATATGATGGCTGAAATTTTACAAGTTCATCATAAATGAGATAATTATTTAATCGCATAGACAAATCCTTTCGTATAAAATGATCGAAAAAGCATTGTGTGTTTCTAATTTTACAACCATATTCACTAAAAATCAATCATGATATTATTGTTTTGATGGGAAAAGTTTTATACTGCATCGATCGATCCGTCAGATATGCTATCCTCAAATGATTTTTTTGATTTCAAAGAATTATACTATTTTTCATGGTTCTCTGATTTGATAGTAAAAATAAGATGTATTAGATGCAGAAAACATTCCACAAATAAAAAATATGGGAGGTAACAAAAATGAGTACAAACACAAACCCTGCGATGGAAACTGCAACACTACTATTCCAAATAGGAGGTGGAGCGCCTCTACCTTATGAATTTGGTGGCGTTAGATATGAAATTGACGGCTACCGTAAGAGCGCATGGATTGGCACACCTTTGGCATGGTCACCGATTTATGATGTTTCTGGTCCGGATGCTGTAAAGTTTCTCAATTCTATTTGTACTAATAATTTTGCAAAACTTACTGAAAAAGGCCTTCGCCATGCGGTTATCTGCAATGATAAGGGACAGATTCTGACAGATGGAGTGGTTATTCGCATCGGTGAGGATAGGTATCGTACATATTGGCTGAATCCACCCATTGATTTCCTGTTGAAGAAGAGTGGAATGAATGTTAGTGGTGAGGATATGAGTGGTAGCGAATATTTTATCCAGATAGCTGGGGAGAAATCTTTGGAAATTCTCGAAGACGCTTTCCAACAAGATCTTCATGATATTAAATTTGCCACACACCGTAAAGCAAAGATGGATGGTAAAGATGTTGAGATTGTTCGTCTGGGTATGTCAGGAAATCTTGCTTATGAGATACATGGCCCAATTAATGAGTTCAATGATGTCTACAACAAAGTTTGGGCCAGTGGAGAAAAATTTGGCGCAAGAAAACTGGGGATGCGTGCCTACAGCTTATTCAACCATACGGAAGCTGGTTTTCCTAATATTCACTTACATTATCCTATGCCATGGCTTGAATCAGGTGAAGAAATGGCAAAATATATATATGCTAATCCGCAATTGTCTTGGCAACAAATAAACCGAAAGCTTGTAGGCAGTGTGGGAGATGACTTGGAGACCCGATTTGTCACCCCATACGACGTTGGTTGGGGGTTTTTGGTAAAATATGACCACGAATTTACCGGCAGGAAAGCCCTTGAGGAACTTGCAAAGAATCCGAAGCGTACTGTTGTGACTTTAGAATGGAATGCCGATGATGTGGGTGCGGTTTTTGCCACAATGTTAAGGCCAGGAGAAGAACCATGTGAAGACATTTCTAGGGACACTGAGTGCGATTATGTAACTAACGCTTTTCGAGGCGAGTTTAGTTTCCGTGCCGATAAGGTTTTACATGACGATAAGGTGATAGGATTTAGCTCAGGAAGGATTATATCCTATTATTATAACAGCATGATATCCCTTGGGTTCATCGACCCTGCATACGCGAAAGAAGGTACTGAATTAACGCTTGTTTGGGGAACGCCAGGAACGAGACAGATGAAGATTCATGCAAAGGTTGCAAAATTCCCATATAATTCTGAATTTGTCAGGAACGAAAATAGGGATGTGGAGGATATACCGCACTTCGCAAAATGAATGGAGTCAAGAAAGTGGTGGTTAGAAGCTTAAAGGTTTGGATATTAAATTAGCTAAATAACCAGGGGCTTGTCGTCTGAATTGAACAGGCGTCAAGCCCTATCGCTATGTTTTGGCTTGGAAGCACACTAATCAGTGCGTAAGCTTCTAAATGAATAAGCAGCTTAACCTTCTTTGAAAGGATGGACTTTATAATGAAAAAAAAGGAATCATCATCATATTCATTGTTGATTTTGTTCGTAATTTGGATGGCCACTTTTGCAGGGACATATCAGCAGTTTCAACTGCCGCCCTTGGCAGAAAGACTCTTTCTTACATTGAATATTACAAATACCCAGTTTTCCAGTATGATGTCGGGACCTATGATTCCAGCGATACTTTTCAGTATTCTTGCAGGTGTTTTAGCCGATCGTTACGGGGTAAAAAGGGTAGTTGGGGTAGGAATGTTCATGGGTTTTACGGCCCTCATACTGAGAATATTTGCAGTGAATTTCTGGCAATTTTTTTTCTGTATGGTTTTTTCGGGATTTGGGTCAGCATTTTTGAATGCAAATCTACCTAAAATTGTTGCCACATGGTTTTCTGTTGACAAAATAAATAAAATGATGGGTATTTGCATGACTGCATCATCACTTGCAATGACAATAGGAATGGGTACAACAGCTCTATTTCCGACGACGAGGGTTGCATTTACCCTGGCGGCTTTATTGTCTGGTGTGGTCTTTATCATATGGCTGATATTTATGAGAAACAAACCTCACGATAACGTAGAACAGCCAGCTCAACCATTAAATGTATATTTGAAGGTCATAATAAAAAATAAGGCGGTTTGGCTTGTTGGGTTTTGTCTGATGTTCTTACTTGGATGTAATATGATAATTAGTAGTTTTTTACCCACAGCACTCATAAAAATGCGGGGAATAGATAGTGTTACAGCTGGTACGGTTGGAGCTATGTTTGTTTTGGGAACTTTCTTCGGAAGCATATTGGGACCTTTGCTGTTTCATAGAATTGGACGTATTGGTCCATTTATTATGGGAATAGGTATGGTGGGGGCAGTTCTTTCGACTTTCGCCTGGCTAGTACCGAATGGGATATCCTTATATGCAGCACTTTTATTTGCAGGTTGTCCTATAGGAGCGGCAATACCAATTCTAATGGCTTTTCCGATTAGCCTTCCGGAAATAGGCCCAACGTATGCAGGAAGTGCAGGTGGCATTATATCAACGCTTCAATTATTGGGAGCAGTAATGATACCAACTTTTATTGCAACACCAATTGCCGGGGATAACTATTATCTTTTGTTTGGGATGGCTGGAGCATGTATGCTTATTATGGGCCTGATTGCTTTGTTTTTACCAAAACACAAGTCTAACAATAACCAATAATATTCAATGATTGAAGGGAGATTCACGATATGAAGGTATGTTGGGTAATGATTATTATAAAAAACATGAATGAGTCAATTTACTTTTATCATGAAATACTGGGATTACCTGTTATTAAAAGATTTGGCGGCGTGAATAGTCCTGAAATTGCATTTTTAGGTGATCGGGAAACACAGATAGAACTGGTATGTAACAATGAAAAACAGAATAGTTCGATTGGAGCTGATATTTCAATAGGATTTGAGGTTTCTTCCGTTGATGACTTGATTACTGAGTTAAAGCAAAAAAAAATCTCTATTCATGATGGACCGTATCAGCCCTCTCAAAAATTGAAATTCTTCTACGTATTGGATCCTGATGGAGTATCAATTCAATTTGTTGAACGACATTTGTAAAATTGAAGGTCAATCTATTGGATGTGCATATATGACGAAAATAAAAAAAATATTTCTAAGTTTATTTGCGAAGACAACAAATAGAAGACGTAGTAAATTATCAGTACAGAACATATTTAATAAAAATGTTCATAGAAGAAGTAATTTATAGACAATATATGGTTTATAACAACAGAATTTCTGGATAATAATGAAAAACAAAAATATTATCATCAATTTGATTTTAATCAAGTATGGGACTGGCTAAGTAATTTAGCAGAATTTTGGTATGGTGTTCCAAAGAGCAAAATAGGGAAAGCATTGAATTATTTTAGGGTATAGTATGATGGGACATTTCCTAAAAACAGCTTCACCTCAAATCTGCGAAGCTGTTTTTATTCTGCATTCTAGCTGTACTTTATCTGCCCATGGCAAATATTCATTATTTGGATATAGCATGTATGAACTATGGCCATAATGATTCAATTATATTTGTACTGCTCAAATCCGATAAATCATGCTGCATAGAATTTCAGTCATTTCTTTGGCTGATACTTGAAGTCCGGTTTTCATCCAGTGTTGTATAACTCCAATACTGCCGTTTACGGCAAATACAAAAAAATATTCATTGCTGATAACATCCGTTAGTTTCTTATCCGTCGGTATTGTTCCACAATATTCATAAATCATCCGGAGTAATTTCTTTTGAAAGTCGATGTCACCCTGTTCGCTCATTAACACCTGAATATAGTCACTGTTCTCTGCAAAATACTCAAAGATACTTTCAATAATTTTTTCGGACTCATTTTTATCAGTTTTAAGCAGACGCTGGAGCCTTTCTTCTGCATAAAAAAGCGTTTGATCTTCGATAGAGCGCAGCAGATCATATTGATCTGTAAAATGGTTGTAAAAAGTTGTTCGGTTGATATCCGCGTTTTCACATATTTCTTTAATGGTTATTTTAGAAATTGGCTTTTGTTTTATTAGCTCAATTAAGCTGTCTTGCAAAACCATTCTGGTATAGCGGGTTTTTCTGTCCTGTTTCATTTCTTCACCGAAATCCTCTCCTTAAAAATTTATTATAATTTTAATGGGAAAACAACATATACACACTGGTTTGTTGTGCAATGGACGTTTTATAAACATCTGTAGGTTGTAAAATCAACACGATGTCATTATACTGTTGTTATACTAATTAGTCAAGAAAAACACTGGAATTTGAAAGGAAAATGTTTATCATGGCGCTCATTGAATTAAAAAATATTAAAAAAGAATTTACTGTTGGCGATGTACACATCAGGGCAGTCAAAGATTGTTCTTTTTCGATTGAAAAAGGCGAGCTGGCAGTCATTCTCGGTCCGTCCGGTGCCGGGAAAACAACGGTACTTAATCTGCTCGGCGGAATGGACAGTCCAAGCGGCGGCAACCTTATCGTAGACGGAAACAACATTCATGAATACAGCAAAAAGCAATTAATTGAATATAGAAGAAGCGATATTGGATTTGTTTTTCAGTTTTATAATCTTGTGGGGAATCTTACCGCCCTTGAAAACGTAGAGCTTGCCTGCCAGATTTGCCCGGACTCTCTGAACCCGAAAGAGATTTTGGAACAGGTTGGATTGTCGGAAAGGATGCACAACTTTCCCTCCCAGCTTTCGGGCGGCGAACAGCAACGGGTTAGTATTGCCAGAGCTATCGCCAAGAATCCCAAGCTCCTCTTATGTGATGAGCCCACAGGGGCACTGGACAGCGACACTGGAAAGAAAATCATTGCTTTGCTACAAAAAAACTGCAGAGAAATGGGGATGACAACCGTGCTGATTACTCATAATGCTGTCATTGCTGAAATTGCAGATAAGGTAATAAAAATAAAAAACGGTACGGTAAAAAGCATAACGGTCAATGAGTATCCAAAATCCGTCCATGAGATTATGTGGTGAGACCTATGATTTATAAAAATGCATTAATGAAGATAAAGAAGTCATTCGGACGATATATTTCACTATTAATCATTGTGCTGGTGGGCGTCGGTTTTTATACAGGAGTTCAGTCCAGTGCACCTGATTTTATTGGTGTTGCCAATGGCTACTATCACGATTACAGCCTTATGGATTTCAAAATTGTCAGCTCGATGGGGTTGAGTGAGGATGATGTAGCTGCACTTAAATCAGTAAAAAATGTGAATTCAGTTACAGGCAGTTATTCTCTAGACGTTCTTGAAGAAGAAAAATCTCTTCGTGTTCACGCAATGGAAGAATCGATCAACAAAGTGAAACTAACTGCAGGACGGATGCCTGAAAAAAATACTGAATGCGTAGCCGATAGCAAAAATTATAAAATCGGCGATAAAATTATAATTACAAGCGATGTCAGCGACAAATTGAAAAATAGTGAATTTACTGTTACAGGACTTGTTGAATCAGTACTGTATATTGCAAGTGATTACGGCAGCACAACCGTAGGTGATGGAAAACTGTCTTCTTTTATTTTTATAAACAAAGAGAATTTCAAGTTGGATGCATATACTGAAATCTATCTTACAATGAAGGGCGGAAAAGACCATACAGCTTACGGCAAACCATATGAATCACTGTCGAAGACGCTGAATAACCAGCTTATCAAAATCAAATCGGACAGGGAAAATGCACGGTATGCGGAGATTTACAGCAAAGCCAATGAGAAAATCACTGAAAATGAAAAGAAGTTAAAGAATGAAAAAGCGGATAGCAAAAAAAAGTTTGCTGATGCAAGAACTGAATTAGATGATAATTCAAAAAAGCTGAAAGACGGTAAGGATGAGCTTCTTAAGAACGAAACTGAGCTTAATGATACCGAAAAAAAACAGACCGCTGAATTTGAGGATGCAAAAGCAAAAATATCCGACGGCTGGAAAGAAATTAATAAGGCACTCAGTCAAAATGGACTGAAAAAAAAGGAACTCTCCCCTAAAGTGATCGAGTTGAAACAGGCAATAAAAGGGATGAAAGAACAGCTTGCCGCATTGCCTGCCGACAGTCAGCAATACGCACAGCTTTCGGCTATGATTACAGAATATTCCGCTCAATATGAAGGGCTTGTAAAACTGAAAGAATCTGTAGATACGTTGACTTCTCAGGAATCACAATTAAATGAAGGCATCGAAACCTTTCACTCTGAAATAGCCAAAGCCCGAACTGAAATTGCAAAGGGCAAGAAAGAGCTTGAGGAAAACGAGAAGAAACTGAAGGAGGGATATGACGAATATCATACGAATTTGGGAAAATTTAATACCGAAATAACGGATGCAGAAAAAAAGATTGCTGATGCAAAAAAAGATCTTGCCGAAATGAAACATCCGAAATGGGTTATTTTTGACAGAGAAGCTGCTGTCGGATACAAAGAATTGGATGCTGATATCGATGTTGTGTCTTCGATTGCCACTGTATTTCCATTCTTTTTTATTGTTATTGTTGCACTGATGGCATCCAACACAATGGCCCGTATGATTGCCGAAGAACGCAGCGAGCTTGGTACCCTTACATCTCTCGGATATAAAGATAAAAAAATAATCAGTACATATCTTCTATATGTACTGTCGGCTACGGGACTTGGCGTAGCCATTGGATTCTTGCTTGGATGCACCGTATTTCCTCCGCTTATATTTAAAAACTTCGACTATATTTTGCCACCCCTTGTTGTTCGATATAATCTGATTACCCTGTCCATTATTATGGTGGTAGCGCTGGCGCTGATGTCTGTAGTTACAATAATTGCCTGTAATAGAGAACTCAGTCAAAAACCAGCCGCCCTGATGCGCCCATTACCCCCAAAACATGGACAGAAAATTCTGCTTGAAAGGATTGGAATTATCTGGAATCATCTTTCTTTTACATGGAAGGTAACAATAAGAAATATGTTCCGATATAAGAAAAGAGCAGTAATGACCATTGTTGGTGTAGCCGGATGTACAGCACTTATGCTTGTAGGGTTTGGATTGCGTGACAGTATGAATGGCTTTGTGGATAGGCAGTACAGAGATATTCTAACCTACAGTGATATGATTGTACTGAAAGATGAAGTGTCGGCCTTAAACGGAGATTTGAATGAACTTTTTACAAAAGAACAAATTGAAAATCCACTTTTACTGCGTCAGAGCGCAATGAAGTGTGAACAAAAGGATACATCACTTGAAACCTATCTGATTGTGCCTGAAAACACGGATGCTACATTTTTAGATTACTATCACTTAACAAGCAAGTACACTGACGAGCCCGTTTCGCTTAATAGCGATGGCGTAATTATTACAGAGAAAATTGCCGAAACTTTTAAACTCGGCAAGGGTGATTCCTTTACTGTAAAGGATACTGACAACAACACATACAGCTTGAAAGTGTCCGAAGTGGCAGAAAATTATATCTCCAATTATATTTATATGAACAGCACGCTGTATAGTAGGATATTTGGAAAACCTGCGATGTTTAATGCGGTTGTTTCCGATTTTTCCGGTGATAAAAACATGCTTTCTAAGAACCTTATAGACAGCAATTTAGTGCTGAATACCACCTTCACCGACGATATCATACAAAAAGCTCTGGACGGAAACGCGAAATTGAATAGTATCATAATTTTGTTGGTTGTAGTCGCGTCTCTTTTGGCCATTATTGTGCTTTATAATTTGACTTCCATCAATATCAGTGAGCGAAAGCGGGAAATTGCAACATTAAAAGTCCTCGGTTTCCGAGACGGTGAAACAAACGCCTATATTTACCGCGAAGCTTTAATTCTAACGCTGATAAGCATCGCAATCGGTATGGTTTTAGGCATTGTTTTGCACCAATTCGTCATCGATATTATTGAAGGAACTACGCGGGTGTTTCTCAGAAAAATTGAATGGTTTAGTTTCCTCTCTTCAGCCACTTTAACAATGATTTTTTCTATGGTCATGCAGGTGATTACCTATTTCAAGCTTAAGACAGTTGATATGATTGAATCATTAAAATCCGTGGAATAAAACTTGATGTAACAAAAATGCAGTTAATGAAACAATGGTTGGCTGCATTTTTACAATATGTTTAATAATTGTAAATTAATTTTCAAACAGTCTATTGAATTAAAAATTATAGTATTATATAATTACTTCAAAGCATTATATGAGGGGTGACAGGCAGGCTAATAAAGGCAGGTAGTGAAAAGGCTGAGTATTCCTGTACCGCTTCCGCCGGTGACGCTTTGTCAGTGAATAACGTACTATATGTGGTATTTGTTGTAAAAAAATAATAGAATTTTAATAAAAATTATACTGATTTTTAGGAGGGAATCTGAAACTTTGAATCCCAAAAATCAGATAAATAAAACCCTCGGAATTTCCGAGAGCATAACAAATATTATAATGGAGGTATTTAAAATGGCAAGGGAATTTTATCAAAAGGCTTTTGATGAGGTCGAATTATACGGAAAAGTGGATGTACCTGAACAGCCTAAAGGGGTAATCGTAATTGTTCACGGACTCTGTGAGCATCAGGGAAGATATGATTATGTTACGCAATATTTAATGGAACAGGGATTTAAAATTTACCGTTTTGACCACAGAGGACATGGCCGTTCAAAAGGGCAGAGGGCATACTATGAAAACCGAGAAATAATCATCGAGGATGTAAATATTTTTGTAGATCTGGCATTGAAAGAAAATCCGAATCTGCCTGTCTTTTTACTGGGACATAGTATGGGCGGCTACGCGGTATCCTGCTATGGAACAAAATATCCCGGGAAAGTAAAAGGTATTATTATGTCCGGAGCGGTGACAAGGGATAATAAGGGACTTACTAAAATGATACCGGACGGCCTTGATCCTCTGACTTATGTGGACAATCAGTTGGCAGATGGAGTATGCTCGGATAAAGCGGTTGTGGAAGCGTACGTTAATGATCTATTTGTAGAAAAAAAGATATCCGTAGGCCTTTTTTATTCTCTTAAGGCAGGCCACAAGTGGTTAAAAGAAAATGCAGAAAAATTCTCTGATCCGGTAATTCTTTTGCATGGAGCTGAGGATGGATTAGTAGATGAGAAGGATTCAAGAGAATTCTTCAGTGAAATTAAATCAATTGATAAAACATTATTTATTTACTCCGGTTTGTATCATGAAATATTAAATGAACCTAGTAAGGATAAAATTTTGGGCCATATTACAGAGTGGTTGAACGAGAGGATATCTAATTAACATAGCATAAAAAGAGCAGGGGTACCCGGGTATTTATGAAGGATGGATCCGTATTTAAATTTTCATAACATTATTTTTATTCTCTTTTTTCATAGAGGACGGGTTTCCGTCCTCTATGTGTATTTTATTATAAAAGTATTGACTTTAAATAAATACAAGTGATATATTTAAGTAGACGACCGGTCGACTAGGGTGAAAATAATGGATAAAAGAGAAAAAATAATTAAAATATCTTCCGATTTGTTCCACAAATATGGTTATAACAGTGTAGGCTTATCAGTAATACTAAAGGAAGTTGGATTACCAAAAGGCAGTTTCTATTATTACTTTTCAAGCAAAGATGAATTGTTAATTGAAGTAATCCAATATTTTATTAATGAAACAATTGTAATTTTTAATAGTTTTCCCAAAACAATTAAAGGACTATTTGGATTTTTCAATGCTTACTTTGATAGAATTGAGTCATTTGGCTATACAAGAGGCTGTCCAATAGGAAACTTTGCATTGGAATTGTCAGATGTAAACGAAAATGCAAGACAATGCTTAATTAGTTGGACACAGTTTATGGAAAAAGAGATAAAACAATTATTGATAGAAGAAAAATTTGATGTTAAAGAGGCTGTACAACTATCATCTTTTATTGTTGCCGCTTTTGAGGGCGTAATTTTAAAAGCAAAAATTGAAAAGTCAAAGAAATCACTGGAAGAGTTTAACTATTTTATATTCAAAAATTTATTAAGATATGAGGAGTCATAAAAATGGAGACAAGAGAAAAAGTAAGAAAAGTTTTTGACAGTCACGTGCTAATGAGACTTGCTACTGTTGATGAAAAAGGTTTTCCCAAAGTAAGGTCAGTTGATTTTGTGGCAGATAAAGAAGATGAATCAATATTATATATTATGTCTTTCAAGCTTGCCAATAAAGTTAATGAATTACAAAACAATAATAATGTACATATTGTAGTAGATAAGGATGCCAATTCCTTTGAAGAACTTTCACAGGCCTTATTTGTAAGAGGAGCTGGAAAAGCATACCAGATACAAAGCTCAGAAGAAATACAAAAAAGTATGGGATTATATTTTGAAAAATACCCATATTTAAAGGATATGCCTGGAGATCCAAGTATGATGATGATGTTCAGAATAGAACTTGATAAGGTAACTGTTACAGACAGCAGAATAAGCTTCGGGCATATTGAAGAGTATAACTACCGTTAATTATTGATGTGCTAGATGTAAAGTGTATATTAGCATTAAGCAATAGTGAGAGAGGAACCCTTAGAAGGGATTCCTCTTATTGTTTTTTCACTGGAACAGTTATAAAAGTTATTACAATATGAGAAAGCTTCTAAAATAGAAGTAAGTTTTATATTAATACATTTTAAGAGAATCCTTTTAACTAAAGCACCTAATAAAAATGGAGGTAATGATGTTATGAACAGTAAAAAGCTCAAAGAAGCCGAAGAAAGATTTTTAATGCAATACCCTGGTGGCTTTAATAATCCAATGATGCTCGAAATTGCAAAGAAGCACAAAGTAAAGAAAATGAGTATATTTGCACAGGATAGCTTCACAATTGAGCAATTTGAAAGTCCAAGTGGAATTATTGATTCTATGAACAAGATCGTAAGCCAGTCCTCTTTGGTTTCAATTTTCGAAAAACCTAAGTTTAGAGATCTTGTAAAAACCATGAATGAGAATGAAAAAGAACGCCTATCAAATGGACTGAAGGAATTCTTACATGGTGATCAAAAATTTGGCTTTGAACTTATGACAAATCTACTCAATGAATATAGGCTGTCTAAATGGCCCTTGCTAACAGTCTACCCCATATATTATCGACCAGGTGTTGAGGTTTTCGTTAAACCTACTACAGCTAAATGGATAATTGAGAACTTTGAATTGGAGGGGCTTAAATACAGCCCAAAACCAACCTTTGAATTCTATAAGGCTTATCGAGAGCAAATCAATCAAATGAAAAAGGAAGTGGATGCTTCAATGCAGGTTGATAATGCGGCTTTCTGTGGTTTTATAATGTTGTCTATGGAGAATATTGCAATTCCCGAAAAGGCAGATGAATAAATGAATTAATTGAAATTCTTTTCAATAATGGATAGCATATTTAATTCATAAATTTATAAAAATATATTGACATAGGAAAGTATATGTGAAATAATAAAAAATATCAAATAAATAATAATTATTATTAAATAATATTAAATACTAGATAAATCGAAAGATATTCTAAAAAATTATTTTTAAATTAGCAGGAGGAAAATTATGAAAAAATTATTTAAATGTTCAGTTTGTGGATTTATATTTGAGGGTGAGACTGCTCCAGAAAAATGTCCTAAGTGCGGTGTAGGACCAGATAAGTTTGAGGAACTTAGCAGTGAAGCTGCTGAAAAGATATACCGTTCAGACAAGACAAACGGAATACACATGGAAATTATAACTTTAGCTGAGAAGATTATAGCTCTTAGCAAGGAAGGTATAGAAGACAACTTAGATCCTAAATGTGTAGCTGCCTTTAATCAAGCTAAAAATGAAGCGTGGGTTATTAAACAGAGATCAAAGACTGAACTTACAGGACATATGAATTTAGGCAAGTGGTAAAATATAAGTTAAATGATTGTTTGATAATGAAATGTTGAGAAAAAAAGAGCAAAATAATAGCGGGGTCATACCCCGCTATTGACCACTTTAGTTTAGTTCTTTTACAATTCTTATGATTTCCTCTGCTGAAATCTGAATATCCTGGTAGCTTGTTTTGAATGAACTTACGCTAATTCTCATAACAGATTTACCCTGCCAACTAGCCCCGCCTAACCAGCATACACCGGATTGTTGGACCTTTTGAATTAATTTTTCAGTACTATTATTGTCCTTATAGTGAACTAATACTTGATTAAACACTACATCGTTAAGTATTTCTAATCCATTACTTCTTAAAAGTTCAGAGAAATACTTTGCTTTACTATGAAGTTCATCAACAAGCTCAGATACTCCTTTACTTCCCAAAGCTTTAAGAGTTGCCCATAATTCTATGGCACGTGCTCTTCTAGACATTTCGGCGGTATACAACATGCCGTCCCTGTTATCACTATAAATAATGTATGAACCTGTCATGTGCATTGCATTAATAAAAGTATCCTTATGTCTGCAAAGTATGATTCCATTATCATAGGGTGAATTTAAGGTTTTATGGGCGTCTACAGACCAGGAATCTGCCAGGTCTAAGCTTTTGGTCAAATATTTCATGTTATCAGAAGCCAATGCCCATAGTCCAAAGGCGCCATCAACATGGACCCATGCATTTGCTTTATTTGCTATGGGGCAAATATTTTCAAAGTCATCAAAAGCACCTGAATTCACATTTCCTGCTTGTAAAATCAATAAGGTTCTATTGTCCAGCTTAGGAAGCTTATCAATTCTCATTCTTCCTTGGCTATCACTTGGTATTTTTATAATTCTTTCAGCACCAAGTCCTATAATAGAAAGTGCTTTATATATAGTTGAATGAGCTTGTTCACCTACAACAACCTTAATTTCAGGAGCTCCAAAAATACCTTTTTTTGCTACATCATAACCTAAGTTGTTTAATATATAGTTTCTGCCTGCTGTTAAACCACAAAGTGTAGCTGCTGAGCTTCCTCCTACGAAACCTGCCACAGTATCCTCTGGCAACTTTAAAAGCCCTTTTATCCAGCTTTCACATACTTCTTCGATTTTGGAGGTTACCGGAGACATTACATATAGAGCAGCATTTTGGTCCCAGCAGTCTATTAACCATTTTGCACTTAGAGCAACGGGTATGATGCCGCCATTTACAAAGCCAAAATACCTTCCTCCTGTTTGAGCAACTGTTGCAGGAGAACCATATTTATCAAGCATACCTAAGATTTTTTCTGTGCTTTCAGGATTCACCCCCAAAGGTTCATTAAAATTGCTTAAATTTCTTATTGCATCCTCACTTGGATATACTGCTCTGCTATTAATATTTTCAAGATATTTAAATGACAAATCTCTAGATAAATCTAGAGCACTTAAAAAAGTAGTTTCCCTTAGCTTTTTCAAGATTTCACTTTCAAAATATTTATCTTTCATTAGAAATAACCTCCTGCATACAATTATTACACTTTAATATTATTATTGTTAATGTATGTAGTCAATGATATAGTTCCAAATTGCTGACTAAGGTTGTTTTTTTATACAGTATTAATTAAACTTTATTAATAATTTATAAAACTTATTGATTATTGCAGTTATATTATATATCATTTATGTATGATTGCTAGTGCAACCTCTGGAGCATCAAGTGCTGATTTCGCTAACATTATTAATGAAGCTGCACTTAGTGCAGTAAAACTTGGATGCAGCGAGTGAGTTCATGGAAATTTTAAAGTAATAATTGATTAGAGGTATGAAATGAAACTATTTAAAAAACTTTTTACACCGAAAAATATTTTTCTGCTTATATCCATACTAGCTCAGCTATTTTTCTTAGTGGGTGTAATTGTCAGGTTCTATGATTATTTCGCTTTCTTTTATGGCGCAAGTGTGCTAGTAAGCAGTGCAGTGGTACTATGGATTATTAATAACAAGAGCAATCCTGCTTACAAAATGGCTTGGATTATTCCAATATTAATATTCCCTATTTTTGGAGGACTATTTTACATCTTCTTCGGCGGCAACAAATTAAGCAAAAGAACTAAAAGAAAACTGAAGTGCATTGAAGATAAAACTAAAAAGGTATTAATGCCTAAGCAGGAAATTTTAGAGGAAATAGGATCTAAAAGTGAAGATGCTGCCTTTCATTCAAGATACATTCAGAACTATTCCTATTTTCCAGTACATGATAATTCAACCAGTGAATATCTGCCTATAGGGGAAGCTAAATTTGAAAGGCTAAAGGAAGAATTAAAGAAAGCTAAGCATTATATATTCCTAGAGTACTACATTATTGAAGAAGGAGTCATGTGGAATAGTATCCTTAAAATACTCGTTGAAAAGGTGAAGGCTGGCGTTGATGTAAGGGTTATTTATGATTATGTTGGCTGCATGTTTACTCTACCTAATGATTATTATAAAAAGCTAGAGAAAATGGGCATTAAGTGCTGCGTTTTCAATCCTATTAAGCCGGTTTTATCCTTTAGAATAAATAACAGAGATCATCGTAAAATTGCTGTGATTGACGGGCATACAGGCTTTACCGGTGGAATAAATCTTGCAGATGAATATATAAATGGAATTGAGAAATATGGCCATTGGAAGGATACTGCCATTATGCTGAAAGGGGATGCAGTATGGAATCTAACTGTAATGTTTATTTCCATGTGGGATTTTTTAAAAGGAGGAAATGAGGATTTAAATCAATTTAAAAAAAATGTTCCTTTAGATAAAGAAATTATTGCAGAAGGATACTATCAGCCCTTTTCAGATAATCCACTAGATGATGAAGCAGTTGGAGAAACAGTGTACATGAATTTACTTAATAAAGCTAGAAAATATGTGTATATAACAACGCCTTACCTTATTATTGATAATGAAATGATTACTGCATTATGCTCAGCTTCTAAAGGTGGAATTGATGTCCGTATAATAACTCCTTATATGCCGGATAAAAAGCTTGTGCAATCTGTAACTAGATCTTATTACAAGGTCCTTATAGAGAGTGGTGTAAAGATTTATGAATACACTCCAGGATTTATCCATGCTAAAATGTACGTTTCAGACGATGAATACGGTGTTGTAGGTACCATAAATATGGATTTTAGAAGCTTATTTCTGCATTTTGAATGCGGTGTATTAATGTATGGATCTAAAAGTTTATTAGATATAAAAAAGGATTACCTTGATACTTTAAAATTATGCAAGGAAGTTACCTTAGAAGAGGTTAAAAATATAAAGAGGTATAAGACGCTAACAGGCTCAATTCTACGTGTTTTCGCACCACTTATGTAGAGCCAGCCAAGATTAGCTTCTAGGCTTCTATAATAATGAGTTTGCAGCTTATATATACAGAGAAAATATCATATTAACTATTATAGGAAGCATAAGAGAAAAAAATCTATGATATAATATATGAGTAAATGACATAGCATTATTATGCTTGAGAAAAGGTGGATGAAAGATTGCTATTATCATTAAAAAAAAATGGACAACCTTCAGAGAAAAATTTAAAATTTGATAAATTGTGCACAAGGGAATTAAAAGGTGCGGCCATTATGTTTGTTATTCTTGGACATATGTCTATAGACAAACATATTTATATTGCCTCCAATATGGTTTATGCTGGAGCATGGGGAGTAACATTATTTTTAATATTATCAGGTTTTGGCATAACAAAATCTTATTTGAATAATGGAATTAATTTAAGTAAACTATTTGGAAGGATTAAGTCTATTTTAATACCGTATTCAGTTGTTACTTTAGCTTGGATTTTAATTGATAGCTTATATTTGGAAAAAAGCTATTCAGCAAAAACTATACTATTAGCGCTACTAGGCATTGATGTTAAAAGAAGTATTGATGCGTCCATGTGGTATATATCCATTATATTATTTTGGTATATAATATTTTACTTCGCTTTCAGACTGCCTATAAAGAATTCTGTAAAAGTTTTACTTTTATTTTGTTTTTCCTATGTTATTAATAAAGGGTATTTTAATACCCTTTTAATAGATTTATCATATAATTGGCAGCTTAGTGCTTTTTCCTTTCCAATTGGAGTATCCTTAGCACTGTATTCTAGGAAAATAAAAAATTGCTTTAAAGAAGTGAATTTAGATATTTTATTAGCAATAATGGCAGTATTTTTTTTCATCATATTTAACATTTTAATTAAACATAATAGTATAAGTATTAAATATTATATATTATCAAATACTTCTCTTTCATTTTTTTTCATTATATTAATTGCTTTGCTGAGAAAATACAATATTACATCAACATTTATTGAATTTATTGGCTCTATATCTTATGAAATGTATTTATTTGAGGGAGTATTTATGTGGAAATATAGTTTGCTGAGAATTTTTCACAATAAACTTATTTCTTTAATACTATATTTTAGTGTATTAATTCTGGTTAGCTTTATTTACAATAAGGTTTCAAAAATTATTGAATTTCCTAGAGAAACAGCAAGGAATGCAAATTTAAATATTTAAATTACACAAATAATGGCAGCCCCAACTAATATTCCAATAAGTTGCAGGCTGCCATTACTGCATTATTATATTTAGCTACAATTCACAGGCTTTTTCAAAGACCTTCTTAATTACATCCTTTGAAGTTCCCCCTTCAAAAATTTTAGTTTTATCAATGTAATATGTTGGAACATAATAGTAATCATATTTTTTAGCAATTTCAGGCTGACGTTCTTCATCAATTACGTTCACTTCAATATTTGCATACTTTGGATTTTCTTTTTTTAGTTCATCTATCCATGAAAATGCTTTTTTGCAGTATGGGCACCAATCAGTTATAAACATAGTTACTGGTTTCATATAAATCACCTTCCTTTATCATTAGATTATATTAATTTATATTTATTATACATCAATTTATTAGATATTAATAGATATTATTAATAGAACATTATTATTCATTGGCTTAACTGAGATTATCTAAGAGGAAACTAAGTGCTGCACCACTGGCAAACAAATATGGTATAAGTGGTATTTCCCTTTGGCAGTGGGGAAATGTCCCTGACTATGAGGATACTAATGGATTAAAATATTATTTGAACGTAGGGCAAGAATACTTAGGGATATAAAATAAATAATTAAATTATATTACAAAATATGGTTGACCATATCAGTCAATGGCGTTATAATAATGTTATTGACTGATGTGGTCAATTTAAATATGAGGAGGTTAAAGTCCTAAATGGACTTTAACGGGCAATTTACGAGTGGCAACGAGTAAGCTTAAGTTGCCCAGTGCTCTGACTGAAAGGAGGTTAAAG
>Ga0255336_101018_pt1 | contig 26381 bp, 24 predicted proteins | sample MeOH1_35cm_T3_17_FD_189102 | JGI IMG/M metagenome (GOLD analysis project Ga0255336, IMG submission 189102) | Sandy soil microbial communities from University of British Columbia, Vancouver, Canada - MeOH1_35cm_T3_179 | ecosystem: Engineered > Artificial ecosystem > Sand microcosm > Unclassified ...
GGTGAGAATATGTCTAGTTGAATCAAGTTTTACACCTCTTCCTTGTGCGTTAATTTGGCTTGTCACCTTATTTTACCGCACAAATGGATAGAGGTGTAATTATTTTTACCGAACTGTCGTTTGCCGTATTAGTCTACATCAAATCTAACGAAAAATCAAAAGTTAAATTTACCTTTTTATACCATCCATACAATTAAACTTTCTATATTATTTATACCCCAAATTTTGCAAAAAGTGTTTAAAATTTAAGGAAACTATGAATACCACATGCGACATTATATTTGTTAGAGTTCTCCATAAAAATTGGCTTAATTGTCATCTAATGCAGATAATCTTTCTATAATCTCTTCGGGCGTTGGCAACAAGTTTTTCATCTCATCTGGCAATGTGCTGCTGATATTATACGTTGAGACACCAATGGGCTTGTTGGCACTTTTCAGTGCATATTCCACAATTGTTCGATTTTTGCTTTTGCATATAATAATGCCGACCGAAGCGTTCTCATCCGGAAATTTCACACGCTCATCAAGTACTGTAAGGTAAAACTGCATTTTTCCCGCATATTCTGGCTTGAATTCTCCAATTTTAAGTTCAATTGCAATTAGGCTTTTAAGTTTTCTATGAAACAACAACAAGTCTATATAAAAATCCTCTCCACCGATATCGATATGGTACTGATTTCCTATAAACGCAAAAGTTCCACCCATCTCGGATAGAAATGCTCTGATATTGTTTATCAGACCAACCTCCAGTTCCTGCTCTGAATGCTCAATTCCCATTTCTAAAAAATCAAAGGTATATTCATCTTTAACAGCAAGCTTTGCTTGTTGCCTATATTTTTCAGGAACCGTTTCATCAAAATTAGTTTGATTTAGCAAATACTTTTCATAAGCCTTGTTTTCTATATTGTTAACTAGTACATTTTTCGTCCAGCCGAATCGCTTTGTCATTTTGATATAAAATTCTTGTTCCAGCTTGTCCTTGCATTTTTCCATGATTACAATATTTTTAGTCCAACTAATTTCTCGCACCAATGGTGCGAGATTTATATCGTCGACGTAAGAAATATAAAAATTTCTCATCCTCCAAAGATTCCCTGCTGAAAAACCTTTAATTCCAGGGAATTCATTTTGCAACTCTTTTGCCAGAATCTCAACAATTGATTTTCCCCAGCCTTTTTCTTTCTGTTGATTGAAAATTTCTTCCCCGATATCCCAATACAGTTTTATCAACGCTGTATTTAAGGTTTTCAGAGCTTCGTATTGACTCTTATAGATCTTATCCTTTATATCTTTTATAAAAAAACTGTATTCTTGCATTTGCAAATCAGCCATCTTTTACTGCCTCCCACATCATGAGTACCGCATATCAAAATCCGAACATTCATTTATTCCATCTTCTAAAAGCCCCAGATCATATAATTCTTTCTTGATAGTATAAACCTTTGCTCCGCTGGCTTTTACATTCTTCGTATTGTATCCTGTTTTCACAGTCACTGCATATTGAAGCGGGTCTCTATCTGTTAAATCATGCAAAAACAATGCCGTATCATGAGAAAAAACAGCGTGTTCTTATTTAATCTGCAAGCGGTATATTGCATCATCATAACAAACTTTCGAAATGCAAATGCCTCGTTCTAATCGTTCTAAAATCTTTTCACAAATTCAGAATGATAGTCCTTGGAATGCCTGCTTCCGTTGCAATCTTTGTAGAAATAACGCCATAATCTTTTTGAATTAATTCTTCAAGTTTTGCAGAATAATCCACCAGCTACCCGACTTCATTGCGTTTACGCTAATATCATACTTCAAATTAGCATATTTATAAAGATTCTATACAAATCTTTTCCAACCGAGCAACCCTGCTTTTTGGGGAAAATGGACTGTCTCCACAAGTTTTTAGGTCATTTTCCGTTGTTTCATGAAGCCCTGCCCTCCTTGTGCTTTTCTCTCACTTCCACAGCCTGATCCATTTCGAGATCAGATTTAAAGGTGACGATAATCTTTCCTTTGGAAAGGACCTTAACACTTTGTATCAGCCGTCTAACCAGATCGTTATCGAATTCAGTCATGGCACAGTTCATATCACCAAGGAATTTTTTCATCTCGTTGACTCTGTAGTTATAGGTATCGTAGATGGCTTGCTGTTCTGTATACTCATTTTTCTCTTTAAGTATTTGCTTGCGTTCCGCAGCGATTTTTTCATAAGCCTCATCAAAGTCTACATTGTTGATTCTGCTTTTTGCATTTTTCTCAACCAAGGCAAGCATTTCTGTTTTCAGTTCTTCCAGCCGTTTGTCCATCGCTGGGATATCCATGACCTTGGCATGCTTGCCCATGATCATTTGGAGATTGGAAGCGAGGGTGCCCATAAAATCTTCTTTGTCGCCAATCAGCAGGTTGATGGCATTCATAATGGCATCTTGCAAGAGCGGCTCATCGATGGTCGGTGAATTCTTGCAATATTTTTTCCCGTACTCCTGCCTGTTGTAGCAGCGCCATACGATTCGTTTCTCCGTGTAGTTCGTCCAGGTTGCCCGTCTATATGGTTTACCGCATTCTCCACACAGGACGAGGTCTGAGAGGGCATATTTTGAACTGTATTTACCATTGTCTGTTTTGGCACGTTTATCCGTGGATTTTCTGATGTTGGCCCGACGAGCCCTTTCTTCCTGCACTCGGTTCCATAATTCCTTGGAGATAATCCCTTCGTGACTTCCTTCCACATAGTATTGAGGCACGATTCCTCTGTTTCTGACTCTTGTCTTATTTATAAAATCTGTGGTATAGCTTTTTTGCAGCAGGGCATCTCCCATGTATTTTTCATTGGAAATCATACCTGCTATGGTGCTACCATACCATTTGTCCTTGCCTGTGGCTGTTTTAAAACTATTTTCCTCCAGATACTTCTTGATCTTCGCGATGCTACAGCCCTCTAGGTAAAGCCTGAATATCAATCTTACCGTTTCTGCTTCTTCCGGTACGATGACAAGCTCCCCTTCCGGGTTTTTGGTGTAGCCCAGGAATTGCGTGTGGTTCAGGTATACCTGCCCTTTTTCGAACCGGCGAACAACACCCCATCTTGTATTGGTGCTTAAGGAGCGGCTTTCTTCCTGAGCAAGACTGCCCAGGATGGTAATTAGAAGCTCGCCAGCACCATCTAAAGTGTTGATGTTTTCTTTCTCAAAAAATACGGCGATGTTCTTCTCCTTAAGCTGACGGATGTAGGTAATGCAGTCTACGGTATTGCGGGCAAATCGGCTGACGGATTTGGTCAGCACCATGTCAATCTTGCCTGCCAGGCAAGATTCGATCATTCGGTTAAACTCGGTACGCTTTTTGGTGTTGGTTCCGCTGATGCCTTCGTCCGCATAGATGCCTGCGAACTTCCATTTTGGATTTGACTGTATTTCTCTTGTATAATGCTCCACCTGCATTTGATAGCTGGACTGCTGTTCTTCCAGTTCTGTACTGACACGGCAGTAGGCCGCTACTCGCAGTTTCTTTTCCTTTGCCTTATCATTTAAATTATAAATCGGATCGGCAGGGATCACCGATACTGTTCTTGCCGTTCTTGCCATGATCAATTCCTCCTTTTCCACGTAATGTATAGGTAGTATTTAGCGTGACACCATTGGTCAGCTCGAATCGTAGCTGACCAGTCTTTTCTACCGTAATGCTCTTGATGGTGGCCTTGAATAAAGCTTCATCAAATTCTGTGATGGGCTTACGAGTTTGAAATATCGCTTTCAGCTTCTTGGTTTGGTACTCAAAGTCATCTATCGTTGAGAGCCGATACTGCTCTGCAGCTCTTTTGAATAATAGCTCCGCCAATACCGCTGGTTCCGAATCGCTTTTATGTAATGCGCCAGTGATTTGCAGGGTTAGCTTTATTAATTCCGTACTCTCCTGTACTGCCTTGACTGTGGGGTGAGTCTCTATCACATCCGGTTTTTCAAGCATCCGGTTGATGATCTCTATAAAGGCGGCTTCCATCTGATGGTCATCTACTACACCGCTTTTGCAGCAGACCCTATTGTCAACAATGTAGCGCTTGCATTTCCAGTTGCATTTTTATTTCTATCATGGTGCTCGGTGTAGCGCCGGAACACGCTTCCGCATTCGCCGCAGACTACCTTGCCGCTGAAAGGGTAAGTGCTGGTGATGCCGTTGGCGTAGTAATTGGTATTTCTGTTCAGTTGAGCATTCTTTTCATCCCTGCATGCTTTTACGCTATTAAATACTTCCTCTGTGACTATGGCAGGGTAGAAATCATTACCGATATATTTGCAGTTGCTTAAGATTTTTCCGATGGAGCCATGATTCCAGGAGGGTTTTCCGTTGGCATTTGGTATTCCCTGTTGGGTTAGGTCTTTAGCCATCTGCAGAAGGGATATTCCTGCGATATAATCGCAGAACATTTTTCGGATCAGGTCTGCCTTTTCAGGTAGGATGGTTACGGTTCCGTTGATGATTTTATAGCCGAAGGGCATATGCCTTTGCGCCATTTAGCTCACTTCCTCTCCAATCAGCTCTGTAAGCTCCAATCCGTTGATTAAGTGGAAGGAAAGCGTTACTTTTGATCTCACGAATATTTTTTCTACTATTAAACACTAGAGTTGCATTAAGTTGTTGATTATTTGTCAAGTTAAGCCTTACTGCGATATATAGCGTAAATTGCCGATAATCGACAATAATATGCCAAAAAAGCTGTATTATGATATAAAAAAGCCTTATAATTAGAGGTGGAGTAGTTCTTGTCCAACTCTAACTATAAGGAGAGTTAAAATGCAGGACAAGAATACCACAGAATCCACATTTTTTCAATTGTTAGAACCCATTTTATCTCGCGGTCTTTGGCAAAAAATTAGTAAAAAAGTTGAGTCTGTCGACAAGTATGTTAAAAAGTTAAAAACCGTTCAGCTGGTCCAACTGGTGATGAATGCTGAAATGCAGCAATATACAAGTCTGGACGAGATCAGCAACAGTTTAAACGAAGATGCGTTTGCCAAAGCGATCCACCTGGAATCCATTAGTACTTCTCAGATTTCCCGTCGATTCAGAGAAATGTCAACCGATGTCGCAGGTATTATCCATAAAAGCGTTGTGCAAACGTTAGGACTAAAACAGGGTTACACCGCTCTACGTCAATCGTTAGGCCGTCTTTATTTAATCGATGCCTCGACCATTACTCTTTGCCTTTCCCAATATTTATGGGCCGACTTTAGGAAGACAAAGGGTGGAGTGAAGCTGCATCAGCGGATTCGATTTGATGGTGATCCGATCCCTGATGCCGCAACCATCACAGTCGCTCGCAAATCCGATAAAAGTGAACTTGATTCCTTGATTGTTGAGGATGAAGATGCCTTAAATGTTTTTGATCGAGGCTATCTGCATTATAAGCAGTTTGACTATTATAGCGGAAACGGTATCCGTTTCGTCACTCGATTAAAAAATAACGCCTGTGTTGAAGTGCTTCGAGAACTTGAAGTTGACGAGGAGAGTGTCATTGAAGAGGACCTCATCGTACGTCTTGGTAAAGGGCAAAATCGCATGGAACACGACTTGAGGCTTGTAATCACGATGGATACCGCAGGAAAATCCGTCATGATTTTAACCAACGATTTTAACATTACGGCTGAAGAGATTGGCGTCATCTATCGCTATCGTTGGCAAATAGAACTTTTCTTCAAGTGGATCAAGCAGCATTTGACGATTAAGCACTTATTTGGCAAGAGTAAAGCCGCAGTCGTTAACCAATTGTTCATCGCTTTAATCACCTATTGCATGATGATGTTGATCAAGTATAAAGCGGCTTACCAGGGTCCGTTACTCGATATCCAACGACTCCTGATAACATGTTTATATGAGCCCTTTACCTCCTTCGTACAAAAACTTCACAGGAGTGGCAACCCCACAAAAGGACGTCAGCGGCACGATTCGGAACGGGTCTACGAAGAAACTCTGAAGCATGTACTTTCTGGAGAGATGGATGACCTAATCTATAGCACCGAGATTCTCTAAACAACCAAACCCAAAATTTAAAAAAATGTGGATAAGAACTACCCTTTAGGCGGTAGTTAACTTTCTCAGACCGAGAAGATCCTATTGGTTGTATGTACCATATAAGGTTAATATTTGCTAGGTTGAAATGGTCTCTATTCCCTCTTGACAAGGGGAATTTATTTTAATGCAACCCTAGTGACTATTAAAGAGAAGGTTATTTCATCGAAGCTCTCCATCAGGTCCTCCTGGTTTTTGAGGATGGCAATCAGCTCATGGGTCCTGGTGATTTGCTCTCCAAAATCGGTATAATCAAGGAGGGCACTGCGCTGTGCTTTTAATTCCGCAAGCTCTTTGACGATGAAACTGTTTTGCTCTATAAAAAGAACAGAGTCAAGATATCCTTTCGACCTCAGTCTACTCAGTACATGACTCTGTTCCGTTAATTCCGATATTCTGCTGTTAAGTTTTTTTATCTGCGATTCATATCCTTGACTGTAATGGAGCTTTTTCAAATCCTCTGATAGTGGGATTAGTATTGGATCACAGTTGCTTTTCAGCTTATTGTATAGAATGGTGAATGCTGCTTTGATGTAATCCTCTTTGATGGCTGTCATGCTGCACGCTGTTCGCTTTCGGATATGCTTGCTGCAGCACCACTGTTCTGTTTGGTAGGGCATGCCTTTGAATAGCTTCTGTCTTTTGAAAGTGGTTCCACATTCTCCGCATAGAATTTTGCTGGTAAATGGGTATCGGTTATTGTACTTCTTAGTGTCACCGACCATCTCTTTTTCTTTCCTTCGCCGGTCCATGATTTCCCTGACACGCTGGGCTTCTTCTCTTGTAATGATGGGTTCATGGCTGTCCTGTATAAAATACTTTTGTTTTTGACCCTTATTCTTTTTCCGGATGAAAGGCACTGTATCGGTGGTAAAGGTCTTTTGCATCAGCATATCGCCGACATATTTTTCACTGGTCAGGATTTCCGTAACTACATTTTCTCCCCAGGCTTCTGCACCTCTTCTTGTAGAAACACCTTCCAGTGTCAGCTCCTTGGCGATGATGTAAGAACCCTTGCCGTTTAAGTAGTCGCGGTATATCCTGCGGACGATGACGGCTTCCGCTTCATCAATGATGATTTCATTCTCGGCACCCTTGGTGTATCCATAGGGAAGGCATGAGGGATTCCATTCCCCTGTTTCGAACTTTTTCTGTATCGCCCATTTGTTGTTTTTGGAGATGGAAATGGATTCTTCCTGGGCTGTAGAACTGAGTATAGTGAGAACCAGTTCGCTGTCCACTGTCAGGGTGTTGATATTTTCCTTTTCGAAATAGATGGCAATTCCAAGCTCTTTCAGCTTTCTGACCGCTTCAATGCAGTCCTTGGTATTTCTCGCAAATCTGGAGATGGATTTGGTGATGACCATATCCACCCTTTTGGCTTCACAGTCTTTCATCAGCCTCAGAAACTCATCACGCTTGTCTTTGCTGGTGCCGCTGATGCCCTCATCGGCGTAGATGCCCGCAAACGCCCAAGTGTCGTTGGCTTCGATCAGATCGGTGTAGTATGCTACCTGTGTCGAAAAGGACTGTTGCTGCTCATTGTGGTCTGAGCTTACACGGCAGTATGCGCATACACGCAGCTTTGGGACTGTTTTTTTCTCTGTTTTTGGGTTGATTGGGTTGATCATGGTTACTTTTGGCATACGCATCCTCCTTTCTTTTTTTCAGAACAAGACGTCCTGTTAGCAACACACAGTACTACACAAAATACACTATATCAAGTGTTTTTACATATATACCTCTACTAATTGTGGGGTGTACAAACGCTGATTTATTTGGTCCACTTCCTTAAATTCCGAAAGGGTGATAAGACCCTTTTCAAGCATAGATTTCAGCAGGGAAAGCGTCATTTTGTATTTGATTTCATTGGCTATTTGAGCTTGGGACATAGCTTCATCCTCCTTTACATCTGTATTGTGTCTATAATATGGTCAATCGTTTCAGTTGAGGCTGTGGTTTTAAGGGTGCCCTCCGTGACAGAGAATGCCTCCACACCCCATCGGTTAAGCTGCGCAATGTATGCCAGAGTAGGAAGTATATCTCGCCCAAGGCAAGAAACCTTTTTGATGAAAACGGCATCCATTTGTCCGGAAGCGGCTGCAGCAGAGACCTCTTTTATCCCTTCCCGATCAATGCACCGCCCGCTTCCGGCATCATGAGATTCGCCCACTACTTTACAGCCAAGGCTCTTTGCATGGCGTAACAACTCATTTTTTTGAGCTTCCATCAATTCAGGATCGCCGTTAGCTACCCGGTAGTAAATCCATGCTCTTTTCTCGTCTTCCATAATCTCATGCCTCCTTAAATTTGGAGCTTTAATATCACAAGGATGCAGCGGACTTTGAGTTCCGCCGCATAGTTTCTGATATCGAAGCGGTTACGCTTGTTCTTCATTTTCAGCCTGTGCTTTATTTGACACTACTTCCCAAGCACCGGGGCAACAGCTCAAACTATCTGTAGTTAGCAGGTATCACAGGAATTCCACCTCCCCGAGAACCTCCGGGCTGCACTCTGGGACTTAACCTCGACTATGCAGGAGTATCATTGTAGGCTGTTCAGGTCCTGGCGAAGCAATCCACCACAGATTGGTTTATGGTCAAACATTTCTCGCTCATAGCCTTTGAGGCGATCGGTTTTACGGGCAATTTGTCCGCAGGCTGTTCTGGCGTGTTTACCAAGGTCGCTTTCCGTTTTAGCAGCTGAACAGTTAACGTATTTGAGCTGTTGGATATGGACGGCTTGCGCCGACATTTTTCAAAGAGCAGTGAGGGATAAAAAAAGCCCCTCACTTCTATAGGGAAAAAAGTGAGGGGTTGAGCGGATTTTTTTTACTTTTCTATAATTTTTTTTAATTTCAGTAGATCTTTGCGTTTTCTATCGTTGATTGTTTTTTGTGGTATTCCTGTTTCTGCCGATAATTGACGCTCACTCTTACCTTTGAAAAACAGTTCATTAATCAGCATTCGCTCGGTTTCATCTAAAAGAGTAAGACACCGCAACATCTTGGCAATCATTTCTTTCATGATGATCCTATCCTCTATGGATTCCTGCGCAGATACAAGCAAATATTCCACTTGAATACCCTTTTCATTGCAGGCTTCAAAGGATATATTGTTTGTTTCTGCCAGTTCATCAAGATACTTTTCCCTATCTCTGCAGTGGTAGTAAGCCATATAAACTTCTTTACTCACAGCAATCCGTTTCTTTTGAACGACTAACGTGTATTTACGCTCGTATTCTTCCATGAGCTTGTCCTCCATTTTTAGATTTTTTAAATCTGAAAAATGAAGAACAAGCGGAGGAGAACGACACCCGATTGAATTTCCAAAGAGAGCAGAAAGGCCAAGCTTATAGTCGTTTTCCCCTAAAAATTTTTTTATTTTCTCATAGGCACTACGCTTGTTGCAGTTGATGCTTCTGCTCTTGACACCGAGCTTGTCCGCTATTTTTGCATCCTTCATGTCCAACCAGAAGGACATAAGGATGATGTCGCGCTTGACCTTATTCCAGGTATTAATACCTGGAATAAAAGTCTGTTCCTGACAAGGACATTGAATTTCGGGATCTTCAGATGTTTATATTTAAAATTCGGTCCGTAAAAGCAAAGCTTTCCGAGGTTTCGATCATTAAATTGTGAAAATAGGATTTCATCTTTTAACTGGTACTGGTTGTCCTTTAACCAGTTTCTTAATTCATTTTTAAAGATTTTTTTGGGGAAATGAGAATGTTTTAGACATACCAAATGTCGAAAATAGGTATTTTTTATCAATAACAAAACCGCAATTTGATTGTTACAAATTGCGGTTTTACGGTCTGTTTGAGGCATATTGAATTGTGAAAATGTTGAGAGTTGCACATCATTCCATGAGGGTGGAACGTACTCTGGATCGGAGAAGCCAGCCTCGGCATAGATATCCTTATGCCACTGTACATCAGCTATTTTAACCTTTTAATTTTTAATAATGTTACATTTTTCATTTGTCAGCACCTCGCTTACTTAAAATGAAAAACAAAAATCTTGATAATAACATCATCCATATTTCGGAAATATTTTGTCGAAATGCGACCGTATCCATGTTGTTCTCACATTATTAATTAAATTCCTTAAATGAAGAGAGGACATGATAGCTATATGCCTTATATGTAATTTTTGCGCACAAGATCAGCGTCTTGCCTTCGGCTTTCTTCAGAATCCACATCACCCTTACCTTTAACTAACATCTGGTGCTAGCAGCCATCGTAGTGGACTTTCAGCACTAAAGTCACGAATGCCGTGCTCAAAAGACAAAAAAACCTGCCGCTAAGAGGGCAGGTTTAGACACGTAGTCTCTGCGGTAGCCAGGCTATCATAGTGCTCTGGCAAGCACCTTAGACCCTATGGCTTTGCGTCCCTATCTTTTGACAGGTTTGCCCTTAGCGCTGATAATTCAATTGTTATTTATAACAACACAACAATTATTTGTGTTGAGAAGAAGCACCGAAGGAATCTTTTATCCATAATAGATAAGGTCCTACTGAATTGTGTCTAAATTGTGTGGAGGACATACCCCTGCACAATTCAGGATGCAAGCTCTTGAATATAGCCCTTTGAAACGTGCTCCAGCCTATCAAGATTGAAGTCATCGAGCGTTTTCATCACAGGGAATATCCTGCTTGTTTAATCCTTCGGCGCTGTCCTGAATCCTGCCTCTGAGTAAATTCTAGTTTCATAAGTTCACACAGGAATTTATCATAGCCATTGCTGGTAGAACTCCTAAGAGGACTGCAATTTATAAGCCAAAACTTCGCTAATATTATCATAACAATTATCTTGAAGTGGCTTCTTGACGACCACTAATTCCCCGTTATATCTCGCCGAATACTCTTTGTTACTTAACACCATCTTTTGCAAAATATCTTGTATAAGCACTTACCAATCAGAGCATAATAAGATAAAAAAAGGAGTTGCCAAAATGTATTTAAAATATTCTTTAGGATTTTTACTTGCTTCCCTCATTCAAGCCGCAATCGTATTGCTATCAGAATTCCTTAATCTTTCTACCTTGGGTGCGAAATTGACATTAATGCAGTTAATTATCCATATATTTTCCGGTCAAGTAGCTGGTTTTATCCTCCTGTATGTCATGAGGAAAATAGAGATTATTGGCAAAGCACAAACGTGGATTACTGGTACTACCTTTGGAATTCTAGTTTGGGTTGTAGTTCTAACAATCAATTCTATGCAAGGTAAAGTTAATGCTCCATGGACACAAGGACTCTCAACTATACTTGTCAGTATAATCGCCTTCATAACATATGGTCTCATTACAACTTCTACTATTAAGAAATATGGCTACGAACTAAGAAAATCTTGAATTATTTAAAGGCTTTTAATTGTAACTACTCACCACCACCCATGTGAGCGAGATTCGGAAAATAGTACTGAACAAACCTTTTCGATTATGTTATGGCGTTCGTAAGTAACCCTTTTATCCAACGTCGAGACGCCCACTTCTAGAAGTGGGCGTTTTCCTGGTTCTCCACTTCAGGTGGGGTAAACTCCCCACCTGAAGCCCGAATGTTCAGCTTAAGCTGAACGAGTTTACTCCTGCGCCACTCCTTAAAAACTAACACGTGTCCATTCTCTGGGGTACATCCGTACCCTTAGCTTGATGAACATCCAGAACCGCACAACACACACGCATTGCTTCCAAACAATACCCTTCTTTCTGAGCAAGGCACAACCATCTGACAATCGGAAATTTGGTATTTGTGCTCTAGGCAACAATAGTTTGTGCTCAAAGATGGTCGTAATCAGTTTCATAATCGGGGTCTAACTCCCACAAAACCGATCGACTTTCCTGTCCTGCTTATCCATATTATGGGATGATGTGTGTCTTGCTAATCATGTTGTTGGAATATCACCAATTTTCATTATAGTTTGTGCTCCAAAGGGGCATGGGAGTTTCGTAAGAAATATGACATGACAATGATTGACTTGTACGACCTCTTCAGCAATCATTCGGCTCCATTCCTGAAGAAAAAAGACGTTCAGGCTTATCGACTAAAAGCGCCTGAGACCATCGAAACCGTTGAACAGAACATTGACGAATATTACCAAACCCTTCAGGATCGTGGACTGGGTCAAGGAAAAAGGAATCCGGGGCTTGATCCATTTTCTACGCCAGGCTTTGAGTGGGGCTCTGCTAAACCATGCAGCCATCGATGATTAGCTTGGCAAAAAGTTTCAGCTGCGTCTTAATACTTAACCGGGATAGATTTAGGCTAAATTAAATATTAGTCAGTGAAGTCAAAGTAAGACACTCTACGCTACCCGTCTGTCTATTTTCAGTAAAAACACTTGGATGAATTCGCGAAATAACCGTCACTAATTACAAAATTCGTTGAAAGAGTGTGCTTTTTCCCAAAAGAGAGGGATTTCCATTTGTTATACGATGCCAAAGGATCTTAAAACTTCTTCATGCTTCAGCTCTGCGAAAAATCGGGTTTTATTTACTAGGCTTGATTACATTTGTTATAATAGTTGTTAAACTACTAATTGTATCTAATATTCTCAATTTTCGGTCGTGGCCGAAAGTTGAGAATTATCTAAACTGTTTTGGAACTTTATAGCTGCCGTCATATAGGCATTAATGTCCTGCTGCAAGGTAAATTGATCATTTAAGAGTGTGTTTTGAAGCGCAATCATCTCAAGGCTGCTCGCCTTTCCGACATCAATATTTTTTTGCATAACATTGACATTGATTTGATCAGCTTCCACTGTTAATTTATCAGCTTTAATGGTGTTTTCTAGAGATTTTAGTGTGTTATAGGCGGTTCTAAAACCTACTTTCAGCGTAACTGGTAAGCTTGCAAGGGTTGCCTTCTTATCCTCAATACTCAACTGTACTTGGTCTGCCGTTAAATCAGAATAGTAAAAGTCTATATCATACTCAATCTGAGTAATCTCAATATCCTGCTTATATTTTGGGATAGCATAGTTATTTTGAATGGCTTTTGTTATCGTGTTATTGATATCTGAATCATCGAATTTAGTATACTGAATTGGGTTTGAGGTCAGAACAACATTTCTATTAATATCTAGCCCCAAATCTTCTTTAAGCGTGATCATTGAACTTTTGATGCTAGTCAGGATCGCTTTTTGAGCTGCTTCCAGCTTACTTTTCTGAGCAGTGTAAGAATATATGTCGGATGAGATCTTTAAGCCGAGTTTAATCTGCAGGTTAACTTGGTCTATGACTGTATCGAGATTAGTTAGCTGCGTCTTTAAATTGTCTGCTTGCTGATGAAGGGTCAAAATGCCTTTATATTCATTGGTTATTTGCGCCTTCATTGCTTTTAATTGAGTATCCCTGTCGTGCTTGGCATTGTCTAAGGTCCATTGCGAGCGCTTATAATTTAGCTCCCGTTCTTTCTTAGAATCTTCATCTACGACAGAGGTATTGACACCATGTCTTGCCAAAGCTTGTTGATTTTGTTTATCATAGATCAGTAGTTCGCTGTCAGCTAATTTCAGCGTACTGTTGCCTGTTTCCATAGCCTTCAAAGCGTCCTCTAGTGAGAGATTCAAAGTAGAAGTATCGGCGGGTGGTGTGGTCGGTTCAGCAGTAGTCGTTAAGGTAGGAGTTGCAATTGGTTGAGTCACGCTATCCAAGGCCAAGGTGCTATGAGTAGACAATGCAATTGAAGAAGAAAGAACAAGAGCAAAAACAGTTAAATATTTCTTTTTCAAGCTAGACACCTCCATGTTTATTAGTTATCTTGAGTCTTTTGACCGGTCGTCGGGTTCGGATTATTCGTGTGGTTACTGGAAGGACTGCTCATCAATGCATTGCTTAAAGGCACATAACCAATGCCACATGCCGAATTCATCGTAGTCTGCGTTAACCAAGCATCTAATTCTGCATTTTTATAATTCACATCGGCCTGAGCCTTTGCTACTTTAGCATCGTCGAACTCAGTTAAGGAAATCTGAGAATTCTTGTATTGTGTTTCTGCTGCTTGAAAATTCAGGACAGCTTGATCTTCAAGATCTTTCATCGCTTCCATGTTTTTCATGACCGATCCCAGTGCTTTGTAGAGATTGGTGATATCTAGCTGAACGTTTATTCTGGCAAGATCTAAATCGTTTTGGGCACTGTCTAGGGCATACTCTTGTTGCTGGATGTAGAATTGAAAGTCCGTGGGCAGTTCTGCCTGGCCGTATTCATACTGCTTCTTTTTGGTATCTAGCGTCCCTTGGGCGTTGATAATATCCGCTTGATTGGCTAAAGCCAGGTTTATATAATCACTTAAAGATTTTATCTGGGCCGCAGGAGTAATGTTATAATCTTGCAGCGTTGAGTATTGGGTCGATAATTCCTCACCCATCATATTATTGACAGACATGGAAGCCGAATTAAAATCTTTTTGAGCACTGTTATAGCGATATTGAGATTTGAGATAAGTAATTTCAATTAATCTTAACTGAGAGGGTGAAATCTGGCCCAATGTCTGCTGAAGCTGAGCTTTTCTGTAATCGGCATCGAAGCCATTCATGAGGCCCTGTTGTATGTTCAACGTAAAATTTGCTTTTAAGAGGTTAATATAGGCTTTATAGGCAGAGAGTCGAACTGCATTTGTCACCACAAGTTGCCCATTCTGAACCTGTGTCAACATATTTTTGATCTCCAGTGGTCGAAGAATAATGGCTTCGACCGTTTGATAAGAATTCGCATAACGCAAACTATTTCTTGCCCCATTCATCGCCGCTGTTATATCTGCATAATTTTTTTTGTGTTTCCGTAACCTGTCGATTATAGGTCTGAACGGCTTGAGAATTTTTTATCGATTGTATGGCGACTTTTTCTATGTCGAGAACATCATCCGCAGCCAGCACTGTGTTGGTTGAAACCAGAAGCAGCAAAGCTACTATCAAAACTGATATTGCTTTTTTCACATGAGTTCCTCCTTTACTTCTGACTATCAGAATCGACCGTTCGGTCATTTATAAGTGACGGCTTCCCCATATCTGTGGAATATCTACCAATATTCGAGTGACAGGAGGTTCAGGAACCGTCCCCTTGCTTCGCCCTAAAAAAAAATATAACCATCGCTACTAGCTATTTCGTTCTGCTGGGAGGGCCCGGTCATATGAAGATTCAGTCTCGCTCTCTCTTGAGAAACGTTGACCGCTGCTCTATGTGCAATATCTGATGCTTCCAAAAGTTCTAGTGCTCTGCCACGTGCTTCTTGATTGACATAGTAACAGTTCCCTTGACAAACAACTTTTTCACATCATCCAGCAGCGCATAGATAACTGGCACCACAAACAAGGTCAAGAGAGTTGAGGTTATCAAGCCGCCAATCACCGCATAAGCCATCGGTGCACGCATTTCAGTACCTGTTCCTTGGGCGACAGCCAGAGGAATCATGCCAAAGATCATGGCTAGAGTCGTCATTAAGATGGGACGCAAACGTATCGTACCCGCTTCGACCAAAGCAGCATTTCGTTCTAGTCCCTCCCTACGTCTCTGCAATGCGAAGTCAATTAACAGAATGGCGTTTTTGGCAACTATACCCATTAGCAGGATAATTCCCATCACGGCAATAATACTTAATGGAGTTCCCGTAATATAGAGAGCGAGAATTGCACCAATCATAGCCATAGGCAGCGCAAACATGATGGAGATTGGGTCGATAAAACTTTCAAACTGAGCAGCCATAACGAGGTAGATAAACAAGATGCCCATAGTCAAAGCAGCAACCATGCCGTTAAAGCCCTCTTGCATAGTCTGGTTGCTGCCGCCCAACTCAACAGCTACTCCTTTGGGAATATTCATCTCGTTTTGCAGCTTTTTCTGATAGTAATTGATAAAGTCACCGGTCGGCATGCCGGAAACGTTCGATGAGAGTTCGATCACCTGGGTCCTGTCATATCTATGCAAGACAGAAGCACTGGATTTAAGAACTTTGTTAGTTACTTGGCTAAGCGGCACCATTTGGTAGTTAGTCCCTGTTACATAAATGCCGTCTAAACTGTTCAGATCCTGACGTTGATCATCTTTTATGGAAATCCTTACATCATACCGGTCTTTAGCAGCGTCAAACTTGCTGACCACAACTCCATTAAAGAGCGTCCGGATGGTATCTGCTATAGCAGCAGAGTTGACGCCGAGATCGACGGCCTTGTCCCTATTAACGTCTATGGTAGCTTCCGATTTTCCTGATTCGTAATTAATTCCGACATCCACCGCATGCGGATCCTGCCTCATCATATTTTTTGCTTTCAGGGCAAACGCCTGAAGCTCTTCAAAATTATCCCCGACAAGATTTAAAGCCACATCCTTGTTTCCGCTGGCAGGACCCATAGAAACTGCTTTTATCGTCGTTTCAACACCTGAAACGCTCTGCAATGCCATCCTGATTTTAGCTGAAATTACATTGGCACTATCGTTTCTTTGGCTTTTGTCCACCAGTTTGACAAAGATGGAAATATTGCTGTTGGTTAACGTTGTATAGGTGTAACTTATCTCAGGGTATTTTCCTAAAATGTCTTCAATTTCCTTCGCCTTCAGTTCTGCTTTTTCGAGAGCCCATCCTGAATCTAGGTTTTCTGTGACAATGATTTCGCTATTATCAGTTGATGGTAGAAACGTGAACCCCAAACTCGGTATGATCATCATTGCCGAAATAAACATTAAGACCGCCAGTACGACAGTAAAGAGCCGGTGACGAAGTACAACAGCGAGGAAATGACCATACTTCTCAGCTAATAAGTCGAACAAATGATTGAACCAATCTAAAAACCTCCCGATAAAGGTTTTATTTTGATTATGGGTGCTTTTCAGCAGTCTTGAAGACATCATCGGTACGATTGTAAACGATACGAATAATGAAACCAACATACTGAAAACGACCGTTAAGCCGAATTCAATAAAGTACTTCCCAATAATTCCGGTTACCATGGCTACCGGCAGGAATACGGCAACAACCGAGAGCGTGGTGGCCAGAACTGCCAAACCTATTTCCGTGGTAGCATCTTTGGCCGCTTGGAGTGGAGCCTTCCCCATATGCAGGTGTCGAATGATATTTTCAATTACCACGATTCCATCATCTATAAGCAATCCTACCGCTAAGGAAAGGGCCAGAAGAGTCAGTGTATTGAGCGAAAAGTTCATGATTTTCATCCCAACAAAGGTGGTGATGATGGACGTTGGCAGGGATACAGCACTAATTAAAGTACTCTTCCACTCTTTTAGGAAAAGAAATACTATGATGATCGCCAATATGCAGCCTTCCACGATCGTTTTTAAAACATCTTCCACTGAGGCTCTGATGGCTCTAGAATTATCTTGGACGATGTCAATTTGAACCCCTTTTGGGAGTGAATCCTTGAGCAAAGAAACTGCTTGGTTAATTTCATCCGCTGTAGCCACCGTATTAGCGCCGGATTGTTTGATGATATCAATTCCAATGGCATCCTCACCTTTGTAGTGGCTAATACTTTCTTTATCCTTGAAGCCATCCACAACCTCGGCAACATCGCTGACTCTGATTTCTTTTCCGTTTCGTTTGGCAACCAAAATGTTATTAAAATCTTGAACACTTTTGACATTGGCATTCGTTCTGAGAGATATTTCGCTGCTGCCATCCGTCATCTTCCCCCCCGGAATCTCCAAGTTATCGCTTTTAAGACTGGTGATGACTTCAGATGTTGAAACCCCGAAAGCTTCCAGTTTCTTAATATCAAGCTTTATCTGGATTTCACGCACTACGTTTCCATAGACCGCAACGCCTCCTACGCCCTTTACGGTATAGAGTTTTTTGGTGACCTTGTCATCCACTAATTGTGATAGTTCATCTTTGCTGACTCCTCCGGTAAGGGCTATTGATATGATAGGCTTGGCAGTGGGATCATACTTTACGACGATAGGATCTTCAATATCGGCTGGAAGATTTCCGCGGATACCGCCCACTTTATCTTTGACTTCCTGAGCAGCTACATCCGGTGACTTTTTAAGATCAAACTCAATGATTGTCTGGGAGACGCCTTCTTTCATCGTAGTGTAGATATGTTTGATACCGGAAATCTGTCCAACTGCTTCTTCCACGGTTTTTGCCACTTTGGATTCCAGTTGTTCTGCAGAAGCTCCTTTTTCAACGATCGTAACTGTTACGTACGGCAAATCAGCCTGTGGCATATCATTGATCGTTAATCCCAAATAGCTTTGAATCCCTACAATCATCAGTACGATGAAAATAACCGTGACGAAGACCGGCCGTTTTATACTAACATCTGCTAAAATCATTCGCTTAGTCCCCCTGCACTAAAGCTGCTTCAATCGTATCACCATCCTGCAGCCTGTTAATATTGGTACAAACAACGCTTTCGTTCTCATTTGTGCCCGATTTTATGACAACTGTTTTCCCAATTATTTCGCCTATCGTGACTAGCCGTTTATGTGCTATACCGTTTTCCGCCACATACACTGAATAATTTCCCTCAGTCCCCATCAAGGCTCCTATCGGTATTGAAATAGCTTTACTCACCTGATCATCACTGATTTCAACCTTTGCAACAACGCCTGGTCGCAGGGATTGGTTCTCATTGAGCACCTCAATCTTACAGTTGAACGCTCTGGAAGTTGGATTTGCCGCAACATCAATGATTTTAACCACACCCTCAAAAGGGCTGCTAAGGTTTCCGTCTAGTACAACGGACGCTTTTTGCCCGAGATTGATATGGCTTAAATCACTTTGTTCCACTTGAATGACAGCATTGACAGCGGAAATGTCTTTTACTTTCGCTAGGACTGTACTTCCTCCTTGTATCGAAAGATACTGCCCCTCATAAACATTTCTTTCATCAACTATTCCGTCTATTGGTGCTCGGATAATGGTATTTCCAAGTTGGTCATTCAATGTATCAATATTGATTTTCACAGATTCTATACCTGCTTTGGTTGAATCAAGATCCGATTTTGCGATCTTTAGAGCTGCTTCGACGGTATCGAAACTTGCCTGAGAAACTGCCCCCTGGTCCAAAAGGGCTTTGGTTCGATTATAGTTGAGTTGAGTTGTATCTAGATTCGTTTGAACCTTTTGGAAAGTAGCTTCGGATACCACCAATTGGTTTTTGGCAGCTTTCAATTGATTCTGAATATCCTGATCATCGAGCAACACTAAAGGATCCCCTTTGGAGACAGGTTTTCCATTCTCCACTAGAACTTGGGCTACCCTTCCAGAGATTTTGCTGCTGATAATACCGTAATCGACAGGCTCAATGGTCGCTTTATAGGACATCCTTGACCTCATATCCACACTCTTAACCTTCTGGACTTCAACTGCAATCTTATTTGCAGGCACCTGACTTATCACCGCTTTATGATTCCCCACTATTAATCCATTTTTCCCTATTAGTACTACAGCCGCACCTAAAACAACCATGGCCAAAATTATGTATACTCTCTTTTTTTTCATTCCCATTTGACTTCCCTCACACCTTCCAATAATTAGCTCTTGCCATTTGTGCTACACTTGTTTTGTAAATAGTATTTTACAGAGCTGAAGCATAACTTTACATCCTGCATGAAATCAGGGGTGTAGAGTTATTTAGCCGTTGGAATGCAAATATACCGGATTTTAAGATCGACACTAAACTAATCACCGATGAATTAAAAGACCTAGAGCCGATTCATCTTGAAATTGCGAGAGCGGGTATTGACTTCAAGCGTTGGAGATACTCTGTAAAAGAGTATCTCCTGCTGAGCGACAAACAGGTGTTTGCTTCTCGTATAGCGCACTTAAGATTGATGATTTTTTGTCGATAAAAAAATCAAGTTTTAGCTCTGAACAAGTCTATTGCTTCTTGACTGATACTGAGTGAATCCTCCGGGATTTTCAGAGCATTATTGCTATTTTGCTTTGCCGCCATAGCTTGTTGCTTTGCCGCACGCATTCCGCTTGCATCCCCTTTACGTTGGGCCTCAAAGTAAGTGGCTTTAATCTTGGTAAGATCAACATTAGGATTTTGAATTCTTGACACATTTAAAACCTCCCTCTATAATAAATGTTAGTGCAACTAACATTTATTATAGAGGGGCATCAATATACTGTCAATACATATTGAGAAGCACTTACTCACTTTATGAACTTATAGTATAATCGTATTGAAGAAATATTTATATTTTTGTGAATGAAAAGGTGATGTTTATGAAAAATACAGAACAGCAAATTTTGGATGCAGCGACAAATCTCTTTACAGCAAAAGGGTTCCTTGCTACCACAACCAAGGAAATCGCAGAAGCTGCAAATGTTTCCGAAATGACGCTATTTCGAAAATTTTCTACTAAACAGAATCTTTTAACTTGCATTATTAACCCAATTATCAATAATTTAAGAATAACATTAATAAATCAAGCTGAAATATTAGATACGCATTCATTTTTTTATCAACTTTTAGATGATCGGATGGACATGATATCTCGAAATGAATCTCTTGTTCGGATGATAGTGATAGAAAAAACTCTCGGCAATCTAGGTGAGTCGCTTGATTTCCCTTTAATTATCTTCAATGAACTAAATAACGCGGTGAAATTGCATTTTGTAAAAAACAACCTTCTAGCTGACTCTGAAACCATAGTAAGAATATTGATAGGGTTGCTGTTAACCCATGTTGTTTTCCCCATATCACCACCATATTATGAACTACCGAATTCAGAGCGCAAAGTGTTATTGGATTCTATGTTGCATCATATCTTCCCCAACGATGGTAGTGTGCATAATGCTCTCCCCACGGGCTCTGACCCTAATGTCATCAAGCTAGCCTTCCATAAATAGGAATGTGCTTTTTTCGCCGATTAAATGAGTGAAAATAAATATTTTTAAAACACATAAATCACGCATAAACACTTGACTTTCTAAAAAAGTCACCATTCTTCATTATGTATACCATTTATTGGTATACATAATGAAGAATGGTGATGACATCTATTCCTGCCTGAAGGACATTTTGAATCGCATGATGCAGTTTTGAAATTTCTTCCTCGGATAAGGTGTCTACCCTGCGGTCTGGAGATAATCCAGCTAGGAAAAGAGATTCATCCACATAGATGTTACCCATTCCCGCAAGGAGAGTCTGATCAAGTAAAGCCGCCTTCAAAAAGACTTTCTTCTTTCCGAAACATCTTTCAGCACTGCGGGTGTGAATTCATCTTCCAATGGTTCGGGACCGGGTTTGCGCAGAGAGAATTCGGCGGAACTTGTCGTTCCGCGTAGGATCCAAGTACCTTCGCGGAACAACAAGTTCCGCCGAGTAGTAGTAATTGACCCATCCCCTAAGTATAGGGTTAAACATATGGGCCAAATCCTCATGGGTTTTGTCTGGCTTTAGGTGCATGCGCCAGTCATGTATTAACTCCTGCCGCAGCTTTCTTCTTTAGGTCATAGAACGCTTCGCGCAGTGATTCTACATTGAGCAGTTGGTATAAGTTCCCAAACTGGTGTGTTTTGATTCTGTTACCTTCTTTGCTATTCCCCGCAGGGAGGTTTGCCAGCGTAATCTCGGTCCAACATGTCCGGCGCTGGTTTCCTTTACAGGCTGCATATTTTTGTCCATCCCTTCCCCATGTGGCCGGCTTTCCCGTCCTCGGAGTACTATGAATGAATCCGAATCCCTGAAATACCATTGGCCCTTCCTCTTTTTCTATTATCAGGCCTACCTGTCTTTACTACAGGAGCTTCAGGGTACCTCCAAGTTCTTGACAAGAACTCTCCGTATGTAAATATAGGTGAGTAATCACTCATTCTTATTCTATTAATAAATCTTAAAGTATGGGAGGAGCTTATGAACACACGCCAAGAAACTAAAAACCAAGAAATTCGGACGAAGAAAACAGTGAAAGAACGGCGCCAGGATATTCTTGAAGCAGCTCTTATAGTGTTTGCGGGAAATGGCTATAATGGTGCGACTACTGCAGAAATCGCTCGTGCAGCTGGTATAGCAGAAGGGACGATTTTTCGACATTTTGCCACCAAGAAGGAATTGCTGATTGCAGTGTTAGAGCCGAAAGTCCTAGAGGGGTTGATCCAGCTAGACAAAGAACACAGGGAGGATACCCCTACGGAATTCTTTCGGTATTTTCTGAGCAATCGCTTGGAGCTGATTAAGGAAAATGACTCTCGAATTCGTCTCATGTTTGCAGAAGCTCAGTATCACATCGAAGTCAGGGATGCCTTGTTTAAAGGGATTTTCGGACAGGGAATAAGCATAATAAAACCATGGTTTGAAAAAGGTGTCGATCGGGGGGATTTTAGGGACCTCCCATTTATCCCCACCATGCGAAGTTTTATGGGGATGGTCATGTTTTACGAATTATTTGGTAATGTATTTCTATGTTTATCTTCGGAAAAAACGATTGAAGAGGCGGCCGATCATATCCTTGATCTATTTTTACATGGTCTGGCGCGTTAGAAAAGAAAGAGATCATGGGACAGCCTGGAGTCTTTAGTAGCAGGAAGAGAAAGCATGAAAAAGAAAATCGTAGTCATCGTCGTTGTTCTGGTCCTTATCACCCTGTCAGTCTTAGGGTACATGAATTATTTTAACAGCCCGGCTGTTACCACAACTTATTCTGGTACGATTGAAGGAACCGAACTTCCTGTGCAACCGGAGCTCGGTGGTAGGATCGTGAACTTGCCGGTTCGTGAAGGGCAGATCATCAAAGCCGGTGACATCGTTACTAAACCAGATGACAGCCAGGCCAAATTTTCCTTGGATACCACTAAAAGGCAACAGACCCAGGCGCAAGCCAAACTCAACGACCTGTTAGAAGTGGCGCGAGTGGAAGAAATTCGACGTCTTGAGTACGTAGTGACTCAGGCGAAGGCAAATCTAGCCGCACTAGAACCGAGCCTTAAATTTGAGGAAGATAATCTTGCCACTAATCAAAAACTTTATGAGGGTGGTGCAATTAGTAAACAGGTCGTGGATGCTTAGCAAAATAAACTTAATACACTGAAAGCTCAATATCAGAGCGTCCAAGCGAGTGTAAATGTAACCCAGGCTAGTGTCGACCAAGCTCAGGCGGATAACACACAACCAACGATTCAGGCCCAGAAAGCGGCTGTCTATATCACAGCTCAGTCCGTTAAAGCAGCTGAACTTAGTCTAAGTAATCAAGCCAAGGCAGGGTAATATCCTCTTAGAAAATCTCCAGAAGGAGCAAATTTCACCTGTGGTGGACGCCGTTATTGCTTACTATAAGGAAAATGCCAAACCTCAGGAAAGGCTTGGGCGTCTCATCGATCGAATCGGTCTAGATGGGCTTCATGAATTTGCAGAAAAGGCAATTCATTAACGAACAATACTTGAAAAGGTGGGTTTAAATGATTGCTTCAGTAGGTAAATCTAAGTGCATTGGTTGTGGTCAATGCGTAGTAACCTGCCCGCAGGTCTTTAGGATAGGCGATGACGGTCTGTCCGAAGCATACACACCCTATCCGTCATAATCTAAAGACACCTCTCAAGAAGCAGCTGAGGGATGCCCCGTTGAAGCTATTTCTATAGAATGAAACAAAAAGCCCCGGCATTGCCGAGGGCTTTTTATGTATACTTATATTAAGTCGAGTGGTCGAATTAATGAAGTGTCCAAGATCCAACTGAAAGAACCATGTGTTCTGTTTGCATTTTGAAATTTCAGAAACGGAAAAAGAAACACTTACTGTAAAAAAGCTTACAATAGTAGTTTTTCGTATTTAATAGCTGACACTTCGCTGTGCATATAATACAATAAATTTATTGTTATGGAGCTCTAATCCTTACCTATATCAATATTTTTGAGGGTAACAGTCCTTGCATCATATTCTAACAGTCCATCTTTTCGCATTTTATTTAACTCTCTGCTTAGTGAGGATCTTTGTATACCCAACCTTTCAGCCAAATCCTTTTTAGAAATATTAAGTTTAATGACATTGCTTTTTTGTATATGGTATTCAAATCTTAAAAAATCGATTATACACTGTCTTATTGTTTTAAGGGATATAGAATTAATTTTATCTGTCAGAATAATCGTTCGATCAGAAATAATTTTTATCAACCCAACCGTGAAGTTTACATTACTTTGACAAAGTTCAAGTATCAATTCTCTTTGTAAATGAAGAATTGTTAGCTTGGTTGTAGCTACCACTGTCATAGGATAATAATTTCTACTCGAATATATGATTCTGGTGCTGAAAGTCTGATAACCTCAACCCAATCTTCTCCAAAATGCAATCCGCGCTCATTTTACCATCATATGGATGTTCCGATTCTCAACGTTCACTAATATTCCGAATAATTGTCTGCTTTGATGTCTTATCGAGAGGTATTCCTTCGTTCTTCCCCTTTATTCCCTCTAAATTGGCGCAAGAATCCCTTGGAGTGTTGCTGAATTTCTTTTGTTTTTGTTATTCTGACGAGTATCTCCTTGGAAGAAACGAACGATCTGATGGAAGTTATGAGCAATAGTTTTTAATCCTATGGTCAGGGTACAACGTACCAAACCACGTACTCTCAGTTTTCCTGCTCCACGAGCCCGTTTTAAAGCGGAATTCGTTCCTTCAATCGCGGCGCGTTTACTACCGTTTTCGTTTCGATCTTTCTTGTCCATGAGGATTAAACGAGTCGTTTCAGCGATAAGACTTTTTTGGTTGAACCGCAAGACGGTATCCTTCTTTTGGAACTTGACGGGGCATTGATCCTTTAACGGACATTGAGTGCAGACATTACGATCAAAATGTGCACTCAAGATGCCACTTTGCGAGTTAAAATCACTTCGCGTTGGTTTTTGCAAGTTTGGACAATTCAAGATCGTATCAAAGTTTTTTATGTTAAAAGCGTTGTAAGGCAGCTTGTTAGAGATAGCCTTTCGTCCGGTCATATCCGTATAATGGAGTTTCGTTCCAAGACCTTCCGCTTTTTTAACGAGACCGCTACTATAATATCCACCATCCACGTAAAGATCTTTCGCAGGCGTGGTTTTTTGAAGTCTTTCTAAACTTTGATCTGCCATTTTGACATCACCCGTGCTATTCGGTTCCATCTGGTAATCTGTTACTATTTGAACGGGATTTGCCTCCGCGCAGGTCTCTGTGAGATTGACTGCAAAGCCAACATGATTTTTACCCGCCTTTTTTCGAAACGTTGCTTCTGAATCAAAGGCCGACTGAAGGGAACTCGCGGCGATCTTTTTGTTTTCTTTGGCCAGCCACACTTTTCGTTGGTCATCGTAAATCGTTTGTTCCTTCATAAAGCGAGCGAGTACCTGAAGTTCTGGACGCAGTTTAAGCTCCTCGTTATCCTGTACGAGTTGGCTCAGTTCACCTCCTAAATTTAAGAGTTTTTCTAGACGTGAGGAGACTTCGGTATCTTTCGATTTGTAGAGGAGGGTTGTTTTGTAATGAGAATCCAAGACTTCTGAAAGGTCCGAGCTGAGAATCTCTGGAGGACAGGCCTTGATGGCTTGGAGTAAAACATCATAAGCCAAGGCGAGACGTCCAGCCCGTTTGATGTTCGACATGACCTGAGTTGAATCCATTCTCTGTTCATCGGTATCTAGTTGAGCGACTTTAATGAAGTGTTGGACGAGAGTTTCAAACTGTTGAAAGATCACATCCCCTTCTTTTGGATGATCTAAGGTGTATTGGTACAGCCTGGCTCGAAATTCATAGAAAGTTCTGCGTGCGAAATACCGTTCGCCGATATTACGGAGGCCAACAGCATAGGAAATTTGAAAATCGTAGGCAAAGGCGTCAAATAGTACTTCATCCGTATAATTCTTTAAATGCTTGATGATTTCCAGAGCCACCAAGATATTGATCGGAAAATTCGGACGTCCATTATTGCTGCAATAGAGAGGTTCGAATAAACTTTCGCTGATTTTACAAAAAACATGCTTGTAAAACAGTCCAGCCCAACTATTTTCCAGTTTCTTTTTATAGCGATGGTCCATTCCGCTCAAATTATCAAACAATTTCGCTTGCCTATGCAACGTATTTTCTCTAAACAAAGCAAAAATCACCTCAAATCATAGTATAGGTAAATTACATCTGTATATCTCCAAATATCTTCCCTATACTGTATAATTCAATATTTTTAGGGTGAATTCCTGCTTTTTGACTAAAATTTAGGGGGTTGTCGAGTAGACGAGGCCTCGCGACCCCTGCCCCTCTAGTCGAGTAGCCCATGGGGATTTCACCCACAGGCTCTCACGGAACCGTACGTGAATCTCTCGATTCATACGGCTCTTGTCATTCAACCATTACGGCACCATTCCGAGAGCCCAATGCGGAAACATT
>Ga0255336_101019_pt1 | contig 26335 bp, 27 predicted proteins | sample MeOH1_35cm_T3_17_FD_189102 | JGI IMG/M metagenome (GOLD analysis project Ga0255336, IMG submission 189102) | Sandy soil microbial communities from University of British Columbia, Vancouver, Canada - MeOH1_35cm_T3_179 | ecosystem: Engineered > Artificial ecosystem > Sand microcosm > Unclassified ...
GATGGCGATGGAACAGCATTATGGGTGTGCTTTAGGCCTACCAGAGTTCTCAAACCTCCGGTTATGGCTGCAGGAACTCACCAAATCTTGCAATAATTCAGGTCTGCATCAAATGTGCGTCAGAGCCCTGCTTCAGTGCTGATTCACAGTTTGGACGACCATGGATGACGGTATGCGGGTTGTTGTCCGCATTTTGTACGCCAGCCAAGAACTTAAATCGGCCTGGGACCGGACGGATCAGGGCTGATGCCTTCCGAAGATGCGTGAACGGCGACAACTGATTGTTGTCGCCGTTCTTTTTTAGTTCCAATTACAACACTTTACTGGAACGGCTCGCCATTCAATGACGGGCCTTTCCACACTTTAAGCTAATGGCTCGGGGGCCAGGCGGGTTTTTGAGTTCGATAGCGCAGAACCTTACACGATGTTGGCACGATGTTGGCTGGGCTCTTTGAGGCGATCACCTGCCCCATTGGTCTCAGCAGCAAAATCGTGAGCCAAAAGCAAACAGATCAACTGATCTTCTCTCTTATTGAAGTATGGTTTGCAGACAAGCTTTATGAGAACAATGATCTGGCACTCAAACATGAGCAATTGGGCCAACGCTGGATCGAAGCCCTGCCTGTGAATCAGCATCAAACCGGGGCCCCGCATAAGATCAGCTCAACGATTTGAATTCCTTCGCGAAGTAGGCAAGTCTCAGGGGTCCCGACCGGCACTGATCGGGACCTCGCCCAGCACGAAGAGTCATTGGCATTCTCAATGTTTTCCGCCGTCTGAGCTGGGGTCCCGGTTCGGCTCCGAATCACAACCTGTCCGGGCCCCTTATCCGAATTCGTGGAAGAGCGTCACCGTTTTCTTGAACCCCTGCTTATCGGGGTGACATGTTTCGCGGCGGCCTGATTTGGAGCCCTTAGCGGACGGAAGCCAGACGCAGCGCCATTTCCGAGAAGTGCCAGAAGCCGACATTACTAAGTTGGGCAGAGCCAACTTCCTCAAAGGCTACTAAGGGAGATGATCGTAGGGTCAAGTCATCGGCAGTTGACCCTACTCTTCGAGGTCGGGTCGACTGAGTGGCATGGTGCCCCTCTGCCCTCCTCTAATCCGGAATCGGAACTGGCTCTATGTGCCAGACGTTGCGGCAGTACTCGCGGACCGCGCGATCGGACGAAAACCATCCCATGCGTGCCACGTTTAGGATTGATGAGCGCGTCCAGCGCTCGCAGTCGCTCCACGCCTGGCCGACTTCCTCCTGGCATTCGATGTAAGAGCGGTAGTCCGCAAGCAGCATGTACGGGTCAGACCCGAGCAGGTTCTCTACGATCGGCTTGAACAGCTCGCGGTCGCCGTCTGAGAACGCTCCGTTGGCCATCGCATCGATCGCGCCTCTTAACTCTTCGTCTGACTGGTAGAATTCGTAGGGCCGGTACCCTTGTGCGAGCCTCCGCTGGACGTCCGTCACGGTCATACCGAACAGGAAGAAATTGTCAGCACCGACGGCATCACGGATCTCAACATTTGCGCCATCGAGTGTGCCAATCGTGAGCGAACCGTTCATCGCGAACTTCATGTTGCCGGTGCCGGACGCCTCCTTCCCTGCCGTCGAGATCTGCTCGGAGAGGTCCGTGCCCGGGAAGATGCGTTGGCTGTGCTTTACGTTGTAATCAGGCATGAACGCCACGCGAAGTTGTCCTCCAATCGTTCGGTCACTATTCACTACGTCGGCCACAGAGTGGATCAGCTTGATAATTCGCTTCGCCATTATGTAACCAGGCGCGGCCTTACCCGCGAATACGACTGTGCGTGGCGGTGCAACGGATCCCGAGTGGTATTTGAGGCGGTGATAGAGCGTGATGACGTGAAGCAGGTTGAGGTGTTGCCGCTTATACTCATGGAAACGCTTGACCTGGATGTCGAACATACTTGCCGGATCGGGCGCAACTCCCGTCTTGCTTTGAATCTCGGTCGCGAGCACTTCCTTGCTTCGCCGTTTGACGCGTCCCCACTCTTCACGGAAGGCCGCGTCGTCCGCCAAGGGCTCGAGTGCACTCAGCTGCTCCAGGTCCCGCGTCCAGTTATGGCCGATCGCGTCCGTAATCAGCTTTGTTAGTCCAGGGTTTGTCAGCATAATGAATCGCCGAGGCGTCACACCATTTGTCACATTCAGGAATTTCTCCGGCCAGAGCTCGCTGAAATCTCGCAGCACGTCTTGCCTAAGGAGCTCACTGTGGAGAGCGGCGACACCGTTGATCGCGTGGCTACCAGCACACGCGAGATGCGCCATCCTGACCGACCGCTCGCCCGATTCTTCGATCAGCGAGAGTCTCTGCACACGATCATGGTCGCCCGGATGCCGCGACCTGACCTCTTCGAGCAACCTCCGGTTGATCTCATAAACGATTTCAAGATGGCGCGGCAGAACGCGTCCGAACAGGTCCACCGACCATTTCTCGAGGGCTTCCGGAAGCAGCGTATGGTTCGTGTACGCCATCGTCTGCCGCGTAATGTCCCACGCCGCGTCCCAACCCATGCCATGGTCGTCGACGAGGATTCGCATCAGCTCGGCGACGGCGAGCGCAGGGTGTGTGTCGTTGAGCTGAACTGCATACTTCTCGTGGAAGCGTGACGCGTCAGACGCTGTCTGCAGATGGATGCGAATCATGTCCTGTAGCGCGCAAGAGACTAAGAAGTACTGTTGCTCCAGCCGGAGCTGCTTTCCCTTTAGTGGGGTGTCGTTCGGGTAGAGCACCTTGCTGATCGTTTCCGACACAACCTTCTCCTCGACCGCACCGCAGTAGGCGCCGATATTGAATGCTTCCAGGTCAAACGAATTGACCGCCTCCGCGCTCCACAGGCGGAGCAGGTTTGCCGTGTTGACCCGATATCCGAGGATCGGAGTATCGTAGGCGATGCCTTTGATGAGGCGCGCGGGAATCCAGCGGACGCGATAGCGGCCGTTCTCGTCAGTGTACGGCTCCGTGTGTCCTCCGAAACCAATGCTCATCGCGACCTCGGGGCGCGGGATCTCCCACGGATTGCCGAGGTGAAGCCATTTGTCCGCCATCTCCACTTGCCAACCATCACGGATCAGCTGGTCGAAGATGCCGAATTCGTAGCGGACACCGTAGCCGATCGACGGGATCTCGAGCGTCGCAAGCGAATCGAGATAGCAGGCCGCAAGCCGCCCGAGGCCGCCGTTACCGAGGCCAGGTTCTTCTTCCTGTTCGAGGAGTTTCTCGAAGTCGAGACCGAGTTCCTCCATGGCCCGCTTCGCAGTCTCGAAGGCTCCGAGATTGAGGAGGTTATTGCCAAGATGCGGGCCCAACAAATACTCGGCGGACAGATAGCAGGCTGTGCGCACCTTTTTCCGATAGTACGTCTCGGACGTCTTCACCCAGCACTCGAGAACGCGATCGCGCACGCTGTATGCGAGGGCGAGGTACTTGTCGTTCATAGTGGCTGTGGCCGGGAAGCGACCCAGGATGTAGAAGAGATTTCTTTGGAATGCGCGCTTCCAGGCCTCAACGTCGGTACTCACGCGCATGGTGTCGGTCATCCCAGGCTTCTGCAGATGCTTGGTCGCCATCGGATCCTCCTACTATGCCCGACTTGTACTTCAGAGTGGTCTACAGCGCCCAGCTCGACGAACGCCAGTGCCCGATCTGCTCCAACTTTATACTTCTGGGGGAACGCCCTCAAGCCGCTTACATGTCGGGTAAATCCTCAGAATCTACGAGGGTGCTGACAGATCGCCTGCAAATGATTGCGGTCTTCAGCTAGACCATCGACACCAGACCTTGGCGAGGGCCGCTTGTGGGTCTCAGAAGTGCCAAAAGCAGAGTTCGCGGATTCGAGAAACGACGCAGCATTTCACTGCTTGATCGACTGTCTCCGTCGCCCGAGCCGCTTCGCGCACGACCAGGTCTCGTCATAGGTCGATCACCACGTCGCTTGTAGGCTGGCTGCAGCAGATCAGCGCGGCGCCGTCGGCAGGCGGCTCGACCGGGTCGGGCTCGTATCTGACAGCGCCGCCGATGAGCCCCGTCTCGCAAGTGTGGCAGACCCCGGTCCGACACGACCATCTCACTGGGACATCGCACGCCTCGGCAAGCTCGAGGAGGCTGTGGAACTCTGCCCCCCAACGGACGGTGAGGTTGCTCCGTGCGAACGATACCAGCGGCCCCGCGCCCTCGGGCCCATCCGGCAGGTGCAGTGGTCGGCGCGGACCCGAAACCACGCCCGGCGTCTGGGACGGAGCCGATCCGAAAATCTCGGTACGGACGCGATCGACGGCGACTCCCCAGGCCACAAGGCCGGTGGTGAGATCGCTCATGAAGGCGGGCGGCCCGCAGAGATAGAAGTCGGCATCGCGCGGCACGTGCAGTTCCTGAAGCACACGCACGTTCAAGCGTCCGGGAGCATCGAAATCGAGAGCCGGCCGGTCCGTGGGACGAGGCGAGCTGTAGCGGATATGGCTATGGCTGCGAGGGAGAGCTTGAAGAAGCGTTCGCGTCTCGGCGGCAAACGGATGCTCGCCGCCGTCCCGCGCGCCGTAAATCCACCAGACCTGTCTCGGCGACGCACTGGCGGCCAATGCGTGAAGCATGGCGAGCACGGGAGTCGCTCCAACACCGGCGCTCAGAAGGACGACTGGGCCGTCGCCTGACCTGAGTGTGAAGCTCCCGCGTGGCGCGCTCACGCCGAGCACATCCCCAACCCGGACTTGAGTCTCGATGTAAGCCCCGGCCGCACCGTGGGTTTCCCGCTTGACGCTCACGCGATAGCGAGCCTCACTTAGCTCACCCGACAGCGAATAGCTGCGCAGCAGAGCCGGCGCATTGGGCGCTGGTCTTAGCCGGAGCACGATGAACTGGCCGGGCAGCGCAGTCGCCAGAGGGTGCCCATTAGTGGGCTCGAGCATCAGCGAGGTCACGCTGCTGCTCTCACGGTTCTTGCGCGATACCTGCAGCGGGCGGAACCCTGCCCACGCCGGAGGCGGGCCGGCCGCCGGGGCGAGCCCAAGATTGCCCATCACCGCGCCGTCCCCCTCCGTGCGCTCGAGCAGCGCCTGGAAAGAGGCACGCCAGCCGGCGCTCAGCGCAGGGATGCGCAACGCCTGCTCCAGCTGGCTCCTCGGATGACCGGGCATGTACAACAGCGCATTGACCTCGGAGACGGTCATGCGCTCGGGACTCGCCGCGACGTGCACGATCTCGTCACCGGCTTCGACCTCTCCCTCCTCAAGGACGCGAAAGTAGAAGCCGGGTCTGCCGTGCGCGACGAGCAGCGCGGCCATCTGCGGCTCGTTCATGCGGATGCCGACCCGATAGCAGGTGACGCGCGGCTGCGTCACTTCAAACACCGCACCCCCGATCCGATAGCGATCGCCGATGCACACCTCGTCGTCGGACAGCCCGTCGACGGTGAAATTCTCCCCGAACTGCCCATAGCTTAAGTCGCTGCGGCCGAGTCGGCGTTGCCAATAGCGATAGGAGTCTATCTGATAGACAAAGACGGCCCGATGCTCGCCGCCATGCCCCACCAGATCCCCTTGACCATCGCCGTCGATGTTGAGGCGCCGCGCCATACGTCGGCCGTGAACGGGCGCCTTCCAGATGGCGGTGTGCACCGTCTTTCCTCGCCACGCGATATCGCGCGGCAGACCCACGTTGACCGAAAGCAAATGAGCCATCACTTCCTTCCCACATGCCTGCGAGAGGGCCGGGCTTCCGGTGTTTTCCCCTCGTGACAAAGCCAAGCTTCGCCTGACGGCTCGGCGCCAGCAGCCCCTTGGGCCGGGAAGCGCCTGCCGCTGAGACGGATGGTCATGGTATGCGGGTGATGTCGCAATCACCAGATCCCTTGGCGAGGATGCACACCATGAGCAAGAGGCAGGTAAGTCTGGAACGATCAACGTCAAAGGCGTTCTGACTGTCAACGCCGACATAGAACTGAGCCACTTTGTTAGGTTAGCACCGATAAAGTATTGAGCCACCCGCTGGCGCTTGCTTCACCGTTGTGGTGGGCATGCCCACCACAACGGTGGCGACTTTCTAATCTTGTTCCCCTTTGCCTTTGGGTGTCCTGGGGACGACGCCCGCTTTTCGCTTATCCTTCAGCCGATAGCTGTCGCCGTTGATTTGTACGATCGCGGCATGATGAAGCAACCGGTCGAGCATGGCGGCGGCCAGCACAGCATCGCCGCCGAAGGCCTGATCCCACGTCCCGAAGGTCAGGTTGGACGTGACGATCACCGACGCTTTCTCATATCGCCGCGCAACAACCTGGAAGAACAGGTTGGCCTGATTCTGCGTTATCGGCAGATACCCGATCTCATCAATAATTAACAATTGTGACCCGGCCGTCAGATTTCGGATCGTCTCCTTGTAACGGTTTTGACGCTGCGCGGTTTCCAGCAATAAAACCAGATCCGCGGCACTTATGAAGCGGGTCCGGATGCCGTGCTGTGTTGCAAGGTAGCCCAAGGCGATGGCGAGATGCGTCTTGCCAACGCCGCTAGGCCCCAGAAGGACGATGTTCTCAGCGCGCTCCACAAAGGCCAGGCTCGCCAACTCATCAATCTGCGCGCGTGGCACGCCGACCGCAAAGTCGAAGTCGAACTGATCGAGTGTCTTGATCGTGGAGAACCCGGCGGTCCTCGTCAGCACGTTACGCGTGCGGGTCCGACGGCTTTCCCGCTCGGCCTTCAAGATACCCTCCAAGAAGTCCGTATAGGCCAGTTTCTTCGTGGCGGCAGCATTGGCCAAGGTGGCGAACTGGCCGCCAATCGTCGGCAAGCTGAGCTCCTCACAAAGCGCTGTGATCCGTTGGTGCTGAAGATCCATCACGCCACCCCGCGGGTCAGCAGCGCATCATAGGCAGCCAACGGCCGTTGGATCGACGGCAGATCGATTAGTGACGGCCTGGACGGGCCGTCAGAGGCCTGGCGCTTGGTCAGGCCGATATAGGGCTTGGGAAGCGCCAGGAGCTCTTCCCGATCGACGGCCCAAGCCTCGGCCGGAACAATCTTCACACCACCAACGACGCGCACATTGGCGACGTCACGCAGCCATTTCCGCACCTCGATGTTCGCTGTCCGAGCATTGATGATTCCGAGCCAAGTCGCCCACCTGTTCCAACATGATGTCGCCCACCTGTTCCGACCATTATCCGCCCACCATTCCGAGATGATGTCGCCCATCATTCCGGGATGATGCCGCCCGGGTAGTTCCCGGAGTGTTCCAGGGTCGATCGCCCGCGCTGGTTTCATAAGATTCCCTCCTTTGGATTTTCAGAGGGAGCGGAACGATGCCAGCGGAGAGGGTAGCCATGCGCCATGTGCGCGAGATTTTGAGATTGAAGCACGCCGGACTTGCAACTCGGGAGATCAGTCGCCGCATGAACGTGGCACCCTCGACGGTGCGCGTGACGTTAACCCGCTTCCATGCCGCGGGGCTGACTTGGCCGCTGGCGGCGGATATGTCCAACCGTCAGTTGGAAGCGGCACTCTATGCCAAGGCTGGGACCAAGCAGGGTCATCGGCGGCGCGTGGTGCCTGACTGGACCCAGGTCCGCCTGGAGCTGCAGCGCAAGCACGTCACCCTTGAGATCGTGTGGGACGAATATATCGGGCGCAATCCCGACGGCTATCGATATTCCCGGTTCTGCGATCTCTATCATACCTGGCTCGGCACGCTGTCCTTGACCATGCGCCAGACGCATCTGGCTGGCGACAAGCTGTTCGTGGATTACGCGGGCGACACCGTGCCCGTCGTCATCGACCGCCTCACGGGCGAGATCCGCAAGGCGCAGATCTTCGTGGCCGTACTGGGCGCCTCCAGCTTCATCTATGCCGAGGCGACCTGGACCCAAGCCTTGGGCGATTGGATCGGCGCGCATACCCGGGCTTTCGCCGCCATCGGCGGGTGCCCGCGGCTGCTGGTGCCGGATAACACCAAAGTCGCCGTCATCAAAGCCTGCCTCTACGACCCGCAGGTCAATCGCACCTATGCCGAGATGGCGGCGCATTACGACACCACCATCTTCCCAGCCCGGCCGCGTAAGCCCCGCGATAAAGCCAAGGTGGAGGTGTCGGTTCTGATCCTTGAACGCTGGCTGCTGGGCCGCCTGCGCAACCGTCGTTTCCATAGCCTCACCGAACTCAATGACGCGATCCAGGCGTTTCTGGTAAATCTGAATGACAACCGGGTCATCCGGCGGCTCGGCCAGACCCGGCGTCAATTGCTCGAAGAGGTCGATCGCCCAGCCCTGAAGCCGCTCCCGGCGGAACCCTACATTTACGCCGAATGGCGCAGCAGGCGCGTCGGCCTCGATTACCATGTTGATGTCGACGGCCGTTACTACAGCGTGCCCTACCGTTACGCGCGCCGCCAGGTCGACACCCGCGTGACTGACCGGACGGTCGAGATCTTCCTCGACGGTGAGCTGATTGCCGCCCATCTGCGGCTCGCCAGCCATGGCAAGCATACCACCTTGCCCGCTCACATGCCCTCCAGCCATCGGCGCTATGCCGACTGGAACATCGAGCGCATCCAGCGCGAAGCCAGCGCCATCGGCCCCGCCGCGGCCTTGCTGTGCGAGCTGATCCTGGAACAGCGCCCGCATCCCGAACAGGGCTTCCGGGCCTGTCGGGGCATCCTCGGATTGGTCAAGGCATTCGGTTCTGACCGGCTCGAAGCGGCCGCCACGCGCGCGCTCGATATCGGCGCCCGGACCTACGGTTCGGTCAAGTCCATCCTCGATAACAATCTGGATCGTCAGGCCGCACCACCGCGCGCCAGCGACGGCAAGGCGATCCTGCATCCCAACATCCGTGGCGCGCGCTATTACAACTGAGGAATTTTCATGTTGACCCACCCCATCATCGACCGACTTCACCACCTGGGCCTGCTCGGCATGGCCAAGGCGTTCGAGGAGATCGCCGCATCCGACCAGGCCGGAACACTCACCTTCCCGGAATGGCTCGGTCTCTTGCTCGATCAGGAGACCACCCGCCGCTACGACAAGAAACTGACCTATCGATTGAAGGCCGCCAAGCTGCGGCATCAGGCCAGTGCCGAAGACGTTAATTATCGTGCCCCGCGCGGGCTCGATCGGCCGCTGTTCCAGAAGCTCCTGACCGGCGGCTGGGTCGAGGCGCACGACAATCTGCTGATCTGCGGCCCGACCGGTATCGGTAAGAGTTGGCTGGCCTGCGCCCTGGGCCACAAGGCATGCCGCGACGGCCGCTCCGTCCTCTATCAGCGGGCGCCCCAGCTATTCGGCAATCTTGCCCTGGCCCGCGGCGACGGCCGTTATGCCCGCGCCTGCAGAACCCTCACCCATGTCCAGTTGCTGATCCTCGATGACTGGGGCCTGGAGCCGCTTGACGCCCAGGCCCGCCATGACCTGCTGGAAATCCTCGAAGAGCGCCACGGCCGCCGCTCCACCATCATCACCAGTCAGCTCCCCGTCGACAAATGGCACGACATCATCGGCGACCCGACTTATGCCGACGCCATCCTCGATCGCCTCGTCCATAACGGCCACCGCCTGGATCTCTCCGGCGACAGCCTCCGCAAGACCAAAGCCAAACCCATCATCAAGGATTGACCCCGAAACACGTTCAGTGCCAAATCATCACGCCAGCGAGACTGACCGCCCTGGGCGACATCATGTCGGAACCAGTGGGCGGCATCATCTCGGAATGACCGGGCGACTTCGTCGGAATCATCAAGCATCAGCCATCAGGCCCGCCTGACGCAACCTGCTCTCCAAGGGCACCCAGAAGCTATATCTGAGATATCGGATGAATCTTTCGACTTTACCCTTGGTTTTGGCCCGGAAGGGGCGACATAGCTTTGGCCGAAAGCCACAATGCCCGGCGAAGTCGACAAAGCCGGGATGGAATTTATGCAGCCCGGGCCCGTAGGCATCACGCTGACTGACCACCGTGCGCATATTGTCGAACAAGGCCTCGCGCGGCACACCGCCAAAATACGCGAACGCCGACATGTGGCATGCCAAGAGCGTTTCTATCCGTTCGTCCGGGACGAATTCAACATAAGTGTATCGGCTATACCCAAGCACGGCGACAAACGCCGAAAGAGAGTTCGCGCCGCGACGCATCACCGCCCAATCCACCTGCATTTGATGCCCTGGGCGTGTCTCAAAGCGAACCAGCGGATCGGCACGAGGCTCGGGCCTCACTGTCAGCAGATAGTCCCGCAAAATACTGACCTGGCCTGTAAAGCCTCGGTCACGCAGCTCCCGCAGCAGCACTGTCGCGGGAATCCTATCTGGCGCCGCCGATTGCATCCGCTGCCGCAGAAAATCCTTATGCACGTCAAGTTTACTCTGGCGGGGCTGTCGTTTCTTAAAAGCTGGCGCGCCTGTCTGTGCCAAATACTTCGCAACCGTATTGCGCGACCAACCCGTCGACTTGGCAATCGCACGCACGCTAAGCCCCTGTTTCTGCAAAATCCGGATCTCCATGGCTTCCTCCTGTTTGATCATTAGCCCTCCTTTGGGAGGACAACTCTCTCCACAGGTGGCTCAATTCTCAATCGGTGGTCCGGCTCAATTTACAATCGGTGCTAACAAGGTCGTCGGGCGATTCTATTGGCCTAATTATTCGACCTCTTTTGGCACTGCTCAGCTCTACAGGCCATGTAGGCAGGAGGCTGGCATAGGTATGTAACACATACCTCGAGAGGCCAGTCCTCAATGTGGGGATCGGCAGGGCAATCAGGGGTAGGGCTGCAATAAGCGCAATCCGTCCCTATTGCATATATCGCCATATTGGCCAGGCATTCGGCCATCGAGACCAAGAGCTACCCACCCAAGGCTCGCCTTTGGTCTAGAGCATCCTTTGGTCTGGAATAATCAATGATCCGGCCTTCCTTGCCCGGGCACTGTCTCCATGAATATTCGGCGATCTTCCACCTCTTATGTCGGCAAGCCATCCTAGAACCATGGCCCCTTAAACCATGATCATTGCGTGCCTCGCAGAATCTCCTGCACCGAGGGGCTTCAGCCTGTATGGCGCCCCACAACGTCATCGCCCATGCACTTAATCGTCCCACAGCTTCATCGCCCCACAACATCATCCTATAGTCTCGTCCGCTGCCTTGCGGGAATGGGCTCCGCAGCAGAGCCTCTAGGTAGGCGTTTCAAATTGGGCGGTTACCTCGGCACCTCAGAAATCGCCCAAGGCACGGCGGCTGCCTGCGCGCTTGCGGCCGCTGGCCCGTTCCATGGCTTCGCCGATCGGTTCTGTCTCCAACAGCTCGCTGATCCTGTCGATATATCCGAGGATGCCTATATCCTTCACGAGCACAGAAAGGCCGACAGTCGGCCTCCCTGCCTCGAGATCGACATAGGTATTCCGCGTGATCCCAACTCGTTTGGCAACCGCCGCCTGGGAGAGATTACGCCGCAGCCTGGCGGCCCTGATGCGATGACAGACGGAGGACGGGAGATGAAGCTGGATCGGCACTTTCTGGCCGATGGCACTATGTGGTCTGTGCTCATTGTACAACGGGGCGCCGGAACGCCCACAGGACCGCAGAGTGCGAGATTCTCTATCCATGGCATCCCTGGGCCGGATGCATTGTGCAGATTTATGGGGTCGTAGAACGAGCATCCGGTAATTCCGGTAATACCGTGCGATGCAGCCTCGGCAGCGATGCTTCTCGCTGTTGTTTGGAGTTGCCGCTGTGGATGTTTGACCGGGCAGCATGCGCGCCGATGCGGGTTGAGACGTATCCGCGTGCGAATCTTGCCTCCCTGGCCGCTTTGGCGGCGTTGCTGGCGGAGGCGCGCGGCGCTGGAGCCGGCGAAGGTCTGCCATCTCCGATTACGCCTGATTCGGGCGCAGGATCGATCTCTCACGAGACGATTCGGGGAGATGCACATGCGACGCCAGCACAGCGCTCATCACCATCCTCAGAGCAAATCGCACCAATTCAATCTGTTCGCCCAACCGGTCGTCAGCGCAGCGGCAGTGCCGGAATGGCAAACGCTTCCGGCGGAGACACGCCAGGCGCTGATGAAGCTGATGGTTTGCCCGATTCTCGAACACCTGCAAGCCGACAGCCCTGCGGACCAGAAGGAGGCGCACGGTGATGACTGACAAAATCGGGCCGCATCACCTGGAACGGAAGGCGATCCTCTATGTCCGCCAGTCTTCCGCCCACCAGGTCCTGCATAATCGCGAGAGCAGCGCGCTGCAATACGCCATGCGGGATCGCTGACCGTACTCGGTTGGTCACAGATCGAGACGGTCGATGACGATCTCGGTCGTTCAGCGGCTGGCGGCGTCGCCCGCGCCGGTTTCGAGCGCATGGTGGCCGAAGTCTGTCTCGGCAAAGTGGGTGCTGTCGCGGCCTGGGAAGTATCGCGCTTTGCCCGGAACAGCCGCGATTGGCAGCAGCTTATCGAGATGTGCCGCGTTGTTGACACCGTGCTGATCGATCAGGAGACGGTGTATGCGCCCCGACAAGGCAATGACCGGCTGCTGCTTGGCCTCAAGGGGAGCCTTAACGAATATGAACTCGATCTCCTGCGCCAACGCTCCCTGTCTGCCCGATACGAGAAGGCGAGACGGGGCGAGCTCATTGTCGCCGCACCTGTCGGCTTTGTGAAGGCCGGTGACCGACTTGAGAAGGATCCCGATCGGCGGGTGCAGGAAGCCATCCGATTGGTGTTCGACAAGGTGGCCGAACTCGGCAGCGCGCGACAGGCTCTCCTGTGGCTGCATGAGCATGGTCTCGATCTGCCCGCAAAGCAGCGCAACGGCGATGTCGTCTGGCGCAGGCCCTGTTATGCCACCATCCACCGCATCATCGTAAATCCCATCTACGGTGGCGCCTATGCTTATGGTAAGACCGGGGTGACGGCGGGCTATGACGGTTCGGGCGTGCGGGTGAAGAGTCGCCGCAAGCCACGTGCCGAATGGCTGGCGCTGAAGCCCGGCAGCCATGAGGGCTATGTGGACTGGGAGCGTGCGGAGGCGATACGCATGATGGTGAGCGACAACGTTCCCACGAGCCGTCATCATGGCGCGCCCAAACACGGTGACGCTTTGCTCGCTGGCCTCGTCCGCTGTCGTCGCTGTGGCCGGAAGCTGACGGTGCGCTACACGGGCACGAAGCACGATATTCCACGCTATGCCTGTCACCGCGGTCTGCTCGACAACGGCGAGCCGCGCTGTATTGCGTTCGGCGGTTTGCGGGTTGACGATGCCATCGAGACGGCGCTCCTGCAGGTCGTCGAGCCGGGCGCGATCGCGGCAGCCGTTGCCGCCGAGGCCAAGGCCAGCAATCGGCGCGATCAGGTTCGCGAGGCACTCATCCGAGATCTCGAGGCTGCGCAGTATGCAGCAGATCGCGCCTTCCGTCAGTACGATGCCGCGGATCCCACAAACCGTCTCGTCGCGGGAGAGTTGGAGGCACGCTGGAACAAGGCGCTTGTCCGGGCATCTGAAGTCGAGGTGAAAGTCGCCGCACATGACGCAGCGACGCCGCCGCGAGAGTTTACACCGACCACCTTCGCCACTCTGGCCGGTGATCTCCAAGCCGTGTGGGGCGCTCCGACGACCGACGCGCGATTGAAGAAGCGCATTGCCCGCACCGTGATCCGCGAGGTGATCGCCGATATTGACGCCGAGGCCGCCGAAATCGTTCTCATTATCCACTGGATGGGTGACGTTCACACCGAGCTGCGCCTACCGAGGCGTCGGAAAGGTCAGCGCAACAGCACCGCACCCGACATTATCGCTGCCGTCCGGAATCTCGTGCTCATCGCAAACGATGATCTCATTGCCGGTATCCTCAACCGGAACAAGCTCGTCACCGGTAATGGCAACCGCTGGACCCGTGAGCGCGTGACAGCACTCCGATCCCATCACCGGATCCCGGTCTATCGTCCGGCCCCTGATGGCGTCGAATCCTGGCTCAACCTGACGAGAGCGGCGGCGCTGCTCGGTGTCAGCGCCAAGACCCTCCGGCTTGCCGCTGAAAGCGGTGAGATCGACGCGATCCACCCGCTCGCCGAAGGTCCATGGCTCTTCCGTCGTGCAATCCTCGACGGTCCGGCGGGCCAACTACTTGCCGAACGCACCAAACGCCAGCTAAAACTCCCCGCGGGATCGCTCCCCGATCAGCAAAACCTATTTACTTCAGCGACATAGACAGATGGGTGTTGTGATGCAGGATTGTAGTACTTGCGCCAATCCTCCACTTTTTCCTGCGCATCCGCAAGGGTCAGGAACCAGTGCGTGTTCAGGCATTCGGCTCGGAAGCGCCCATTGAACGCCTCAATGAAGGCATTATCGGTAGGCTTTCCCGGGCGCGAGAAGTCGAGTATCACGCCACGCTGGTAAGCCCAGATGTCGAGATCGCGTGAGACAAACTCGGTTCCCTGGTCGACCCGGATCGTTGCCGGGAAGCCCATGCTCTTGCAGACCCGCTCCAGCACATCCACGACATCGGCACCACGGAAGGTGAAGCGCGGCACCAGCGCTGGCGAGAAGCGGGAGAAGATGTCGACGACGGTCAGAATCCGAAGCTTCTGGCCTGTCGCCAGTTGATCGTGAACAAAATCCATCGCCCAGGTCTCGTTTGACCGTGTCGCCGCTTTGCGGTCTTCCCGCAGCTTGGCCTTGACGCGCCGCTTGGGCGATTTGTTGCGCAATTGCAGGCCTAATTCCCGATAGACGCGCCGCGTCTTGTTCTGCCCATGCACCCAGCCTTCGCGGCGAAGCAGGACATGAATGCGTCGATAGCCGTACCGGACACGGGCCTCACAGATCTCCCGGATCCGTTTCTCAAGGGCAGCCTGGCTGGGGCGGCGCGATCTGTAATGGTAAGTCGATCTGTCGACCTCAAGCGCCTGGCAGGCCTTGCGGATCGAGACCTGCCACTCGTGGCACACTGCGTCGACCAACGCGCGCTTCCGGCCAGGCTTCATAGTTTCCGGCGGATTACGTCCTGTAGCATTTCCTTGTCAAGCGACAGATCCGCCACCAGCTTCTTCAGCTTGGCATTCTCGTCTTCGAGCTGCCGCAGTCGACGCATCTCGGTCGGCAGCAGTCCCTCATATTTCTGTTTCCAATTGAAGTAAGTCGCTTGGCTGATCCCGGCCTTGCGGCAGATGTCCGCTACCGGAACGCCCTCTTTGCCCTGCTTCAGGATGAACGCCTTCTGGGCGTCCGAGAACTTCGAAGCCTTCAAGCTCGCTACTCCTTCCAGCCGAGGGAAACAGCAGCGAAAACTCTAACTCAAAACGGTCCAAGGTTGGGGGCAAGTCCAGAACAGGCCGGACTCTAACTCAAACTGGCGGAAATTCTCAGGGGCAGGTCAGAGCAGGTATGGCCCTGCGTTGTTCCGAACATGGATCGCTACAGCTAACGGCCGGCTGGTTCGGTAATTATGTCTGATCTTCTTCCTGCGCAGTGCTCCCCTCACCGCTCTTAGTCCGCAGCCAATCCTCGATCGAGACCCACTCCACATCGAAGGTATGCCTCAACTCCTGAAATAAAATGTCTTTGACCGTTGAGGCCACCTCAGATGTGAATTCGTCTCGACCGACGTGTCGAAGAAGATTGTAGACTCGCGACTTCGTCCTGCCCCATTCGCGACTTGCACCGATCTCCTGAATTTCGGTCGTTATAATTTGCATACCGTCCGACAGACGTGGATGACCAAGTCCAACGCCAGTAAAATGGTAGCGCGAGTGTTCGGGGTACTCGGTTGGAGTGGTACGAATGACAGCCCAGTCGACGAGAGTAGGTGCATTTTTTTTGCGCATACCTATCACCTCGCTTTTCTTTTAGATATCAATCACGAATTCTGGGTCGAATTTCGGATTGAGCCCGCCCGGTACATACCCCCGCGGGTTCGAGACAACTCGCGTCTTTCCGATGCAATAATCATTGGATACGTGAGCGTGTCGGTGCACCCAGAGGTGCGGCTGGAATTCTTCGATGAGGTCGTCGAGTGCCGACGCATAGCACGCCGTCCCCAGATCAGTCCGAAACTCTGGCAGGATATTCTTCGTGGATGGCGCATGATGAGACATAACAATAGTGATTCCATCAAACGGCAACCGCAGCTCTGCGGTGAGAAATTGTTTCGTCAGACGGTGCATGAAGCTCGTATCAGTCGGTAAGAGGCGACGCTTCTCTATATTCTGCGCATCCCAGATTTTGCAGTATAAATAGTCGTTGGTATGTTCGAGCGCGTATGTCATTGCCACTCTCCGCTTTTCAAATCCGAATAATTCGAAATCGGTCCACAGAGTCGCTCCCAATATTCGGACAGGCATGCCGTCGCGTGCCTTTAAATGCCACGTTTCACGCTCCAAGTAGCGAATGGGCGTTCCTCTCGCCGCTGTAGACCTCGGCGTGCATTCTGTTCTCCGCGATCATGGCGAAAAGACTGTCCTGATAGCCTTCATGGTTTCCGTCGATGACAGCAACCGGCTGACTGAACGTTTTCGCGGCCCAATTTATGGACCTGCGTTTGACATTGATATCGCCTGCAAGAAGGACCAGTTCGCCAAGCGCACCAGACGTGACCTGCTTCGGGAACTCGATCGATCCAAATTCGAGGTGCAAATCTGAGAAGACATGCAAGCGCATCCTAGATCCATCAAATTTGAGTGCGGAGACCCTGGGGCGGGTTGAGGCAATGGTTAGATATGCCGCCGACATCACCTCTTTGTCGAATTCGCCGTTTCACTAAAAAAGAACAGCGACTAGCCGGGATTCTTGCCAAGTAATCCTGTTTGACGTCAGCACCAATGAGACACTTTAAAGGTCTCGTTGGTGCTGACGTCAAACAATCCCACGCAATATCATCGATCTCGCTCGAAGCGCCTTTTTTACTGCCTTATAAAGACATAAATTGTTGTTATGCGGCAGCGAAAAAGCTTGATCAAAGTGCGTCTCAATGGGGCCGCCCGCCGCGACGGAGCATATCCTCCAGTCGCCACTCCTCGGCCGATATCCACCCAAACTCATCCGCAAAGCCGTATACTGCTTCGAGGTAGGTCTTCACGCGAGCCTCAAATTGCGCAACGAACTGCTCCCGTGAGCATGGAGTAGAAAGCAGATATAAAGTGTTTTGTGTCTGACCACGGCTGACATCAGCGGAAACCTCTTCGATTTCGCTCGACATCAGCGTATGGCCATTGATGACATAGGGGTGATTCCAACCAATTCCTACAAAGTGACAAGTCGCTCCCGGTCCGCTTGAGAGCCTGATGATCGACCAGTTGTCGAGTTTTGATAATTTGGCCATGTCCACCTTCCAATGCTATGGAACTCTCCGCTGGACGCAGCGAACGGATGCATCATCGATTACCCAATCATAACTTTCCCAGTGCTTGAACCGTGTGACTGCTAGGACGCCGACGCTCTTGCTTGCCACGCAAACTGGCCCTCATGCAGAAGAAATGCGAAGGTCTATTGACGGGGAAAGTCGGCCTCGACAGCATCGTAATGCCGCCCCGCCTGCACCGATAAAAGAGAGCCCCAGTCGCTTGTCTGGTTCCACTGTCATCGCTCTTGCACAGAAGCGAAAAGATCATGGTATCTCCACTACCAGTTCGGGGTTGAAACCTGGATTCAGGCCGTCCGGCATATAGCCCCGCGGATTGCAGACAATTCGAGTCATGCCGATTTGATAATCTGCTGATGTATGAAGATGACCATGAACCCATAGATTCGGCTGGTATTCTTCGATCAAACCGTCGAGGGATGAAGCGTAACAGGGCGCAAGATTGTCGCGACGCCACTGCTCTGGCACACTGCGGAACGACGGTGCGTGATGCGTCATCACGATTGTAATGCCATCGAAATGCGTCGAGAGCTCCTCCGATATGAAGCTCTTCGCTGCCAGATGAATATTGTAAGTATCGTCTGGTAGAAGCTTTCGCGTGGCACGATCCATCGGATCGCGGATCTTTATGAGCGAGTAATCGTTCATATCGGAGAAGGCCGAAGCCATTGCGACGCGACGTTGACCCTTCCCGAAGAGCGCAAAGTCCGTCCAGAGGGTCGCGCCTATCACACGAACGGGCGTGCCGTCTCTTGAGCTTAACACCCATGTCTCACGCTCTAGATATCTCACCGGCGCGATACGGTTGGCCGAAATCCTTTCCGCCTTCCTGCGGGCGTCAGCAATGGAAGCAAAAAGGCTATCTCCATAAGCCTCGTGATTGCCGCCAATCAGAACTACCGGTTGCTGAAATTCCGCGGCGGCCCACCCAACCGCCTTACGCCCGACGTCGATGTCGCCAGCAAGCAAAACAAGATCCGCAATTGAACCGGACCTTACGCGGTCTGTAAACGAAATCGGTCCGAACTCAAGGTGCAAATCGGAAAAGACGTGAATGCGCATGCGGCCTCACTTCTGTTTCGAAAGCTGTCTTTGCCCACGAGGGCATCTCACGGCCCCGCCTTCGACGTCATCAAGGCGCCTCAATAGATCCGCCTTCACAAACCTAATTCGCCCAGTATGCTCAGGTGAGCCAGTGGTCGCTCTAACCTTTCCGTCAAGCAAAGCACAGATAACATGCGAAAAGGTCATGACTTGCGGCCGATAAGTCCCTTTAAACCCTCCATAGGTGACGTCGCGGCCTTCGCCTGCGGTCGCAATTATTCGAGCGGAGAGGCGCTTCTTGAAGTCTTCGAATTCAGTGGAAGTTATGTACGACCTCTTGTGCCTGCCATCAGCCGCCTTCCTTGCACTAGCCCCGTCGCCAAATGCTCCATCCAAAATCAGCGGCGTTATGGCCAAAGTATGAAGCCCGAGATGTTTCGCGACTTTACTGAGTGGAATCCTCTTCTCACGCGACAATTTTGAAAGTGCTTCGACGTCGGATATTAAAACTCTGTACCCTCTTTCTGTCGGATATAGCTCGCAGCCCTGTTCTTTCGCAAAGTGCCTGAAGCTACGTTCATTCATGCAGAGAATCTCTGCAGCCGTACGTATGTGGTGCGTCGCCTTCGGTGACGCGATCCACCTTGTTTGGCTATGAAGGAATCTACCCGTCTTCTCTGTATAGGCGCTAATTGCTTGAGACACTAACTCTTTACTTCTTTGACCCTCGCGATTTTTGAACTGACTGGCCAATCTTCTTGTCTGCGCTGTTTCAAAAATCTTCCCCGGGGTCTTATGTCCGTCAACATTAGCCAACTCATCGAGAAGCCCATGGACCCTCAATGGCCAATCAAATAGTAGTGGGAAGACTTCGCGTATATCTTCGTCTTGCGCGAGCTTTCTACTCGGCTTCCCTTCAAAGCCATTGAGATGTTTGTTTTTACGTAGAGCGAATAAGAGGTAGAGCAGATCGATCGTTTGATCGATCGAAAGGTGCGCTATCTCAGGGCTCAGTCGTAACAACACCGGCTCCCAATCGCCCGCTAAGCCGAACTTCTCATGAAGAAACCTAGAAAATGAAAGTCTATACTGGCAAATATCAGAAATTGAGGGCGGTAGATCGGTCAGGCAGTGTCCGCTCGGGCACTCGCATAGCCGCGGCCTGCTCCACTGTAGTCTTGCTCCACACTTTTGACACGCATCGATGAGTGGCTCCAGATGATGCGGACAGTATTCGATCGCGCGAACACTCCAGATTTGACGATGATATTGCTGGCCCTTCATGCAAGTTGAGCATATTCGGGAGTACTGCCGTCCCACGCTGCGATAGGACAATGAGTGTCCAAGGACCATCGACGTTCGCTTACCATTATCTCGCACCCACGCACTTCTGAAGCCGTCGATTGATGCTCCGGTCAATTTCACAAGCTTCTCAATTCCGTCCAAATTCAGCGGCACACCGCAGTGAGATAGGCCCAGGTCATTTGCCACCCAACTCGAATGGTCAAAGCCATTCTCCCATGCAAGCCGATGCAGGTATCCTGGCAAGCTCTCATCAGGCTTTATCAGTGGAGTGACTGGGTATTGACTAGCCATGGCTCTCTTTCTTGGAGATAGACTTCCTTTTGTCCGTTCCTTCCTGGAATGGGGCCGGCTGCCAGGCCTCTGGCAAAACACCGGTGACAAACGGATTTGAATGATTTCTAGTCAGCGGTCCGCGGCGCCTCTCGAATGCCTCTGCCAAATCTTGCACGTCCATGAGCGCTTTTCGGTCTGTCGATATCTGGATCGCCTCCTGCAGCAATTGGCGGAGCTCTCGTAGGAGGCCGCGGGTCGCATAGTTGAGCCCCGCCGCAATAGCACCACTGGAAAGATTCAGCGGCCCAGCCAATTCCCTTACCTCATCCTGCAACGTTGCGAGCAGGCCTCTCCATTGCTGGCGTTGCACCCGGTCAGACCAGTCAAATGCAGGAAGCCGGATAGTTGCAAGCGAACGTCCCTGGAGTTGGGAATTCGAGTCCAAAAGGTCCTCTGCCGGAGGCAGCCCGACTAATAGAATTGAGCAGATTCCCCGATTTAGTAGATGTTTTAGGAAGTCGCTCGCTGCATACATCGACCGCGTGAGACTCTGGGCCTCATCGATAACGATCAGCTCGGTGCGTTGCGCCCTGAGGAGCACTTCCAATCGACCGACCATGGAGTGCTCGGTCCCTTTCGAGGGGTGCTTGTCATGTAGCGTGCGAAGAAGGAGTTCTGCCATGCCCTTGGTTGTGACGTTTGGGCGCGCATCAACCCGAAGAATCGGCGTAACGAGGCCCGTCTCCTCTCGCCGCTGCGCGAACCTCTTTTCTGAAAATGTTTCGTTCAGCAGCATGGTTTTGCCGATACCAGTTGGCCCCACGACGCACATGCAGGGGCACTCCCGTTTGTTCCGACCAAGCTCGATAAGGCGGAGCATTCGTTGCTTCGCTTTTATAAGATGGCCCAACTCGACAAATACATCTTCAATGGATGTTCCGCTGGACGCATCGCTCTCCATGTCGACAACCGCATCGCGGTTGAAGCCATCCATTATGCTGCTCCCTGGTCATTCGATCGTAGAATTGAAGCACCCAGTCGCGGAACGAAATCGTCATCATCCTCCCAAGCTGAAAAGGTCTCCGCCGTCTCTTGTGGGGCAACGCTAGGACCCTGGCCGCTTAAAAGAGACCCGGCCGAGAGTTCCGCCGGAATGCGATGGTGAGGTGGAACCACTACAGAGCCCGGCTCGGATACGACAGGCTGTTGGACCAATTCGCCACCACGAATTCGGCTATGACGGCGGCGGCCGGATGTTTTCCTCTTTGCGAGAAGTCGCTCGTTCTCTTCCATCATCTCGATTTTGGCGTCGATGATTTCTTGTTGGCGAAGATATTCCTTCCCTGCCTTTAATTGCCGCGCGATCATCTGCTGGTGCTGCCATTTCGAGACAGTGTGCGCATATTCGTGCCAGGTACAAAATGCGGTGTGGGTTTCGCCCGTTACCGGGTGGATCACAGTGATTGACCCCATGTTGTCCATGTGAATACGGAACTTTACCTTCTGACCTGGCCCACCGCGGTTCAGAATTTCTTGCAGTTCATCTGAGTGATAAAACAGATAGTCGTACCGAAGGCCTTTCGGCGTGAGAGTGGCTTCCGCGAGAAAGCCCGTCACCTTGTCAACTTCATCGCGGCTCGTCAGAATCATCGGCATCCGCTTGATAGCCTCTTCCCATTTCGCAGCAGGAACATCCAGGATTCCGAAATGGAACGCATGACAATAGTCGGTCAGCATCCAGCGCAAAAAGTGTGTGCGCAGATCAGATAACGTGATGACAGCATCCTTTTCGGGGTCGTAGTCGTCTTTGTCGATAATATTGGCTGAAGTGCCGCCCGGGAGCCTGAGCACCCGGTTCTCAGCAAGGCGTCGCATGAACCGCTCCACCTTCCCCTTGAACCAAGGCATGCTTACAGGTTGAAGAAGAATGTCCGTCTTGAGCAGAGCTTGGGTGTCGCGGAATGTTTCGCTACCGAATTCCGCAGCATTGTCGACATAGATTGTCGTCGCTGGGCCAAATGCATTCCACGGCAGCCTTATACCGTGAACCTTTTGGACGTAGTCTTTCGGCAACAACATATCGCGAATACACTGTGCAACCGAGTAGTCGCTTGGTGGCTCAAAGCCGATATAGTGGCCGACGATCATGCGGGTATAGCAATCGAGAGCAATTGTAGCCCATGGCCGGCCTAGCAAGATGCCGTCATCATCGACCACCATCAAATTCAAGACCGTGTGGTCTATTTCCACCCTCTCGAGGCGCTCGGTACAGATAGGGCCGCGATTAACGAGCTTAAATTTCTCCCTCGCCCTTCGCTCGCCCTCTCTCATCAGAACCTTCAAGTAAGGATCGATCTCATCAAGCATTCGGTAGACGCTGCTTTTACTTGGCTTTATCCAATTGAAGGCGCTCGGCTGCGTCTTTATCGCCTTGTCGTAAGCGGCGTCGACATTTTCCCATATGTCCGCCTTTGAGGGCGCCGGCCTGCGGAGCCACCCTTTCAGAAGATTGCCGAGAAAAATCGATTCTTCCTGCGAACGACAAGGTTTGGATCGGCCACGCTTCTTGAAGTGCGGTATCAGCGATCGGACATCATGGTCACTCTTGTCGTAGAGCTTCATCCATCGGTTAACGACATACCACGAGGGGTGGCGTTTGAGGTGAGACGGAAGATCGACGCTGGCTATGATCTCCGGCCACTTCTTGTCCATTGGCTTCGGTCGCCCGTGAGCTATAATGGCCTCCAAATAGCGGGCGCGGCCATAAGCAATACTGACATGCTTGGTTTCGAATGACGCCAGGTCGCGCAGAAGGTTCTCAGTTTTCTTGACCCGGCCTCCGGCGTAGTCCGGATCATGTTTGGCTGACCCCTCAGCGAACCGATCCATGAGTTCGGCTTCTGACATCTGCCAGACTGCACCGTCATCTTTGACCAGGCAGATGTCATCGTTGGTTGATACCCTGTGGGAATAGGCCCAAGGACCATTGATCCAGAATCTTTCACCTGGACGAATATCGAGGATCTGCATCTTACTTCCTCCTCGAGCTCTGACCTTCATGAGGTCCTCTACTTGCGGGTGGCGCCTCCAGTGTGGTCCACGATCCGACCATGTTTCTTTTGGTATCCTCGCGGACAATGAGGTGCGTATCGCACAACGGCTTCCCGCTTTCATCCAAGACGCTCAGGTCTATTTTTGCGCTATTGACGAAGAAGCGCTCTCGTTCAATCCTGGTTGATGGCGTTCGGGCTACCGTCGCTGGTAGCGGCAAAGGCTCTGCTTTCATTGAGGTGGATTTCATTTCCGGCCTCCCATTTGGGCCAGGCTAACCAGCGTCTCCGGTCCGAATTGAAAGTTGAAATCGAATGTGAGATAGCGCTGATAGATCAGCGCGCGGATATAGCAGCCCATCAAGACCGGATCCGCCGCCAACTGCAGCAGTTCCTCGAGTGGAATGGCATCTCGCCTTTCAAATTGTCGGCCGAGCCTATAGGCGATGTCTTCGGGCGGAATGTAGTGACGATGCTGGTGGATGTTCCAGACATTCGATTTGCGGGGCTCGGCGTTCAGATAGTCATCTGTGATGATCAAAAAGTGAGCGCCGATCGCCCTTGCTGCGGTGTCGATGTTGGGCCGACGTTTTGCAAAAGATGGGTCCGTAACTTCTTCCGTCGGCTTTACCTCGACCACTACTCGGCGGCCGCTCTTTAGCAGGACATCGGTGTCTGGCGTGTATGAATGCTCAGCATCGTCCATCACATAGGTCATGGAGAAGACCTGAGACTGATAGGTCTCTACCTCGGGAGTAATATCGAGCAGCAAAAGCCAGAGGTATTCGTTGGCTGAGTGACAAGGATGGGCCGTCCTTGTCACGTTGCTCTGAAACCACATTCTCGTGCGTTCACTCCGATTGACCCGCAGCGGGTGTCGGAAGTCGCGATGTGGCGTCAGCGTGGGGCGCCGCGTGTCGCGGACGTACCAATTGCTCATTAATTTTTTTTCAATCGCCATGACCTTCTCCGTTTTTTGTAAGAAGGATCTTGGTGCAGACGGGAATTTGTGAGCCGAACCGGGCCGGCTTTCTGAGTCAGATCAAGGACTTGATTCAAAAGCGAAAAAATGGATTACGCTAAATTATATTTTATAGATAATTTTTTCCTTTGCGTATCTCGCTTTATGTTATAGTCTATTTTATTAGTCTTGTCATCTAATTTATTAGATAGAAGAGACGATGCTCACGGTACTTTTTGAAAACGGGCCCATTGCGGTCGTGAACTCCAATGAAGCAGACCGGGCAATAGCAATGGCCCGGTGGTTGATCTGCGAGAGGCCAATAAAACCCGTCCCAAAATCGATTGCGATGCCACCTCGACCGCAAAGGTCCAAATTCGCCGTCCGCAGAAGTACCGAGGCCGAAAAGCAATTCTTCAAAGCATCAACACGGCATTGGCAGGAGGCCACCTACCTCGCAGCCCTCCTCTTATAGCTAATCGCTACCTATTTCCTTGGGCCGCGCCTCGGAACATGACAGCAGCCGACACCTTGGTGGAGCATTCCAGATGCCAAGACAAAATCCGAATAGCTTGCTGGAATTTCAGCGGATGTTCCCAGATGAACAAGCATGCTCGGACTATCTAAAGAGGGTGCGATGGCCTAGTGGCTTTAGGTGCCCGCATTGTGGCGGAAACAAAGGCAGGCAAGAAATGAACCGCCCATTGCTATGGGGTTGCCAGGACTGCGGTAAACAGACCTCGATTACAGCAGGAACTCTGATGCATGCCTCAAAGCTCCCGCTTATGTATTGGTTCTGGGCCGCCTATCTCGTTACCTCTCAGGCAAATGGCGTTTCGGCTTTGCAACTCCAGAAGCAGCTTGGGATCGGATCGTATAAGACTGCCTGGTTGATGCTGTCAAAATTACGCCGGGCAATGGTCGACACAAGAAAGGTGTCAGGTGTCGTGGAAGTCGGCAAAGCCGTCATCGCATTCCGCTCAAGGCACGACCCAGAGGCGACGAGCAGAGGCCGAAGTGCAGACGTAAAGTTGATTATTGTCGTTGCCGCGGAGCGCCTGGCGCTCACAGACAAGTCGGCCGTTAGGAGGTCGCGGCTGGGACGAATTCGAATCGAGCCGATTGGCGATACCGGCCGAACGTCGATCCACAATTTCATTCGGAGAAATATCGAGCCGGGATCCGTCGTTTTCGTCGACAGTCAAACCGCTTACCATAGCCTACCCGACTACTCCCTCAAGCGCGGTGGCGGCAATAACGCGGGCGGCACTGACAACTTGCGATGTGCTAAGGAAGCCGTATCACTCTTGAAGACATTGAGCCTCGGTACATACCACGGGTTTCGCAAGAGATACGTCCCTCGGTACCTTGATGAGTTCGTGTGGAGGTTCAACCGCCGCGATAGTCGATCGGCGAGCTTTCAGTTGTTGCTGGGACTATCTGTTAAAACGAGACCATGGCCGCTGGAAGAAATCCGAAACGAAGCAATTGAGGTGCGACCATCGTCTGGACGCGTTAAGAGTAGCACCATGAGTCTACTTAAACAGGGCGATAAAGAACAGGCAGTGTGCCACCGTGACGGCATCGTCTCGGTCACGTTCGATTACCAAGATCTCGAGTTTAGTGATGGTAAAGGGATCGTCGAGCATATTCTTGTCGGCGTTTGCGACAAATGTGGCGATCCGATCTCAATTCCCCCCAGTCGATTGCTTCAATCAAGTCGTCGCGGAATCGATTGGATTGCCGAGAGGATTCCTAATAGGGTAAAATCACCGCTGCGGCCCGCTTCGATAGTACGATATCGTAAGAAACATGAGGCAGTGTGCGCCGCTACAGCGGAACGTCAAAGTCTGAATATTCCACGAAAACCATATCACATCACTGCGCATCAACTGGATCAAGATGGTGCGTTCAGACTCATGCGGCGCTCGTTGTCGTCATCCGGCGCAGGACATACATCCGTCAACCCTTTTCAGCGATGTGCAGGACACAAACCGCTATTCCCAGCTGCGGTCCCGGCCTGCCCATTTCGCCTCGCCCATCGGCAAGATGGCCAGAAACATCCTCTAAAGATGCTCTTGCAATATATGTGACGAGAAAATCATCGCGCTGGCGCTATTTCTGACAATTCCGACACGTATTTCTGACCGGCTGCGCGGGCACATTCTTTCTGAATCAGTGCTTACGGAAATGCCGACTCGCAACAGGCAACCGATTAAATTGGCGCGTCACACTCGAAGGGGAGATCGATGCGATTGTGGATACCATGGTTCAACGCCGTACGGGGGAGCTCGAGAACGTCAAATTCTGGCTCACTATTGGTCTCTTCGTCGGCGCCGGCATCGGCATCGCTTCAATCC
>Ga0255336_101020_pt1 | contig 26311 bp, 29 predicted proteins | sample MeOH1_35cm_T3_17_FD_189102 | JGI IMG/M metagenome (GOLD analysis project Ga0255336, IMG submission 189102) | Sandy soil microbial communities from University of British Columbia, Vancouver, Canada - MeOH1_35cm_T3_179 | ecosystem: Engineered > Artificial ecosystem > Sand microcosm > Unclassified ...
GTTGATTAGCAAAAGCGCTTAATCCTACAGCTTCAAGTGATTCTTTAACTCTATCATCAACTTCCTTACGGGATAAATTAAGGTTTTCAGGACCAAATGCCACATCCTCGGCAACAGTTTGACCCACGATTTGACTGTCCGAATTCTGAAAAATCAATCCGATTTTTTTCCTTACAGAAGTAAGATCTTTGGTTATTGGCTCCCCGTCCAGCAATACTTTCCCTCTAGTAGGAAGAAAGAGTCCATTAAAATGTCGTATCAAAACAGTTTTTCCCGAACCATTAGAGCCTACAATAATAACGAACTCTCCATCTTGAATTGAAAGGTTTATATCATTAATCGCAATTTTGCCGTTAGGAAAAATGTGTGTCAAATGTTGAGTTGCAAGAATGCTCATTAGTCCCCCCTACTTTGTGATGGATTAGTGATCATCGACTTGAGAAGGGGGCGTAATGTTTTGATTAAAGCGAGTGCAACAATAATTTTAATTATCATACCGGGTATGAACGGTAAAAGTCCCAAGGCCAATGCTTTTTCCCATGAAAGTTTTAACGCCAGTTTAAGCCAAGGAACACCAATGCCGTAGAGAATTATGTTTCCAACAATTAAAGCAGCGAGGTCTTTTATAAATGAGGATTTACCTTTTCCGGAAATTAACCCTATTACAAGGGCCCCAATCAAATACCCAAATAAGAAACCGCCTGTAGGCCCAAAAAGAACGACCAGTCCTGCTTTTCCACCTGCGAAAACAGGAAGCCCAAGTGCACCTAAAAAGAGAAATAATCCTACACTAGCCCCCCCCCAGGATGCTCCTAAGAATAAACCTGCCAGCATCGTAAAGAAATCTGCTAATACAATAGGTACGGGACTGAGGGGAATTGGGAAGCTAATATAACCTCCAATTACAATTAATGCTGTAAAAAGACATGCAAAAACCATCATACGGAGATTAGGCGACTGACTTTGACTCATCTTTGTACCACTCCTCACATTTATTATTGTAAACTTTAGATTTAATTCAAGTTTACAATAAATTATGGTGGCTTGCAACAAATTTTTCCACCCTTATCCCACTCTTCAAAACAAAATGCGTTGGTGAGAGAACTTCGATCTTCTAAGCTTTAAAAGCTTCCGGCATTTCACTATATGATTGCTAGAATTTGTTGGTAACAATCAAAAGGAGAAAACGTCAAAAAGCACCAACCTGAGGAATCCCCGAGTTGGTGCTTAACATGGATTGGTTCAAATTAATAAATTAACCATTGCGTTTACTCAATAGAGAATCCAGTGAAATTCTTCCTGATCCCTTGATTACGAAATAAATAGCGAGTAGAAACAGCACGAAAACGTACTCGATCCCATTGTTTGGCCCATTTGAATCAAGGAAGAAACCGTTCGGTAGCCCAACCTTCAAACCCGCAACGAGTATCGTAACCGCAATTGCCAAGGCAGCTGGACGAGTTAAAAGCCCTAAGAGAATTAAGACTCCACCAACGAACTCAGCTAAAAACGAAAGTCCTGCTAAGAAGGGGGGAATTCCCATAGCCTGCTGGAAGAATCCAAGGGTACCGGTCCAACCAAATCCACCAAACCATCCAAAAATCTTTTGTGAACCATGGGCAAAAAAGACGATTCCGAGGGCAATTCGAAGAATAAGATCCGCTCTGTCCGTAGAGGGATTCAATAATTTCTTTATCATTAGGATCCTCCTCAATTTTCTTTCAATGAATACGGTGGCGCCACCGTTTCAATGATTAGACGGATTAAAAGCAATTTGGATAGTGAAAATAGAAAATATTCGCAAGGACTTTTATTTGAAAATAATATTGCGCAAATTACTATAAATAAAAAGTGTTAGCCTAGCAGCCAACACTTTTGAAAATCTTATACTACTTTCCATCCATCTAAAACCAAGGAGGATATGCCCAGAAACTTTCTAATATCAATAACCAAAGGTTTTTGCACATGAAGATAACGCTCATAGTACACTGTAATACCCGAAACATTCTCGGATATATATTCTTTGGGTTTTATAACTGGCTTTCCCCGCCGCACGGACGGAGGTAAATTAACACCACCTCAGCATAAGCGTGCATGAATAGGCTCAAGGGTAATTGTATCTCCAGACTTTAAAATATATTCTTTTGCTTTGGACGTTATGTTTATCGACTGCATAAACTTCCTCTCCTTTATAGCTCCAATACCGTTGGTCATCGTAAACATTACTGTACCTCATATTGAGTCACATGACAATCCATGAGTTTTTACTCTCCTAACCCCATTTGGGCTAAAGACGTAGCAGAATTAGCCACATCTTCGGAGGCAGACCCGATCTGTGCCGTCGTCTGGGTCAAGGCGTCGATCTCGGTGGCTATTTTCTCGACCTGTTGAATGCTAGAGTTAATGGCATCCATAATATCTTTAAACTGGCTCACCACTTGACTCGTTTCATCTGCTGCTCCCTGCATCGCCTGAGTCGTATCGGCAATCGATTGTTTAACAGCTATCGTGTTCTGCTTCGTCACTGTGATCATCGTGCTGATCTCGCGCACAGATTCTTCCGAATGGCTAGCTAGCTTCTTAACTTCTTCTGCCACCACTCCAAAACCCCGACCACTATCCCCGGCGCGGGCCGCTTCGATTGCTGCATTGAGAGCCAGCAAGTTCGTCTGGGATGCAATTTCTTTGATCACATCGGTCACAGAGGCAATCTTAGTCGAACTCTGATCTAATTCATTCATTTTTTCCTGCATTTTTTCTGTCATCTTGGCCAACTTTAAGATGGTATCCGATATCTCCATGATCTTTCGAGATCCTTCTTGGGCTAAAGCGTCCACCTGGCGTGAGAATTGAGCCGCCTCCGAGGCATTGCGTGAGATCTGCTCGGTACTTTCATTCATCTGCGCTGCCGAGGCCGCAGTCTGTTCTGAGGAAGCTGCCAAAGCTTGGCTAGCTTCATTCACCCGCTTTTGCAAGCAATCAATATCTTGGAGTGCCGTTTCTAGCTCTTCCTTCTTGTCGATATCCTCCATATACGATTGAATGTAGCTCGCCATGACCACCTGCTGATCAAAGGATGTAATCCGCAAAAAAACCTTTGCCACGCGCAAAGCCTGCTCAGATTTCTTACGATAAAACTTGAAGATACGCGATAGCACTTCATCATCCAGTACTTGATAAGCCCCTATGTAGTAAAAAGGAGGCAATCCTACATCCCGATGCTTTTTTCCAATGGGAATACGCCTTTGCAGATACTCTTCATCCACACGTTGTGGAAACAAGGAAAGTAAATATTTCTTCATAATAACCTTATGTCGTTCCAGTGCCGAGAATTTTTCAAAAATCGCACTCATTCCTGGAATTTGTGTTATGTAAGCAAAATAATTAGTAACGATTTGATCCACTTCCTGCTCCATTACCGGTCGGAACTCACGAAGCAGGACTAATTCGCTCTCATTGAGCCGCAATAACCGTAGTGATTCACTTAAATCAAATTGGTTTAACTCTACCATTCTCTTTTTTCCCCTTCTAACCTTATCTTTTATCTTCTTCTAAATAAAACCTCGTTTGAACACCCATACATTAAAAATACAACAGACCATATTGAAAGGTCAATATGGTCTGTTGTATTTTTAATGGTGAATTTAGAAATAGCGTATTAATTTAATGGTTATGCGTTTTCTACCCTTGCGCAGTGACTGAGATTCCCCTCATGTTGTCCATCACAAAAAGGTTTGTTACTCGATAAGTTACAGCGGCACAAATAGGCTTCCTCTTTTTTAGGAAAGCTTTTTCCTTGACCATCTTTTAAATCAAAATCCCCTTTTACATGAATAGGCCCGTTATCAAAAATCTGAATTTCGGTACTCAAATTTAGCTCACCTCCTATTTTTAACTCATCTAATATTCCCCTATTTTTATAAAAGATTCGAATATCCTCAGAATGGACTGCTTTTCCACTCTTCTCCACTCTCTTGCAAAATGAGTTATAATAGAAAATGTTGCAATAATTGATAGCACTGAAATGGAGTTGGGTCGCGTGACATGGTCGGTTTTTCTCACAAAATTTATTTCTGCAAATGAACCGACCTCCCGCTTTCTTTATGGTTTAGTTTTTTTTGTAAGCGGTATTGGAATCTTGGTTCAATACCAACATGAAAATTCTTATTCATTTAGCAAAGAACTGAGGCTGTTGGGTTTATTTGCCTTTATGCATGGGCTATCAGAATGGTTAGACATGTTTATTCCACTACAATCGAGTTATTTAGATTCGGAAGTAATCTTCTATTTGTCAGTTTGTCTTATGGCCTTTGCAGCCTTTGCATTCGTAATCTTATTTTCCTTCGGATTGCGCTTGCTCCTTCCAGAACAGACGATACTTCATCATATTATTCCCTTCTTATTTTATATTCCGTGGTTAATTATCTCAATTACTGTAATTGTTCAAGGAAAACCTAACACCATCACGTATATTAGCGATCTCTCCCGTTACATGATGTATACTCCGGCGAGCATCGTTACAGCTTTAGGTTTATATCACCAAAGCCATAACTCCCAACAAACACCGTATTTTGCAGAAATCAAAAAAACAATCCTTATTTTAGCAATTATTTTTACTTTCTATAGTATTTTCTCTGGAGTCATAATTGGGCCTGAGCCATTTCTCCCCGCATCAGTTGTAAATTCTGAACGTTTTTATCAACTCACCCATATATCCGTGAAACTTATGCGGGCACTTTGTGGAATTTTTATGATGGTCTATACCTTAAAACTTCTCTTCGGACTAAATAAAGAGGCTGCCAATATACTTCAGGAGGCGAGGCAGGAAAAACTACGCCTTGCGGAAAGAGAGCGTATCGCTCAGGATCTTCATGACGGTGTCATTCAGACCTTATACGCGACAGGGCTAATGCTCGAATCCATTCTTCGTCAACTTAAACCCGAATCACCTTTAAGTACTCAATTAAAAGCCAGCATGAAGTTTCTCAATACTTCGATGACCGATTTAAGAAATTATATTACCGGTTTTGACGATGAGTCGGTTACGAGTTCAGCATTAGAAACGACATTAGAGGACCTTATTAAGGATTTTGAACGAAATTACCAAATCAGCGTAAGTTATCTTTATGAAGCTGACCACGAACTAAAGTTGACTCCCAGCCGTCAAAAACATCTCTATCATGTATTTATGGAATTGTTTAATAATGTTGCCAAACATGCCAACGCGAACCACGTCAAAATACACATTCAACAAAAGGGCGAAAAACTTCTCTTGACTTTCTCAGATGATGGCAAGGGTTTCCCATATGATCCGTCTAAAAATTCTTACCAACCAGGTATGGGCTTGAAGCATATTCATGAACGTATCTCGGCCTTGCAAGGGAAAATAATTTTTTCTCGTCCTGAACGAGGCGGCACACAGGTGAAAATGGAAATACCTAAGGAGGTAGACTATGGCGATTCGATTGTTATTGGTTGATGATCATGAAATTGTACGCATGGGTTTAGAAACTGCTTTGGGATATACGGATGAATTTCAAGTGGTCGGAAATGCGGGAACGATGGCTGAAGCGGTTTCCCAAGCTTTCATTTTGAAACCGGATGTCATTATTATGGATGTTCGCTTACCTGATGGAACAGGAATCGAAGCCTGTCGTGAAATTCTTTCTCAATGCCCGCAAACAAAAGTCATTATGCTGACTTCTTATGCGGATGAAGATGCAGTTATCGCCTCGGTCATGGCTGGGGCAAGCGGATTCGTCATGAAAGAAATAGGAAGTGAGGCTATTCGGCAGGCCATCACTACGGTAGTATCAGGGGGAGTCATTATGGATGGTAACCTAACCCGACACGCCTTAGAAAAAATGAAACATATGGATGAAAATTCTGAGCTGGAAAAACGACTTAGTAAAAGAGAAAAAGGAATTCTAACGTTTATTGCCCGTGGGATGACAAACAAAGAAATAGCGTTTGAAACTTATCTAAGTGAGTATACGATTCGTAATTATGTCTCTGGTATTTTGCATAAATTAGGGTTCAAAAACCGTTCTCAGCTTACAGCTTATATTTTGGAAGATAAACACCAAAAAGAAAAAAATATGAATCAGAAATATAACTTCTAATCGTAAAAATAACCACGTCTTGGATTGATCAAGTCGTGGTTATTTTTAACTTTCATCAAGTTATTTTGCTAAAGTTCCAAAACGGTCAAATGGCCAATATCTAACAAACACCTTACCCACAATATTCTGACTGGGTAACTCACCCCAGTAGTGGCTGTCCCTGCTGTTATTCCGATTATCTCCCAAAACAAAATATGAGCCATCCGGCACTACACTGGGGCCGTACTTATAGTTTGGTTTCTCCAATTCATAAGATTCAATGAGTTCCTTCTTATTAATAAAGACTTTCCCGTCCCTGACCTCAACTGTTTCACCGGGAAGTCCAATAACCCGCTTAACCCAATCCGTTCCACTTTGCTCTTCATCTGCTGGAGGAAGAAATACAATAACATCCCCTCTCTTAACCTTAGAAAACTTGTAGGATATCTTGTCAACCACCAATCTATCTTGGAGTTGGATTGTAGGAAGCATGGAACCTGTTGGCACAACTCTAGCATCAGCCACTGCCGCTCGTATTCCTAAGGAAAAAGCAGATGCGAAAACCAATACTTGGAATACGTCGAAAATGAACCAGGCCGTTTTTCTTCGATCAAGCATACCAGTTCCTCCTCTATTCTATTCCTATTCTCCTTCTCAAAATCCAAGTTAATTCCATTATTAATATTTTATTCCATATTGTATATTATATATGAAATTTGATTAAAACGTCACTACTTTTTGGGGTTATTTGTACCTATAAACATATGTCACTTTAATCTTAAAACAAATAAAGAATAATGTCATAATTTAGATAATGTCTGTGGGCAAGGTAGCATCTCAGAAGTTATTGCGAAACTAATCACGAAGCAAGAACTTTCGAGACCTATTAAAAGAGGAGGTATGCGATGTTAAATTAGGAAACTACCTCACAAGAATAAGGTATGGACTGTGCTTAAGGGAAGAGAAATTACTTATCTTTTAGGAATGCCAAACAAAGAATAATAGTAAGGGGAGTTGTCAAACTATGAAAAAGAAAAACTTAGCTTTATTAAGTACTTTGACCTTGTCATTAGTATTAGGTATGAGTTCAGTAGCTTTAGGGTACAACGGTATTTACCCTTCTGCAACCAATGTTCCTACCACCGGTATGATCCCTGGCCCTGCCAGCATAACAATGTACGGCAATGCCCAAAAGGGTCTAGAACTCTATAATGCCAATTGCCAATCTTGTCACGGCCCGGCAACAACTCCAAAAGGTATTGGTAACGTTGCAGACCCCGGTTCTCCAGCTAATGAAGCAGCCGTTGATGCAGGTCTCTATGATATCAACCCCGCAATTTTTGCCCGTAATCTTGACCCCATGCTCCAGCATGGTTCTAAACCTCCTGAGGCTGCCCCAATAGAAATGCCAGCTTGGGGAGATAAAGGGACTTTAACTCAAAGTCAAATCGCCGATCTCGAAGCTTGGATCATGAGCAATAGCAAAGTAAAATGGCCAGCCTTAACTTTGGAAGGTACGACAATCAATGGCGCCGATTTTGTTCCAGGATCTACCGTTCAGTTGTACCAAAACGGCACAGCTATGGAAGGCACTGTTACCGCAGATGACAATGGTAAAATTACTTTAGCCAATGCCAAACTTCCTACTGACCAAGAGGCTATAGTTACGGCTAATTACGCGAACGTAAGTGTTAAAGGCATTAAGGGTTTTGCTGATGGAGATAAACCCGTAGCAGAAGTTGCTTTGGACGGAACAAAAGGGGCTCAATATACTGTAGCTTCCGCAAGTTATAATCCTAAAGCATCTGCCAACGCCATCAAAACAGGTAACTTCCCGATGCCTGCTTTAATCGGAGCAGCCTTAGTCGTCTTAGTCTTGATCGGTTTTGGTGCTTTTTCGATGGGCAGAAAATCCACTAAGTAGTCCCAGGGAGGTAATAACTATGACAGAAGATCAAAACAATAATATGCCCCGAAGAAAGTTTTTAAAACTGGGAGTTGGAAGCATCGGTGCAGTTTTTGGCTTAACCTATGTGAGCTTGCTCGGGGACTTTTTAATGCCGCCAGAAGCAAACGCCCAAACCTTACAAGAGGTTGGCAAAGTAGCCGACTTCAAAGTGGGTGAACCCAAATTCGTATCCTATAAAGGGAGTGGAGTTGAAGAAGGACTTTATGTCATCAACCAAGGTTCAGAGGGATGGCTAGCTCTTGACTTTCACTGTACCCATTTGCAATGTGCAGTTAACTGGGTACCCGCGACCCAGCAATTTATCTGTCCCTGTCATGGTGGAGTCTATGACATTAAAGGTAACGTTCTTGACGGTCCACCGCCAAAACCGTTGCCACGGCGAGTGATCAAGGTAGAGGACAATTCCGTACAGGTTGGGGGCATAACGGCATGATGAAATGGCTAGACGAACGCTTACACGTCAGTAAGCTGATGGATTCTCTATTTGACCATCCCGTGCCCAAAAACAGTAATCTCTTAGACTACCTCGGTTTTGCAACTTTATTTGTGTTTATCAATCAAGCTCTCACCGGTATTTTGCTCGCTACAGTCTATAAACCGTCGGCGGCCGAGGCTTATGCGAGTATCAAAGCCATTCAAGGATCCGTCACCGGTGAATATGTTCGTTCCCTTCACTCTTGGGGTGCTAACTTTATGGTCGTGTTGATTGTTCTCCATCTCTTGCGCGTTTTCTACGAAGGATCCTATAAGAAACCGCGAGAACTCACATGGGTTATGGGTGGAGTACTTCTCATCGGTACTATAGGTCTGGCCTTTACAGGCTATCTCTTGCCCTGGGACCAAGTCGGATACTGGGCAACGACCGTGGGAACCGCTATGGCCGCCTATGTTCCGGGCATTGGGAATTTCCTATTGCGTGTCATGCGTGACGGAGTTCAAGTCAGCGGAGCCACTTTGACTCGCTTTTACTCCATGCATATGTTAGTTTTGCCTGTAATTATTCTTCTCGCCTTCTTACCCCACATCTTTTTCGTACTCAGGCAGGGCATGGCTGTCACGGATAAACTGACTCAGGCCAAAGAACGCGGTGAAGATGTCGAGAGTAAATCCATTCCCTTTTGGCCCAATGTGGCTCTCTGGATGATTTTGGTCGTCTTAGTTATTGCTATCGCTCTCTGGGCTTTAGCGGGTCTCTACCCTGTAGGGTTAGGAGATCCGGCCGACGCTCTCAATAAGAACAAATTTATCCCTGAACCGGCATGGTATTTCTTTGGTATTTATCAAATGCTGAAGTATTTCCCCGGTAATCTTGACGCACTGGCTATGATTGGCCTTCCATTAATCGCGATGATTGTTCTTTTTGGTTTACCCTGGTTCGATCATAATCCGAATAAATCACCTCGCAAGCGTCCTGTTGCTTTAAGCGTTGCCGGAATCTTAGTCGTCGGTATGGTTTTTCTGACCTACCAAGGCATGAGCTCTGTTCCTAAAGCAATCGCGACAACAGGTGTTGTTGACCATCCGAGTTATGCTAAGAACATTGATCCGATATTCCAAAGTAAATGCGTAACTTGCCATGGCAAAAGCGGTAATTATTCGGTACAGAACTATGATTCCACCATTAAGAATGTCGTACCTGGAAACCCAGCAGGTTCAAAATTAATGACCCGAATTGATGGTACACAAAAACCGCAAATGCCTATGGGTCTGGAGCCTTTATCGAATGATCAGATTCAAACCATTAAAAACTGGATTCAGGACGGAGCCAAGAATAATTAGCTCTCCTTCGCCCTTATCTGTTGGAAAATCCAAGAAGGCGCTATGAATCAAAAATGATTCACAACGCCTTCTTATTTTATCCAAATCCATCCGCACAGAAGTCTATTAGCTACTAAGCTCGCAGCTCTCCTGATTTCTCACCAGTTTGTTTCTCGGCAGTTTAGCTGAGGCGGCATACCGGCTGATCGTATTCCAGATTTCCTGACAGTGCTGAAAATCCTGATAATGAGTAGTTACCTTACTTACATAGCCATTAAATTCATCAATCAAAGGGAAGAAATTATACTGCAATTCCCTGCTCATCACCTGAACCGAATTCTCCAAATCTGAGCGGACCTTTTCCACATTCGTTTCAAAGTTTTCTCGATCAGTAATATAAAGCAAAAGCGGTTTATATCTTATCCAACCCAGACAGGCCTTATAAAACCGTTTGATAATCACACTATTATTGGGTTTTACGGCTTGCAATTGAATAGGCAAAACGCCCTGCAATATTTCATCATATTTTAAAAAGCCGTCATGAAAGGCATAACAGGGAACTTTAAGCACTTTATAATCAGATAAACAAGCACTCAAAAAGGTATCTTCTCCTCTTGCTCCTTCCGGGTTATAAAACGGAGGCAACGGTTTATTTTGATAAAAGGTCTTTAAGTTCAAACCTAGATTTGAACCTGATATAAATTTAAGGCCTTTTTTTTCTTCGACAGGATATGAACTAGCTGAAGCTGTCTCGATGCTAGCATAATCCACTCCTCCCCTCTCCTGTCGCCCAGCAACAGCCTCGACACTCACGATATCATTGCTAACCGCTCGAAGGAAATTGTTCATACCGTCTTTAGTCTCGCTATCATTAACGTCAAAAACCGGAATTGGGGAAATATAACCACAATGATGTCCATGCGTAATATCAGCTTGATCCAGATAATTTAAGTGAGTTCCTAAAATATCCTGTCTCTGCCAGAAGATATCATCATTATGTTCGTATACTGCTAAGGGGTACTCATCATCATCTACAAATAATAAATAGTTCATTTTATGCTTGACTGCAAATTTCTCCTTTTCGAACTTATTTCTTTAGATAAAATTCCATAGAAATTCATATCTATTTAAGCCAAAGAGAGATATTCACAAAGATTTTTAAGAGTTTATAGATTAAGATACCGAGAAGCTCTTTCCTTGCGTATTCGGATTGACAAACGCCCAGTTTGTATCACACCTTCTTTAATAAGCTCATTTAAAACTACCGTAACTGATTCACGCGTAGCGCCAATCATATTGCCCAGTTCCTGATGGGTCAATTTCAAATCAATCTTGTGATACTCACCCTCTGCAACTCCGAATTGTTCAGATAATTTGACTAATAAGAAAAGTATACGTTCACGAATACTTCCCAAGGCAAGCTGCTCCAACATAGCATTTTGTTCGTTTAATCGTTCACTGAGTACACGTAACAATTTCAAAGCTAATTGAGGATGTTCCGCCAAAAACTGTTCAAATTGTTCTTTGCCCATTGAACACAAGAGCACATCTTCCATAGCTTCAATAAAAACATCCTTCGTTCCGAGAGAAAATGAGTCCAATTCTCCAAAGACATTTCCTTTACCTAAGATACCTTGGGTAAATTGCTTGCCATTTGAATTACTCTTATACAAGCGCAACTTGCCTTCTTTGAGAAAATATAACCCTTCACGAAAGGTTTCCGGCGTTTGAATCAACGTATTTTTACGTATTGTAGCCATTGGAATAACTTCCTCAATTTTAAGTAATTCTTCCTGTGGTAACGCTTCAAACATTGAGATTTGAGATAAATACCACAACTTATTCATGGGTTCAAAACCTCCAACATCTGCGCGATTCTGCTCCGCTCAAAGGTATACATTACCGTGTCCCCGATTACAATAACCGGAGTCGCTATGCCACCCAATTTAAGCATCTCTTCAAAACCTGCCCGGTCATGGGTTACATCAATCTTTTCAAAATTTATCCCCTTTTCCTCAAAAAACAGTACTGCCTCCCGGCATGAAACACAATGTTTACTTAAAAATACTTTTACTCGCACCTGAGGTCACCTACCCAAATAGGAAAGTTAAATTAAATATAGGCCTGGATTTAACCTTATGTCAAATAACCATATCGATGAAAATGGGTTTGGTAACTTCAGTCCTAATATTTGAAGACAGAGACTGTTTCCCGAAACCCACTTTTTGTTTAATGAAATTGTTCAAATTTTAATGGTAACTCAGAGATTATAATTTAGTTTCTTCGCCCTAATCAAAGAATAATAAGTTGGAAATCATCGGCAACCAATTGAGCTACGCTAGGGTGTCCGTTTCTTTCACCTAAAGTAGGGCCTGCTTTTTTCACTTCATCAGCTACTCCATATGCACTTGGGCAATATTCACAAGCTCCGGCAATAATCCCCAACTTTTTTACTGCCTTATAAATTGGGTTATAAGGATTGGACGGATCTTCAAATTCCTTCACCCAGGTTGTCCCCGCACCGTCGAAAATTATAGTGACTTCATGACCTGCTTCATTCAACTCTTGGGCGTACAATAATCCATGTAAGGCTCTAGCTAGTTCATTGTTGGAAGCTTGGATAATAAAAGCAAATTTTTTCATTTCTTATTTTCCTCCTAAATAATTAATGTTTTAAAGGCTACATTCGAATTCTAACGTTTAATCTTTTTTCTGTCTGTAAGAAAGTTAACAAATCTTTAGAAATTGTAGAATTGCTACATAATAATAAGAAAAAACTAAGGATCTCTAAATTTATACACCTAGAAACTCTTAGCTTTTCCCAATAGGCTTAATAATGGAATTGGGTATTTCCTTAAAAAGGCTCAGCATTCCTTACTAAAATAAATTCTTCATGTACTAGCCAATTATTCTTACATTTAACTCATCGACTCATCGACTATCTCACTTCTTATTTCGTTTACCTTCTTGATTTTCGAAAACTAAAGAATTATAATAAGGTAGTACCCTAACGTAAGCGTTATATATTTTTAACCAAGTCACTTATATTAAAGAAAGGAGGAATATGAATGAGCGTCACTTTGGAATCAGTTGAACAAAAGGTGCGTACAAATGCCAATCCGGATTTTCGTTTTGAGCATAACGAGACTACGCCCTTCGTTCAATTGACTAAAAAAATTCACGAAGCAAAAGGGGCTCTAATCAGTACAGGCGGCATTTTCGTTAAAACCTATCCCCCATTTAATGATAATTACGGTATTGGCGACCCCTCTTACCGCGAAATACCCAGTGACATTTCTATCAATAAGTTGTCACGCTACCATGAGCATTATGATCATACCAACGCTATGAAAGACATTAATTGCGTCTTCCCTATCGAACGTATGCGTCAATTACAATCCAGTGGCGTGATTGGTTCTTTGGCTGAAACCTTTTATAGCTTCATGGGTTACCTGACCGTTACTCATCCCTTGAAAACCATAACGGCACCGGAAGTCGCTCGAAAAATGCATCGTGAGAATGTCGATTTTGCTGTTTTAGTTCCAGTTTGACCCGTTTGCCAACAAACGGCCAGTTTGGTCGCACGCGTACTGGAAGAAAGCGGTATCCCAACCGTTACCCTCACCCTGATGAAAGATGTAGCCGCTGCTGTGAAACCGCCGCGGAGCGTTTACCTCAAATTTCCCTTTGGCAGTCCTACAGGGCGGCCTAATGACGTTGAAAAACAGACACTTGTTCTCGAAACAGCCTTACAGGCTCTTGAAACGATTGACAAACCAGGGACTATTCTCGAACCGGATTTCAGATATTAGGAGGAAAAATTAATGTTAATCACAAACGATATTAAAAAAGTAATTTCCGAAGCACCAATTGTACCCATTGTCACAGTTTCCGCAACAGGTGAGCCTCATTTAATTGTTGTCGGCAAGGTTAAAGAAGTTAAAGAAGACGACATCCTGGTTTTCGGTATATTTAAAATGGAAAAAACGCAGCAAAACATAAAAGAAACCGAAGTCATGCAAGTTGCCTTAGTATCGAAAACCGACGGACCTAAAGGGTATCGCTTATCTGGCAAAGCCTGTATTGAAGGCCAAGCTGTGTTATTCAAAGCTGAGAAAATTGAAGCCTTAATTTAAACAAGGCAATAACTCATTACAATTTCATGAAACGTAGGGCGTCCTCAGAAGAGAACGCCCTACGTTATTTTGGATAACGGACAAAAACTCAATTGCAGGTGAACTGGGTGTTCAATTAGGTGGAGACAAAACCGCTCGTCAAAATGGCTCAGTGGGTGGCGAAATGATTCGCCGGACTTTCGAAAGCTTTGGCAAACGTTAAACTTTCCCTTTAAATTAGGTTGTCAATAACCTCCCCCGTTCCATAATTAGTTATATAATGCCTTTATTCGATTTCCCGATGCCGTGCCGACACGCATCCTGCAAGTGGACATGAACATATTCCGTCATCACCCCATTTAGTTTATGGCTAATGAGAATGATTATTGTCCCTTGACCGGTCATCTGCCGCAGCAAGGTAATTAGTTCCCCTGCCTCCAGGGGGGTTAACACCGCTGGAGGCTAATCAAGGTTAAATGGCTAGCGTCTCTAGAACCGCAGGTTGAAGGCAGACCAAAGGCTACATTTTCGCTCCCAGTGATCGTGGGCACCAGCAAAAAGCTGATAACGACCAAAATCTTTTTGCCTGCACCGTACCCAAGTTAATTCAACATTTGCAGAAGCGAACTATTTCCATACCGTAGTTTTCTAGGCGCTTATTCTCTGAGCAAGAGATTCCATAAATTTTGGAACGATGATGGTTAATAGCACTACAACACCCAAAGCGAGAACAAAGGCTCCCCACATCAAGGGTTCCTGTTCAGCATAACCAAAAACTCTGCCTGTTAACGGCATTTCCTGACCCGCTGTAACTAAGTTATACCGTAAGAAAAATACGCCAACTAACGATAAAACTCCTGAAAAAGCTACGGTGTTTGGTTTTGTGCTGACCATTAGCATAACTGTCGGTAAGATCATACCGATGATAAGCTGCAACCATAAGAACGTAAATTGATGCATGCCAAACAGGTCACCGAGCATCGCCGCCCCTTGCGCTCCGTTTGTCGCCAGAACAAGAAGTTGAGCGATTACAAATACAATCTCTACAATGAGTAAACTAAGAAGCGTGGGACGGAAAACCCGTTCTAAGCTTAACCCCTTAAGCCGGGTAGCAACAGCAAACCAATGACTGTACACAGCCAGCAAGGCCCACGCCGACAACCAACCGGAAAGGATAAACAAAACGGGGATCAGGGCAGAATTCCATAAGAAACGACTATTCGCCTCCACCAGGAGCATGCCGGTATAAGTTCCTAAGGCAACTCCGAAAATTGCAGAAATGACTCCCCAACGCTTAGCTTTCACCGGGTTCTTGGTTAGCATCCAGGCATAGATCAATACAGCCAGTGTATAAAACACAAGGATATAACTTCCCCATGACATCGCGGAACGAACGTTAAAATGCAGGAAAAGGTTTAAAAATCGTAAAGGATGACCCAAATCAGCCAGCAGGGCAATAGGACCGGCAATAACTGTCGCAAGGGCAAGATACGCTGCTGGTTTTGTAAGACCTTTTACTTTTTCTCCACCTAAGGACAGGCTTAAAGCAGAGATTAACACTAGACCCACACTGGTTGCAACAAGGAAGAAATCAAGAACAACCAATATTCCGAAGGGAATTGAATGAGCTAGCTGTGCCATTCCATTCACATAATCCATTTTACCCTCACCCCTTTTTCTTACTCAGTTTATTGTAGTCTGTGACCGATAAGGTGTTGTCAAGACCAATATAGTAAACATGAGGCCCTGTTCCCATTTCTGGTTTCAGCACATCGGTTGAGAATTCGCTAAGAACTTTACTTACTTCACTTGTAGGGTCATTCAGGTCCCCGAAAATCCGGGCATTTCCTACACAAGTGCTAACACAGGCCGGCAGTAGCCCGACTTCCAAACGATGATAACAGAACGTACACTTTTCTGCAGAATGCGTTTTGGGATTAATAAAGCGCGCATCATACGGACAAGCCGCAACACAGAAACTGCACCCGATACACCGTTTAGAGTCAATAAGAACAACTCCGTCTTCCGAGTAGTACGTTGCCCCTACCGGGCAGACTCGTTCACAAGGCGCTTTACGGAATTGATTACACTGACGTGGCAATTTTAAACTTGCCATTTGGTTCGGGACGATTTCCTTTTCCCCTTCCTCTACCCAAATTCTAAAGTTTCCATTCGGTACGCCATTTTCGACTTTACAAGCAGCCGTACAGGCATGACACCCTTTTAACGGTTCATAGATAGTTAAAGCATACGGATCAAACCCCACTGCTTCATAACATGAACCGACATTTAGACTGTTTGCCCCATCGAGCGGGCCAAAGGGTTGTTTACGGTCATCGGGATCCCCCCCACGAATTGACGATTCAATGGGGGGAACATATTTAACGGAAAACATGTACAAAGAAACGGTCATAATACGACTGCTTGAGGTTTTCCAGCGAGAGCTGAATCTCGCTTACTGAAAAATTTCCTTCTAAGTGATTCAAAACGTTTTTAACCGAGTTCACTCTGTCCTTATCAGGTTCTTGCAAGAAGCATGACGCCAACAACTCGTACAGGTTCGACCGTTTTCCTGCTCCCCCTGTCAAGCTATCTTCAGGATCTTCTTGGATACCCTGGCCCAGATTTAGGTTTAACTCGTTTATCATTCTTTCACACGCTCCACTTTAAATCGACCGCCATTTCGTGAAGGAGCACCAGACACAGGATCTGCATAACCGTAAAAGGGTTCATCTAGCGCAAACATCTGTGCTTCCATTCTATCTTTAAATTCAGGATGTTTCATCCAATCATAAAGTAAAGTTCTTTGTATGCCTATTTGTCTAGCTATATCAGTTTTCTTTTCACCCTGAATTAACAAATCAATCGCTAACTGTTTTTGTCCATCAATTTCCATTTGTCCCACCTCTCTATCCCGCTTATGTTTAATTCAGTCCAATTAAAAAGAGCCCCAAAAGACTCTCTCTAAACTCTTTCAATTTTTATTAATTTTGTCTTTGTACTTGGAATTTAATATGTCCATCTCGGCCTACTCTATTCGGCATGGACATGCTTTTTTAATTATTGGTACTATTTTTTGAAATAACATTATACAAATCTGACCTACGACCAACATTTTTATTATATGCAATAATATTAAAGGCCACCATTGTATCTTGTGGAACTTCCCAAACATATTCTGCAATATTTTTGTTAGGAGTAACTACTTCAATTAATTTTTGTTCTTTATATACTCCAGATCCAGTAGGTGTTATGAACAAATCAACTTCTTGGCAAGCACCTTCCAAAGTAATGGTTATGTGAACTTTATTGCCGACTTCACACCATTCATTATTATTAATAACTTTACCATCAAATTTTATATCTTTTATCAATGGTGCTTGGTCTTGAATTGATTTTTCATACAATTGTTTAAAGTCAGTTTGATCATTTTTAGAAATATTAACGTTGGAGCAACCCACTAGACTTACCAGTATAAATATTAAGATTGTAATTGTCCAAAATTTTTTTAACATCTACTACCTCTATCGTCATTTTGTTTTTTATAATATTTCAGGAATTGGTAATAGTCTCATGATTTCCATGAAAAAAGCATTAATGTGTTCTGTTGGGAATAAACCATGTAATATGTGGATTATTACTTTCCTCTATATTATATCACTATTGTATATTATATTAAGAAAATCGCCTAAAAACATTAGTATTAGGCGATTTTGCTTTGTTTTGTTAAAAACCCATACTTTTTTTAATAGCTTAATAGAAATACATACTCAACGGTAAATAACCATCTGTATCAGAATTATTGTAGGCATAATTAACTATCCATAACCAAGCAGTTGCTCCATTATTAGCCCAGTAATCACTACCATTTTGCCATAACCACCCGTCTGTAGGGCATGATGGCGGGCCATATCTACCTGCAGCATAATAACCTGCCCAATAATGGGTAATGAAAATAACTGCATCGGAATTTGTTATTAGGGTTCCATTTGTAGCATCAACAGCAGCGGTGCAATTGCCAAATTGTGAGATATCACCAGGGACATATTTTTGATCAGTAGTATCATCTTTTACATCATAACTGCTGCTATGAGGATGTAGCGTAAAATACCAGCCATACATTTTAACAGCCATAGCACCTGATTGTAAAGATACAGCAGGCCAAGAATCTAGCCATTCATATGGTAATACATGTTTCACGTAATAGTCAAAAGATACATAATCGACAGTGCCAGTTGATGTTCGATATACACGAATCGTTGAAGGGGGCGTAAAGGTGGTATTGGGTTGAACGGTGATACCACTTATGCTATTATTAGCAATTTGAGCTGTTAGGGCTGCATTAACTGCTTTTGCATTATTACTTCTTAATTCTTTGGTAATTTGATCTGGTTTATCAGCATTATCTTCTATTAATTGACCTTGCAAGTCGTAAAATTTCGCGGTTTTTGCCCTATTAGTTAAAAGGTCTTTAACTATACTTTCTTCTTTAGTACCAAACCCTTGACCGGCTTCAACTATGTTTGGAACTGGAGCCATGGATTCTTCAGCTATTACCCAACGATTATTTTCTAATGCGAGTACCATTAATCTGTAGTTTAAGCCGTTATAAAACCATCGACTCTCTTTTTTTACTTTGTAATCAATTGCTACATAGTATGTTTTAACCTCAGACCAGGTTTGTTTATACAGGTTAATATTTGTCAGGTTGGCTGCCAAATCAGAAGGCAACTCTTTTACACTAACTAATTTCGCACTTGTAACATCTTTCATTACATCAAGGTTCGGCTGATTTTGGTTAATAGATTTAATAATTGATTGACATTCTGGAGCTACTTCTTTTTCCGATCTAATATTTAGGTAAGTAGTATTATCATTGTCATTTTGTGCTTTTATATCTTCCGCTATTACCGATTCAGGAGATTGGCCTCCGGTAGTTGATGAAGTACTTACAATTGAACTGGTATTAATATTTGTTACAGCTAATACATTTACAGCACTTGTTAGTGTCAATAAAAGGGTTAACATCAATACAAGGACTTTTTTCAACCTAATATTCCTCCTTAATAATTATTTTTTAGAGATATATACATTATCCACCTCCTTATCAAATATTTTCCACCACTTTCAGTAAATTATTTTATCGTTTAATACAATGTTATTAGTACTAGCTACATAAATCAATATATACGACATTATTTATCCATTTCTGCTATTTATTTACTTTATGTTATTTTTTATCTATTTTATTTATAATAGCTAAAGAAGAAAATGCCTTAATGCCTTACCCAATTCCAATCCTTACATTACTCAATACATCAGTGAACTAGAAAAGGATCTCAAAAAGCTTACCTTTGGGCGTACCAAAATAGCAAAATTAACCAATACCCCTCAACATGGCATAAATTCCCCATATTCAGTTGTTTAAGCTTGTTTAGGAGGAGGTCAGACTGGCTACTGACAAGTAAACAACAACTTATAATGAGCAAATTCCCAAATGTGTTAATATGGACATATTGCATCGAATTACTGAATTATATTTAACAAAAAATGTTAATATAAAGGACCAATTAACATTATGATTCAGATAAGAGAAAAAATTTTTTTAATAGAGGTTGTTACAAAATAACGAAAAATATTAAACTGGCAAACAGACGTACTGCAATTCTGACGTTTTAATAGCCTCAGAACCCCTCGCGGAATGTGTCTTAGAGAAGAAATGGAGATGTTGAGAAAGACTCCTTAAAAAAGGGTATAAACATCCCTTGGTCCCACAATGTGGATTTAGGTAATTACTTCCAATGATGTTTTTGCTACTTTTATGCTGCTCGAAGGAGTATCATCTTACGGTCGTAAATCGCCTGCTCCGCAAGTCGTCGAGCACCTATGGACTTGTTGGTCTCGCACTTATACAATGGAGATAACAACTATCTTTAGACTTAGCTCATTACAAACTATGTATTTTTTCAATGGTTCCAAATGACATGATTTTTTGACTATAACTTACTGTTTTCCACCCGCCATCCTATAGCTCTCCGGAAGTTTCCTTAATTTTAGAAGTGCCAATGGGCCGATAAGTGCACCGATCCCCAAAGAAGCAAAGGCAATACCCCAAGACTGTGTTTTATCTACTAAATACCCAAAAACACCGGGAGATATTATTGTAACTCCAAAGCCCATGACAGACTGGACTCCTAAAGCCAGTCCTGCAACCTCTGAATCCATAAGTTCTGTTATTGCTGTTGAAAAAATAGGACTATCCCCGATAACGAAGAAACCATACAAAATGGCCATCGCTGAAACCGCATAAATTGACCATTCACCCATCCATCCAATGGTAAACGAACAATAAATACTCCCCACTAAGAAGACAAGTATACTTTTTATTCTTCCTTTTCGATCAGAGACAAATCCCCCCGACCAAGTTGCCTATAATGACACTTAGACCCCCTATTATATTTCCATACATCCTGTGCCGATCAGCTTGTTAAGGCCCTAGAGCAAAGAAAATAGTATAAAGGGAGTATCAGAGACTTTCCTTAGCCTCTGATACTCCTTTATATTTATGTTAATTAACCAAGAGTTACTTCTGTTTTAAGCCATTTTACACTAACCAAATGAGCATTACCCGATGTAATTCCCCCAATCCCGACAAACGGTACCAGAATCCACTTTCACGAAACGTTTGGATAAGCTCCAATTCGTTTACGTCTGTCGCATCCTCCTTGCTTATAGTCGGATAGATCGGGTCTAAGGCGAGATAATCCGCCTTTTCAAGGACGATAGGATGTTACCGCCTTCCCTCCACGAGCATTACTCCGCTTTCATCAGTAGTATGCAGTAATCCGACTACTTACCCATCTTTTGGCTCCCTAACTTTGTTATCGCTTGTCGGCCATTTGCAATAAAGTTCCCCTCGTCTCCTGCCAGGCGGCTGGCGTACCTTTAACATATGATTCTTAACCCGAACCCCCAACACTTATACTTTCTGATTAATTCAAAAAAGAACCGAGGCAAGTCCTTGGTTCTTTTTTAAGTACTATAATAGAGCTTTGCGATTAGAGCATGTCGCTGGACAGATTTCTTGCGAACAATTCTTGCAAGTTTCCAGAGCCCCCATGGCTGTTAAAATACTATCTTGGGAATTTTTCAGTTCCGTAATCTTATTATTAATCTGTTCTAATTGTTTTTGCAATAAAAAGTAACTTGCGTCTATCTTTTGCTTTTTGCTTTCGCCTATTTTTGTACCTTTAAACAGCTCGCCAATTTCCTCAAGCGAGAAGCCCAGATCTTTAAAACGCTTAATCACAACTAACCGGTTTAAATCATGATCCGTGTATAAACGAAATCCTCCTGAGGTCAATTCCGTTGGAGATAATAACCCCAATTCTTCGTAATACCGCAAGGTACGCACAGTAACTCCAGCCAGTTCAGCTAATTCCCCTATCTTGAAAAAGTTCTTTTCTTCTCCCATTTAATCCCTTCTGACGTTGATAAAAGCAAATGGTTTAATTTACAAAAAGTATAACATAACTTACAGCTATTAGCTATGTTCAAAACTAAACCAACCATCAAAAGGTCTGTTCCTCTATCGTACTTCTCAGCCTTGTCCATTTACTTGAAACGTTGAGGAATCTGTATTGAATGACAACTCGTACACGTTAATTCAAACGGTTCGTGAGATTTATGACAGGAATAACACTCAGCCCTCTCATGTCCTGGATTATGAGGGTTATAATTCTGATATTCCGGTTTATCCTTCAACAGAACTACTAGCTTGTCATAACTTCCTCCATGACAACTTAAACAAACTTCATCCTTTGGAGGTTTAACCTGTTGCCCTTCATCGATTTTACCGTGGCACTGATCACAGGTAATTCCTTTGCGGAAATGCGTACCATCAAGATGGACAGATGTCGTTATTGTTGACCTGACTTGAGCAATTGTAACTCCTGAGTTTCCCTGATCAGTAGGTGTTGTCGACGGCGTCGATGATGCCCCACTCGCTTGAGCCTCAACAACTTTTTGGTTTTCCGATATTGCCGATGCTGGCATTTTACTTTCCTGATCAGTACTCCCGCTGTTCGAGCAACCCACAATTCCCAGGATAACCCCAACGAACAGGATAGATAATATCGCTAATTTTTTCATTTCCGTATTTACTCCGTTCAAAGCAAACAATTGGTTTGAAGTCAATCCCCTCAAACCAATTGAAACACATATTCTATAGCTATTTAATAATTTATCCCATAGCTGACCGCACTCATAAGTGAACAAGACCACAGAAGGAGTAAGTTTTCTTTAGGTAGGAATCCCTTTATGGCTGTCTTTACGCTTCATTGATTTAATGATCATAGGAATAATCCAGATCAGAGCGCCTAACACCAAGGCAGGTAAGCCTACTGACATTAAGATAAAATTGGCAGCCGAATCTTCGATTTCTCTTCGAAGACCAAAATAGTTTTGGATTGTAAACAAAAGCATGCTAACAGAAATAACACCTAACGCCCATTGGTACCAAGCAATTTTAAATTTCTTATTACGCACACCCATGATGAGATATAACAACGAAGCTCCGATGATGATCCCTAAAATTAGCCAGATCATTCTTATCCCTCCTGTTTCATTTTACCTCTCGCAATGTTGGCTAAATGTTCCGACCCCCTCGGCGTGTATCGATACCAAGCTCTGCAAGGTTTTCGTTATGCCACCAATCCTCTGGTTGTTTCAGGGGTTGTTCAGGGGTTGTTCAGGAGTTGCCGGGAAGGCCGCCCGATCAGCTGCAACCAACACCCCATTAAAGGCCGTAGTATTCGCAATCGTTCCTTTGATAATCCGGTGCAAGCTTGCATCATCACCCACAGCATAAGGGCATACTGAAAAACAGATACCACAGTTGGTTCCAACTTGGTTCCAATAATTACGGCACTTCACTGAATCCTCGAAATAGGCACGATGTCCCGGATTACCCCAAGGGCCTTGGACTTTCCAACTTGGGTCTCGTTCTTGACTCAGCGCCTGGCTGGGACACATCGTAGCACAAGTTTTACAATCCTTGCAAAAGGCCATAACACCGAAATTGATGGGTTTAGTTGGAGCAAGAGGCAAGTCCGTAATTAAAAAGGCAGTACGTACCATTGGTCCATACTCAGGTGTGATTATCCGATTCAATCTGGACATTTCACCCAAACCACCCATGGCTGCCATAGCTGGTGCAATTCCCAATCCGTTCACAGCTGTTGCACCATAGGAATTATAGCCTAAGCTTCTGATAAACTCATGGAGTTGAGCATAAATTGTATATAATCTTGTATAGCTCAAACTTGTCGTCAACGAACCTAGCATTGTCGGGCCATATTTCATGGTTTCAGTCGACATTTGTATAGTATAGGTAATTGCCCAGCGTGCCTTATCGGGAATAACCAATTTCTCCTTCGTGGCATATCCTACATCTACGTTTTCAAAGACGATTGGTGTTTTGCTGGGTGCTGGTTCTTCGGCATAAACTAGTTTGCGGGTCGTTTCAGGATTGAGTTCAACAAAACCCACGGTTGCAGCACCCATATGTCTCATGGCAACACGAATAATGCGGGCATTGTCTTCCGGAGTCCCTTCATAGCGGGGAACTCCTCTCTGTTGTGGTGTCGAAGCGGTCTGCGGTCCTAAAAATTTAAAGTCTGGTTTACCAAACGAAACGGCATTGGATAACGCCATATCTTTTGTCGTATATCCTGGTTTACCCTCGTTTTCCCATTGTTTTAAATTGTCCTTTTGTACTTTGTTAAGCTTATCATCTAATTCTGCGCCCCGATAGGTACGCAAACTTCCCCGCGTGGTTTTCCATTCGCTAAAGCGTTGTACATTCTTCCAGTCAACCTCCATCGTTGGTTTATCCACGTTTTTAACCCACCAATAACGGGTCGGAATCGGTTTCGCAATACTTTCCACTTCTTTTTCGGCGGCACTGCTGGCAAAAGGATTTCCTAAGATCCCCGCAGCCCCCAACGTAAGTCCTGCGCCTGTGAAGCAAGAGCTTTCAAGAGTTGTCTACGCGTAAGATTTTCGGGCATACTTGAGCCTCCCTAATAAATTATTATGATTTCCCGCGAAATAGGGGATAACTGGTGATGAGTTTCACGATATCTTGATAATTTGTTCACAATATAAATTATAATGTAGAAAATTGGCTGAACCAACCTACTAGAGTACCATCCATCAGTATCGAAAGTTTACTCCTTAATTCGTGAAATATAGAACTAAAGGTCACCTTTTTAATCTTAGCCAAGAAAAATGACAACTTTTTTAAAGCTCTTGATTCTTTGCATAGATAGCAACCTCAACCCGATTTCTCAGATGAAGCTTATCAAATATATTACGGACATGTTTCTTCACCGTACTTTCCGTAATATATAAGCTTAAGGCGATCTCTTTATTGGCATACCCTTTTCCTATTAATTGCAATACTTCCACTTCACGATCAGTAAAGCTTGATCACGTTCGACTCTTTCCAAAACTTTAGGGGTAATGAGAGCGTTGTTAAACTCAGCCAAAATTTTCGTAGCCATTAACCCTGACAATGCAGATTCCCCTGCCCTGACTCCCTTAAGTTGCCGTACTAAATCATCTGATGACGTATTTTTCAAAATATAACCTTGAGCGCCTGCTTTAATTGCCCCAATCAAATCAGAGTCCTCATCCGATACGGTTAAAGCGACAATCTGAATCCAAGGCAGCTCTAGCTTAATGGCCTTAATGGCATCTACTCCCCCCATTACAGGCATGCGAATATCCATTAAGATCATCTCTGGTTGGAAACGTCTAGCTTGAACAATTGCTTCTTCACCATTGCTTGCTTCACCGATAATCTCAATATCATCTCTAAGCTCTAAAAGTGCTTTGATTCCTTCACGAAACAATTTATGATCATCAACCAAAAGTACTTTTATCGGTTTCATATTTACCTCCTTAAAGGAACCCACGCCCTAACCATGGTACCCTTTCCCTTTTCAGACGTTAGTTCTAAGTGACCGCCAATACTTGTCATTCTCTCATTCATGACTTTCAAACCAAAAGAATTACGTGAAATCTCCTTAAAATCAAAACCTATACCATTGTCTTCAATATCGATGGCATAGCCCGCCTCCACCTGATGCATAAGGATATGGATCAGTAATGCTCCTGAATGTTTTCGAACATTGACCAATGCTTCTTGAACAACACGCAACAATTGGAGCTCGATATCTCGCTCAAAATCCGGTAATGGGCTAAGAATCTCAAAATTCATTTTCATCTTCCAACGTTGACCGAATTTCCTAACATAATCAGAAATTACATCTTCAAAGCGTTGCCTGTTATCTATTTGCTCACTCAAAGCATGAATGGCTTCACGCGTATCGTTGTAGGCCTCGACCGCAACTTCTTGAATTTCCTTGCTAATATTCAAGCACGCTTGGTACGAATTTTTTTCAAGCATCTTTTCAAGCAATTCTCCTTTTGCCCGAAAATAACCGAGGATTTGAAGCGTACTATCATGGATTTCTTGTGCTAGTCGATTTCTTTCCATGACTACGGCCAGATCTTGAACCTTTTTATAGAGTCGTGCGTTTTGTAAGGCGACTCCCAAATGTTCAGCTAAACTTAAGAGAAAACTTAAATCTACTTTTGCATATTTGTTCTTCTCAATCGAATTTAAAGAATACGTTCCAACGATATATCCTTCATAGTTAATAGGTATGATAATACAGGAGTTCATACCTTCGATTTCTCTCTTCGCAGGGTTAATCAACGGTTGTCCTGTTCGATAAATTGTCGCATAGGGTTCTGTATTGATATGAATTTTATGCGACGGCTCTTTTTCAATCGGTTGAGCCCCATTGCAAATAATTCGATGTTTTTCCAAAAGCGTTACTTCTTTCTCTTCCCTGAGCGAGATAACCATCTCTTTAAACTCGAATAATTTACAAGTCTCTTCCGCAAAAGTGTTGACTACTTTTTTGAAATCCAAGCTAGCGTTAATCACTCGAATAATATTATTTATTGCTTCCATTTTCATCGAATTTTCTTTTGCTTCTCGGTATAGGCTCTCCAATTCCTCTAAATAATGCTTCTCATTTTCTTCTGCCTTTTTTCTTTCTCGAATATCGCGCGCTATAGACAAGATCATCCTCTTATTATTTATATCAATTAATCGTGTGCTTAATTCCACGGGAATTAAACTCCCGTCTTTGCGCCGGTGGACAACTTCTCCAACCATATAACCCTTGGCAAAAAGTATTTCAACAAATTTGGGATTATGTGAGCATGGCTGATCGATATCAGCAACACTCATCGATAATAATTCATCCCGAGAATAACCTAAATTACGACAA
>Ga0255336_101021_pt1 | contig 26269 bp, 22 predicted proteins | sample MeOH1_35cm_T3_17_FD_189102 | JGI IMG/M metagenome (GOLD analysis project Ga0255336, IMG submission 189102) | Sandy soil microbial communities from University of British Columbia, Vancouver, Canada - MeOH1_35cm_T3_179 | ecosystem: Engineered > Artificial ecosystem > Sand microcosm > Unclassified ...
AATTCCAATCGCGCTGGACGGCGACCGAAAAGATAGTCAGCAGATCGCGCAGCTCCAGATGCTGATCGCGCAAAAGCCGGATGCCATCATTGAACAGCTTGGCACGGTGTCGGTGCTCGAACCGTGGCTCAAGAAGATCCGCGAAGCAGGCATCCCGCTTTTTACCGTCGATACCGCCAGTCCCTCGAGCATCAATGTAACGACCTCCGATAACTTCTACATCGGCGAGCAACTGGCGTTGAAGCTCGTGAACGATCTGCACGGCGAAGGCAATATCCTCGTCTTCAACGGCTTCTACGGCGTGCCGGTCATCGCGATGCGCTACGACCAGTTGCGTGCGGTGCTGAAGTGGTATCCAAAGATCAAGATCATTCAGCCCGAGTTGCGCGACGTCATTCCGAACACCGTGCAGGATGCTTACTCGCAGGTCAGCCTGTTGCTTAACAAGTATCCCAAGGGCACCGTGCAGGCCATCTGGGCGGCGTGGGACGTGCCGCAGATCGGTGCGACGCAGGCGGTCGATGCCGCGCATCGTTCGGAGATCAAGACCTACGCGGTCGATGGCAGCCCCGACTTCGTCGCGCTCGTCAAGAACCCACAATCCAGCGCCGCGGCGGTGGTCGCACAGCAGCCTTACCTGATTGGCAAGACCGCTGTCGACAATGTCGCGCGCTATCTGGCAGGCGAGCGAACGTTGCCGCCGGCCACTTACGTACCGTCGATTCTCGTCAGCAAGGACAACGCAGCGGAGGCACAGAAGACGCTGGGCCAGGCCGGCGCCAAGTGAGCGACCGCGGCTCTAGTCACGAACCTCGGGAATCCACCCCGCCTTAGCCACATCTGCCCGTCTAAAATCCACAAACTTCGACTCAAGATCCGCAATCGTGCGGATATCGTTCTTGACCAGGTCATTGCGCGTGATCAATGCGGGTTTGATTTCAATCCGATGCCCCGGGTCCTGGCCCGCTACCAGCAACGCAGCCGCTCGCACCGAAACCGCACCCACTACTGCCGGATTAGTCGCAGCCGTGGCGACCCAGGGACTTCCCGGCGCCCGGATCGCCTCGATATCCGCCGTCGATATGTCAGCGCTATAGATCCGCACCTTCGAAGCAATGCCCGCCTCGTCCGCCGCAAGCTTCGCGCCTCGAGCGAACTCGTCGTACGGAGCGAAGACCACACGCACGTCAGGACGCGCCCGATACGCCGCAGCAGCCTGGTTCGCCACCGACTGCGCAATCGGATTGTCCACGGTTCCAAACCGCGCCGCTTCCGTAATCTTCGGATGCGCAGTCTTGAATGCCTTCCAGACCGCGTCGCGCCGATCCAGCGGAGCAAACCCCGGCACATAGACATACGCGGCCGCGAACGCATCGCCATTATCTTTGACCGCCTGATCGAGCAATAGCGTCGCAAGATCATGGTCACTCTGCTCGATCTGCGGAACCTTCGGATTGCCAAGATCGACGTCAAAGGCCACCACCTTGATGCCTTTATCCAGTGCAGCCTGCACTACGTCTTTCAAGGACTCCGGCAAACCATGATTCACAATGATTGCTGACACACCAAGATTTATCGCCTGCTGGATCTGGTCACGTTGCTGAGCCGCATCCTGACGGCCCTCGTAAATACGCAAGTCGACACCCAGCGCCTTAGCCTGCTTTTGCGCGCCGGCCTCGTAAGCCTGAAAAAAATCGCCAGTCGAAAGATAGTTGACCAGCGCGATCTTGACGCCGCCTTGATTGAACGGAGCGGGCGCATTGGGCAAGCCGCCTGCCGCGTAAGCGGTGATGCTGCCGGCAAGCAATGCCGCGACGAATACGCGGCCGATAGGTTTAAACATGAAGGGTAGTTTCCGTGGAGTGAGCGCATCGAAACAACATGGCGCGCCGTGACTTGGCTGGGTATGCGCAACCGCTATATTCATTACTGACCGGGCTTTAATTCCAGGGATGGCGCGCCGGCTTGATGCCGTTCAAGTAATAGTTGCCCACGAGGTGATATTTCCAGCGCACCGGATCGTGCAGCGTATGCGTGCGCGCATTGCGCCAGTGGCGATCGAGGTTGTGCACGGCGAGCGTCGATTGAGTACCCGCCAATTCGAACAGCTTTTCACTGGCAAGCAATGCGATCTCAGTGGTCAATACTTTTGCTTCGCCGACCGCTACTGACGCGCGGGCGATATCGTCCTCGCTCGGCGCAGCGGCTTGCGCCGCGATTGCGTCCAGCGTCCGGGCCGCACGTTCGAGCAACGCCTCGGCCGCATGCAACTGGATGTGGAGATGACCTACCTCGCGCACGACTAGCGGATCGTCGCTTGCGCGCTCCACGCCGCTATCGATCCACGGCCGCGAGCGTTCACGTACGAATTTCAGCGTGTCATCCACCGCTGCCTGCCCGATACCCGCATCGATAGCAGCCTGGATGATCTGGGAGATCGGGCCATTGAGCGTCGGCAAGTCCGTTACCCGGTGTGCCGGAAATACGTGAGATGCCTGGACCCGCACCTGCTCTGCGATAACCGTGCCGCTCGCCGTCGTGCGCTGGCCGAAACCCGACCAGTCATCGATGACCTGCAGCCCTGGCGTACCCTTGGGAATATAGGCAAGCCAACCACGGCGCTCGTCGTCGAGACCCAAAATAGGTACGTAGTCCGCGAACAATGCGCCGGTCGAATAGAACTTCGTGCCGTGGACGACGTACTCGTCACCTTTGGCCGTAACGCGTGTCTTCAAGTCGAGGACGTGTTTCGTGCCTTTCTCCGAAAAGCCGTTGCCGAAGCGCTTGCCCCGCAGTATCTCGCCGAAGAAAAATTGCTTCTGCGGCTCGGTTCCCGTTAGCGCAATGATGTCCACAAGTCCCAGATGATTCTGCGGCAACTGCGCAAGCGACGGATCGGCGGCGGCAATGATCTTGATGACTTCAGTCAGCGTCACATACGACACCCCGGCGCCGCCGTATTCTTTCGGTACCGTAATCGCCCACAAACCGGCTTGCGAAAACCAGTCGATTTCCTCGTACGGCAAACGGCGTTCGCGATCGCGCTCACTAGCTTGCTCAGCAAGGTGAGCCGCGATTTCATGGGCAACAGCAATGGCTTCAGCATCGTCGCGGATGATGCGGGCCGGTACTTTCGTTGAAGCGTTGTCTGAATAAATCGTCGCAGGACGCGGTGCTGTGTTTTCCGAAATGGCTGACATGCTTACCCTTTATGTATAGGACCGCCACCAATCTAGCAGCGCCTTAACCGGGTTCAAACCGAACGATAACGCTAAGGACATCAACGCAACGTTGCTACGCTTAGCTCCATTTCTTCTTAGCGGAAATTCAACGCGTCGCCTGCCTGCCGATGCTGAACGTAAATGCCAGCGCCCCGACCAGCAGCGCGCCCTTGATAAAATCCTGCATGTAATAGGGCGCATTAAGCATGGTCAGCCCGTTAAGCAACACGCCGACAAACACGGCACCGACAACCGAGCCCAACACGTTGGGACGCTTGGCGCCCCACACCGCATAACCGATAAGCGCGGCGGCTACCGCATCCAGAAGGAGCGAATTGCCGGCACCGACGTCGCCGCGCCCGACACGCGCGGCAATCAACGCGCCGCCAAGCGAAGCGATCACGCCCGATGCAACATACGCCGCCACGCGATAACGCGCGGTTGGCGCACCCGCTAGCCGGGCAGCCGTTTCGTTACCGCCAGTTGCATAGACCACGCGACCCCATCGCGTGAATTCCATGACGAACACGGCGATCAGCGTGACCACCGCGAGCACGATCACCGGCACGGGTACGACATCGAGCCAGCGGGCCCTTCCTAGCGCCAGGAAGGCCGCCGGGAACGATCCCGTGGTCTGCGTGCCGTCCGGCAGGATCGTGCCTGTCGCCAGCGAACGCCCGCCCGTTGGAATCAGTTGCAGTCCGGCCAGCAGGAACAATGTGCCGAGCGTCGCAAGCTGATCCGGGACACGAAGACGCGTAATCAGCAAGCCGTTAAAAAGTCCTGCACCGACACCTAACGCGAGACATGCCGCAATCGCAGCGAACGCGTTGCCGTGCCACACGACCAGCACGTAGCTCGCGGCCATCTGGGCGGTCGCGGCCGTGCTGCCGACGGACAGATCGAAACCACCGACCGCCAGCGTTATGCTGACGCCGACCGCCAGAAGTGCGACGATCGACGCCGCCTGCAAGATGCTGAACAGATTGTCTACGCTCAGGAAGGCCGGCTCTCGCCACGTGAACACGGCGCCCAAAATCACGAGCAGCAGCAGGATCCCGCTGCGTTCGAGTTGCGTCCTGATGCTGGTGCGCCTGAACTCCGTTCCAACAGCGGATGTTGCTTCGGTAGAAGCGCCAAGTTTCATACGTCAGGCTCCGGCAAGATCTTCAATGCTTGTTTCAATAATCGAACGATCGAAGCGCAGCACGCGGTCCGCCACTTCGAACGCCTCCTCGATAGCGCTGACGAATACTAGCGTGACCCGCCCCGCTGCACTCGCGCGCAACGCGTCGGCAATGTCTGCGCGGGCGCCGGCATCGACGCCCTGGAACGGTTCGTCGAGCAACAGCACGCGGGCAGGTTCCGCATGCGATCGCGCCAGCACGACCTTTTGCTGATTGCCACCCGAGAGATTGACCACGCGGTCCTCGGGGCCGTTGCATCGAATGGAGAAGCGCTTGATCGCGGATTCGGCCTGCCGGCGTTCGCGCGACCTGTTTATCCACCCGGCTTTGAACCAGCGCGACAGAAACGGGAAACTCAACGTGCCTTCAATCGATGCGAATGGCACGCTGTCCGGAAAGAGCGACGTATTCCAGCGGTCCTCGCCAACGAGGAAAACGCCCGAGCGAATCGCCTCGGCGGCTGAGCGCGGATGCCATGGCTTGCCATCGAGTGTCATCGTGCCGGCCACGACCGGTTCGATACCAAAAAGCGTTCGGGCAAGCCGCGACTTGCCGCCACCTACCGGCCCCGCGAACGCGACTATCTCGCCGCGGGCCGCGTCGAAGTCTATCGGCGGGCTATCCGTACCCGGAAACAATTTCAAGCCTCGAACCAGAAGCCCTTGATTTGCAGTCGAAGCTACAGTTCGACGCTCACGCGTCTTCGGCAACGCGCGGCCGATCATCGTTTCGATGGCGCCGTCGAAGTCGAGCGGAGGCTTAAGGTTCGCGACAAGGCGGCCATCGCGGACGATCACCACGCGGTCCGCCATTCGCTTCAGATCGTTTAGTCGATGCGACACCAGCAGCATCGCGACACCACGCTTGCGCAACGTATCGAGCGCCGTGAAAAGACGCTCGGCTTCGGCGGATGAAAGGCTTGCCGTCGGCTCATCGAGTATCAGGACTGCCGGCTTATCTGCGAGAGCGCGGGCCAGCGTGACAAGCTGCCTCGTCGCAAGCGACAGCGTATAGAGCGGCGCACGCAGATCGACATCGAGGCCAACTTGCGCAGCGATGGAACGCGCCTCTTCCAGCCGTGCCGCGGGCCCGACGAACCATGGCGTGGCCGCATGGTTGAAACGATCGAGCAAGAGGTTGTCCGCAACCGACAGAGCCGGTACGACCGAATCAGCAATCGATTGATGCATGGTCGCCACGCCCAGCGCCTTCGCTTCCTGCGGTGAGGCCGGTGCATACGGTTTGCCGTGCAGTTCAAGCGAGCCGCTATCACCGGGATAAACACCGCTCAGTATCTTGACGATGGTCGACTTGCCCGCCCCGTTAGCGCCCATTAACGCGACGACTTCGCCTGCTGCAATGGAGAGATCAAATCGATCGAGCGCAACGGTCGGGCCGAAGCGTTTCGACACCGAGCGCGCGACTAACACTGGCAGGCCGGCCGTGAGACGGTGGCTGTCGTCGCCGGCGTGGGTACATCTTCGTCGTCGACATCATGCGCGGTCGGCTCATAGCGGATCAACACGAGGAACACGATCGGAATTACGGCTGCCAACGCTACGATCCAGAACATGTCGGTGCCAAAACGCGCCTTGAGGATAGGCAATACGAACAACGCCAACGCACTGCCGATACCTGCGAGCGAGCGGCCGAAACCTACACCCGTGCCGCGAATCGAAGTCGGATAAGACAACGCCGGATAGATCATCATCTGCGCGCCGGGGCCAAAACCTTCAGCGAACAACCATGTGCCCAACATCAAGACGGCGAGTCCGATACCCAGCGCCGCCTGCGGATGCCCGATCAGCGCCAGCGCGATCAGCGAAACGAACTGCAACGCAAAGCCTGCTATCGCAACATGTCGCGATGGAAATTTATAGGCCAGCCGCATGCCGAGCAAACCACCTGTCAGCGCGAACAGCACGTTAAGCCCAAGCGACGCTGCGATGGTTTCGAACACACCCGCGCCGAGGAATTGCGACAGTATCGACGGCAGGAAAAAGGCGATCGCGGTGTATTCGAACGGGATGCAGAGATTCATCACGCTGGCGACCAGCGTGCGTTGCAGGTAAGGGCGCTGGAACAACACGCGGAATTTGACCGGCGGCTGCTTCGACGCTTTCTGTTCCTGCGCATCGTCCACGGCATGTGCGTGAATGCCGTACGACTCGCGCAGGATACGTACCGCCTCTTTCAGATTGCCCTGGTTTGCAGCCCACAACGGCGACTCGTTCATGAACTTGCTGCGAACCATGATGATGACCAGCGCCGGTACTGCCCCGAAAATGAGCGATGCCCGCCAGAGCCAGTCGGCATGCTGAGCTGGAAGAAAAAAGTACAACGCGAACACGATCAGAAAACATACCGACGACGCCGCGTACCACATCGGGCACCACGCGGCGAGCCGCGACGCCTTGTTCCCGCGCCCGTTGAACTTGGAGAATTCAGAAAGGAACGCCATCGCCACCGGCAAGTCGATGCCCACGCCCAATCCCATCACGAAGCGGGCCGCAATCAGCACCCAGACATTCGGCGCAAGCCCCGCTGCAATGGCGGCGACAACGAAGAACAGCATGTCGGCCATGAAGACCTGGTAACGGCCGATCTTGTCGGTGAGCCATCCGCCGGCGAGGCTGCCGAGAATGGTTCCAATCATGATCGATGAACTGACAAACCCGCTTAGCGCAGGGGTCAAATTGAATTCACGCGTGACGTCCTGGATGCCGTATGAAAGTGTCGTGAGATCGTAGGCGTCGAGAAACACACCGCCCAATGCGAGCAGAACAATCACGCGAGCGTGATTGTTCTTCGACCGGCTGTTGTTGATCAGGCGCGATACGTCGCTGGCCGATCCGATCGGCAATGACGCAGGCAAGACGGTTTCGATGTCGACGGTGCTCAAGATGCGCCTCCTTGCTTGATGGGGTTCCACGGCAAAGAAGCTTTATACGGACAGCCATCGTGTCACGCAAAGAACAAGTTTTTCTTTCGATATGAACGGCTCAAGGGCAAGCTCTAGTGATCTGCTGCCAGGGGTCGCTCGATGTATTCGTCTTTACAGCCACGCACATATGTAAAGCTGAAATCGTTAGAGCGGTCGATCGATTCGGCGACTATATTGTCTGGTTGTGAAAGTGAAATTCAAGAGAACATCGAGTAATCGACAGCCATGAGCAAAACCATCCATTTCAATGCGTTCGAGATGAACTGCGTCGGTCATCAGTCGCCGGGCTTGTGGTCTCATCCACGCGACCGGTCATCGCAATACAAGGACCTCGAATACTGGACTGATCTTGCAAAAATTCTCGAGAAGGGTTTCTTCGACGGCATCTTCATAGCCGACGTAATCGGTTATTACGACGTCTACAAGGGCAGCAACTACCACGCGATCCATCAGGCGGCGCAGATCCCGGTCAACGATCCGCTGCAGCTCGCGGCGCCCATCGCAATGGTGACCGCGCACCTGGGCATCGGCATCACGGCGTCGACGACCTTCGAGCATCCATACACGTTCGCGCGCCGCCTTTCAACCGCCGATCACCATACGAAAGGCCGCGTTGGATGGAATATCGTGACGTCGTATCTGGAAAGCGGCGCGAAGAATATCAGCGAAGGCGGCTTGCGCAAGCACGCGAACCGCTACGAAGTGGCGGCGGAATATATCGAGGTGCTGTACAAGCTTTTCGAGGGAAGCTGGGAAGAAGACGCTGTGGTCCGGGACCGTCACAACGGGGTCTTTACGCACCCCGAGAAGGTCCATGAGATAGGTCACCACGGAAAATACTTCGACGTGCCCGGCTACCATCTTTGCGAACCCTCACCTCAGCGCACGCCGGTGCTCTATCAGGCTGGCGCGTCTGGCGCGGGCAAGGCGTTCGCGGCTCAGCACGCCGAGTGCGTATTCGTCGCCGCCCCGACGAAGGAGGTGTTGAAGAGTTATGTCGCTGACGTCCGCCACCAGGCTGCGGAGGCCGGGCGTAACGCCGCCGGATTGCTGATCTACAACCTGGTCACGGTCATCGTCGATGAGACGGATGCCAAGGCGCAGGCGAAGTTCGAAGAGTACCGCCGCTACACCTCCTACGATGGCTCGCTCGTGTTCATGTCGGGTTGGACCGGCGTCGACTTCGGCCAGTACGCGCCGACCGATCTGGTCAGGAAGGTGGAGACCAACGCCATCGTCTCAGCTATTGAACATCTGGCGGGCGGCGCGAAGTCGTGGACCATCGACGAACTCGCGGCATGGGGCGGTATCGGCGGCATGGGGCCGGTCTTCGTCGGTTCCGCGGCAACTGTTGCCGATATTCTGCAAACCTGGGTGCAAGAGACCGGTGTCGACGGTTTCAATCTCGCTTATGCAGTCGCGCACGAGACCTTCGAGGACATCGTCAATTATCTGGTGCCGGAGTTGCAGCGGCGCGGCGTCTATCGCAAGGAATATACGCCCGGGACCTTGCGCGAAAAACTGTTCGGTAAGGGGCGCTTGTTGCCGGCCGAGCATCCGGGTGCACGGTATCGGGACATCGAGGCGTTCAAGCGCGGGGAAGCGCAGGGTTCGCTCGAGTAACGATCGGCTTTCTTTTTGCGGCTAACGCGGACTTTGCTCATCGACCAGTATTTTCCTGCCCTCGATGCGGATCGGCACGGGTGTGAGGCTCGCGCCAAGGCACGGGCCATCCACGCACATGCCGTCCTCGAACCGAAACATCGCGCTGTGATGGGCACACATGAGAAGCTCGCCGCCATAGGCACAGAACGTGTTCGGCTCGTAGTTCAACGGGATCGAAAAGTGCGGGCATACATTGCGATAGGCCCATGCTCTGTCCCCTCTGCGCAGCACCAGTACTTCAGTTGCGGCTTCAAAACCGCCGCCGTCGGGCACGTCGTCGAGTGTGCAGAGATGAGCGCTGTCGCTTACTCGATCGCCCATGGTTTCTCACTCCTTCGCGATCAGTACGAAGTCGCGCTCCACCTCGAAGTACGGCTCCGCTCCCTTGTTTTCCCTGAGCACGTACTCCACAACCAGCGACGACTTCACACCAAAGACCGCATCCGATTCAACGTACGTGTCATCGGATGAGAACAGGGCTGTCGTCACAGTCTCGCAACCCGGTGCTTCGATCAGAAAATGCACATGCGCCGGGCGCATCGGATGGCGGCCGGTCGCCGCGAGCATCTTGCCGACCGGGCCGTCGTCGGGTATCGGATAACTGGTGGGCTTGATCGCACGAAAAGCGTATTCGCCTTGCGCGTTCGATCGGAACCGGCCGCGCAGGTTGCTCTCCGGCTGCTCGGGGTCCTGCCCTTCGTACATGCCGTTGGCAGCCGTCTGCCATACCTCGATGAGTGCGCCGGCTACCGGTTTCCCGCGCATGTCGACAAGACGTCCATGAAACAACGCGGGTTCGCCTTCGGTCTGCGCAATGTCCGCACCGAAGGCGGCGTCTTTCGCACCTTCGCGATAGAACGGTCCAAGCAAGCTGTTCTCCGTCGACTCCCCCTCACGACGGTTGTTAATGGCGTCAAGCAGGATCGACAGACCGAGCGTGTCGGATAGCAGAATGAACTCCTGGCGAATGCCGTCGCACTTCTTACCTGTCGCCGTCAGGAATTCGATGCCCTGCCGCCACTCCGTTTGCGTCAACCTCACTTCACGAGCGAAATCGTGCAGATGCCGCACGAGCGCAGTCATGATCTCCCTGGTACGAGGATTGGTACAGCCACTGAACGACTGCAGCACGGTTTCGGTGATGGTCTCGCTGTTCTGGTCTTTCATCGTCTTACCTCAAGGTGCTGCATGCAGGGGGTCCGCGGATTCCGCGGATTCTTTAGGCGCGGGTAAAACCGATGGTCCGGTGTCGAGGAACACAACGCGCCGGCCGACAGGAAAAAGTTGCAGGCCAAACCGTCGCGATACGTAACCCCACAATCCCTGCGGGAAAAACATCGTGACGACGATCGCGAGCGTGCCAAGTCCGATCAGATACCAGGTGCCAAAATCCGACAAGAACTTGTTTAGCAGGAAGAATATCAGGGTGCCGATGATCGGCCCTTCGAGCGTACCCAGCCCACCGATCATCACGATGAAAATCGCGAAGGCAGTCCAGTTCACGGAGAAGGCGGCGTCGGGCGAAATACGCAGACTGCCCACGAAATAGAGCCCGCCCGCGAGCGCGGCGCCGCCTGCTGACACGAGATAGACCCCGAGCCGGGCACGTTTTACATCGACGCCCTGACTGTTCGCCGCCACCGCGTTGTCGCGCATCGCGGTGAGCGCGAGACCGCGTTTGGAGCGCAGGAAACCATACAGCAAGCCGATAGAGGCCGCGACAATGGCAAGCGCCAGCCACAACGTCAGCGATTCGCGCAACGAGCGTGGCACGGCCTGTAGCGCGGTCAAGCTCGTACCTGATCCACCGCCAAGCCAGGACACGTTCGCCACCGTCAAGCGGAACACCTCGGCGATCACCCATGTGCCTATGGCGAAGTATCCGCCTTCCAGCCGGAACGCAACAAGCGATACGGGCACCGCGATCAGCATGGCAATAGCGCCGGCAATCGGCACAGCGACGAAGGGCGATACGCCGCCATAGTTAGCAAGCACCAGCATCGCGTACCCGCCAATGCCGAAATACGCCTGCTGTCCGATCGACACCAGACCGCCGTAACCCGCGAGCAGGTTCCACATCATCGCGAAGACCAGATACGCGGCGATCTGCGTGAAGTCGCGCAGGGTGTCTCGACCTGCCCAATAGGGGAAACTTGCGACCAGCGCAGCGACGATCAGGAGGACGACCACCGCCACTCTGCTTGCACGCGTCGCCCGCCGGATTTCGAAACTTCGTTTGCTCACGTTCATCACGTTCATTTGGCTCACCTCGTAGCGGGCGTCACGCAGTCTTGGGCAACAGGCCCTGAGGCCGTACCGTCAGCAGCGCAAGAAACAGCACATGACCTAGCCAGATGCCCCAACCAGGATCGAAATAGAAGCCGGCCTGCTGAGCAATGCCGAGTGCGATTCCGCCAAGGAATGTGCCCCAGAACGAGCCCATCCCGCCGATGATCACTGCCTCGAACGCATACAGCAGCAACGCCGGGCCGTCAGAGGGAGAGACGGCCGTACGCATGGCATAAAGCGTGGCGGCAAGCGCGATCAGCACGAAAGCGATGCTCATCGCAAGGGCGAAGGTCCTGCGCGGCGAGACCCCCATCAGTTGCACGATCTCGCGGTCGTCGGAGGTGGCGCGAAAGGCCCGGCCGAGCGGCGTGTGCCCGAACAGCCACTGCAGCCCGAGCGTGGCCGCCACCGTTACGGCAAGCGTCAGCAGTGGCAGGAGTCCGAGCGCGATGCCGCCCGGCAACGCAACGCTCATCGATTCGAACCCGCCTGTCGCGAGCGAGCGCGGGTCGGCGGAGAACACCTCCTGCAGCACATTCTGGATCACGATAGAAAGGCCGAAGGTGACCACGAGCGATGGCAGGGGATCGCGGCCGCTTACGCGATTGAGGATAGTGTATTGCACCGCGTAACCCGCACCGAATGCGATTGCGATCAGCAGCGGCACGGCGGCCCAAAGCGGTATATGAGCCCAGTTCGTGAGGACGAACAGGACGAACACCAGCAGCACGATGAAGTCGCCGTGCGCGGTATTGGTCAGGCGCATGACACCGAACACCAGTGACTGGCCCATCGCAAAGAGCGCATAAAGCGCGCCGAGCAGGACGCCCTGCAAGAGGATGTTGACCAGTGAACTCATGAGACCGCTCCGAAATAGGCTTGCGTGATGGCTTCGTCGGAGACCTCGGCCGATGCACCCGACAACGACACGCGACCTTCCTGAAAGCAATAGAAGCGCTTCGACACACGCCGCGCGAGTTGCACGTCCTGCTCGACGACGATCGCGCTCATGCCGTCGGCGACAATCGACGGTAGCGCCGCATAGATTTCCCTGACGATCACGGGTGCAAGCCCGAGAGAAATTTCGTCGCACATGAGAAGTTCTGGATTACTCATCAATGCACGGCCAAGCGCGACCATCTGCTGCTGCCCACCAGACAGCGCCGTTGCCGGATGATGCCGCCGCTCCTTCAGCACAGGGAAGAGCGCGTAGACGGTATCGAGCCTCCAGCGACCGGGCCGCGAACAATACGCGCCGAGCAACAGGTTTTCTTCCACTGACAGACTCGCGAAAAGCCGTCGCCCTTCCGGCACGAGCGCAATACCCTTGCCCACGATGCGTGCAGCAGCCATGCCGCCGACCGGCTCACCCTTGTAGACAATCTGCTGCGCGGGCGCGCGCAGGAGTCCCGCCAGCGCCTTCAGAAAGGTTGACTTACCCGCCCCGTTCGAACCGATCAACGCAATCACTTCGCCACGGTTCACTGTTACGTCGATGCCAAACAACGCCTGGAAGTCGCCATAGAAAGCAGTCAGGCCGTGAGTTTCAAGAATGACCGGCATAATCAAGCCTCCAACCCAAGATAGACACGCTTGACTTCAGGGTCGTCCATCACGGCGGCGGGTGAGCCTTCCGCGAGGTGCTTGCCGAAGTGAATGACGAGCAGCCGGTCGGCTACGGCGAGCAACGCATGCACCACATGCTCGATCCATACGATCGTCACGCCTTGCTCCTTGACCCGCCGGATTTCATCGACAAGTTCGCGTGTCTCCGGCTCCGTGAGACCTCCCGCGATTTCATCGAGCAGCAGAAGTTTCGGCCGCGTCGCCAGCGCCCGAGCGAGTTCGAGGCGCTTGCGATCGAGCAGCGTGAGCGTGCTCGCCAACTGGTTCGCGCGGCGCTTGAGGCCGGTGCGCTCCAGCACGTCGATGCACAGCCCGGCGGCTTCGCGCTCCTTCAGCGCGCCGCCGAAAGTCGCGCCGACCAGGAGGTTCTCGAACACCGTCATGCCGCCGAAGGGACGCGGCACCTGATACGACCGGCCGATGCCCGCAATACATCGGCGATGCGGTGCCAGCGTGCCGATATCCGCACCGTCGAATTCGATCGCACCGGTGTCCGGACGCGTATCGCCGCTGATGAGGTTGAAAAGCGTGGTCTTGCCCGCGCCGTTCGGTCCGAGGATTCCGTAGGTCTCGCCTTGCTCGATTGCGAAGCTGATGTTGTCGGTGACCTTCAGCGCGCCGTAACGCTTCGACACGTCCGTCAATCTAAGAACGCAGCTCATTCTCGTGTCTCCTCTACCCGATCAGTTTGAGCGGGCCGGACAGCGGCACGTTCGGCGCGAGCTGGTTGTTCACGATCGCGAGGTCGAAGCGATGCGTCTGCCCTTTGACCCACTGACCACCAACGAGCGGCGTCTTCGCCACGTTCTTCACCGGTCCGCTGCCCCAAGCGACGTGACCGACGACCGTGTCCAGCTTCGTCGAAGCCACTGCGTCGCGAATCGCTTCGTTCGAGTCGACGTCCTTGCTGCGCTTGAGCGCATCGACGGCGATCTCGAACAGCGCGTGCGCGAAGCCGATGGGCTGGGTCCATTGTTTCGATGTCGCCTTCTCGTAGGCATCGGCTAATTGCCGCGCCGACTGCCCCGTCAACGACGACTTGAACGGGTGCGAGGGCGACCACCATACTTCCGTCGAGAGGCCATCGCCGAGATCGCCCAGCGCTTCGATCGAAGTCGGGAACAGGAGTGCCTTTCCGATCGAAATGACCTTCGGCTTAAAACCCTGCTGGCGCGCCTGGACCAGAAAGTTCTTGGCGTCAGGCGGAATCACAACGCCCGTCACGATCTGCGCGCCACTCTGCTTGAACGCGGCAATCTGTGCGGAGAAGTCCTGCGTCATAGACTGAAAACGACCGGGGTCCTTCAGCGTAAAACCCTTTTGCGCGAGCACCGGCGGAAAGCCGAGCTTGCCGTCGCCCCATGCATTGCCGTCGCCGTCGTTTGGAAAGAGTCCGCCGACCGACTTGTTGGTCTGTACCGACTGCCACATGCCGGTGTAGACCGCGATCACGTCTTCAAGGCCCCAAAAGAAGTGATACGTGAAGCGAAAACCCTTCTTCGGATCGCCCTTCCGGCCGAAGAACCACGGTTGCCACGGCACTACGGTGGAGACGCATGGCATCTCGTTGATCTCGCATGCATCGCTAACAGGATTGGCCGTTTCGGGCGTGCCCGAGACAAGCATGATGTCGACCCTTTCCTTCAGGATCAGGTCGTTCGCTACCTCGCCGGCGCGGTTCGGATTCGACTGGCTGTCCTTGACCACGATCGCGACGGGGTACTGCTTGCCGTTGATCGCAATCCCGGCCTTAAGCGCGGTCTGCATCTGTTCGATGATGAAGCGATCGGCTTCGCCAAACGGCGCGAGCGGCCCCGTTTGCGGCGACACGTAACCGATCTTCAGCGCGCGTGTGCCCGCAGCATTGGCGATGCGCGCGAACATGGGTGAAGCTGCAACCAGCGCACCGCCCGCTGCGAGCTTCACGAAATGACGGCGAGTGCCGTCGATGGAATGATCGTCCATGCTTGTCTCCTTCAGTCTCTTGTCGCGCTGCGCCGGCCTTCTTGCGTGCCTGGCTCAGAGGTATTCAGTCCGGTCGCCGCCCTTCGTAAGCGGCCACCAGCAAAGCCCGCAATGCCGCACGTTCAAGCGGCCTTGGATTCCAGTACGGGTTCTTCAATGCAATATCCAGCGCAATGTCGATATCCGATTCCTTCAGCCCGATATCCTTCAACGCCGTCGGTGCGCCGTTGTCACGGGCGAGATCGAACACGCCTTGCGCGGCGTCCGTCGTCCCGAGCGCACGTGCGATGCGCTGCATGGCCTGCGGCGCAGCTTCGCGGTTGTACGCGAGTGCATGGGGCAACACAATCGTATGTGTCTCAGCGTGCGGCAAGTTGAAGGTGCCGCCGAGCGTGTGGCACAGCTTGTGATGCAAGGCCATGCCGACGCTGCCGAGCACCGCGCCGCACAACCATGCGCCGTAGAGACTATCGCCGCGTGCATCGATATCGTCGGGGCGCGCAACCACGCGTCCGATTCCCTGTCCCAGCGCGCGAATGCCTTCCTCCGCCATCAGCCCGATAATCGGATTCGCGTCCTGCGCGTAAAGCCCTTCCGCCGCGTGCGCAATCGCGTTGATGCCACTTGTGACGGATAGCAAGGCAGGCAGCGACAGCGTCAGCGCGGGATCGTAGATCACGGTCTTCGGCAACACGCGCAAATCGCAGCCGGTCCTCTTCAAACCCGCTTCGGTGAGGCCGTAGATAGGCGTCATTTCCGAGCCTGCGTAGGTGGTCGGAACCGCGAGGATAGGCAACGATGAAGTCAGTGCAATCGCCTTGCCAAGGCCGGTCGTGGAGCCACCGCCGATTGCCACCGCACAGTCGGCGCCGAGCCTGGCGGCGTAATCGCGAGCCTCCTGCGCGATCTCGACAGGCACATGCATGACTGCCCTGGCAAACACGCCGACGGCACGCGGCCCGAGTCGCGCGGCAAGTGCTTCGGCCTGCTCGCGCTGCTGCGGCGTGGACAGCACAATGGCCCGTTTCGCCCCGAGCAGATCGATTTCCCGCTCGAGATGGTCGATGCTGCCGGCACCGAACACCACGCGCGAGGGCAAACCCTGATAGATGAATGCGTCCATGATCAACGCGGGTAATAAGGCGGAATGTTCGCGTCGACATTCACCCAGACCGACTTCGGCTGCGTGTATTCGCGCATCACTTCAAAGCCCATCTCGCGACCATAACCGCTTGAACCCACCCCGCCGAACGGCGACGCCGGGCTGACACGCTTGTAGCAATTGATCCAGACCATGCCGCTTTTCAACTGGCGTGCAAAGAGATGCGCGCGCTGCAGATCGCGTGTCCACATGCCCGCGCCAAGGCCGTATTCCGTGCCGTTGGCAATCGCCAATGCTTCTTCGTCGCTCCCGAATGTACTCACCGTTACGAACGGGCCGAACACTTCTTCCTGCGACACGCGATCGCCCGGTTTGGCTGCAACAATGGTCGGTTCGACGTAACAACCCTTGGCAAGCGCAGCGATATCCGGCGCCTTGCCGCCCGACAAAATGCGACCGCCCTGCTCGCGTGCGACATCGACATAAGACAGCACGCGGTCGCGATGATGACGCGAAGTAAGCGGTCCCATCTCGGTCGCCGGATCGAGCGGATCGCCTATCTTGATGGAGCGTGCAAGCGCGATAAAACGTTCGAGCAGTTCGTCGGCTACCGCTTCATGCACGATCAGCCGCGATGCCGCAATGCACGCCTGGCCCTGGTTATGAAAGATACCGAACGCGGAGCCTTGCACAACGGCGTCGAGATTGGCGTCGGCGAATACGACGTTCGCGCCCTTGCCGCCGAGTTCGAGTTGCACCTTCTTGAGATTACCGGCCGAGGCCTGCACGACCTTGCGCCCGACCGCTGTCGATCCGGTAAATGCGACCTTGCTGATCTCCGGATGCTCGGCGATGTATTGCCCTGCCACCTGACCGAGCCCCGGCACGATGTTGACCACACCCGCCGGAAAACCGACCTCGGCCATCAGTTCGGCGATCGCAAGACTGGAGAGCGGCGTGAGTTCGGCGGGTTTCATGATCACGCAATTGCCGGCGGCAAGCGCGGGCGCCATCTTCCAGCTCGTAAACATCAGCGGAAAATTCCACGGCACCACCTGGCCGACAACGCCGACCGGTTCGCGCGTCACATAGTTTAGAAAGCCCGCCTCGACCGGAACCACCGAACCTTCGAACTTGTCGGCCATACCGCCGAAATAGCGAAACGTGACGGCCGTGCGCGGCACATCGAGATTGCGGGTATCGCGAATCGGATGACCCGTATCCAGCGACTCGAGCCGGGCCAGTTCATCCGCATTCGCTTCGATTGCATCGGCGAGCTTGAGCAGCAGACGGCCGCGATCCATCGCCGCCATGTTGCTCCACTTCGGAAACGCAGCTTTCGCTGCGGTGACGGCGCGGTCGATATCGGCGTGCCCGGCCATCGAGACGTTTGCGATCACTGAGTTGTCGTGCGGGTTGAGCGAGGCCAGCGTCTCTCCGCTCTCGGCGGAAACAAAGCGACCATTGATGAAGAGTTGCGTTTGCATGGTGGTCCTGCCTGAAGGAATCTGAAGACAAAGCCCTGCCCGCGACGCCAGCAAGACTGGCGTCGTTCGGGACAGCGAGAGGCAAATCGGGTTTAGAGCGGCACGGGGTACGGCGGGAGTTCACCGCTTTCATAGCGCTTGGGCAGATCAGGTGTCGCGTTCTCCCAAACGAGCAGCATCGAGCGTTTTTGCGAATATCCCTTGTGGCGAATATCGGCGGGCATGGCCGCGATGTCACCGGCGTTCATCGTGATGCGGGCACGCGGTTCGCCGGTGTCTTTATCGCCGACGTCCCAGATGATCTGGTCGGAGAGTTGCAGGAACCACTCCACGCGGTCATTGCCGTGAAAGACCGGCAACACGAATTCTTCGGTCGTCGGGCAAAAGAGGCTTTGCTTGCACACGGAAGTCACCGACGGATTCCACGTCACATCCGAGCGTGACAGATACTTGAAGAGACTGAATGCATGCAGCTCATGTTCGAAACCCGGTTCGGCGTGGATCTGCGGCTCGTCCTGCGCGACGTCCGCAAACTGGCGGTTGACCGGAAGGTCATCGCGTAACGGCGAATCTCCTTCGATCCCCGGCATGCGCTTCGTTGCGATGCGGGTACGCTCGATTGCGCCGATGTTGTCGCCATGCTTGATACCGAATGCCGAACCCGTTTCTTCGGGAGCGGCGAACGGATCGAAACCTTCGTTGACCCAGTCCTTCAGGATCGCCTTGAAAGTCGCCATGATCAGCGGCGTTTCGAACTGCTGCGTGTAGTCGACGCCTGCTTCCTTGAAGCTTGCGTTATACGAACCCGCATACATGTCCACGCGGCCGTAGTGATTGCGCGTGCCGATCACTTCGTCGAAGTTGACCCAGCCGTAGAAAAACCCCCACGCCACATCGCGCATCATGGCGCGCAGGAAGTCGTCGGCGTGCATCTGGTGGGAGCGGTTCTCGCCCTTTGACGGCCATTTGACCGTGACGAAATAAGCGTCGCGGCTGAATTCGAAATCGCCTAGCGTGAAAGTGCGGTAACCGCTCGTCTTGTCCGGGTCGGTGGCGGTGACGCTTTGAAGCACTGATGTCTGGTCCATGACTTACTCCTCGAAGGTTGATCGGATCGATAAGGCGGCTCGCGCCTCACTCACTGAATGCAGATTTCGGCCCACTTCTCGATGGAACACGGACCCAGGATGGTCTGGACCAGCAGGACGCCTGTTTTGCGGGCTTCGAACCGATAGGCAGAGCCGGCTGGCAGCAGCGCCTGATGGCCGCGGCGCAGACGCACGTAACCCATCGGCTGGCCCGCAGGTTCGCCTTCGAGACGCACGCTGCCTTCTGTATCGGCATTGACGAGCGAACCTTCGGATGGCTTGATGAAATGCACGTCGATCTCGCCGTCAAGCACTACCGCGAACTCGTCGTGCGATGCGCTGAACCACGGCGACGCCCCTTCCGCCCGGAGCGTCTCGATCACGTATTTGAGGTTCTTGCCGACCACCACTTTTTCGTACGGCGCAGCGTGGCTCGCTACCTCGAATACATTGGACATGGCGTAATGTCCGGGTTTGCCCTTAATGATTTCGATGGAGCCCTTGCGGTAATTGCCGAGGCTGCCGAGATAGGTCTCTTGCATGTCTGTCTCCATTGCTCCGTGAAATACGGTTTGTGATCGCGTTGCCTTGGAACGAAGATTAGGGCGGCGCGCGCAACACGGCAATGGATCGAGGTTCGCGTTTGGCGAACCATGCGTGCTCGCAAAAGACGCTAGGGAAAGTACTGAGACGGCTGCCGCGTGCCGGTTATCCGGTTCACGCGTCGCCGAGTTCGTCGTCGACGTTCCTGGTTTCGTCGTCCGGCGGCGAGATGCCGAGCGCCCGGTCCCACTGCGGCTCGCGCAGGTAGCGCGCACGCAGGAAATCGACGAAGGCCTTCACTTTTGTCGTCGACCGGTGCGACGCCGGATAGACCGCCGAGAGCCATAGCGGCGGTGCAGCATACTCGGGCAGCACACGTTCAAGGCGTCGCTCGAGCAGATCGGCGGCGGCGACCATGGTGGGCAGATACGCGACGCCGGCCCCGGCTCGCGCAAATTCGAGCAGCAGGTGCACGCTGTTCGTTTTAAGCACCGGGTTGAGCGCGATCTCGAAGCACTCGTTGCCTTTCATGAGCGGCCACTTGTCGCCCCACGGGTAATACGAATAACGCGCGAAGTCGTGCCGCACGAGGTCGAGCGGCGTTTCTATGACAGGCTCCTCCTTGAGGTAACCGGGCGCCGCGCACAAGACGCCGCGCACCGGAAAGAGCTTGCGCTCGACCAGCAGATTCGACGCGGGCGGATAAATCTGCAGCGCCAGATCGAATCCCTCCTGCACCGGATCGATCACGCGATCGTTGACCGTGACCACGAACTCGATACGCGGGTGCGCCTCGCGAAAGGCAATCAGCGCGTGCGAAAAGTGACCCAGCGCGAAACCGGGCAGTACGTGAACGTTGAGCGTTCCACTGAGCGAATGCGTTTCGGCGCTCGTACGGCCGGACAGTTCGTGGACTTTATTGACGAGCTGGACGCAGTCGCGATAATACGACTCACCCGCTTCGGACAGACGTACGGCGCGCGTTGAGCGGTGAAAGAGCGCGACGTTGAAATGCTCTTCAAGCTGCTTGACGCGCGACGTCACGACCGATTTCGCGACGCCGAGCTGGCGTGCCGCGTTGGCGAAGCTCTGCGCTTCGGCTGCGCGCACGAATGCTTCCATCGATATGAAAAGGTCCACGCTGTCTCCTGATCGATTTGTTCGAACATCTGTTCTCTGTGGAGATTCTAGTTTTTTTCCAGGCAGCGCGACGGTACGCACGCACGACCTGAATTGTTCTTAAGGCACGGCTTAACAGAAACGCTAGGTGGTCAAATCGTGCAGCTTGCGCATGCCTTCACGCAACCAGTCCAGCACTGTGTGCTCCGTGCCTGCAGGCACAGGTACCTCGGTGTTCAGCTTGCGCAGGGAATCTTGCCGTTGCGACAGAAGGTGGCACATCTGTTGGCCGATGTCCGGCCGGCTCTTCAACAAAGGTGTCAGGTCCGCTTTATCGAGCCGGTAGATCACGGCACGTGTCAAAGCGGTGATTTGCGCTTGAACAGGCAGCCCCGCGAGCACGCCGGCTTCACCGACGGAATCCCCCGGTCCCAAGCGCGCGGATTCGACCGGACCAGAGGGTCCGGCAACCACCACTGAGACGACACCTGACTCGACGATCATCAGGTAGTCGGTCACAGCATCGGACTTGACCACCACCTGATTGGCCTCGTATTCATGACGAGACAGTCGCCTGGACAAGGCTTCGAGTTCTTCGCCTTGCAAGGCGCGGAAAAGATCGACGTGTGACAGAAGCCGCTGCCGGCTGCCGGCCACATCGCGACGTGGCGGCCGCGGGACACCCAATGGCCAAAGCTCGATTCCGGCCGCCGCGAGATGACGGTGGCATAGATCGTAAAGCTGGTTCGTGACGGCAATTGTCTTGCTCATGTCGTCGATATAAACCGTGACTTCGTATTCAATCGAATTGATCGAAGCCTTCTTGATGAGCATATAGGGAGCTGGCGTTTGCAGCATCATGCTGCTGCCCGTCACCGCGCGGTCCAACGCGCCAAGAACGGTCGCCGGGCGTTCTTCCGGCGATATCTGCAGTGCGATGGACACGCCGTGGAGTGCCACGGGACGGCTGCTGTTGGTGATTTTCGTTTTGGCCGCGACAGCATTTGGAACAATGACGATATTGCCCTGGGCAGTGAGCAGGTGCGTTGCGCGCCAGTTCATTTCCAGCACCTTGCCGTCCACACCATCGACCGATACCCAGTCCCCGATGTGATAAGGCTCGGTCGTATTCAGCACGATCCCGGCGAACACGTCGCTAAGCGTGCTCTGTATTGCAAGGCCCAGGACGATGGCAAGCGCGCCCGATGTCGCAACCAGTCCCGTCACCGGTAGCCCCAGCACGAATGCAAGCGAAGCGACTACGGCGGCGAGAAAGACGAGCGCACCCAGCACGTCCTGGAAAAGGCGCTCCCTGTGCCAGTGACGCGATCGGAACGCTGCATCCAGCGACAGGGTAAGGAGCCGCGCCCCGATGAGCCACCACGAAACCTCGAGGATCTGAGCGGCGAGATGGCGGCCCGGAGAGTCAGGCCACGGCGCCGGCGTGAAAGGACTCAAGGCCGACCCGAACAACAATGCGCTAAGCAGCGCGAAGATCACCAATCTGAGCAGCAAGCGAACGGTGTCGTGGCGCGGAAACGCGGCGCGCCAGAGCACGACGTCCACCACGACCAGCACGAAGCCGAGAACCAGGGGATCTTTCACAAGACTGCTCCCGACAGAAAGGACCTTAGCATACGACAAACAATTCCAGATAAATGCGCAGAGCCACCGATCCACCGTTACCGCGCCTCTTGGCAAGCGCTCCGATTATCGTGTCCCATTTCAGCTTAATATTCCTTAAGAAGAAACCTGAAGAGCTGTCGCAAACCTCAACGAGCCGATCATCGCCATGCCATCGACTGACGAATTCCTGCACGTATCGCTCGCTGCCACGCTTAGCGCTGAGATAAAGCGCGGCTTGTGGTCGTGTGGCCAGCGGCTGCCCTCGGTCAGGCAACTTGGCAGGACGCACGGCGTAAGCGTAACCACCGCGCTTGCAGCTTATCGCCTGATGGAGGATCGCCGGCTGATCGAGGCTCGCCCGCAAAAAGGCTTCTACGTGTGCCCGCTTCCCCACCCGCTGACGGCTCCGGAAGACTTGATCCTTCGCGCCGAGCGGGCGGACGAGTCCTTGCCGCCCGAAGGCATGCATTTGTTGAACGAGTCGCCTGGGCTCGTTTCATTTGGCACAGCGCTTTGCGCCAAGGATCTATTCCCTGTTGAAGCCTTGGGTCGCAGTATTGCCGCGACCGCGCGCAAGCATCGCGATTTGTTAGTCGATGTGTCGTTTTCACCGGGATCGGACGCCTTGCGTCAAAGCATTGCCTCCCATGCGTCCACCTGGAACTGTCAGCTTGCGCCCGACGACCTGTTAATTACCAATGGCTGCGTTGAAGCGTTCGGCCTATGCTTGCAGGCGGTCGCCAAGCCAGGCGATCTGATCGTCGTCGAGTCTCCCGCTTACTACGGATTTTTATCGACGATTGCGCGGCTCGGCATGATTGCGCTGCCGCTCTCATTCTTTCCCGATCCCGCCAGTGCGCTATCTGAAATCACCAGGGTCACCGCCAGCCGCCGCGTGGGTGCGTGCCTGGTCTCGACCAGCGTCAGCAATCCCAGCGGTCTCAGCATGACAACCAAGGCCAAGCAGGCGCTCGTCGATTCCCTGGATCGTCTCGGCGTACCGCTCATAGAAGATGCGACTTTTTCCGATCTGCATTTCGATGCGGTCCAGCGGGCAGCCAAGTCGTATGACCGGACCGGAAACGTCTTGCTTTGCAGTTCCCTGACTAAAACGCTGGCGCCTGGATTGCGCATCGGCTGGGTTGCCGGGGGCCGGCATCAAGACACGCTGGTTTCTCTCAAGCGCACCATGAGCATTGGACAGCCGCTGCTCATTCAGGAAGGGGTCGCTCAATATCTTCGTACCGGCGGTTATCACTATCACCTTCGTCAACTACGAAAGAAGTGCCAAAGCCAGGTCGAACAAACCGCTGGGCTAGCGTTGCGGGATTTTCCATCCGGCACACAAGTCTCCATGCCGAGCGGCGGATATCTTCTATGGGTACAGTTGCCGGATACGGTATTTAGCATGGACCTGTATCGCCTCGCACTCCGCGAAGCCATCACCATAGCGCCCGGCACTTTGTTCGCCCCCGACGACCGGTTCCGTCATTACATCCGCCTTAACTGTGGAGGGGAGCTTGACGGCACGCGGTTGGACGCCCTCGCCCGGTTGGCGGCCATCGCGTGCAAGCTTGCCTGACACGAGTCCACGCCGGGCCTGTTGCAAGCGTGTCTCGGCGCTTGCCCTCGACGGGTGGAACGCGGAGTTAGCTGACGGCCTTGAAAGGTTTTGTTGCACGCGGCCAGAATAACTGTTCCAGTGTGTTTGCCAGGCGCTGTGTATCGACGGCCGGCCGGTCGAGTTCCATAATCGGCCATCAACGACCGATGCCACCATGAAAACCTTTCCCGCATTCCGGGCCGCGGCATGCCACGTGGCGCCCTATTATTTCGATACTCCTCGCACCATCGACAAGGCCTGTGCATTGATCGCGGAGGCAGCCGGAAATGGCGCCGAGCTCATCGCGTTTCCTGAAGCGTTTGTCTCGTCGTTTCCGGTGTGGTCCGGTGTGTACGCTCCGGTTGATGTCCATGAGTTTTTCTTCAGGCTGGCCGGTAGCGCCATCGAAGTGCCTGGCCCTGAAGTACGGCGCATTCAGGAAACCGCTCGCCGTCATGGCGTTTTCGTGTCGATCGGCGTCAACGAAGGAACGCCCGTCAGTCCGGCATGCGTGTGGGATACGAACCTGCTCATCGGCGATGACGGCAGGCTGTTGAACCGTCATCGCAAGCTGGTGCCGACCTATTGGGAGAAGCTGACCTGGGCAAACGGCGACGGCAGCGGACTGCGCGTCGTCGATACTCGGGTCGGAAAAATCGGTGCGCTTGTCTGCGGCGAAAATACCAATTCGCTAGCGCGTTTTGCACTGCTGGCTCAAGGTGAGAACGTGCACATCTCGTCGTTCTCGCCGCGTTGGCCCACTCATCCGCCGGGCGAAGCGTCGTACGATCTCGAGGCTGCCATTCGTCTTCGTGCGGGTGCTCACTCGTTCGAAGGGAAAGTGTTCAATATCGTCGCGTCCGGTTTTCTTCCGCCGGAGGCCATCGACCTCATCGCTCGCGACAACAGTCGTGCAAGACAACTGCTGGAAGAGTCTCCTAAAAGTGTATCGATGATATTCGGTCCCGACGGCCGCGTTATCAGCGACACCTTGCGCGATAAAGAAGGCATTGTGTACGCCGACATCGATCTGGCGAAATGCGTCGTCCCCAAGCAGTTCCAGGACGTAGTGGGCTACTACAACCGCTTCGACGTATTCCAGCTCAATGTCAACCGACGTCCGCTCAACCCCGCGGAATTCAACGATGCCGGCGGCGCCGCGGCGGACGCAGATGCGTTGTATGGCCCTTATGTCCCTCCGAACGAATCGATGTGATCAAGCCATGTCGACCCATGAGAAAGTCCGCATTATCGATTTATACAGCGACACCAAAACCGTTCCTACGGAAGGCATGCGCGCAGCGATGGCGACGGCCACGGTAGGCGACGAGCAAGCCGACGAAGACCCCACGACTCTTGCGTTATGCGCACGGGTGGCAAACGAATTGGGTTATCCAGCTGCAGTATTCATGCCTTCCGGTACGATGTGCAACCTCGTGGCTACGCTCGTGCACACGCGCCCGGGTGACGAACTTATCGCCGACTCGGAGTCGCACATTTGCACGACCGAAGCGGCCGGCGCAGCGGCGATTGCCGGTGTAGCGCTAAACCCCGTGTTTACCGAGGACGGTGTGTTCACTGCCGATCAGTGCCTCGCCGCCATTCGTTTTCCCTCCCGCACTGCGCCCCACTCGGCGATGGTGTCCATCGAACAGACGACCAACTTCAGCGGCGGCGCGATATGGCCTTTAGACACGCTGCAAGGTGTCCGGGATGCTGCGCTTGGTGCGGGTCTCAAGATGCATATCGATGGGGCCCGCCTGTTCAACGCGACGTGCGCCACGGGTATTCCGATGCGCAACTACACGGAAGGATGGGATAGCGCCTGGGTGGATTTCACGAAGGGGTTGGGCTGTCCCGTTGGCGCTGTGTTATGCGGGAGCATGGACTTTATTCGCGATGCATGGACCTGGAAATATCGCCTGGGCGGTGCGATGCGTCAGTCGGGCGTACTGGCAGCGGCAGCGCTCTACGCGCTCGACCATCATGTCGAACGCCTCGCCGACGACCATGCGAACGCGCAGTTGTTCGTTACCCTTTTGTCGGCAGAGCCGGCATTCGTATTCACCACGCTCAAGCCTGAATCGAATCTCGTGATCTTCACCTTGCACGGCCTGCTGGGTGACGCAGATACTTTCGCCCGGCACGCGATAGAGAGAGGCGTGCGGATTCGCGCGCTGCCCAACGGGCGAATCCGCGCAACCACGCACCTAGGTGTCACGCGCGAAGACATTGTTGCCGCGGTTGACATTTTGATCGCCACTGCGCGCGAGCTTTCCGTCGAGCATGTGGACGAGCGGTCGAGAACGTGAGACCACGCATGCCACGGCTTGCAGTCGCTACGTGAACGGGGTCAACACTTTGTTGCATGCTAAAGCGCAGCTCCATCTAGTCGATGTATTCACGCAGAACGCCTTCCGGGGCAACCCGGTCGCCGTTGTGATTCCCGCTCCGGAGGCTGCATTGCAGCCCGCATTGCAACCCTCTTCCGAGCGCATGTTGCAGATTGCGCAGTGGCTTGGCTTGCCTGAAACGGTATTCATTGTTCCCCAACGTGTCGGAGCGGACGCCGACTATGAAGTAAGAATCTGGTCGACCATTCGTGAACTTCCGTTCGCGGGACATCCTTCGCTGGGCGCGGCGCACGTCTTGTTGAGCAAGGGGATCGTTTCAGCGAAAAACGGCTCGCTCATCCAGCGCAGCCCCGCAGGGCTGGTGGAAATGCGAGTAGAGCTAGCCGACGATCGACGCCGAATTTTTTTCAGGACTCCGGTTCCCGATGTGCAAGCCCTGGGCGGCACGGA
>Ga0255336_101022_pt1 | contig 26214 bp, 27 predicted proteins | sample MeOH1_35cm_T3_17_FD_189102 | JGI IMG/M metagenome (GOLD analysis project Ga0255336, IMG submission 189102) | Sandy soil microbial communities from University of British Columbia, Vancouver, Canada - MeOH1_35cm_T3_179 | ecosystem: Engineered > Artificial ecosystem > Sand microcosm > Unclassified ...
GGGGAGCAGGGCCTCTTCCGCTACGCTCCAGAGCCCCTGCTCCCCAGCAAATCCTCACCCAACTGCTAACTCCACTGGCCCACTTTTACTCCGCCACACTGGCCTGCTTTTACTCCGGCCTTGACACAGAAACGAAAATACCTAACAAGAGTGGTATCTCGAATGCCAGGAAGGCCCTGTTTACTCACAGGTTGTCGATGTGTTCCCGTAAGAATCCACTAAGGGAATATCTGTAGTGTTGGGACGAGATATTTCCGCTAAGTCAATAACAGTTAAGAATAAGTCAACATCCAAATCATCGCTTCCCGCTAGACCACTACATCGGGGATTTCCATCTGCTGATTGCGAAATGCTCGCACGAAGGCGGAGATCACATCTGGATCGAATTCTGTTCCCGAACCTCGTTCCAGAATTTCTCGCGCCTCGAACGGCAGGCGTCCCTTGCGATAGGGGCGGTCGCTTGTAATAGCGTCGTAGCTATCGGCTACCGACAGTATGCGAGCCTCCAGCGGAATCTCCTGCCCGGATTTCTCGCCATAACTGGAGCCGTTGAACCGGTCATGGTGCGACAGGATGATCGGCAGCACCCGGTTCAAGGAACCTCCGAGCGGCTTTAGGATGTTCACTCCTTTTTGCACGTGATCCCGCATCGTCTGCTCTTCATGCGTATCCAGTTTTGCGGCCTTGTAGAGAATGTCTCGGCTGATTTCAAGCTTTCCAATGTCGTGCAGCAGTGCAGCAGCGCGCACGTCTTCGATGCGGTCTTCATCGAAGCCCATTTCCGAGGCGATGCTCGAAGCATAAACCGAGACGCGATATGAATGGTTCTGTGTGTAGGAATCCTTGGAGATGAATTGTTGCAGGATCATCAGCACTCCGTTGTAAGTGGAGCGCAACTCACGCATTCGGGACGAATTGCGGTCGTACAGTGTGCCCATCGCGAGAGCCGTAAGAACCAACGACCCGCCCCATACCGAGACATCGAACCACTTTTGCGAGCCGATCGAATCTACGCTGCGTTCGAAGAGATTTGGGTTCACAATGGTGATCCAAACCACGAGCAAGATGCTGGCCAACGCGGTCAGAGCCGCATGGCGGCGTCCGTAGTAGTAGGCGGAAAACACGGTCGGAAAGGTATAGAAGCTGAGTAGGATACCGCGATTGGCAATCAGGAAATTGCACAGAGCCGCGATCACAAATAGCGAGAAAACGAGCCACAACTCGCGACTTACTTTCGTGAATTGATCCAGCGTACGGTTCGACACTCTGAATTCATCCTCCAACCTTCAGGTGGAACAGGCTTGCAGCCCTGCGTACTTGCTTCTCCAGCGTGCCATCCGAAGCTTGCAAACCTCTTCGACGTCAATACGCGAAGAGAGACACATCAGGTGAGTAGATGGATTTTCGTGGAATGTTCGGAGTTGGACAAGTTACCCACGTAATGCAGGTACTACGGAACGCAATGTGCTGAGGGGATTGGAGTGTGGGCTGCTAAATCAGGCGGAGGAATGCGGGGGTGGAGTGCTTTGTTGGCTGCCCCCCAGGGATTCGAACCCCGATACCCTGCTCCAGAGGCAGGTGTCCTACCGTTGAACGAGGGGGCAGCATAGCTACGCCGCAGTTGGTGCTGCGTGCGATGAGTTTGATCATAAGTTCTTTAAAGTGCTTTCGTCAACTTGGGTTATCCACAATGCTCTGGCTGCGAACCCTCGATTTGAAGAGACATTTTGGCTCGCGCCTGTCTCGTCCCATAATCTGCGATAATGACGAAAAGAGCGAGAGTGGGGAGTCTATGGCGTACTCGCCCTGCGCCGGTTTCTCCCGGCGCGCAAGGCTCGCGCGGGTTTTTCGAAATTAACCTGCAAGGATCTGTGCAGTGATTTTTGATCAGCAGAAGACATTCTTTATCGAGACCTTCGGATGCCAGATGAACTTCCACGACTCTGAGAAGGTTGCGGGTTCGCTCGTCTCCCAAGGATATCGCCAGGTTCAGTCCGTTGAGGATGCCGATCTTATCTTCTACAACACCTGCTCAATCCGGGATAAGGCGGAGCAGAAGGTATTCCATCGCCTGGCCGAGTTCAAACGCCTGCAAAAACAGGGGAAGAAGTTTGCCGTCATTGGCTGTGTCGCCCAGCAGGAAGGTGAGCGCATCTTCGAACGTGCGCCCCATGTCTCCCTGGTTGCCGGTTCCGCCAGTTATCGCAATTTGCCGGAAATGCTCCTCCAGATCGAGCACGGAGAGCGCGCCACCGGACTGGATGATCGCAACACCGAAGAGACCTTTGAAACCGAGTTCACCGCGCGCACCAATCCTCATCGGGGTTACATAACGATCATTGAAGGCTGCGACAAGTTCTGCGCCTACTGTGTTGTCCCCTACACCCGTGGACGCGAGCGCAGCCGCACCTCGGATTCCGTTCTGGAAGAGGCGCGCCGCATCGTTGATAACGGTCTCACAGAGATCCAGTTGCTCGGCCAAAACGTGAACTCATATCGCGATCCGAGTGGCCGTCTGAGCTTTGCCGAGTTACTTGCCGAAGTTGGACAGGTTCCCGGCATCCGGCGAGTTCGGTTCACCACCTCACATCCTCGACATTTCACCCGCGAAATCGTCGAAGCCATCGACGCAGTGCCCACCCTTTGCGACCACGTCCATCTTCCTGTGCAGAGTGGTTCCACGCGAGTACTCTCTGCAATGGAACGCGAGTACACACGTGAGCAGTACCTGGAACGCATTAGCTGGATTCGCGGCGCAAGGCACCGGTCCATTTCCATCACGACCGATGTCATTGTTGGATTCCCTGGTGAAACCGCCTCGGAATTCGAGCAGACTGCCACGCTGCTGGACGAAGTACAGTTCGACGCAGTGTTCAGCTTCAAGTATTCTCCCCGACCCAACACCCCGGCGATTGCGATGGAGAATGCAATCTCCGAGGAGGAGAAGACGCAGCGGCTGGCGATTCTTAACCAGCGTCAGCGCGAAATTCAGCGAATCAGTTATGCTGGGCACGTGGGACAGTTGCTTGAAGTAATGGTTGAGGGATTTCAGCCTGCACGCGATCAGGTAACGGGCCGTACTTCTCAGAACAAAACTTTGAATTTCACGGTTCCTGAGGGCATGGCAGCACCAAAGGTTGGAAGCTATGCGAACGTTCTCGTGGTCCGTGCGCATCCTAACAGTTTGGTTGGCGAAATGGTGTCCATCGTCGAAGTTCCAAGTTGCGAGCCGGTCCTCAAGATAGTCTGACCGTTGACGTCAATCGGTAGAGGGAGGAATGAGTGGAAGTCGAAATGCGAATTCGCGGACTTATGTTGGATCCAACGACCAACATGCCCATCATTGTTCTCAAAGACGTGAATAGCGATTCCGTGCTGCCGATCTGGGTTGGAGTTTTTGAAGCCAACGCTATTGCGCTGGAGATCGAGAAAGTCTCGCCGCCTCGCCCCATGACGCATGATCTGCTGAAGAACGCAATCGTCGGCCTGGGTGCAACAGTGGAACGTGTGGTGGTCACGGAGTTGCGCAATGATACGTTCTACGCTGTGATCTGGGCCACCCGCAATGGCGAGCCCCTCGTTATCGACTCGCGTCCTTCTGACGCTATCGCCCTGGCTATGCGTACCGATTGCCCGATCTTTGTGGATGAAGAGGTGTTGCAGAGTTCGCGTATCGCAACCGGTTCCACCGGGCGCATCACCGGAGATGATTTACGGCGTTGGCTGGAAGGTTTAAGCGACGATGATCTCGGACGATACCGGACCTAGCGACTGATCCGTGTGATATCGGCTCTATAACGTTTTCAGAAAGAGCCTTGCTTCATCAATGTGAGGGAAGGCTCTTTCGTCCTCGCGAAATTCCTTGCCGTGGACGCAGCGACGGCTCCCGCGCATTCTCACCGGATGCTTCAAGTGAAGCATTTCGTGATACACGATGTACTCCATTGCGAAGCGTGGTACGCGAGCCTGATCGAATACTTTGCTGATGATGATGGCGTTATGCGCCGGATCGTAATGGCCTAGCAGATGCCGCGCACGTTCAGCGCTCCAGCTCATCTGTGGCCGGCCCAGCAACCCGTGGAAAAAACGAACATTCAGCGTCTCAAAAACTTCGTCCAGATCGTAGTAGGTTCCCTGCGCCGATTCCAACCGCTTACGCCCGCGTAACTGCCGCACCTGCTGCGCTTTTTCCATCATGCTATGGGAGCTGATATAGCGCCGGTAGCGCGAGGTGTGTCCAACGTCAATTGGCTTGCGATAAATCTTCGCCAGCAGAATATGTACGATGGCCTTCAGCACCGGTTCAGGCGCGCCTTCCAGCAGGTCGGAGAGACGCAGTTTCAGCCGCCCCTCCGTCAGCCGAATGGTGTTGTTAATGTTGGCAAAGGGGTAGAACTGAAGATCGAATTCTGGAATGGGCGCGCGTGGCCGGAGTTCCCGGTACATCTCATGCAGCAGTGGCAGCAACGAATCCTTCAAAGTAATTCCAGATTACCAGAAGCGAAGCTCTCCAGTCTGCGAACCGTGCCGTTCAGTGTGGCCCTTGTCCTGGCGTGCGCCCTGCTCTGCCCGTTCCAGTGTAGTCTGGTGGCGATTGGTGATCGGCTCCCGTCACAGCAGGGGCTTGCGTGGCGGGCGTTTGCTTGGCGTCCTGCCGATCGAGCTTTTCCTTGTTCTTTTCCTCTCCCTTCTTTTCAATCTGATCCGCAAGCATGGCACGGGCACTTTCGGTACTGGTGCGCAGGGAATCGGATGCATCCTCCAGAGCCGCGGCAAAGCGCCGCTTCTGCAGTGGCGACGCATTGTCGTCCAGCACTTTCAGCTTCTGTTGAATCCGCGCCTCGGCATCGATCACATGGCGTAGAGACCGGCGGAGGTCCTCGCTGTGGCCGTTGTACATCGAGAGATTGTCATCGAGTTCGTCGATCAGGACTGCCAAATCGCCGAGCAAATCAGCGATTTTGGTGGCATCGTCGAGGCCCGGTTTGTTGGTGCTGCGCAGGCGCTCAACGGCCAGCATGCGGTCATTGGAAAAGGATATGAGAAGCTCGATACGCTTTTTCGGGTCTTGTGCCGTCTCCCGCATCTGTTCCACTTCGCGGGCATTTAGAGGGTCATGACGAATCTGGGCCTGTGCTTCAACGCAAAAGCTGGTAAGAAGAACGGCGATCAGAATCTTCAAGGCTTCTTCTCCGTGGCCCCCCCGGGGGCGGCAGCACCAAATAATCCGTGCAGCACTCTGTTCCGTTGTTTCTCCAATTCAATGATTGCTTGCGATAGATGCGGGCGATCTTCGGAATCCAAAGTCTGCATTACATCCTTCATCCTTCGGATGAGTTTGCGGAGTTCAATCTCCGCTGACTTCTCGGCTTTTCGCACCTGCAATGAGCAATCCACCGAACGCTGGGCATAGCGTACGGAACTATCGATTTCCTCATGCGCGGCCTTCACGTTTCCGGCGCCGAACTGCCGGTTCGCTTCTTCCAGCAACAGGCGTGAGGCTTGCATGGACAAGTGGCTACAGTCAGCACCACTTGCGTGGTCGGCCCTCTGTTCCAGTTCCGAAGTCGCGGGGGCCTGTGGCTGCGAGGAAGTTTCAGACGACGACGCAACTCCGGCTGCGCAAAAGATCGGCAGCAGCAGGCAAGCCTGAACTATCCGCGGCGTTTTCATTTTTTCCTTTTGGCTTCGGGTTCTATCGCGACCAGCCGATGCCGTGCTTTCCATTCGTCATCAGGAAATTGCCCATTGGAGGACGCGAGAAAAGCCTTGTAGTTCTCCACCGCTTCGGCAAACCGTCGTAGGTGGTCATAGCAGGTCGCGCGCAGAAAGTAGCTGCTGGGAAGCTCCGGTATTCTCTTCTTTCGTTCGTCCAATGCCTTGATGGCAAGCTGGTAATCTTTGTTGCCCGATGCGGCAAGGGCCAGTTGTCCATACGCCTCTCCCCAGTCAGGCTTCAGGCGAATACAGGTGAGAAACTCATTCTGCGCTTCGGCATATTTCAACTGCCGGAGCAGCACGGAACCGAGGCCGTTGTGTACCTCCGCATCGTTCGGAAAATGCGCAAGCAGCACGCGATAGTTCGATTCAGCGGCAGCAAATTGTTTGTCGCGTTCCTGCACGAAGGCAAGCTCGCGCACAGCATCCCAGTCGTTCGGACGAAGCTCCACCGCCTTCTGCAACTCCGCTGCGGCCTCGGCGTCTTTCTTCTGCGCGCTCAGCACGCGCCCAAGTTGTAAGTGCCCTGATTCATCCTGGGGCGATTTGCCTACGAGTTTACGTAGCATCTCTTCCGCGTCCGGCAGCCGTTCGCTGCGCATGAACAGATTGGACAATGCCGCCAGTGCGTCCGTGGAGTCTGGCGATAACTCGTTTGCCTTGCGAAACTCTCTCTCGGCTCCGGCCCTATCTCCAGCCTTCTCCAGTGCCTCGCCAAATGCCAATCGACTCTCTGTGTCGTCAGGCGTCAGTGCCACTGCGTGTGACCATGAATCCAGTGCTTGCTTGGGAGCATTTGCCGTCTGCACTTGCGCCAGCGCGGCCCATGCCCGCGAGAGCGATCTCTGTGCATGTTCACCCGTTGGCTTCAAGTGAGTGGCCGCCTCCAGGTACTTGGATGCATCCGGCTCATTTTCGTGCGCAAGCATCATTCCCAGGTTCAAATTACATTCGAAACTCGTAGGTTGCGCAGCCACTGCGCCGCGATAGGCGGCGATTGCCTCCGGATAATTCTTCTGTGCGTGCATGACGTAGCCGAGGTCAAACCAGGCCCGGGCGTCCTTGGAATTGGCGGCCACCAGCCTGCGCAGAATTGACTCCGCCTCAGGCCATTGCTGCTGGTCCATTGCGCTTTCCGCGCGAGTAATCGCTGGTGCTTCTTTCGCTCCTCCGCTCTGCGTGGCGACTTTTTGCGAAAACGCGGCAGATGCAAACAGCAACAGCATGGCAGCAGCGGCGAAGAGGCGCAGTCTCACGGTAGGTTCCTCACGAAACTCCTCACAAACATCCTCAAGATACGACGGCCTGCAGCGGAAGGACCTTGCGCAACCACTGTCCTGTGTAGGAGCGAGGGTTTGCCGCAATCTCTTCAGGGGTGCCCGTAGCAACGATTTCTCCCCCGCGTTCACCGCCTTCGGGACCGAGATCGATGACCCAATCCGCCACTTTGATCACGTCCAGATTATGTTCGATCACGACGATTGATCCACCGGCATCGATCAATTTCTTAAAGGACGCAAGCAGCTTGCTGACATCGTCAAAGTGCAGACCCGTTGTCGGTTCGTCGAAGATGTACAGCATGTGCGACTTGCGCTTTGCCATCGTGCCGTCCGGATTTTTACGCAAGCTGTCTCGTCCATGTGGCTGAAGGTGCGCCGCCAACTTCATGCGTTGCGCTTCGCCGCCGCTCAGCGTGGTAGCGGACTGACCGAGACGCAGATATCCCAGTCCCACTTCTTCCAGCACCCGCAATTTGTCCATCAGTTTCGGAACACCGCTGAAGAAGCTGAGTGCTTCCTTCACGGTCATATTCAGCACTTCGTGGATGTTCTTGCCACGGTAGCGCACGGCAAGAATTTCCGGCTTGTATCTGGTGCCTTTGCAGTCTTCGCAAATCAGTTCCACGTCTGCCAGAAACTGCATTTCCACCGTAACAGTGCCGTCGCCGGAGCAGGTTTCGCAGCGCCCGCCCGGTATGTTGAATGAAAAGTGCCCCGCGGTGTAGCCATGCTTTACAGACTCGGGAAGGGAAGCGAAGACCTCCCGAATCGGATCGAATGCTTTGATGTAGGTGACCGGATTCGAGCGCGGCGTGCGTCCGATAGGCGACTGATCCACCAGTTGAACCTCGTCCAGCCATTGCTCGCCTTCCAGTTCTCCCACGCTGCCTTCGCTCATCCCGCCAGTAGGTTGCCGCTTGATCTCAGCTAGGCGTTGATAAAGAACATCGTGGACCAGTGTGCTTTTCCCTGATCCGGAGACACCCGTAATTGCGACCAGCATGCCGAGAGGAATCGTGACATCCACATTTTTCAGGTTGTGCCCACGTGCATCGCGTAACCGCAAGAACTGCTTTCCCCGCGTACGTCGCTGCTGCGGAATCTGAATCTGCAAGTCACCGCTGAGATACCGGCCGGTGAGTGACCGATGGTTCGCTAGAATCTCGTCATAGCTACCGTTCGCTACAAGCTTGCCGCCGTGCTCGCCGGCGCCCGGACCAAGGTCCAGAATTTCGTCCGCCGCGGCCATCACTTCGGGATCGTGCTCCACAACCAGAATTGTGTTTCCCAAATCGCGCAGGCTCTGGAGGATATGAACCAGTCGCGCGGTATCGCGGCTGTGCAGTCCGATCGAGGGTTCATCCAGTACATACAAGGTGCCCACCAGCCGTGAGCCTAGTGAAGTCGCAAGTTGAATGCGCTGCGCTTCGCCTCCGCTGAGGGTGGACGACAGCCGGTCGAGAGTCAGGTATTCCAGTCCCACTTCGTTAAGGAAGCGCAGGCGGTCGCGGATTTCCTCCAGCAGTTTGCTGGCGATTTCAGACTCCTCGCGAGTGAGCGTCAGTTCCCGGAAAAAGCGAGCCGATTCCTCTACGGTCTTGCAGCAAACCTGGCAAATATCCAGCCCGCCGATCTTCACCTGGCGCGCCTCATTGCGCAGCCTTGCGCCGCCACACTCGCCGCACAGCGAATAGCCTCGGTAGCGGCTCAGGAACACCCGCACGTGAAGCTTGTACTTCTTCTTCTCCAGCATCTCGAAGAAGCCACGTACCCCATACCATTTCCCTTCACCCTCAAGAATGAGTTTCTGTTGATCCTTCTTGAGATCTATCCATGGCACGTCCAGCGGAATCCCCGCCATGCGTGCAATGCGGCGCATCTCTGTGCCGAGCGGCTTGTACTTGGGTTTCGTCCACGGCTCCACGGCGCCTTCGGCCAGCGACTTCGATTTGTCCGGAATTACCAAATCCATATCGAAATCGATGGTGTTCCCGAATCCCTGGCAGCGAGGACACGCCCCAAATGGGCTATTGAAAGAGAACAGCCGTGGCTCTGGCTTTTCAAACTTCAGATTGCAATGCTTGCACTCAAATCTCTGAGAAAACCGCAGCCGCTCTGGCTCCCCTTCGCTAGGAGCCGTTTCAAATACCACTTCGCCAGCTTCGCGATACCCGCTCTCGATTGCTTCCACGATCCGTGATCGCGATTCGGCGTCCACCACGATCCGATCGAGCAGGATATACACCGGCTTGTTGAAGTCAAGCTCCAGCAGCGACTCTGGAGTCGAAAACTCGAACAGTTCGCCATCCTGAAACAGGCGGTTAAACCCGCGCTTCCGTAACTCGAAGAGACGCTCCTTCAGCGCCGCATTGTGATCGGGTTCCTGCGGTTTCTTCTTCCTCCCGCGAACCTTCTTCTCAGGTTCGGCGGGAGCCACCGCCACCGGTTGCAACAGGGGAAAGAGCACCTGCACGCGCGTACCGCTGTCCAGCGTGAGAATACGCTCCGCCACTTCATCCACCGTGTCGTACTTCACCTGTTGACCGCACTGCGGGCAATAGGTTCTACCGATGCGCGCATAGAGCAGGCGCAGGTAGTCATAAACCTCGGTAGCCGTGGCCACGGTCGAGCGTGGATTGCGCGTCTGATTCTTCTGGCGAATGGCCACCGCCGGAGCGATGCCGTCGATCAGATCAACATCGGGCTTCTCGATGCGTTCCAGAAACTGCCGCGCATAGGCCGAAAGGGATTCGACATACCGCCGTTGTCCCTCGGCATAGATAGTATCGAAGGCCAGCGAGGACTTCCCGCTTCCGGATACTCCCGTCACCACCGTCAGGCAGTTATGCGGAATCTCAAAGTCGATGTTCTTCAGGTTGTGAACCCGCGCACCGCGAACTACGATCGCTTCCTTGGACATAGTGAGAACGGCCACCGGCCCAATTGCGGCGTTAAACGCTAAGAACGCAATCTGCCGAATACCGAATCTCTCTATTATAGTTCGCGCGCCGCGACCGCTCCAAATGAGGACGCGCAGGCTTAATCCATCAGCTTCAGTACAAGCAGCACGTACATCCACATAGCCGTCATGAAGTGCCAGTACCACGCTGTGACATCGAGCGTTATGCAGCGCCGCTCCAACGAATGTCTTGGTCCCGTGGCAAGGCAGGCGTAGAGGAGAACGATCAGGCCAGCGGTCAAGTGCAGCGCGTGCGTTCCCGTCAGGAGAAAGAAGAAAGTGCTGGCCGGGCCGCTGTCCAGAAAGGAGCCGCGAAGATGTAACTGTTGCCATGCCAGGTACTGTCCGGAGAGAAAAACAAATCCCGATACCGTCGTCGCCCACACCCACATCAGTGAGGTCTGCCGTATCGGACGAACCCCGGGAATGGTGCTCATCGGCACAAGTATTGACTCGATTCGCGCTGCTCTTCTTGCAATTTCCATCACCGTACTGCTTAGGAGCAGTACAGCTGTGTTGATCAGCAAAATCTTCATTGGCAGCGACACCGGAATCCAGTCGCTCTGGAACCCGCCCGTGAGCGGGTCAAACTTACCAGCGCCACGCCGCGCGACAAACAAAGTCGTGAAGGAGATGAACAGCATTACGATCGACGCGATCGTAAACAGCAGTCCCAGACGGTACCGCTTCAACTGTTGCCGAAAGCCATGCACACCATCGCCGTCACCGCGACCACCGCCACCGCCGCCACCACCTGATGGTTCGGGAGGGAATGGACCTCTGTTGCCGCCGCCCGGAACGGGCTTGTTGGAGGACCGAGAAAGCATGCCAGCCATGTCCTTCCTAGATGCTGAAAAACGCTTTCAACGCTTAAAATAAATTTCGATATCGAGTGTAGATTTGCGTCCGGCTCTCCCGATCAGAATCCAAATTGATCTACGCTGAATCGAACCCTTAGAATTTGATCTTCGGAGCCGTCAATTGATGCAAGAGAAGAATGCCCATGACCATGACGTACCCTCGGTGAATTGGCAGCGGGATGGATGTTTTGGATGCGGTCCCGCTAACCCAAACGGTTTGCAGCTAAGATTTGCGCTCGGCGCGGATGGCCAGAGTTATATCTGTGAATTTGAACTCGGCAGCAGCTTTGTTGGGCCGCCCGGCCACGCTCATGGAGGCATCATTGCAACCATTCTGGATGAGGCCATGGGGAAGGCTAATATGCTGAAGAGCAAGGTCGCTCTCACGCGCCGCATGGAGGTCGAGTACTTCCGTCCCGTGCCTCTCGAAGTTCCTCTCGTGGTAGAGGGACGCATTGAGCGGATCGACGGCCGGTCGCTCCATAACTCAGGAGAAATCCGCAACGCTCAGGGCATCATACTCGCCCGCAGCAGAGGAACATTCGTGGCCATCGATGCAAATAAGATGTTTGCCCGGGAGTTGGAAAGAGAACGGAATCAGCCTGGATAATCGCGCGATTTCTAACCGCACGTTTGCCTTGCCCACTCCAGAAATTTTCGCAGAGCCTCGCCGCGATGACTGTACGACGCCTTTTCCTCGGGCGTAAGTTCGGCAAAGCTCTTTCCGATCGAGGGGAAATAGAACAGGGGATCGTAGCCGAATCCCATCCTCCCTCGTGGTTCACGAAGGATCGTTCCTACCGCCTCGCCTCTCATGTGTACCACCTCATGACCATCGCGGGCCGCCGAAATGACGCACACGAAACGCGCCGTTCGCTCCGCATCGGCGACCACGGCTAGCTCGCGAAGCATTCTGGCGTTGTTCGCAGCGTCATTGCTGTTTCCAGCAATTCCATTCAGCCCTGGACTCCAGGCCGCGTCGAGAGCTGCATACCGGGCTGAATACACGCCGGGCTCACCTTTCAACGCGTCCACCGCCAGTCCGGAGTCATCGGCCAGCACTAGCTCCCCTGGCGCATAACGGCTGTAATGCTCAGATTTCATCCGCGCATTTTCCTCGAACGTCGCGCCGTTCTCAACAGGTTCTGGTATGTTCGCAAGATTCGCCAACGCTTCCACGACGATGCCATGTACCGCCGCTGCTCCGGCAAAGTCGCGCAGCTTACCTGTATTCGAAGTAGCAATCAAAACTCGCTTTGGTAACCCCATAATCGATAACTGTAAGAGACTTGATCGGCGAAAGGGAAGCTGAAACCAAGATTTCGTATCTATGGCAGCGCTAATTCAGCGAATTCTGTTTTTCAATGCAAAAAAAGCGCACATCCAGCAAACGCCCGCATCTAAGGTTTCATGTTAACTCAGGAAGCGTTCCTCCGAATCCGGCGCAGCAACGAAGTTCGCGAGTGGCTCGACGAAATGGGAATCCTCATCGCACCGGCAGCCCTTGAATTTGGCAATCCAGTTTCACTGGGTTTGTCCCTTGAAGGTGGCGAGAACGATGACTGCAATGACCGCGAACGTGCGGCTTAGAGACGCAAAATCAGATTTCCCAACACGTTTCTGGAGATAAACATCATGAAGCCAAATGTCTTGAGCGTGCTTTGTAATCTGCACCGCGATGAAAGCGGGCAAAATCTCATTGAGTATGCGTTCGCTGCGGCTTTGATTGGATTCGGGTCCATCGCCAGCATGGGTGGGCTAGCCAGCAACATCAATACCGCGTTCTCCAGAATTGGATCGACAGTGGTCAGTGCTACCGCCGGGCAATGAGACAGACCGGCTGACACTCTCTTCCTGTTGTGTGGGGTGAATTTGAATGGGGTGGTGATGGTGCGCCCTGAGAGATTCGAACTCCCGGCCTTCTGATTCGTAGTCAGACGCTCTATCCAGCTGAGCTAAGGGCGCATCTTGAAGCGTTGCGCTCCAATTTGCCGCATCGTTGTGGCCAACGACCAAACTCAATATAACACATACCTTTACTTGCTCTGCAACCTGAGGCCCTCGATGTTCTGTGGATATCCCCCAGTGCAGCGGATCGCATTTCGGGCTTCCGCACACAGTGTCTTTTCTACTCAACCGCGCAAAGTTTTCCAGCGCTCTTGCCACTAAGCAGCTCTAACTTATTCATTTTCGGCTTCAACAGGTTTGGCACGGCACTTGCACTTACGCAGGACAAGACGAAGTGGCGCATGAAAGGGCTTTTGCTGAGTTATTTGGCGAGGCCCTTTCTAATTGCGCGCAGAACGAGTAACCGCCATCTTATCTATTTCAGGTCCAATCCGGAGCGGCGCAGCAGGTGTGCTACGACTGCGGGATTCAGTCGGGTCGCGTCATACTCTACTGCAACCGTGCGCAGTTGTTCGTTGAACTTCAGCCGGCGAATCCCATACACTTCGCGGATGTTGTCGATGCCCCGCATCACTGCTTCGTCCGGAGACATCCCATAGTTGTAGCTGATTTCGACGTTGGTCATCCTGATTCCTCTGCCATCTTGCCGGACGAAAATGCATCCGGTGTGCTTACGATCTACTATACAGTCACTTGTGTAGCTACGTGTACTGCTTCCAATCCCGGTTCTTACACGCGTGCTGAAAGGGAATTCATCCTTGCCGGAAACAAAAGCAAAAGACCCCGTATGCGGGATGACGGTCGATCCGACCTCTCCCCGCGGTGGCTCATACATCTACAAAGGCGTCGAATACTATTTCTGCAATCCAAAGTGCAACGAGCGATTCCGTTCGGATCCTGAGAAATATCTCTCGCCGGCCTTCAAATTAGCCGAGATAAGACTTGGTCCAATGAAGGACGCCGGGCCTCCGCCAGACATTTTGCTCGGTGGCATCCGTTCGGCATCTCCAGTAGCGACCTCCACTCCTCCGGTCGCAAAAGCTGCGCCCGCGCCGCCCGCATCGGCTGAACAGGCGAAGCTCTACTATGTTTGCCCCATGTGCCCCGAGGTCCGATCTCCAAGACCGGCCGCTTGTCCTTCCTGCGGCATGGCCCTGGAGCCTGAAACTCTACAGGCCGCCTCGCAAACCGAATACGTTTGCCCAATGCATCCGGAAGTCAGGCAAGATCACCCAGGCCAGTGTCCAAAATGTGGCATGGAGCTCGAGCCGCGCACGATCTCAGCCAGTGACGCTCCCAGCCCCGAGCTGGTGGATATGACGCATCGCCTTCGGGTCAGCATCGCCTTTGGCGCACCGCTGCTAGTTCTCGCGATGCTGCATATGGCTACCCCCTTGCAGCACGCGCTCAACGAAAACAAGGTTGCGTGGGTGCAGCTTCTGCTCGCTTCGCCCGTCGTGCTCTGGGGAGGGCTCCCGTTTTTCCAGCGCGCCATTGCGTCCATAAAGTTCCGTAGCCCCAATATGTTCACGCTCATCGGCATGGGAGTGGGCGCCAGTTACCTCTACAGCGCCATCGCCACCCTCTGGCCCACGCTGTTTCCGCACTCGCCTCACCACACACAGCCTGATCTGTATTTCGAATCCGCAGCGGCCATCATCATTCTGGTCCTCGTCGGTCAGGTCATGGAACTTCGTGCCCGAGGACGGACGTCCAGTGCGATACGCGCCCTGCTCGACCTCTCGCCGAAAATGGCGCGCGTTGTCGAAGCCGATGGCCGCGAGCGCGATATCCCTCTCGACCAGGTCGCAGTCGGACAATCCATCCGCGTCCGCCCTGGCGAAAAGATTCCAGTAGACGGACGCGTGCTCCAGGGCCGCACGATTGTCGATGAGTCGCTTGTAACCGGCGAATCGCTTCCCGTCGAAAAGAATGTAGGCGACACTGTCATCGGTGCCAGTGTCAACGGAAACGGCGCGATCCTGATGCGAGCCGAACGCGTCGGAAGCGAAACCGTTTTGGCGCAAATTGTAAGGATGGTCAGCGAAGCACAACGCAGCCGCGCGCCGATCCAGCGGCTGGCCGATAAGGTTTCGGCCATCTTTGTGCCCGCCGTAGTCGCCATCTCCGTCATCACCTTCATCGCATGGCTTGCTTTTGGGCCCGCTCCTGCGTTGCCCTACGCACTCGTCAATGCGGTCGCCGTGCTCATCATCGCCTGCCCCTGCGCCCTTGGACTCGCAACCCCCATGGCCATCATGGTCGGCACCGGACGCGGCGCGCGCGCCGGCGTCCTCATAAAAAATGCCGAAGCTTTGGAGGTTATGGAACACGTCGACACAGTCGTCGTAGACAAGACAGGCACCCTCACCGAAGGCCGTCCCACACTTGAGTCTGTAGTCGCACTCACCCGCCAGAGCAACGAAGAAGATCTCGTGCAATGGGCGTCGAGCATTGAAGGTCTCAGCGAACACCCGTTGGGCTCGGCCATCGTGCATGCCGCTGAAGCTGCCCAACTGCGCCCCCATCGTGTCGAGCGCTTCGAATCTCGTCCCGGACGAGGTGTTCTCGGCGACGTTGATGCCCGCTATGTTGCGGTTGGAAACACCACTCTCATGCAGGAGTTGGGCGTCACCATCTCCTCCGAAGCTTCCTCCCGTGCGGAGGCCATGCGCAAGGATGGTCAAACCGTGCTCTATCTGGCTGCCGACAGAGTCCTCGTTGGACTCTTTGGTGTCTCCGATCCGGTGAAGCCCACCTCTGCCATGGCGCTTGAGGACCTCACCCGTGAAGGTCTTCACGTTGTCATGCTCACGGGAGACAGCCAGACCACTGCGGAATCCATCGCACGCAAACTCGGCGTCCGCGACTTTGAGGCCGAGGTTCTTCCCGAACGCAAGTCCGAAGTCATCCAACGCCTCCAGAAGCAGGGAAGAGTAGTTGCCATGGCCGGTGACGGCATCAACGACGCTCCCGCACTCGCTCAGGCTCAGGTTGGAATCGCCATGAGTACCGGCACCGACATCGCCATGCACACCTCCGGGATCACGCTTCTTCGCGGCGACCTTCGCGGCATCCTGCGCGCCCGCCGACTGAGCCAGGCGACCATGCGCAACATCCGCCAGAATCTCTTCTTCGCGTTCATCTACAACGCGCTCGGAGTTCCACTCGCCGCGGGAATTCTCTATCCACTCACCGGCTGGATGCTGCATCCGGTCTTTGCCGCCGCCGCCATGAGCTTCAGTTCCGTCTCCGTCATTACCAATGCTTTGCGATTACGCAATGTTAAGTTGTAGGCGCTCACAGAAAATAGAAAGCTGACCACCATCGGCCCCATCCATGCGTCGCCTGGGTGGGGTTCTTCAGCCCTGTCCAGTTCCACCGATGATAGACTCACATCCACGAAAGGAGCGGCACTCCGATGAGACGCTCTCGCTCCGTCCAGCCCCTCGTTCTTGTCTTCTTTTGCGCACTCCTTTCAACCGCGGGACTCTCCCAATCCAGCGCCTACAAGCCTGGAGCTCCGTTGCTGATGTGGAAGGTCTCGTCGAAGACAAACTCCGCCTACGTCTTAGGATCGGTCCACCTCGGCGATAAATCTATGTATCCGCTTCCTGCCGTCGTGGAAAACGCCTTCAATGCCGCTTCTGTTCTAATCGTCGAAGTGAACATGCTGAAGGTCGATCCGCGGCAGATGCAGCAACTGATGGCCGCAACCGCCATTTATTCAGAGGGCGACGACCTTTTCAAACACATTACGCCGGAGACACGGGAGAAACTCGCCGCATTTCTTGTCGCGTATGGAATGCCGCCCGAGGTCATTGCCAGGTTCCGGCCATGGGCCGTGGGAGTAACCGTCTCCCTGCTCCCACTGATGAAATCAGGCCTCGATCCCAAGACGGGCCTCGACATGTATTTCCTGCAAAAAGCCGACAGCAAGCGCATTGAGCAATTGGAAGACCCGGCATGGCAGCTCAAGTTGCTTGCGTCGGAGGTTCCGGAAAATGATTCCGACAAATTTCTAAGTTCTTGCATCAAAGATGCTGAAAGCGCGAAAGAAAAGGGCTCCAGGATTGCAGCGCTTTGGAGCGAAGGCTCGGCTGAAAAACTCGATGAGTACCTAAGCCGGGAATCTCCGGACCAGAAGACATTATCGAGGCGTTTGCGCGAGGACCGAAATCCTCACATGACCGACCAGTTCGAAAAGTGTCTGCAGTCATCGGAATCATGTTTCATGGTCGTCGGCGCGGCACACGTAGTTGGTCGCGAAGGCATCGTCAACCAACTAAAGACTCGTGGGTATCGCGTAGAACAGGCTTTGATTGACGGACCAGCTATCTCGGAGAGAGTTGCGAAATAGAGAAACACTGTCATATTCGGGGGCAAAATGACACGGTACAAGGCGCTTTGTGCCACGTCTTTGATCGCTTTGCTTGTGGTCGGCAGCTTCGTTTTTGGATTCAACGCGTGCCTGCATTTGAAAAGCAGCGCCTCCGGCGAGATTCGCCGGCAATATCTGCGCCCGGCTGGAGATGCGCCACCCTCGGTCAAGGCTGGCGTTCTCGTCGCCCTGAGAGCCTTTCAAGAGGGATACACCAAGCGAGACCCCAAAGAGATCAACGCATTCATGACGCGTCTGTTCCCCCGGAACGGCGACGTTTTGCTTCTCGGCACCGATACCGGAGAATGGGCGCGAGGCTATCCCGCCGTATCTGAGTTCATTAAGAACGATTGGGAACGTTGGGGTAACTTCAGTTTCTCGGCTGATGACTCGATCATTTCGTCAGCAGGAGATGTCGCATGGATTGCGAGCGTAGGAGTCCTGCGTGACGCTGCCGCAGATCGTCCATTGCGCTTTTCGGCAATTCTCGCGCGCAGCGAAAACAAGTGGGTCTTCCGGCAAGTCCACTTCCAGTGGGATGACCGCGATCCAGCGACCGCGGATCTCTTCCAACCCAGCACGCACGTGAAGATCGCTAAGTTGTTGGTGAACCAGTTTCGCCGGATAAATCTACGATTCCGCTCTACAGCTTATTGAAATAATCGAGCATTTCAGGCGAGTTCCAGTCCACCGCGCCGATAAACTTCCGTTGAATCTTTCCATCTTTGCCGATCAAAAAGCTCTCAGGATAAGCATATGTCCCATACAGCGCGCTCGATTTATGATCCGGATCACGCACCGTAAGCAGTCCTGGCATTCTCTTCGCGGTAAATGCCTTGTAAGCGTCTTCGTCCACATCCATGCTCACCGCAACGATCGTGACTCTATCGCCCATCTGTTGCTGCAGCGCTACCAGAGCGGGCACCTCCTGCACGCACGGAGAACACCATGTCGCCCAGAAGTTGAGCAGAACGGGCTTGCCACGGAACTGGCTCAGTTTCACCGTCTTCTGCCCATCGCTCACCGTAAAGTCAGGGGCGACACTGCCAATTTTCGAGGGTTCAGAGCTACGGCAGGAGCCAAGCGATAGTGCCAGTGCTGCCGATAGCAGAAAAGTCGCAATTCGTTTGCTGAAGTTCACGTCACTTATAATAAACCGGAAGCTGTCAATTATGGACTCCACCATTTCGCCTAATTCAGTTCCAAAGGTCTCCATCGTCATTCCGGCTCGCAATGAAGAGGCGAATCTGGAGCGCTGTCTGCGTTCACTGGTCGTGCAAGAAGGGATTCCGTTCGAGGTCATCATCGTCAATGACGACTCCAAGGACCGCACCCGTAGCATAGCCGAAAGCTTTACCCGAGTCCGTCAGTGTCCGTTCATTGCCCTCAACCAGTTCCTTATTGACGTTCATGTTATTGACGCACGTCAGCCCCTGCCCGAGGGGTGGACGGGCAAGGCAAATGCCTTAGTTGCCGGTGAGGCGGCGGCCTCCGGCGAGTGGTTGCTCTTCACCGACGCGGACACTGAGCATCTGGAAGGCTCTCTGGCCGCCTCCATCACGGAGGCCGAGGAGCACCGGGCCGACCTGCTCTCCTATTCACCCGGACAGGTTCTGACCGGAATACGCCAGCAGTTGCTCATGCCTCTTATCTTCTGTGAACTGGCGATGAAGTACAGTCCGCGCCGTGTAAGCGATCCCGCTCTGCCCGACGCTGCTGCCAATGGCCAGTACCTGCTCGTTCGCAGCGCGGCGCACCGCCGGATCGGCGGCTTCGCCTCGGTTGCAACCGAACTGCTCGACGATGTGGCTCTCGCCCGCCGCTACAAGCAGCAGCAATGCAAGATTCGCTTCCGTTATGCCGGAGAAGCCGTTCGCACCCGCATGTACAGTTCGTGGGACGATCTTCGCGTCGGCTGGACCAAGAATCTTGCCATCCTCTTTCCCAACGCTCGCGAACTCGCAAAGAAGCGTTCCGGGGAGTTCACCCGCTTGTTCCTGTCCCTGGCAATCGCGATTTTCTGGACGGTGTTCTATTTCACACGTTCGGATATAGCTGGCGACTGGTTCTGGCCGGTGATGATCGGCATTTTCTGGCTTTTCACCCTGATGAACTTTGGGCTTTTCTACGCTCGCGTTGCACGAGCCCACTTTTCCCTGGGAAACACCCTTGCTTCGATCTTTGGCCTACGCTTATTTGCCGGTCTTCTGCGCTGTTCGGCCGACGCACACGAGAAGGGAACTGTGACCTGGCGAGGTCGTGCTTACAGCACGGCCGGAGTCGCAGGGCGATCCATCGCATCCAATTCAAAGTAGCCGTAGAATGATTTCGTCCCAAACTGGGGAGCCGCAATGATCTATCTCACCCGCAAGGCCGAGTTCTCCGCCGCGCATTACTATCACAAACCGGAGTGGACTCCGGAGGAGAACCAGCGTGTCTTCGGCAAGTGTGCCAACCTCAATGGTCATGGCCACAATTACACACTTGAGGTCACCGTCGCTGGAGAAGTCGATGCCGTCACCGGCTTTGTCATCGATCTCAAGCTTCTCAAAGACATTCTGAGCCGCGAAGTTCTCGACGACTTCGATCATCGCCATCTCAACAAGGAAGTTCCCGAATTCTTGACGCTGCAGCCCACCACTGAAAATCTCGCCGTCGCCATCTGGAAACGGCTCGACTCCAAGCTCCACGCCGTCAAACTGCATCGCGTGCGCCTCTACGAGCTGCCCGACCTTTTTGTGGACTACTACGGAGAATAGCGATGAAGGTATATCTCACCCGCCGGTATCCGTTCTCGGCCTCCCATCGCCTGCACAATGCAGCGTTGTCCGATGCGGTGAACCGCGAGACCTACGGTAAATGCAACAACCCTCACGGGCATGGTCATAACTATTTTCTTGAGGTCACAGTGAGCGGCCCGCTCGCGCCAGAAACAGGAATGGTCTGCGATCTGGAAGCTTTGGACTCCACCATAACCGGCGAGATTCTGAATCGTTTCGACCACCAGAATCTGAACCAATTACAGGATTTCGGCGCAATTGTTCCAACAACCGAGAATCTCACAATTCGCATTCATCAGATATTGCGCCAGACTCCGTTGCCTGCTCATCTCGAGAGTATCCGCGTTGAGGAAACCGCGAATAACTCATTTGAATTCGCGGGAATCGGGCAGCCCAGAAGATAGGGCATTGAGCTCGGAAGAGAGAGATAATGAAAGCTGTATCCTCCACAAATCGAATGAAGACACAACAACACGAACTGAACGGCCTGCAACACGCCAGCTTCGAAGACCTCGTCCGCGAGATGATCGCCCGCATCGGTGAAGACCCCTCGCGCGAGGGGCTAGCCGACACGCCGCGGCGCGTCGTTCAATCCATGGAGTACCTCACCCACGGTTACTCCCAGCAACCCGGCGACGTCCTTAACGGCGCCCTATTCACCGTCGATTACGACGAGATGGTGATCGTGAAAGACATCGAAATGTTCAGCATGTGCGAACACCATATGCTGCCATTCTTCGGAAAGGTACACATTGCCTATATTCCCCAGGGAAAGGTGATCGGGCTCAGCAAACTGCCGCGCCTGGTTGAGGTTTTCGCGCGCCGTCTCCAGGTTCAGGAACGCCTGACAACGCAGTTGGCGGAGGCCATTCAGGATATGATCCAGCCCCAGGGAGTCGGTGTCGTCATCGAGGCGCGCCACCTCTGCATGATGATGCGAGGCGTTGAAAAGCAGCATTCCGCCGCCATCACCTCCGCTATGCTCGGCGTCTTCCGGCAGCAGGAAACCCGCAACGAGTTCCTCTCGTTGCTGCGCCAGAAATCGACGGACGGCCTGTAAACATTAGCAGCGGTTCCATAGTAGATGTGTCTGCCATGTGCCGAGAGGGTCATCCTGAGCGCAAGCGAAGGACCCCAGCAATGCTCAGGTCTCCCGTGCGGCCTCAAGCTTTTCAGCCCGCCTCGATTTATCTTTCCTCGGCCTTGCGGGATACACCTTCCTTGAAAGTGCTCTAGCAGCGGTGGCTCCGACTACAAAGGCTCCCCATCCAGTCGGATGTGGAGCCTCAAGTTTCAAACAGAACGCGAGCATTTCTAAACTTCGTCCTCGTCCAGCTCGTCTTCGTCGTTGATATCGGTCTCGTCTTCGTCAATCAGGTAAGGATCATCCGGCTTTGGGTTGTCGTACTCATCATCTGGTTCGGCGCGGGCGTACACGAACGGGCTGTCGCAGAGTTCTCTGGTTTCTGACATTGTGGACACCTCGGGGAATTGGTTCTAGAGTTTGAATCGCAGTGCCCCCACCGCGATGCCTGACCTCCGGAATTTAGTTCCAGTTACCAGTCGTAGCGGTATCGCCTTGTCCGAGTAGGGAAGAGCCGCACCAGGAATACTCCCGCCAAAAATCCGCCCACATGCGCCCAGAAAGCGACTCCCCCCGCACGAGGGTCCATTCCGACCAGCACTGTGCCGACTCCGCTCAGGAATTGCAACACAAACCAGTAGCTAAGAACGACCCACGCCGGCAGCCACAAAAAGAACACAAACAGGAAGGGAACCAGCATCAGCACTCGGGCGCGAGGATACAAGATCAGGTATCCCCCCATCACCCCTGCAATCGCACCACTTGCCCCGACTGTCGGGACAGCGGAATTAAGGTTCAACAAGGTTTGCGCCATGGCGGCGATAAAACCGCATGTCAGGTAGAAAACCAAATACGGAAAATGTCCCAGTGCATCTTCAAGATTTCTCCCAAAGACCCACAAAAACCACATGTTAAAGATCAGGTGCAGCCACCCGCCGTGCAAAAACATGCTGGTCAGAACAGGCAGAAATGCAAATCCCGGCGACAGGGCATATCCATGAGCTGGTAAATGCGGCGGCACTCCCTGCAGCATGGAAGCCAGTCTGCTTGGGACCAGGCCAAATGTCCGTATAAATTCAACCTGCGAGCGCGGCTCAAGAGAGACCTCGAAGAGAAACACCACGACGCAAGCCGCGATCAGAAAGAAGTTGACCAGCGGTGTGGACAGCCTTGGGGTATCGTCCTTTAGAGGAATCATGGTTCGCCTGCAGCACCTATCCTGGAATCTCCACCGGGGTATTTAACTTGCCAAGCTCAAGGTGCGGCCCCGCTTTGAGTTCACATCATACGGTATTTCACCTGGGCCGAACGCCAACTTCCACAAAGGATGTGTTGACCGCAACCCGGCTATCGCTGACCATAGAGAGGAATGATGAACGCAGTCCTCGTCCTCGATAAGCCCGCCACCTTCACCTCGCACGATGTCGTCAATCGCGTCCGCCGCCTTACGGGCGAGCGCAGCGTCGGACACCTTGGCACCCTCGATCCCATGGCCACCGGCGTTCTCCTGCTCCTGCTCGGTCGCTTTACTAGGCTCGCCCAATTCTTTAATGATTCCTGCAAAACCTATGAAGGAGAAATACGTTTCGGCTTCGCAACCGATACTTACGATGCCGAAGGCGAGCCTGTTGGGGCAGTTTCCGACCGATATCCGACCTTGGGCGACATCCATAGCCATCTCCCAGCTCTGACTGGCCAGATCCTGCAATTGCCTCCCGTATACTCGGCCAAAAAGATCAATGGAGTTGCGGCCTACAAACTCGCCCGTAAAGACAAACCGGTAGAGATGAAGCCCGTTCAAGTACAAGTTCATCGCTTCGATATCCAGAGCGTGTGGGGAGATCGCGCCCGTTTCGTTGCTGAGGTCTCAGCCGGAACCTACATCCGCTCCTTAGCTCACGATTTAGGACAGGCGCTCGGTTGCGGTGCTCACCTTTCCTCCTTGCGCCGTACCCAAGCCGGGGAATTCAATATCGCACGAGCTGTAACTCTTGACCAGCTAACGGATTACCACGCACAGTTAACGAACCCGAGCCCAATAACGAATTTATCAGAATACGCATTATCGGACACGGAGGTACTTTCTGTTCTGTTGCCTTTCGTCCCCAAAAACTACCATTCAGGACACAACACTACCAGCAGTCGCAGTGGCTGTGGGAAAGTGGAAATCCCGTGGTTTGTGCGGGATTTCCAAGCTCTGTGGGAAAGTCCTGCTTCTGGACTTTTCCATAGAGCGGCTTTTCCACAGCCTAAACGCGCCGTCTTTTTGCCACAGAGGGCGAACTAGACGGTGGGTTTGGTTAGTAGCTAACATACTGATTAGACAATATCTTGACAACCCGTACCTCTTTCGTTCAGAGTAGCTCTCGATTACGGCAATGTACTCAAAGAGATAGTTGCTGCAACGACAATGGAGCGGGTTGCGATGCTTGCCAATCATCATCTCCCGGAATTGCCAACTCTCAGTGGACCGGTGCTGGTGGATGGTGCCGGTCTACCCAGGTATTGGGCAACCGTTTGGGCCTCGTTCCTGCCAGCAGATATTGCGACTTCCACTCTACGGAAGAAGCTGAGTCACATCGATGCGTTTTATCGGTACGCAGACGGGTCTCTAGGGTTCGGTGGCCTAGACGACGCTCTGGCCGATTTTGACGTGAATCTCCTGTGTGACGCTTTGGAAGGCTATTTTCTAAGCATCAGGAATCAAGCTCCGGTCACAGCCGCCAGCGAAGAGCGGTGGCAAGCGGCAGTTCAGTTCGTCACCGAGATTGCCCAACGCCTGACAAGAAACCTACTCAATCCAGCACGGCATGACGCACTTAACGGCAGGCTAATGCGGCTTGAACTTCTCAATTCCCACCTGCATGTCAGCAGTCGGCGCCGACCAGAGCGGATCCGTTCGCTTCCCTCTGAAGTCGTTGAAGGTCTTTACGAGATGCTGGACCCCGGGTCGCCAACCAACCCTTTTCGAGGGGCTGCTTCGAGATGGCGGGTCTACATAATCTTCATGCTGCTGCTCCACCAAGGGTTGCGACGTGGGGAACTTTTGAGCTTCCCGGTTGATGTGATCAAGACTGGTTTTGACCAAAACATTCAGCAACTTCGACTTTGGATGTCTGTTCGATATAACGAGTATGAGGACGAGGACAACGATCCGCGATATTCGAAGCCGAGCATCAAAAATGCGCCGTCCATTCGTCAGATACCCGTTAGCAGGCCGACCTCCCTCCTCGTTGAGGAATACGTGATGAACTACCGGGGCAAGACCAACCACTCATTTCTTGTCAACTCCCAAAAGGGGACCCCATTCTCTACTGAGGGCATTACCAAGATATTCCGGAAGATTACGGCCTCCCTGCCAAAGCACCTGCGAATCTGCCTTCACAATCACACCGGAAAAGATTCGATCAGTCCCCATGACCTGCGGCACACATGTGCGGTGGTGAGACTGAATCAGCTATTGTCGGCGGGCGTTGAGATGACGGATGCTCTGGAACGCCTGCGGGTCTTTTTTGGGTGGTCCCGTGATTCCGAAATGCCGCTGCGGTACGCGCGTGCCGTTTTCGAAGACCGCCTCGCATCAGTCTGGAACAGCAAGTTCGACGAGCGGGTGGAAGTACTCCGAAACCTGCCCGCGAGATTGAAATGAAAACGGTGTCGCATCTGGAGTCACTACAGGCATGTCTTGTAAACCTGCCTCCCCTGCCCGCCATTGTGCGCTATTACGATGATTTTTCTGACTCATACGCCGAGGTCATTGCACCGGATAACTCTGATCAATGGATTCTGTCGTTTGATGGCCGCCGCACCACCCTCGACTTCCTTTCCCTTGACGTTGAGATCCGCCGGATTGCCAAATGCTGGTGCGCTGCACTCTTGAGTCGTTTGTCCCCGGTCACGGCTGAGTTCTATTTCTTCAGACTAGCAGCAATCCCGATTGATCGAATTGTGGATTTGTTGACCTGTAAGCCCCAGGAGGTTCGAGCAGTTTGGAGACTATGTCACTCAAGCAATCTCTCCCCTTCGGCATTCGTGTCTCTGAAGAGTTTCGTCGTTTTCTTGTGCGAATCCCGCATAGGAGCGTGGGGACCGGAATGGCTCGACCTAGTGTCGCAGTTACCGCTCCCAAAGATCGACAAGTACGCCTCAGTACGCGTAGGAGATGTTTTTCTAAGTGCCGAAGAGGAGTCCAAAATCATTCGGCACATCGACAGCGTATGCGCAAACCTCCAGGCACAACCGGCAGCACTATCAGATGATATTGTCGAATCGACTGCAATCTTGGTGTGCTCTTACCAGTTTGGATTTCGTGCCAAGCAGATTGCCATGCTGGAGATGCGTAGTATTCGGATCTGGGACGATGGCCTTGAAGGAATGCCTGCTGTTCACCTGACCTTCTCGATGATCAAACAGCGTTCCGCAAAGAGAGTCTTTCCAATGGTACGGCGTGTAAAGCGTGAATGGGCCACTCTCTTTCTGGAACTTTTTGACCGTGCCAAAGCCAAAGGGTTGGCCGGTGCGGACCATGTTTTTCGCCGTACCCCGCGTGCGGTCGGTGAAGTCATTATCGGTCTGACGGTAAACCTCCTCGGTGGGCGGCGAACGGTTGTTGAACTACGTCATACGGCCGCACAGCGCCTTGTGGATGCCGGTGCCACCGAAGAAGAACTGGCGACTTTCATGGGGCACTCAGATCTGAATACTGGCCTCATATACTTCCGTTCTTCCCCGTCGCAAGGCGAGCGGATCAATCGTGCTCTTGGGCTGTCAAAGGTTTATCAGCGGATTGTGAAGATTGCACATGATAGGTTCATCTCTCTCAAGGAGCTCGCCGAACTCAAAGGAGAACAACAGATTGCCGGCGTGCCACACGGGATACCCATTGCGGGAATCGGGGGCTGTTCGCATGGGCAGCCAAGTTGTCCCTATAACCCGATTATGTCCTGCTACGGATGTACTCGTTTCATGCCAGTAGCCGATGTAGACGTTCACCAGAGAGTGCTGGAAGACTTGCGACGTGTCGTGAAGGTCTTCTACGAGTCGTCGCGGGCAGAGCGCGGGTCGCCAGCATTTCAGTTGGAGCAGACCATCTCGAGCGTACAAGCCATTCTCGATGAACTAGAGCATTTTCAGAGCTGATGTAATATTGTGATGGCGATTTTCCGGCGACGCGATAGCTATGGCGCGAGCCTTTGATGATGATTTGCGGCGGAAGTTTTTGGCGGCCCACGAGCGCGGCGGAGT
>Ga0255336_101023_pt1 | contig 26160 bp, 20 predicted proteins | sample MeOH1_35cm_T3_17_FD_189102 | JGI IMG/M metagenome (GOLD analysis project Ga0255336, IMG submission 189102) | Sandy soil microbial communities from University of British Columbia, Vancouver, Canada - MeOH1_35cm_T3_179 | ecosystem: Engineered > Artificial ecosystem > Sand microcosm > Unclassified ...
GGAGTCTCGCCGCTGTAGTACGCCGCCAGTGCCCGCACGATCACGCCGGCATCGTAAGCGGCCGCTGCCACCTCGCGGTCGTTCGCATGATCGGGCAGGCCAAGCACGAGGTGCAGTCCCGCCTCGTCGCCCATCACCGGTAGTTCATTGCCGAAGCGTGCGGTGATTGCATCGATCAGGATCTGCCGGCGCTCGCCGTACAGCGCACGCATGCGGCGTACATGCGACGTGAGGTGGCCGTCCATGATGAAATCGGTCATCACCGCCTGCTGCATCAACTGACCTTCGCGGTACAGCTCCGCGACGCCGGTACGGAACGTATCGACCAGATGTTCCGGCGCGATCATGTAGCCGATACGCAAGCCCGGAAACAGCATCTTTCCCAGACTGCCGACGTAGATCACTTGGCCCGCATCGTCGAGGCCCTGCAGCGACGCAAGCGGGTGACTGCCGTAGCGGAACTCGCTGTCGTAGTCGTCCTCAATGATCCACACCTTGTGCTGGCGCGCGTACTCGAGCAACGTGCGGCGGCGCGCGAGACTCATCACCATGCCGAGCGGGTATTGATGGGACGGTGTGACAAGCGCGAGCCGCGGCGGGTTTTGCAGATCGTCTTCACGCGGGTTGAGCCCTTCGTCGTCGACCGGCACCGGCACGAGTTTGATCCCTGACGATTGCAGCACGCTGCGCGCCCCCCAGTAGCACGGTTCCTCGACCCATGCGCGGTCGCCAACATCGGTCAGGAGACGCACCGCGAGATCGATCGACTGATGGATGCCGGTGGTAATGATGATCTGGTCCGGCGTGCAGTTCACCGAGCGCGCGACGCGCAGGTAGTCCGACAGGGCGCGCCGCAATGGCCGATAGCCGCCGCCTGGCGCATAGGTCAGCAGATCGGGATTGGCTTCCTTCCACAGCTTTGCCTGCAGGCGGCTCCATGTGCGCGCCGGAAACTCGGCGACATCGGGCACGCCCGGCATGAACGCGCCCCACTGCTTGAGCGACACGCCCGCCTGATCGATCAGGCGGCGGCCGCGCAACGACAGGTCGCCGTGTTCACGCCGGATGGGAGTGGGCGCGCCCGGCTCGATCGAACCACTAGCCGGCAAGGCCCGGCGTGCATTGACCGCCGCGCTGTCAGGCCGCGTATCGGCAACATAAGTGCCGCTGCCCATGGTCGAGATCACGTAGCCTTCAGCCGTCAACTGGTCGTACACGCGCAGTACCGTGTTGCGAGCAATCAGCAGGTCGCCTGCGAGTGTCCGTGAACTGGGCAACTTGGTGCCAGGCGGCAACTGGCCGGTCAGGATCGCCTGCTGCATCAGCCGCAACACCTGCCGGTAGGAGGGTTCGGCTGCAGCCCGGTCAAGCCGCGCGGCGAGCCAATCCGACAAGATGACTGTGTCCAAGTGGTTCTATCCAGAATAATGAAATGGTTCTCTATTGTAGAACCGTAAGCGGCTATAGTGGTTCACACATTTGATGCGCTTCCCCTGTCCGGAGGGAGCCAGCCGGGATGGCGAAGGAGACTTGGACAATGAAGACCGAAGACGTGATCGTCAGCTTTCGGGGTGTGCGCAAGACGTATGACGGCGAGACGCTCGTCGTCAAACAACTTGATCTGGACATCTACCAGGGGGAATTCCTTACTCTGCTCGGGCCGTCCGGTTCCGGCAAGACCACCTGCCTGATGATGCTGGCGGGCTTCGAGTTTCCGACGGGCGGCGAGATCTGGCTCGACGGGACGCTGCTCAATACGGTGCCGCCGCACAAGCGGAACATTGGCATGGTGTTCCAGAACTACGCGCTGTTTCCGCATCTGACTGTCGAGCAGAACGTTGCGTATCCGTTGACCGTGCGAAAGCTGTCGGCTGAAGAGCGCGCCTATCGTGTAGACAACGCGCTCAAGATGGTGCGCATGGATAGCTTCGCGAAGCGCTATCCAGCGCAGTTGTCGGGTGGCCAGCAACAGCGGATCGCGCTGGCGCGTGCGCTTGTGTTCGAACCCAAGCTGGTATTGATGGATGAGCCACTCGGCGCGCTCGACAAGCAGTTGCGCGAGCATATGCAGTATGAACTTAAATCACTGCACGAAAAACTCGGCGTGACGTTTGTCTACGTGACGCACGATCAGGGCGAGGCGCTGACCATGTCGGACCGCGTTGCCGTGTTCGACAAGGGCATCGTGCAGCAGCTCGACACAGTCGACCGGCTCTACGAATCGCCATGCAATGAGTTCGTCGCGAACTTCATCGGCGACAGCAACAAGTTGCGCGGCACGGTGGCGGACGTCGATGGAGACTACTGTGAGTTTCATTTGATCGACGGCACGCGCCTCACGGGTCGCAACATTGGTGGCGCGCGGGCGGGTACGCCGGCAGTGGCGTGCATCCGGCCCGAACGCATGAAGCTTGCGGCCGGCGTATCGCGGCCCGGCACCAACACGCTGGCAGGCGAGGCGCTCGGGCTGATCTATTTCGGCGACCACGTGCGCATGCGATGTGGCTTGCCGCAACAGGACGAGTGCTTTGTCAAGGTGCCGCTCGGCACTCAAGCGCTCGATGCCTTTGCGCCAGGCGTTCCGGTCGCGCTCGAGTTCGCCCCTGAGCATCTGCGCGTGTTCGCCGGGGCCTGAGGTTCAGCAGCAGGATAACAACGTCACACAGTAGTCACTGGTTAGCATACCATCACAAAGGAGAGGAACACACCATGTTGAAGATTGGCAAAACGCGTTGCGCTATCGGTGCTGTCGCACTTGCACTGGGCGCCGCACAGGTCAGCGCGGCCGAACTGACGGTCGTCAACTTCGGCGGCGCGAACGGCGATGCGCAGAAGGTTGCATTCAACCAGGCATTTGCAACGCAGACCGGCAACACGGTCACCGCCGTCGAATACGACGGCGAGCAGGCCAAAGTGAAGGCGATGGTCGAAGCGAAGCACGTGAACTGGGACGTCGTCGAAGTCGAATCGGGCGACCTTGGCCGCGGCTGCGACGAAGGCCTGTACGAGAAGCTGGACTGGTCGAAGATCGGCAAGAAATCCGATCTGATTCCGGAAGCGCCGCAAACGTGCGGAGCGGGCATTTTCGTATGGTCGACGGCACTCGCGTATAACGCGGACAAGCTGAAGACCGCGCCGGCCAGCTGGGCTGACTTCTGGGACGTGAAGAAATTCCCCGGCAAGCGCGGCATGCGCAAGGGCGCGCGCTATAACCTCGAATTCGCGCTGATGGCTGACGGTGTAGCGCCAAAGGACGTCTACAAGGTGCTCGCGACCAAGGAAGGCCAGGACCGCGCGTTCAAGAAGCTCGCCGAGCTGAAGCCGAACATCCAGTGGTGGGAAGCGGGCGCACAACCGCCGCAGTTCCTTGTGGCGGGTGACGTGGTGATGTCCACCGCGTACAACGGCCGCATTGACGCCGCGCAGAAGGAAGGCAAGAACCTGAAGGTGGTGTGGAACGGCAGCATCTACGATCTCGACTACTGGGCTATGCCGAAGGGCACGCCGAACAAGGCGCTGGCCGAGCAGTACATTGCGTACACGCTCACGTCGAAGCCGCAGCAGGACTACGCCAAGCACATCGCGTACGGTCCGGTGAACGTCTCGGCCATCAAGTCGCTCGATCCGAAGACGCTCGCCAACCTGCCGAACTCGCCGGCCAACGGCAAGAATGCAGTGCTGCAAGACCTGGCGTTCTGGACCGACCATGGCGACGAGCTGGAACAGCGTTTCGCTTCGTGGGCTGCAAAGTAAGCGCTCAGAGATAGCTAAATAGCGTAAGCAGGCAACACGGGGGCGCGGTTTCGCGACACACGAAACCGCGCCGCATCGATGCAGGATCCACGCGCCACTGCGGCGCGCGGCGGGATGCAAGGCAGGGGACAGGTGTGACCACGATGACGATCGCCGCCGATTCATCGCCCGAATCGACGGGTAGACTTAAACGCGAACTGAAGGCCGCCGAGGCGAAAAAGCGCGCGATGGCGCTGCTGCTGGTCGCGCCGCTGGCAATTTTTCTGCTGCTGATTTTTGTCGTGCCGATAGCCGCCTTGCTCACGCGTGCCGTGCAGAACCCCGAGGTGGTTGCGGCGTTGCCGCACACATTGAAAGCGCTCGGCGGCTGGGATCGCAAGACCCCGCCCGCCGACGCCGCCTATGCCGCACTCGCCACTGACCTGACCGCGATCTCGGACGGTGATTCGATGGGTGCGCTGGCCCGGCGGTTAAACACCGAAATTCCGGGTTATCGCTCGCTGGTTGCGAAGACGGCGCGCGCGATGCCTCTCGCCGACGCCGACGGCCATCCGCTCGCGCTGACGCCCGCCCAGGTTCACGGGAAGCTGGTCGAACTGGACCCGCGCTGGAATGACATCACGTACTGGCAAGCCATCGCGAAGAACGGCAGCGCGTATTCGCCGTTCTACCTGCTGGCGTCGCTCGATCACAAACAGGACGGGTTCGGCCACGTCATCGCGACCGATCCGGATCAACAGATATATCTCACCGTTTTCAACCGGACTTTCGTGATCGGCGCGGCCGTGACGATCTTCACGCTGCTGCTCGGCTATCCGCTTGCTTACTGGATCTCCACGCTGTCGGCGCGCCGCGCGAATCTGGTGATGATTCTCGTGCTGATTCCGTTCTGGACCTCGATCCTCGTGCGCGTGGCCGCCTGGATCGTGATTCTGCAGGGCGAAGGGCTGGTCAACAAGGCGCTGATTGGCAGCGGGCTGATCCATGATCCGCTTGCGTTGTTGTTCAACCGGGTTGGCGTGTACATCTCAATGACGCACATTTTGCTGCCGTTCATGATCCTGCCGCTCTACAGCGTGATGAAGTCGATCCCGCCGACCTATCAGCGCGCGGCGATTTCCCTTGGCAGCCACCCGTTCGCCGCCTTCTGGCGCGTATATGTGCCGCAGACCTATCCGGGTATCGGTGCAGGTGCATTGCTGGTGTTCATTCTCGCGATCGGCTACTACATCACGCCGGCTCTGCTCGGAGGACCGAACGACCAGATGGTCAGCTACTACGTCGCGTACTTCACCAACGTGACAATCAACTGGGGCATGGCGTGTGCACTAGGCGCGCTGCTGCTCGCCGCGACGCTCGTGCTGTATGCCGTGTATGGGCGCTTTACGCGCTCACAACTGAGTCTCGGCTGAACCTGGGCGGAGCCAAGTGATGAAACTTTCCAAACCCCTGTTTGCGCCACACATGTCGATGGTCGAGCGCGTGTGGTATTTCGCGCTGCGTGGTCTCGCCGTGCTTACATTGCTGTACCTGATCTTGCCGGTGCTGGCGATCGTGCCGCTGTCGTTCTCGTCGAGCACGTTCCTTGTGTATCCAATTCCGGGCTGGTCGCTGCGCTGGTACGAAAATCTGATCGGATCCGCCGAATGGCGCATGGCCGCGAAGAACAGCTTTATCGTGGCACCGTCGGCTACGGTGGTGGCGACCGTGCTCGGAACGCTGGCAGCGATCGGTCTCACGAAGGCGAACTTTCGCGGCAAAGCGCTGCTGATGGCAGTCCTGATCTCGCCGATGATCGTGCCGGTGGTTGTGGTCGGCGTCGGCATGTATCTGTTCTTCGCGCCGCTTGGATTGGCGAATACCTATATCGGGCTGATCCTCGCGCATGCTTCGCTGGGTGTCCCGTTCGTCGTGACGACGGTGGCAGCGACGCTGCAGGGCTTCAACTACAACCTGGTGCGCGCGAGCCTGTCGCTTGGCGCGAATCCCGTGACGACGTTCTTCCGCATCACCTTGCCGGTGATCGCGCCTGGCGTGATCTCGGGTGCGCTGTTCGCGTTTGCGACGTCGTTTGACGAAGTGGTCGTCACGCTGTTCCTCGCCGGGGCGAATCAGACGACACTGCCGCGCCAGATGTTTACCGGCATCCGCGAAAACATCAGCCCTACCATCGCAGCGCTCGCGACGATTCTGATTGTGTTCTCGACAGGCCTGTTGCTCGCCCTCGAATGGTTGCGTGGGCGCAATGCGGCGCGGGCAGTGGCATAAACACTGTCTATGGCACCCAAAACGGGCGATAGCCAATCATTAAACACTCATCCTCCACGGGCCGAAAATAAGAGCGTTGCGCGGCGTTGCCCCGAGCGCGTCGGTCGAAGGACCGGGTGGACCACGGAAGTTCGGTATCGGACCGAGTTTGGCACTCATCGGTCCATGCCTAAGCTTGGGCAGTTCTCCTGGATGTGGACTTGACCTGCGCATCCGCGTGCGAGGCGGCCTCGAAGTTCAATGGCAGCCGTCAGCGGCATCGTTCAGTTTGTGAAGAGCCGCTGACTCGATACGTCGATTCCGCTACGACCGCTCACGCGTCCAAGTGAAGTTGCACACCCGAGGCACTATAAAGTGCGGTCGCCTTGAAGCCGTCAACTGTCACCGTCGTAAAGCGCCCCTGCAAGCCGCTGCAGTCCATGAGCGCGATTGTGTCACCCACTTTGGGCGTGAAGCCTGCTGCGAGCTTTACATGCAGCGTCCCGCCGACAATTGAAGTCTGTCCGCTCACCGCGAGCCTTCCCTGGTCGCCGTTGCCGCGATCGATCTCGAGCGTGCCGGCGGCGAGTTGTGTGAACTTGCCGCCGATCGTCACGCGAGAGGCAGCGTTCACCGCAAGCGTGCCGCCGCTGACATACACGTCGCCCACACCGAACGCGGTCGTCGAACCGGCGACGAGTGTTCCGCCCTGTACCTGCGTGCCGCCGCTGTACGCATTCGATCCAGCGAGCGTGAGCGAGCCGGTGCCGTTAAACGTCAGCTTGCCGGCGCCTGCTATGTCGTTGCGCCAAGTATCGATCGCGCTGAAGCCGCCGAGCGATGCGTCCATCGATACAACGACGTTGCCCGAAAACAAGCCGTAACCGTCCGCTGCGGCAAACAGGTTGAGGCGACCCCAGCCTTCCGCGTCGTCGAGAACAGGAAAGCCCGATGCGAGCGCGGTTGTCTTGAGCACTACGCGACGCTGATCGGCGCTCAAGTACGGAAGACGCGTCTCGAGCAGCACCTCTGCGCTCTTCGGGACTTCGGCGGCCCCAGTGGTCGTTGCGATCGAGCCGAACCCGAAGGTCAGGCGCCGCGTGTAGTTCGCCTTGTTGGTGGCGTAGTCGGCGAAACGGTCGGTTGCCGCGGTCCCCGATTCAGCCAGCGCGCGAAACGTCGTGGCATCCGTATTGGTCAGCGTGTACAGCGCGCTGTGCGCCTGCGTGGCGGCTGTCTGCTTGAGCGTCGCGTTTGCGCTGTCGGAGAGGTTTGCCGCGACCACCGCTTCCGCCAGGATCCGTCCGCCGATTACATCGAGCGGCGAGTGCATGCCAGCGAAGATGCGGTTCTCGCCGAGCTCCAGACCGCGACTGAGCATCTCCTGATAGCGCTCGGGCAGCGCGTAGGCCATCGCAAGTGCATCGCGCATGGCTTCGGCCGAGTGGCCGCTCGGAAAGCCGCCATCGGTCGCCGGCGACGTGCTTTCGGCCGGCACGAGTGTCGGCACGACGACTACGTTGCTGCTCCAGCGAAACGGCCGGGCATATTTGTAGAATCGCTTGGCCGGTTCAGTCGAACCATTGTTGCCCATCGTGTTGATGAAGTCGACAACCGACCCGAACTGCGCATTCGCCGTGCCGCCCACGCCGGTGTTATTGCCGGTGTCGTTGTAGGCGGTGGTGACCGCGTTCGCCGGAATGCTGGTGATGCTCGTGGTTTGCTGCGCGGCGCTGCGCCACGCATTGGTGAGCGGTCCCATGCCGTCCGACACACTGTAGCCCTTGCCGCGCCGGTCGTCGTAGTAGGCGGCTTGCCCCTGTGCGTCCGTGCGTTGCGTGGTCGCCGCGACGACGTACTGGATATTGGCATCAAGCACGGTCGAATTCAGCGCGGTGCCGTTCGGCGTGCCGTCGGTCGGGATGCCCGTCCAGGTCGACGCCACAACCGCCGGAAAACTCCCGACAGCCGGCGCAGAGACACCGGCATCCACGATATCGGTGAGCGGTTGCCACAACGTGCGGAAGCCGTTAAGCACGCGCACGCCGGCGTTCGTCGCCATCGTGGCGTAGCGTGCGTCGCCACGTTGGTTGGTGGCCGCATTATCGACGAAGGCGGCGACCGAGGCCTGGACCGGCGCGCTATCGACGAAACCTGGGTCGGCGGGCGGTGCGGGAACAGCCGAGACCGTGGCGGGTGCGCTGTTGCCATTGTCGGAATTGCCACCGCACGCGCCCAGCAAAAACGCGATGCTGGAAGCGGCAAAGAGGAGGCGGACGGTGCGTATCTGCGATGACGACATGGCGAGCGTTCCCGATAAGGGTAGGTAAGGAAGCGCGCAGTTTATGGGGGCAGCATGAAGCTTTCATTACCTTGACGGCAAATCATTGCTTCGGGCGGAATGTATTGCTTGATGCTGGAAGGCGGACGCACAAGTCAGGCGAAGCCGCGCAGCGATTGCCTCCGAGCGGCCAGGGCACGTCGCACACGCGAGCGAGCGCCAAACCGGACGCTACGGCCGTTCCTGGAGCGTGGCTTGAAGTTGCGACATTGCAAGAGCCACTAAGAGTGAATGTCGATGGGGTGTCCGCAGACCACGTCAAAACTGTCACCTTTGCGACTATCAACTCGCATGCTCGCCATGCAAGTTTCTCCTTGACGGCAACTTGGCGGGCCTGAGTCAGTGGAGACCGCCAGACAATCGCCATCGGCAAGAACCCGCCATGAACGGGCATTCGGCACCCTAAAAGCAATGACTGCTCTTGCGACTGTTACGGACATACTAGACCGACAGGCGCTTGCCTAATTGCTGCCCAGCCCCAGGCTTGGGATTTCGCGCCCGCGGGTGCCGCCCCCCACCGCTGGTGAGATTCGATTTACCAACAGGTGGGTTTGTCAGTCGCCCAGTCGAAGTAAAACCGTCGCGTACTGGAGCAACGTCGCCTGCGCTATAACCCTGCGCGGAAATCCGAGCGAAACCGACCGGGGCTGAGTCCCGTGCACCGCTTGAATGCAATACTGAACGCTGTATCCGACAGGTAACCGATGCGCTCTGCAATCTCCGTCAGCGACTCCTCCGAATGCTTCAACGCGGAGCGCGCGATTGTCATTCGCCACTGCGCAAGGTACTCGACGGGCGCGTTGCCCACCTGACGCCTGAACCGCTGGGCGAACGCGGTGCGCGACATACCCACAGCCGATGCGAGGCTCTCGACCGTCCAGCGTGCGCCTGGATTTGCATGGATCATCGACAGTGCGCTGCCAATTTTGGGGTCGGCCAGCGCACCGAGCCAACCTTCGGGTTGGCGGGTCGATGCGAGGTAGACGCGCAGCACATGCACCAGCACCAACGCTGCGAGGCTGCTACGCGCCACATCAGCGCCTGCGTGAAGGTCGCTCGTTTCCCACTTCAACAAATCCAGCACGCTGGATAAGGCGTGCGTGCCGACATCCGCTGCGCGCAGATGGATTAGCGGCGGCAGGTGCCTGAGCAACAGGTCTGTGACATCGTTTTCGAAGGTAAAGCGACCGCTCGCAAGACTGACGTGCTCCTCCTGGCCGTCGCCCTGATAACGGACCACGCCGTCGCTGCCGCGAATCGACCGGTAGGTGGCGGGTCCATCAATGGGTTGCCGCTCCAAAACACTCGCGGAACAGAATGGCTGACCATCCGTGAGCATGTAGAAATCGCCCTTTTGCAGGGCGAGCGGTTCCTTGGACCCTTCGATCCACAAAAAGAAGCGGCCCTCAAGTACGCCGCCGAATTTGACATGCCGATATGCCGGGAAGCGGAAGGCCCATGCGCCGCAGCCTTCGAAGCGCGACGACAGCGCGCTGCTCACACGCAGCATCGAGAGTACGTCCGACAAAGCGTCCATAAATGTACGATCGAATAAGAAATATGCCGTTTTCATTATAGCCAGCATTGGTCGGCACGGCGATCATGTCATCACTGAAACGGCGAGGGAAAGCCCGTTCGGCAACGCGCAGGCGAGGCACGGTCCCAAACACCTTTAAGGAGAACCTTGTGAAAGCATGGCAACTTGAGCGTCTGGGTGGTTCGCTCAGCCTGACCGATCAACCCGTTCCGCAAGCGCGTACTGGCGGCGTCGTGGTGCGCGTCGAGGCATCATCGCTGATGTCATATATGAAGGAGTACGTACAAGGTAACCTGCCGATTTATCACACTCCGGACCGGCCTTTTATTCCCGGCGGAAACGGCGTGGGCTATGTACACGCGGTAGGGCCCGGTGTGTGGCATCTGACACCGGGACAGCGCGTCGTCCTCTCCTCGCATTTCGTCGCCCAGGAAAATGTTCAGAATCCAGCCGAAATACTGATTGGTGTCACGGCTAACGGACCGGCCGCACATCTTATGCAGGCGGACTGGCCGGACGGAACACTCGCTGAATACGCGTCGTTTCCGGCAAGCGCGGTGACGCCCGCCGACGAGCTGCCGCAGTTGAATGCCGTCCAGCTCGCCATAACGATGCGCTGCATCGTGCCGTTCGGCGGACTGTTGCGAGGGCGGCTCATGGCGGGCGAGACGCTGGTGGTCTCCGGCGCGACCGGCGCCTACGGCACCGCAGCCGTTGTGGTCTCGCTGGCAATGGGTGCGGGACGGGTGATCGCGCTCGGGCGTAATACGGCCGCGCTCGATGCCTTGGCCGAACTGTTGCCGGGACGAGTCAAAACCGTTGTAGCCACGGGCGACAGCGCCGCCGATACCAACGCCATTCGCGAGGCATCTGGTGGGGGCGCGCATCTCGCGTTCGACATGGTCGGCAACGCGAGCGATCCCAACATGACGCTCAGTGCGCTGCGCAGCCTGATGAAAGGTGGTCGTCTCGTCTTGATGGGCAGCATGACGGTGCCGTTACCTGTGCCCTATACGGAACTGATGCTAAACGGGTGGGAGATTCTCGGACAGTTCATGTACCCACGCGACGGGTACCGGCGTCTGCTCGACCTGATTCGTGGCGGGCTGCTCGACATCAACCTGCTGCGTTCGCGAGTCTATCCTCTAGCCGCGTTGCCTGATGCCATGGAGGCGGCGGCTCACGCCAGCAATTTCGAATGTGTCGTAATGGATCATTGCGAGGCGTAAATCCATGCGGACTTTGAAGGGCTTTTCACCTCTACAGGAAGACATCATGACAGCCAGACAAACTCCCCTTCACTCCGGCTTTGATTCGACCAGCACTGCTGCACAAGTGATCGATGGCGTCGACTTACACGGCAAGACTGCTATCGTCACAGGCGGCTACTCGGGCATTGGACTCGAAACCACGCGTGTGCTGGCTCAGGCGGGCGCAACAGTGATTGTTCCCGCGCGAGCGCCGGACAAAGCACGCGAGGCACTGCGCGACATCGTGCGTACGGAAGTGAGCCGGATCGATCTCTTGAATCCTGCTTCAATCGATGCTTTCGCCCAGCAGTTCGTCACAAGCGGACGTTCGCTTGATCTGCTCATCAACAACGCCGGCATCATGGCCGTACCGCTGACACGCGATGCCCGCGGCTACGAGTCGCAGTTCGCCGCGAATCATCTAGGGCATTTTCAGCTTACGGCAAGGCTTTTGCCCGCGCTCACGCGCACCGGCCGTGCACGTGTCGTGACGTTGTCGTCCGGTGCGCATCGGCGCGCCGCGTTCGACTTCGATGACCCGAACTTCGAACACCACGACTATGACAAGTGGATTGCGTACGCGCAGTCCAAAACCGCTAGCGTGCTGTTCACGGTCGCGCTCGACCGCCGTGGTGAGTCTCAAGGGGTTCGGGCGTTTGCGGTGCATCCAGGCCGAATCGAGACGGGCCTGCAGCGTTTCATCACCATCGAAGAGCTTCAGGCGCTTGGCTATCGAAACGAGGACGGTGAAATACCGGAAGAACAGCGCGCGTTTTATAAAACTGTGCAGCAGGGTGCTGCGACGACGGTATGGTGTGCGACGAATCCGGCGCTCGACGCAATTGGCGGCGTCTACTGCGAAAACGCGGATATTGCCGCTGCGGTAACTGCGAATCACGCAACGCTTGACGGTGTGCTGCCTTGGGCCATCGATCAAGCCGCGGCTGAGCGGTTGTGGGCACTGAGCGAAACGATGACAGGTGTCCGGTAGTGACCGATCGATCAGCGTCGAAATGTCCGCAGTTGACGGTAGATCGGCCGTTCGCGCCTCGAATGCGGGCGGCTCCTAGGGGTGGTCGCGTGCTGCCGCTCGTGGCACGCACGGGTCGATCGCACGACGATGGGCAAGGTACGGCCCATCTCCAGCCGTTCGCCTGATACCGTGCGCGTTCCTCGGAAACCCAAGAGGAATCAGCTGCGCACACGGAATCGCGTTGTTCATCCTGTTCGGCACGCAACCGACCACGGCCGATGACACCGGAGGTACGACGTAGTCGTGCGGGAAATGCCCCGAGATATACTTCCTGCATGGAACTCGACCCCCGCGACCTCGATAAAATCAGTGCCGTCACGTTGCAGCACTACGACGCGCACGCGGAAGATTTCCGCGACGGCACGTACGACCACGACGTCACGCAGAACATCGCGGCGCTGCTGCACCATATCGAAGTCGAGCCTCCTCTTACGATCCTGGATTTCGGCTGCGGGCCGGGGCGAGATCTCAAGGCGTTCACTACACTCGGCCATTGCGCGGTCGGCCTCGATGGCGCCGAGCGCTTCGTTGCAATGGCGCGTGACGCGACTGGCTGCGATGTCTGGCAGCAGGATTTCCTGCATCTCGATTTGCCGGCTGCGCACTTTGACGGCGTTTTCGCCAACGCCGCGCTGTTCCATGTCCCGAGTCAGGCGTTGCCGCGCGTGTTGAGGCAATTGCACGCGACACTGAAGCTCGGCGGCGTGCTGTTCAGCTCCAACCCGCGCGGCACGAATCAGGAAGGCTGGAGCCACGGCCGCTACGGCGTCTTCCATGATCTCGAAGCATGGCGCCGATATATGGCGGGCGCGGGATTCGTCGAAATTGAGCACTATTACCGGCCCGCCGGCTTGCCGCGTGAGCGGCAGCCGTGGCTAGCCAGCGTGTGGCGCAAGTCTGTCGCCTGAAACGCCAGGGGCTGTCACCGATGCCCGCGTTGGGCTTGGCAGATGCTTGCGTTCAAGCCGCTTTGATGCAGCGCAAAGCAGCCGATTTGCAGCACTGTCCATCGCGCAGAGAAACGGCCAGTCGTGGATCTCGCACAATCGGCAGAAGCGGGGACGCCTGTCGTCGGCCGCGACAGGCATCGGCCACTTTGAGCCATTCGACATAACCATGTAGATCGTAGACAAAGCTTGTCTTCGCCACCAAAGGTCAGGGGATTGCCGAGCACGACCGGCGCATTAACTGCGGTCACGTCCCCGGCGAAACCATTTACGACCGGCGTCACTACCTGGCAGTTCTGCAGCGCAAACCTGGAGCGCTTCGCAATGGCGCACCCTTCACCGAGTTTCCAGCCAGTTCCGCAAGTTGCAGGTGCTTTTGAAGCGTCCCGGCGGGGACCGCGGGATGGTCGAGGTCCTGGCGCTGGTCCTGCTGCACGACGAACAGATGGTGCTCGCAGCCTTCGAGCCGGCGTCCGAAGCCGGCGCCCCAAATAAGCGAACGGTGCTGAACATTCTGAGCCGGCTGATCGACAGCCCGCCTGTGCCGCCGCTGCAGACGCCGCGGGCCTTCCGCACTGAAGGTTGAGCCCCGGTCAACGTGTGCCGCTACGGCCGTTTGAGGGGCCGGGAGGACACCTCACGCCGATTGATGAAATGCGAGGTCGCGTCGAAGGCTCCGCATTTTCCGACGTCGCCCATTTTCGGTTATTTGAAAAGGCTCTTCAGGTTTCCGAAAATTAAGTCAAGCTGTTGTGAACGCCGCGACTTCGCTTGTCAAGGCGTCGATCGCGCTGCGTACGCGTTGGGGCAGATGAGGCGTTGCCGGCCAGATCAAAGAGATGTTCGACACGATGGCGCCTGCGGCTGGGAGCACTTCCACGAGTTCACCGGCCCGAAGCCGATCACGCACTAGCCAGTGCGCCAGCCAGGCCAAGCCGAAACCCGCTGCGACAGCATCGGAGATTGCTTCGATATCGTTGAGATTAAGCTTTGCCGGCGGTGTGACGTAACAGGGCGAACTGCCCGTCCGTAGAAACGACCACGACTGAACCCGCCCACGCCGACCGTAAGCGATCGCTTGATGAGCCGCAAGATCGGCAAGTGTTTCCGGTGTGCCATGTTCCTCGAGATAGCGAGGTGATGCGCACACCAGCATGCGTTCTTTAGCAATCTCGCGGGTCATCAGGCCGGCGCTTTGTCCCAGAGGTCCATTGCGCACGCAGAGATCGAATCCGTCGTCGACAAGATCGACCAGCCGGTCGCTGAAATGCATATCCAGTTCGAGTTTCGGATGCGCCGCGGAGAGTCGCAAGAGGATCGGCGCTACACATCGGCGGCCGAACAGCACGGGCATCGATACACGCAATCTGCCGCGAATCTCGGTGCGACCGGAGTCCATGAGATCCTGGCCGGCACGTAACTCGACGAGCGCGCGCTGGCAATACTCGTAAAACGATTGACCGTCTTCAGTGAGACTTTGCGTGCGGGTGGTCCGATGAAAAAGCCGCCCGCCGACGCGCTCTTCAAGGCGCGAGACTGCCTTTCCCACAGCGGAGCGTGACAGATTCAGACGACGCGCGGCGTCGGAAAAACTGCCGGCTTCCACCACGGCAACAAAAGCGGGAATGTCATTAAATTCTTCGGTCACGACTCTCCTCTTTGTATCCTTTTGAGAACCAATATCGAGAAAACATATCCGAACTGTAGACTACAAATCGACGATACGATAGATGATCGACTCAGATCAGCGAGTTCAAACGTCCCTTTGGAGAATTGACATGATCGATCGCCGGCATTTTCTGGGAGTCACGCTCGGCTCCTTTCTCGTTGCCAGGATGGCCGAGTCCGAACCGCTCCCCGCTTCAACACGGTTAAGCGAACTCGGTCCGGAGAATCAGACGCTCGTCGAGCGCACGGGTCTGTGGGACGTGATCGAGACGGTGTGGAGTTCGCCGTCAGCGCCGCCTAAGACAACGACTGGACTTGTCGCCGAGCGTCGTCTGATCGGCTCGATGCTGCAGGAGTTCCTATATCCCGCCAACGACCGCTCGGCGATCCTTCGGATTGATTATCTGAGTTTCAATCGGGTTGAAGGCCGGTGGGATTATGTATCGATGGATACTCGCGCCGCAGTCGGCATCATGCCGGCATGGAGCTTCGCGCGAGGCGATGCGGACAATATCACCCTCACGTTCGAGCCATTCGCCTTGCCTGGCGACGGCGAAGCAGTCTCTGGCCAGATGTTGCGAATGGACGAGCTCATCAGCCATCAGGGACTTGACCGGGACAGGAAAGACCAGCATTTCATCATGGCGGACGGAACCGGGATGGCATGGCTCGCGCATCAGTACTCGTACACGCGTCGGGAGCGGCAATAGGTTGCCCGCCGGGTGGTCGGGTTCCGCCGATCGCCGACAGGCAGAGTGCGGCCAGCTACGGACGTTCGCGCCGGCTCTCATGTGGACGTTCGAGCGTCCGCTCGACCACAAACAAGCGACTTACGCTCGCGATCATATCGATCGACGCTCGCCTCCCCGGCCCACCACGATCATGTTGATGGCGTCGGTGTCCGCCAGCATCACGGGCACCGGCGCCCACGTATCGCGATCCAATCATCAGGCTGGAGGCGCGGGAATTAAAGGATCTAGAGCCTACAAACCTTAGCGAGCGTGAACCCATCAGCGGTTCGACTCGTGAAAGCCATCCGCGACCTTTTTCCCCTCAAAATACTCTTGCACACCTTGCTCGCAATTCTTTGGACACGTTGTGTTGTCCTTGGCAGTGCCTGACACGGTGACCGCCCTGTAGACAACGGATTCGATGAGCGTTCCGTCGTCTGCGACGACGATGTTCAGATCAGTTTCGACGCCAGCTGGCACGGCTCCGCCGACGTCATAAAAGATTTGCATGGTGCCGGTGCAATCGGAGTTCACCGTGTAGAGGCCGTGCTGGGCAGAATTGAATGTCGTCTTCCCCCCTTTCGGCAACCCGCCGATCATGCCGAAGTCGGTGCGGTGGAATCCGCCCATGCCGTCAAACGTCACCAGGGCGACGTCATCGAGGATCGATGGGGCGTCGTACGGATGCAACACACCATCGGCAGTTTTCAATCCAAGTATCACTCCGTGACCGATAAAACTATACGGTCCCCTTAGCGTTGCGTTCGAGCAAAGGCCGTCGTGGTCGCCGGCCTGCGCTGCACCGCTGAGCGAGAGAAGTGCAACGGCTGTCGCCGACAAAATGCTTAAATACTTGATCTTCATGGTTGTCTCCTTGTCACCGAATTACGCGCTTAATATCACGACGCACAGACCTATTGCCAAGCTGGATCGGGTCCCGACTCAACTGAATGAACAAAAAAGAACTGTAGTAATCCCTCGCAGTCGTCGCTTGATGAGGAAGCGACGAGAGAACGCGAGGTCGCCGGCACGGCCGTGTGTTGAGGAGTGTGGCGTGGGCCGGAATAATGAATGGCGATGCCCTTCACCGAGCAGCCATCTTTCGCTCGGTGTCGGCGGATACGTGCAGAAGAGGGTTGCACGAAAGTCCGCGCGGTTTTGACTTCCTGAGTCAGCCACGCTCTAAAGTCGCATAGCAAAAATACTGTAGTCCACGACGTTCGCGGCTACTAGGTGAATTTCGGACAAAAGGCAGCCGTATCCCAGAATCGCACAGTGCGAATAATGCGCTCTCGCTGTATAGCGAATGCCCGCGCAGACCACAGAGGTCGATCAGCATTCAGGCGCCGATGGCCCATTGCACCCAGGAAGCTGCCGTTGACGTGACCTCCCCATCATCGTCCGAAACGGGTCGCCTACGGAAGTTCGTCGTCGGACCGGGTCCGGCCATGAAGAGACATTCGCCCGATCAGCTACCGAGACACTCCTGTGGCGCCCTCGCTTTCGACACCGGTCATTTCGGCTGGGCGAAAACTGCAGTCTTCCCGCGCCGATTATCAAATCGCATCTTTAATGCGCATCGATGAAGGCGGTGACGTCGGCCAGAACCGGTGAGACCGTATTCGGTACCGCCGAAAACGACTTGACGATCGTATCGTGGCCATAGCCCGGATATTTTTTCAGTTCGACGGCGCCGCGATGCGCGCGCAGAGCGTCTGCGAAACGATCACTGTTATGTGGATCGACATCGGTATCCGCCGTGCCGGCGGCGAGCAACATCGGTGGCTCGTTTCCCATGACGAATGGGATGGGCAGCGCCCGCTGGCGCAGTGCCGCCGGAAAGATCTGGTCCATGTGAGGGTCGCTCGTCGGGATTGCAGCGTACGGGCCCGCGAGTCCGATCATCCCGGAGAGCGACGTATTAGACATGCCCTGCGCGGCCAGATAGCGCGGATCGGTCGCGAGCATCGCCGCCATATGCGCGCCGGAGGAATGTCCCATCACGAAAATGCGACCGGGGTCGCCGCCGAATTCGCGCACATGATCGCGGGTCCAGCGCAAGGCAGCAGCAGGGTCGTCGAGAAAGCCAGGGAAGACAGTCTCCGGATAGATGCGGTAATCCGCCGCGATCGTTACGATGCCTCGCGCGGAGAGCGCTTGCGCAACTCCGCGCGACTCCGAGCGATGACCACTTTGCCAGGCTCCGCCGTAGAAATACACGACGACGGGGTGGTTCGTGCTGGTGCGGGACTCGGGCGCATATACGTCGAGCCGCTGGCGCGGCGCCTTGCCATAGGCGATGCCGCCCGGTGCGTCGTGCTCGCGTGCCCGAGCCGCGATCATGCCGGCGGCGAATGCAGCCAGTGACAGTGAAATGAACCTTCGTCTCGCCATTGCACGCATTTACTATTGATCCGTGATGAGTGTTATCGAAAAAGACGGCTGTCGCACGCTTGAGCCACGCAACTCCGAAAACGAACGCGCCCTCGTTCATTGATATCGCGTCAGGCACGCAAGGCACTTGTGTCGACAGGCGATAGCAAGCCGTCGGCCGACTCGATCAGGACGCGGTCGGCCTGTTTCTTCGTTATTAAAGGGCACCTGAAAATGGCTGTCCGTGCGGAAGACATCGTTCGGAACAGTGAAGTCAGCGCCCGCGTGAGGGCTGGACCGCCCGCAAGGGCAGTTCCACGAGTGACCGATGCACTCAAGAGCGCGACGTTTGAACCGCAATGCCACGACAGGCCGCTCGGGGTCGAACTCAGCCGAATGCGTCAGGCCGAGTCCGGTCATCTACGGTAGTTGAATTGTGCGACGACCCGGCCGCTTGAGGGACGCCTGTAACTTGATACTCGACACCGCGCCTGGAGGAGCGTTGGCAGATCGGCCCTATGCTACAGGCCTGTCACGTTCAGCAAAAAGTCCATAGACGAGACACCAAGCCCAAAGAAGCGCACTTGTGCATTTAAGGTAGGAAATCAGCTGCGAACGATGACTACTAGAATGGACGCAATTCCAAAGCAAACGGGAAAGAAAGCCTCCAGCCAAAGCCGGATTTTTCGAGCCAGACTCGCCCTTAGAACGTACTTGTGCAAAAGTTCTGACATGGCTAGGCGTTTTTTGGCGTCAGGATCTTCCGCCAACCGAGCAAGTCTCGCCTCGATCGCCTTTACCTGATCGAGCACGATCGTAGCCTGCCTCGCTCCGGCTCCCACTACCCGGCGCGCGGCCAGTGCCTCAAGCTCATTCTGCGCCAGTTCCATATCCTTTGACCACGCTATCGTTTTGTCGACAAGATCTTTGCTCAGTTGCAAAAGACCCCATTCGGGGTTCAAGGATTTCAACCTCCAAGCAGCCCATTCAACGTAGCTTCGTGCAACCAGCACTAACACAAAAAACGATTCAACGATCGCCGCTGTCCCTTTCAGCGTGCTCGAAGCAATCTTGTCGAAAGCAAGCCCGGCAAACTCGCCGCGCCCACTGAAGGTGATCGCGTTGACCCCAAGCAAGAATAGGAGCATCGCAACGGCAAGCACTGCGAGCCTCAGTTTTTTCGTCTCCTTCGAGAAGCATTCCTGCAAGGAAGGGGACATGACCCTCGTGAGCTCGTCGATGAACGCGGCCGGTACTTGGCTTGGACCGGCGGGTACATGCCCGGACGCGGCTGATTCGTTGCTCGGCGCTTGCTGCGATGACATTTTTGTTCTCCAGCAGTTTCAACGAGTAGCCGATAGGTGTCGGTCCAGTTCTTCCAATGCATTCGGCGACACCCACACAAATGATAGTTCGGCGCAAATTTCGCAGATCGCATAAAACACTTAGAGGCATGTGCCCGCGATCAGCTGGCCGCGGCGCGGATATCGCTCGGTTCGTTACTTTAAGTGCCAGAAGTACTTTGATTTGTGGACATCGAACTCGACGACGTCGTACGGACGCAATGAGGAGACGTCAAGATCGCCAGAGCCGATTGGTCATTGGGCGGTTCGGGTCGTGAAAGACAGCGAGTAACTGTAACGGCCGATCACGCATCGGCCAACGTTGCTTAGCGATTGACTCTTGTACCCTGAAACCTGCCGTCTGGGCAGACTTTGGCCAATCGGCGGAAACGGGTCGGGTGCCGCCAGTCGCGACAGAGCGCGGGCTGACGTGTCTGACTGTCACGCATCTGGAAAAATCCTCCCGGCGCGATGTAACTCTTGTGAAATTCTGCTCGCCTGGTCGATGAGATCCGCTACCACCGACGCGCCCAGATAAAGCGTCGGAGGGCCGCCAGCGCCCTCGTAATGCAACCACAAATCATCTACCTGACTTTTGTCGCGGCCTTGGCCTTACCCGAGGAAAATATTCTGTCGATGGTAGTCCATGAATTTGTCTTGCTCTGGCCGAAGAGCTTTCACGATCCAATTGGTGTTCAAATGCCACGAGGCGAGAACGTTGGGCGCCAGATGTGACGAGACCAGCAACGCCCCATCGCTCGAAAAAGAGATAAAGCCGCGGTCGAAAAGGTGATCGACGTGAGGTGACAACAGCAGCCCGTTGTTGCCATCCAGCTTTTCCTCATCCGTCGACATACACCACGGCTTAATATGGCTGGCGCGGAGATGTTGACGCTCTACGACGTCAGCGAGCCGACAGCCCTCCTCCAACAGCTCTACACGGGCGCGAAAAAGTCCTTGCCCACGGCGCGCTTTAACAAGCTGTAGCTTCTCCGTCTCGGGGATATCAGTGCGCTTTTTGACATCCGCTTCCGCCTTCTCATTGAGAGCGTCGAAGGAAGCATTGTTCGCGTTTCGCTTAAGTGAGGCGTATTCGGCACCGATGAGGGAGCCGAGCGCGTGGGCCATCGCCTCGGGCAATTCCGTCAAGTACACCGCCTGATTGCCATTTCCATTGGCCTGCAACGGAGCGTAGCGCTCGGGTAGCAGCGCTTCCAAGACATCCATGTGGTCCGCAGGCCGAATAGTCTTCTCTAACTGTTGATAGTCAACCTCGACAAACCAGCCATCGTCCGACCAATGCGCGCCGGCATTTCCGAACACGGTTGGCTTGGGTGCGGTTGCAGCAGGCGCTCTAACAATACCAAGTGCTTTGATTCGGGTGTCGCTGAACGACATAACCAAATCGCCGACCATCGCTTGCGTCATCGTGTCGTAAAAATAGTTTCGGCTGCCGTCTTTCTTTTTCTTGGGCGACCATAGGTAACCGCCGCTAACTTCGTGCTTGTACGTTTGATTTTGATTGACCCACCAATATTTCATGCCCCGCCGCCTCCTTTCTCTTAATGTGCTTGGCCGTAGCCCCGAAGCCCGCCGCTCCGACGGAAGTATAGGTGTTGTTCAGCCCGCGCTTCTTCCCTGGACTGTTGATTTCCAGCGAATTCTGACCCACCGTTTTGGTCAGTTCTGCGTGGACATCAACCATGGTAGGCAGTATTTCGGCGGGTGCAAATCGGTCAGTATGAGACATTCGACTGCCACGACCAGATTGCCAACAATCGTTGGCATATAGGTGCAGCCGAACACTAGCGTAAGCCATCGGCCACCATTACTGCGCGAGCATCAGGTTCAGGTTCTGAACCGCAGCGCCGGCTGCGCCTTTGCCGAGATTATCGAAAACCGCGGATAGCAGAACGTGCCCGTGTTCCATGTTAGGAAACACGCTTAAGCGCATATCGTCCGTACCGTTCAGTACCTGCGGATCCAGCTGCGTTAAAACGCACGATTCGTGCAGCGGCAAGACATGTACGTTGGCCGTCTCGGCATAGTGACGTGCGAGGCACGCGTGTAACGTGGCGCCGTCTACGTAGGGTGCCAGCAGCCGCACATCCAAGGGCACCGTCAGCACGATGCCCTGGCGGAACGCACCGTACGCAGGGACGAAGATCGGACGCTGCGCGAGTCCGGCGTGCTGCTGGATCTCCGGGGTGTGCTTGTGCGCGAGCTCCAGACCATATACCTGGTACGACGGTCCGTTGACAGCACCCGGCCCCTCGTGTTCTTCGACGCCGGCACGCCCGCGTCCGGAGTAACCAGACACCGCGTAAATGCTGACCGGGTGGTTGCCTGGAATGAGCCCGGCGTGCAGCAGGGGACGCAGCAGGCCAATTGCACCGGTCGGATAGCAACCTGGATTGGTGACCCGACGTGCGGTCGCAATGCGCTCAGCCTGTCCCGGAGTCATTTCCGGAAAGCCGTATGTCCAGTCCGGCTGCGTGCGATGGGCGGAACTTGCGTCGATTACTCTGACGGCAGGGTTAACAATGGCGTCCACCGCCTCGCGCGCGGCGCCATCGGGCAGGCAGAGGATGGCGATGTCGCAGGCGTTGATGGCTTCGGCGCGACGCCTGGAATCCTTGCGTTCCGCCGCGGGAAGCGTGACCAGTTTCAGATCGGTCCGGTCGCGAAGCCGTTCGTGAATTTGCAACCCGGTGGTGCCTTGGTCGCCGTCGATGAAAACAAGGGGAGAGCTCATGCGCGGGATACTCCGGTGACTGGTAACAAGTGGAACGAGCCTGTTATCTTCCGCGCACCGCTAGAATAGCGAAAGTTGAATTTCATAACTTGGACATTCAGCTTTTCTGAATCTGGACGCCGACATGCGAGAGATCAGCCTGGACCGCTTGCGCACCCTGGTCGCTATTGCCGACCGTGGCTCATTCGCCGACGCGGCGCGTGCGTTGCATCTGGCGCCACCAACGGTCAGCCTCCACATCGCTGAACTGGAAGAGCGCATCGGGGCTCCGCTTCTGTCGCGGAAGCGTGGACATGTTCGGCCGTCGGCAACAGGCGAGTTGTTGGTCGAGCGCGCGCGTCGACTGCTGGCCGACGCGGAACAGGCGTTAGACGATGTTCACCGCCAGGTTCAAGGGCTTGTCGGACGCGTTCGGCTCGGTGCATCGACCGGCGCGATTGCGCACCTTTTGCCTCAAGCGCTTGAAGTGCTGCGTCAGCACCATCCCGCTATCGATATTCAGATCGCAGTACTCACCTCGCATGAAACGCTAACCCGATTGGCGGATGGGACGCTGGATGTTGGGCTGGTCGCACTGCCTCAGCCTCCGGCGGCTGGACTCGTAATAAAGCCTTGGCGCCGCGACCCCGTGATGGCCTTTGTGCCGGCGCATTGGCGGTGTCCGGCTCGCATTACGCCTGAATGGCTCGCCGCTCAACCTCTCATTCTTAATGATGCGACCACGCGTCTCTCGCGTCTGACTGCGGAGTGGTTTGCGACCGGAGGGCACCATCCTGCGCCGCGCATTCAGCTCAATTACAACGATGCGATCAAGAGTCTGGTAGCGGCAGGTTATGGCGCGGCGCTTTTGCCTCATGAGGCCACTACGCCATTACCCGACAGGCGCATTGTCATGCGTCCGCTGCGCCCGGCGTTGTGGCGTCGGCTCGGCATTGCGCATCGCGCGGGGCACGTCGAGCGTTCCACGCAACATGTACTCGATGCGTTGTGGGATCTGCGATTGGCGTAGGAATTTGCCAGTTCTCGCTTCGCTTCGTTCTCGCGATGGGACAGTAGCCTATTGCACGCCACGACGAACGAATGGCCGGTTTGTAGAAATTTGACAGACCGAATTGGGTCGGGATGCGCCCTTCGCATCCGACCGCGTGCCGCCATCTCAAGATAGTTGCCGCGGACGCTAAAATGGTTGCCAATCAGATCAGGTTTCCAATGTGTTGGCGCCCTGGACGACCGCTGCCTGGTCAATTGCATGTGTCTTGTTGCCTTCTGGCACGTACCGAGGGAAACGAGCGCGTTGGCAGGACAGCGACTCAACGGGCAGGTTGCGGGTGAATAAATTAACCAGGCATAGGGCGCGTTGGGGTCGAGACACACGTTGAGGACCCCTTCCGCCTCCGCAGCTTCGGACGCGCTGCGGGACAAGCGCTCGTTTCTCTCGCTACGAAACCTGTTCGGCGAAATCCAGTTCGCCGAACATCTCCGCGAGCCAATCGATGAAGATGCGCAAACGCTGACTGAGATGCCGGTTGCGCGGATAAACCACATGGAATGGATACGGCGGCGGCTGCAACCCGTCGAGAAACGGTACGAGCTGACCCGTTGCAATATAAGGCCGTACTTTGAAAGTAAATATGTGAATGACACCGACTCCCGCCAGACCCGCGGCGAGATGCGCATTGCCTTCGTTCACACTCAAAAACGCGTTCGGCTGCACTTCAATTGCTTCCGTTCCAACACCGAATGGAGACGGAACAATACGCCCCGTTCGCGGCGAGATATACCTCACGAGTTTGTGGTTGCGTTCCAGATCGTCGATGCTGGAAGGTATGCCGTAGCGGCGCACATATTCCGGTGATGCACACGTCGTCCATCCAGCCCGGCCGACTTCTCTCGCCACGAGTGATTCGTCGAGCATGGGACCCCCTCGGATCGCGCAGTCGATGCCGTCCTGAATCATGTCGGTAAAGCTGTCGCGCACGCACAAGTCCACTTCAACATTCGGATATCGCGCGTGAAACCGGGGAAGAGCCGGAATGAGAAAGCTGCTTGCCAGTGACGCACTTATGCCGATCCTGATCGTTCCCGCAGGATTCGCGTTCTCCATCGCGAACGAACTGTTGATTTCGTCGAGTGCCTGCATGATCGGCAATGTTCGATCGTAATAGGCGGCGCCTTCGGGCGTGACCGCGACTATGCGCGTGGTTCTCTGCAGGAGCTTGACGCGCAGCTCCGCTTCGAGGTCCTGTATCAGCTTGCTGGCGGTGGCGAGAGGAATGCCCAGGGAATCCGCCGCCTTGGTAAACCCACCGGTCTCGACCACTCTTGCGAAGACCCGGATCGCCAACAGGTTGTTCATCGGTAGCCCCAAATGAGGTGCGTGCCAGTTCATGGAAACACCGCCGCGGTTTACGGAATCAACGCTAGCTTGCCCTGCGTACTGCGGCTCTCGATTGCGCGATGAGCCGAGCTTGCATCATGAAGCGGAAACCGCGTGGTCGGCAGCGCACTGAGCCATCCCTCTTCGATGCCGCAGATCAGTTCCGCCGCGCGTTGCTGCATTTCCGCAGGGTCCTGTATGTATGTGAAAAGTGATCCGCCCGCCACGCGTGCGCCTTTGAGAATCAACGGATAGATCTGCACGTCGGGCGCAACGCCCGATGCCTGGCCATAGGCGATTGCCGTGCCGCGCGGAGCAAGCGCCTTTACCGTTGAAGAAAACGTCGTTGCTCCAACGGCGTCAAAGGCAACGTCCACCCCGCGGCCTTTGGTGATCTCGAAGACTGCATCGAGAAAATTACCATCGCTGTAGTTCACCGCATGGTCGGCGCCAAGTGACCGGATTGTTTGCAGCTTTGCTTCGGTGGAAGCCGTCCCGATCAGGACCGCCCCCAGCCGCTTGAGCCACTGGACCAGGAACTGGCCGACTCCTCCGGCCGCCGCGTGTACAAGCACGAAGTCGCCCGGCTTGATCTGGTGGTACTCGGCCAGTAGATACTGGGCGGTCACACCCTGGAGCAGCAATCCTTCATCCGTCGTAAAGGTCGATGGTATCCGGATTGCCCGGTCAGAGGGCAAGACGAGTTGCTGCGCGTAGGAACCGAGGACGTTAATCCATGCAACGCGGGTGCCTATCGCAAGCGATGCCACTCCGGGGCCGGCCTGGCGCACCGTACCGACCCCTTCATACCCTGGCACGAACGGGACCGGTTGGTAGTCCACGGCGCCGTTGCGCTGATAAACGTCCACATAGTTGATTCCTGCGGCCTCTACATCGACAAGCACCTCACCGCGCCCGGGCGATGGCGACGGTGCTGAGACGATTTCGAGTACTTCAGGGCCCCCCGTTCTGCTGACCAGGATCTGCTTCATCTCGCATCTCTGTTCGATGGCATCAAAGGGGAGGGCGTCGATCACCGAGACCGCCAGTCCGTTCGAGGAGTGCGCCCAGCCGCAGGATCGTTGCTTCGTCGAGCCACTTCGCGACCAGTTGGATTCCGATGGGGAGGCTTTCCGAGCTGAACCCATAAGGCACTGAAAGCGCAGGAAGACCTGTTACGTTGAATGGCGAGGTGGCGCGCATCACGTGCATCCATGACACTGTTTCACCATTGACGACGAGTTCCTGCGCGCCATGAGGTGTGGCAGTCATCGGATTCACAGGGCAAAGCAGGACGTCATACTTCTCGAAAAATCCGGCGAATGCCGAGCGGAGCGCTTCGGCTCGTGTCTCGGCGGCTAGGTAGTCGCGAAACGATGGATCGGGAAACGCGACAATGCCCTTGCCGATGTCGTGAAGCTCGCTTTCGCGTCCTGCTGCAAGCTCCTTGATGTATGGAACGATCTCTCCATAGACCGTCGTCATCAGCGTGGCAAGCGGGTCTCCGAGGAACGGCAGGGTGACTTCGTCCACGTCGCAACCTAGCTTCGCAAGCTGGTTTGCGGCGGCCTTCACGGCGGCCGTGATCTCGGGATCGACGGGACCGAACGCGGCGTCCGATACCCAGCCGACCCTGATCGGCTGACCGGCCCGGCTGACGTCGCCGGAGTCGGCGTTGCGTGTGTGTACCGCGTAACCGTCAGCGCCGTCGGGTCCCTTGAGAACCGAATATCCTAGCGAGACGTCGCGAACGGTGCGGGCCATTGGACCGACATGCCACCACTTCGAGATGACCGCGGGATAGT
>Ga0255336_101024_pt1 | contig 26094 bp, 21 predicted proteins | sample MeOH1_35cm_T3_17_FD_189102 | JGI IMG/M metagenome (GOLD analysis project Ga0255336, IMG submission 189102) | Sandy soil microbial communities from University of British Columbia, Vancouver, Canada - MeOH1_35cm_T3_179 | ecosystem: Engineered > Artificial ecosystem > Sand microcosm > Unclassified ...
TGCCGCTCGGGAAGAACGCCGGCGCGAAGTACAGCGCGCAGAACGAATACACGTAAAAGTCGAACCACTCGACGAGATTGCCCGATGAAGCGCCAACGATCGCAAAAATGCGCCGCCGCGTGTCGTGTGTGGAAAGTGCCACTGGAATATCAAGATTTGTCATTGGTCTTTTGTGCTCCTGGATGTCCCCTGTTAATTATTAATGGCGTGGTTCCTCCACGCCTTTATGCGTCTCTTGGTTCGGCATTCTAAATGAATGTTGTGCTTCCTGGTTTGACGTTCTGCATCTCTAATTTAACGCTGGGCGTACCAATGATTTTTGTGTCAAAAAATGTATGTCCACTTCTGTCGGACCACCAGGCAGAGCGAACATGAGACGCCGTTCAACGTGCGCCGACGGCATGATGCTGTGACTGACCGAGGCGCCTTCCCGCAGGAGTTTCAATGAAAGTCAATGCAGCCTCTCACCCATTCTGGCCCGACGACGCGTCGAATATTCCGGACAGCGCACAGCACCGGCAAACTCGTGCTGCCCTGCGAGGCACCAGCAACAGGGAAAACTCCCAACAATCTCCGGCGGCCATCGCGAATGCCAGCGTATCTCAAAAGACCGCTCCACCTTCGCCGCCCAACGGGTCCGTCGCAAGCCCAGCCGGCAAAGAGATTGATGCCGAAACTCATGCCATTGCCGCGCAGGCGGTGATCGGCAACGAGATCGCAGCCGATATGGAAACGTTCAACGCGTCGCTCGGCAAGGTCGATGAGGATGTCGAGCGCGGCGGCGATACGACCGCCGACATGATCGAAGCAGCGTCGGCCTACAACCAGGCGCAGCAAGTGGGCGCACTAGACAAACCCACACCCGAGCTGCAGTCGAAGATCGCCCGGGTCGAGACTGCTTTGCGCGATTCCAAAGGCGATGAGTCGCTGGGCACGATCGGGCAAAAAGCCGGCGTCGACCTGTCCGCGCTGACTCATCAACCGGACGCCGCTTCAACCTACGGCAAATATGGCAAGGCGGCGAGCACCTATACGCGCGCGCTCATCTTCGACGAAGCGCGCTTCAACAATTCCGCCGTGCTGAAAAACACGCCTCTCGCAGCGTTGCAGCGGCCGAACCAGAGCGTGCTCGATCCTCTGGGACCGTACGGCCGGCTAGGCACCCTGACAGGCACCCGTCTGAACTCCGCCGCAAGTTATTTCACAAAAGGCGGGCTGTCATTTCTGTCCGGCATGGAGAAATTGCGCAAGGGTCAGGATCCGACAAAGGACTTCGTCACCGCAGGCGCGACTACCGGACAAGGCATCAACGAGCTCACCGTCGGCATCGGTACCGACGTCGGCAATCATCTGGTCAAGCTGCGGCAGACGAAAGCAGCGGCGCAAATAGCCGGCGGCCAGAGCACGGGGACTGGCGGTTCCGCGCGCCCCGCGACTCCAGGTCAGAGCGGCGTGACGCAGGGCGTTGCGGAACCGGTCGCGGGACCCAGCCGCACCGCGGAGTTCACCGACTTCGATTCACACGGCAAGGACGACGCCGAGATCGACACGCTCGAAAAGAAGACCGCTGAACACATCGACGAACAGCTCACGCAGCAGCAACAAAGCTTGCGCGAGAGCGTCATCGCCAAGCTCGAGAAGACGAATCGTGACGTGCAGCAGCTCGAATTGAAGGACGCGACGGACGACCTCGCGCCGCAGTACTTCGAGATGCAGGACATGGCGAAAAAGTTCAAGGATTCGACGGCCGATGCGGCCAACGACGCCCACGAAAATATCAAGACAATCGACGCAAAGGCACAGGACGTCATCGCCAAACTCAAGAACCAGGGTTTCGATACCGCCGATGCCGCACGCCAGTCCGGCAAGCCGGAGGCGATCGAACTCGGCAACCAGCTCGACCGGCTGGCGGGCCTGAAGCACGCAGCCTATGACCAGTTCAACAGCGCCATGCAGGAACGGGAAAACGCGCTCAGCGATACCAGAACCGCATTCGGCGAACTCGGCAAGCTGCTGAAGGATACGTCCGCGAGCGAGCGTCCATCGAAATTGAAAGAGTGGTCCGACAAATACACGGATTTCTTCGCGCAACGTCAGGCCAACATACTCTCGAAGACCGACGGCTGGCCCGACTGGATGAAGATATCGAAGCCGCTGCGCATGCAGATGGTGCCCGCCGCGATCAATACCGTTCTTGGCGGCGCGACGTTTGGCGTCTCGTTGGACACGTATCTGAAAAAGCAGCAGGCTGGCAAGCTGACGCCTCAGGACAAGATGGACCTCGCGGCATCCGTGATCAATCTGTCGAGCGGCATGATCGGATTCGTGCCGGTTATCGGGCCTGCCCTGTCGTTTGCGCTCGCGACAGCCGGTCTTATCGTCGGTGGAATGTCGGATCAGTACGATGCCCGCAAGCGCGAAACCGATACGTACAACCTGAAGGAAAAGATACGCGAGGAATACAACGCGAAGCATCCCGATAAGCAGATCGCCGAGCCCTTCGACGGAGATTGAGCGGCGCCGACGTGCGTGACGAGGCCGTTCGCACGTCGTGCCGCCTCATGCGCTCGCCCATGCGAACGCGGCGTGAGATCGCGTCATTTTTCCGTGGCGGCATCGCGGCAAGCGACCCAACCGTGATTCGGGCGAGCGCCGTTACGCAAACTCGTCGCCGAGTTCGATCGTGATTTCGCGCGGCACCGCCTCGCCGTTCGCATATTGCTCCTCCAGCGAACCCAGCGAGGCCTCGACATATGCGCGCAGCACCGCAAAACTGCGCCCGCGCACACGCGCGGGCATCGCGCGATAACGTGCCAATGCTGCCGGTGCAATCGCCACGGTCATCACGGTACGGCGCGCCGCCGCACCGAAACGCATCGCCACCCAGTGAATCGCCAGCATCGGCGCGCCTTCCTGCACCGCGCGCTGAATGAACTGCGTCTGCTCGGGAAACAGATCGCTGATGACACGCGCCAATTCCTCGAACTCGGGATTGGCGCAGTCGTATTGGTAAGCTTCCATGAGGTATGCCGAAAAAATAGGCGTGAAGAGAGGCCGCTTGTAGAGAACCGCCCACGGTTCAATGTGGCGCGCGCATCAAGCGACAATCAGGCGGCAATCAAGCGGAGATCAAGCCGCCACCACGGGACGCCTGAACGCCCGGAACAGCAGCCCCGCGACGATCACCGCCCCCACAGCGTACACGGCGTCCACCGCCGCGAGCGGCACGAGTTGCGCCTGGAACATTGCGGCTGGCACGTCCACCAACGCGTGCAACGCGATCGCGAGCGGCAGGATCCCACGCCAGCCGGCGCGCAAGCCGCGCCACATCAGCACCGACAAACCGATCTGGAACACCAGCGCGGCGACGCGTTCGAGCGCGAAAATGCCCGCGGTCTGCGGCGTCAGGCTGGCGAGAATCAGGTGGATGCGCATCAGCGATTCAGTCGGCAGATTGCTCAGGTAGCCGTCCAGTTCGCCGCGGTTTTCGAAGACCGCGAACAGGAGCCATTGAATCTGCACCAGCACGCCGACGAGCCACGCTTCGGCGCCGCCGTGGCCGAGACCGTAGGTCAGCGCGGTGCCATCCGTCGTGATGTCGGTCTTGCCTGCCGCGAGCGCCGTGGCGCCGGACTTCGCCGCCGCGCGTTTGAGCAGCAGCCGCATGCCGATGAACCGCCCCACTTCCTCGCAGATACCCGCGGCCAGCGCGCCGTACACCACGAAGGCAACCGGATTCGACAGGAACTCCGCCGTCGCTTCGTTCCGATGCAGCACGAAGTCGTTCAGCGCGCGCTCGATCACCATCGCGAACAGCGCGAACACGGCGACGCCGGCGATCGCGTCGCGCGGTTTGAGCGCGAGCGGCCGACGCAGCCGGCGGTAGATCAGGAAGGGCAAAGCGGCGACGAAGAGTGTCGCGAGGGCGAGGCTCGAGAGGGTAAGCGGTGCAACAACCATGAGTTTCCTTGCGATGACCGGCGCGCACCCGCTGCGTGCCGCAGCCCGAATGATCGCAGATCGGCGCGAATTCAGCGCAAAGTGGAGGCGCGCACGATCAATTCGCCCGGCAGCAAGCAGTCGCGCGCGGTGGTCTGAATACCTTCGATGCGCTCATGCAGGAACTCGACCGCACGGTAGCCGATCTCGTAGGTCGGCTGGCGGATCGTCGTGACGCCGGTCAATTCGGCCCAGTCGGGGTCGTCGATGGAGAGCAGCGCGGCGCGGGCTTGCCAGTCGGCTCCATAGCGCGCCTTCAGATGCAACGCGAGACGCAACGCGACGGGTGCGTTGGCGGCGAACAGGGCAATCCGCGCGGGCTTGCCCGCGGCGCCGGCGGCCGCGTCGATTGCCCGGTCCAGTTCGGCCAGGCCGCGCTCGACCTCGCCTGCGTCCGCGAGGTTCAGCACAAGCGTGTGACCGCGTGCCGCGCCCTCGCCGCCGCTATTGCCACCTTCGGCATGCCGGGCGCTCATCGTCTCGCGAAACGCTGCTTCACGCAATTGCCGCGAGCTGACCTGCTCGAAAGGCTGGACGACGAACCAGATATCGTCGAAACCATTGTCCAGCAGATGCCGCGTGCCGAGTTCGGCCGCCGCCCGGTTGTCGAGACCGACCATATCCGCGACCAGTCCGTCCACCAGACGGTCGACCAGCACCGCCGGAATCCCGCCGCCGCCCACCGGCCGCAGCGTTTCCTCGCGCACGCCGGTTGCGTTGACGATCACGCCTTCCACCCGGTACGTGGTGAGCAGTTGCAGATAGCGCCGCTCCATCTCGACTTCGTTGGCCGCATGGCAGATCAGCGGCATCAGGCCGAGCGCGTGACATGCCGCTTCGACACCTTGCAGCACTTCGATCGAGTAGGGATTGGTCAGGTCGGCCAGCAGCATGCCGATCAGACGATTGCGGCCACGCTTGAGGCCGCGCGCCATCTGGTTCGGCTGATAGTCCAGACGTGCGATCGCGGCTTCGATTCGTGCGCGCAGTTCGGGCGACAGCACACTTATCTCGCCGTTCAGATAGCGCGAGATGCTGGTCTTGCCGGTGCCGGCTTCGCGCGCGACGTCGGTGATCGTCGCGCGGCGCGGCATGGACTGCGGCGTCGTGCTCATCGGTTCCTCGTGGTTCCGCTTGTGGTTCGCCGCATTGTCCGGCTTGTCGTTCTGCTTGTCGCCCGGTTCATGCGGCGAGCACTTCGCGGTTGACGACATTGACGGCCAGCGTGCCGTCCAGCGCGGCGACGAGGTTTTCCGCCGCGTTGCGCGCCATCGCGTGCCGGGTTTCGTGAGTCGCCGAACCGATATGCGGCAGCGCGACCACATTCGCGAGCTTCAGGAGCGGCGAGTCGGCCGGCAGCGGCTCGGTCTCGAACACGTCGAGACCGGCGCCGTGGATCGTGCCCTTTTGTAGGGCTTCGATCAGCGCCGCTTCGTCGACGGTCGCGCCGCGCGAGGCGTTGATCAGGATCGCACTCTTCTTCATCGACTTGAGTTCGGCCGCGCCGATCAGATGCTTCGTCTCTGCCGTGAGCGGCACTTGCAGGCAGACGAAGTCGGAGGTGGCGAGCAGTTCCGCCAGGCCAACGCGCCGCGCGCCGTAAGCTGCTTCAGCCTGCGGGTTCGCGCTGCGGTTGGTGTACAGCACCTTCATGTTGAAGCCGAGCGCCGCACGCCGCGCCACCGCGCCGCCGATCCGCCCGAGCCCGACGATGCCGAGCGTCTTGCCCTGCACGTCGACGCCGAACTGCGCCGGCCCGATGCTGTGCTGCCAGTGCCCTGCCTTTACCCAATCGGCGAGTTCCACCACTCGCCGCGCCGAAGCGAGGATCAGCGAGAACACCGTGTCCGCGGTCGATTCGGTCAACACGTCCGGCGTGTGCGCGAGCACGATGCCGCGGCGCGTGAGATCGGCCACGTCGAACTGGTCGAAGCCCACCGAGATGGTCGACAACGCCTTGAGCCGGGTCGCGCCTTCGAGCATTGCCGGCGTGATCTTCACGCTCGAACCGATACCGCCGTCCGCGTCTTTCAGCGCGGCCACGAACGTGTCGTGCTGCGCGGCGTCGACCTGCACGACCTGCGCGTGCTGTTGCAGATACGCGAGCACATCTTCAGGCAACGGTTTCCAGGCGACGATCTTCTTCATCAGCTTATTTTCCTTGCAACGGGGTGGCGAGCGGCGGCGCACTGTTCAGCGCTTGCGGCTGCGGTTTGACGACCAGCGTCAGAATCGCGGCAGCAATCAGCGCCACGCTCATGAACGCATACGACGCGGCGGGCGAACCGGTGGCGCCGTTCAGATAACCGACCACATACGAGCCGACGAACGAACCGAGGGCGCCCATGCTGTTGATCAGCGCCATCGCGCCGCCCGCGACGTTCTTCGGCAGCAGCTCCGGCACGATCGCGAAGAACGGGCCATACGGCGCGTACATCGCGGCACCGGCGATCACCAGCAACGCATATGAAAGCCAGAAATGCGCGGAGCCGAGCGCATACGAAGCCGCGAACGCCACCGCGCCGATCAGCAGAAACGGCCACACGAATACTTTACGGCGGTTGAGTTTATCCGATGCCCACGAAGCTGCAAGCATTGCGATGGTTGCGGCGAGGTACGGCAGCGCCGAGAGCCAGCCGGTTTCGACCATGCCGAGCGTCGAACCGTTCTTCAGGATCGACGGCAACCACAGCACGAAGCCATACACGCCGATGCTCCAGCAGAAATATTGCGCGCACAGCTTGATCACCGCGGGCGTTTTAAAGGCCTCGCTATAGTTGCGCACCGGTTTGATCGCGGCCTGCTCTGCGCGCAGCGTTTCGGCGAGGTCGTCCTTCTGCTGCTGCGTGAGCCACGACACCTGCTGCGGCTTGTCCTGCACGATGAACCACCAGATCACCGCCCAGATGATCGCGGGCGCGCCTTCGGCGATGAACATGTGACGCCAGCCGAACGAATGCACCAGATAGCCCGACACCACTGACATCCACAGCACCGTCACCGGATTGCCGAGAATCAGGAACGTGTTGGCGCGCGAGCGCTCGCTCTTGGTGAACCAGTTGCTGATGAAAATCAGCATGGCCGGCATGACCGCGGCTTCGACCACGCCGAGCACGAAGCGGATCACCATCAGCGACGCAATGTTGCTGACCATGCCGGTCAGCGCCGCGCATCCGCCCCACAGAATCAGGCTCCAGAACACGAGCTTCTTGACGCTGCGGCGTTCCGCGTAGATGGCGCCGGGAATCTGGAAGAAGAAATAGCCGAGGAAGAACAGCGCGCCGATCAGCGACGACAGCCCCTTGCTGATGCCGAGATCCTGGTTGATGCCGGCGGCCGACGCGAACCCGAAGTTCGCGCGATCCAGATAGGCGAGGCTGTACGTGATGAATACGATCGGCATGATCGTCCACCAGCGGCGAATCGCAAGCGATGAGGTCATGGGTGTCTCCTTTGACTTCCCGAAACAATGATGGACGGTCATGGGGCGCTCTGTTCGAGCGCTCTTGCTGTTATCGAGGCAGACTTGCTGAGCAGGTCTTGCGGGTTTTCTTCAAGCCGCGGCGGCGATGGACGTCGCGTCGGCCGATTCGAGCGCGTCGAGTTCGGCGCGGCCCGGCAGCCCCTCCGAATCGCCGATCACCTGAATCGCCAGCGCGCCGATACGGTTGCCGCGCGCCACGGCTTGCGGCAGCGACTTACCTTCGAGCAACGCACTGACCACGCCGACGGCGAAACCATCGCCCGCGCCGACCGTATCCACGACCTTTGCGACCGGCTGGCCGGCGATCAGCGCGGCGTCGTCGGCGGTGCGGAAGTACGCGCCCTGCGCGCCGAGCTTGATGATCACGCCGCGCGCGCCATGGTCCAGATAGAACTTCGCGATGTCGTCGGGCTGCGTATAGCCGGTCAGGATCTCGCCCTCGCCGATGCCGGGCAGCACCCAGTCGGCCAGCGCGGCCAGCGCGTTCAGGCCTTCGACCATTGCGGCGCGCGACGGCCATAGCGTCGGGCGCAGATTCGGGTCGAAGGAAATCGTCTTGCCGGCAGAACGCATTTCGCGCGCCAGATGGAACGCGAGTTCGCGCGAGCTCGCCGAAATCGCGGGCGCGACGCCGGTCAGATGCAGATGGCGCGCCGGCAACACGTAGTCCGCCGCGTAGTCGTCCAGCGACAGATGGCTCGCCGCCGACCCTCTGCGGAAATATTCGACCGCCGGGTCACTGCCGTCGTCGTTTCTGGACTTCAACTGGAAGCCGGTGGGATAGCGCTCGTCGGTGGTTACGCAGCGCTGGTCGATGCTTTCTTTTGTCAAGGTGTCGCGCACGTACTGACCGAACGAATCGTTGCCGACGCGGCTCATCCAGCCCACCTTGAAGCCCAGCCGCGACAGGCCGATCGCCACGTTCAGATCGGCGCCGGCAATGCGCTTCGTGAACTGGCCGACGCCCGCGAGCCGGCCGGTTTCGGCGGCCACGAACATGGCCATTGCTTCGCCGTAGGTGATGACATCGAGTGCTGCGCCTGTGTTGCTCATGCTTCGCTCCTGCGGATTCCGGTTTGCTGCGGGTTAGGCGTTTCTGGCGTTTCTGAAGCGTGCCGCTTGCCCTGTGTCGTCTGCCTTGGGCTTCTCGCCGCGTGCTTCCTGCCGCGTGCTTTTCGCCGCGCGCTGTTTTCGGCTTTGCCGCGCGCTCAGTTCCAATGCCGCTCACGCAGCGGCCAGCCACGCAACGTAATGCGCCGCGTCCGTCTCGACGCGACTCGCATCAAACGGAAATTCGATGCCGCGCGGCACATGGCGCGGCAGATGGTCGAGCACCGCGGCGAATTGAGCGTCGTCGGCGGCCGGCGCGGCGGGAAAGCGCCGTGCTCCCTCGCCCACCGCCGTCTTGCAGTGGATGTATTCCACGTGCGCCGCCAGCGGTGCGGCGGCGTCGAGCGGCGCGACGTCGCGCCATGCCCAGTTGCCGATGTCGAAGGTCATGCCGAGCAGGCCGGCGTGACCTTCGCGCGTCAGCGCATCGAACAGGCCGGTGAACTGCGCGAGCGAGCCGCCCTCCGCCAATTGCCCGTTCTCGACCACGAGCCGCAACTCCGCGCAGCGCAGGTGATCGGCGATCACGGCGGCATTGGCGTCGGCGGCAAAACCACCGAGCTGCAACTTCACGAAGCGCGCGCCGAGCGCGATCGCTTCTTCGATCGAGAGGCGCAACGCGTCGGCGTCGAGTTTGCCTTGCGCGGTGTAAAGCGAAGCCGGCGTGGAATACACCGACCACAAACCCAGGTCCGCAATCTGCCTGCCGAGCACGCGCAGATTGTGCGGCGTGGCGTCGGTTTCGTCGCCGAACAGTTCGCGGCGCACTTCGAAGCCCGCCGCGCCGGCCTGCCGGCTCGCTTGCGCCCACTTCAGGTGGCCGTCCGTGCGGACCGCGTCCATCCCGAATGCGCTTGCGACGATCACCACGTCTACTGCGTCAGCCATATCAAATTCCCTCAAATCTGTCTCGCCACGGCATTTGGAACCGGTTCCAAATGCACTTCAAAAAAAAGCGCCGAAGCGCCTGCGATGCCCGAATAGTGCGCCGAGGCCGCCGTCGCACACCATAGTGGAAATCCCCAGGCGCGGTTGGCGTCGGCATCGGCCTGTGCTCATTTCAAGGTCCGTCGCCAAGACACAGCGCGAGAAAACGCTCCACGACCCGCGACGGCGCGCTCGCATGGGGCACGAGAATCGACAGCCGCCGGGTGAGCGGCTCCGGGCTCAGCGACAGCAGGCATAGCGCGCGGTCTTCGTGGCGCATCGACATCGCCGAGACGAAGCCGATGCCCATGCCCGCCCGCACCGCTTCCTTCACGCCTTCCACGCCCGCGATCTCCAGCGCCACGCGCATCGGCACGCCCGCCCGCGCGAACGCCCGCTCGACGATCTGCCGCACGCCCGAGCCCGCCTCGCGCAACACCAGTGGATGCTTGCCGAAGGCCGCCAGGTCGGGCGGGCCGCCGTCGCCCAACTGCGCCAACGGATGCGAGCGCGGCATGATCGCGACGATTTCGTCTTCGCGCCAGGCATGCACGGCGGTGTCCGGCGGCAGATCCTCGCCGACCGGCCCTTCGATCAACGCGATATCCACCGACCCGAGCGCGCTGACGATCTCGGTGGTATTGCCGTCCGCGGTATGCAGCGTCACGTCCGGATAACGGCGATGAAAGTCGGCGATCAGATACGGCAGCAGGTAGCTCGCCGGCGTGGTGCTCGCGCCGATCCGCAAGGTGCCCTGCTCTAGGCCGCGCAAAGCGTCGCGGTACGCGTGCGCCTGCCGCCAGGTGTCGCGCAGCCGCGTGGCGTAACTGGCGAGCTGCTCGCCCGCCGGTGTCAGGCGCACGCCGCGGCCGTCGCGCTGATAGAGCGGCTCGCCGAACTCGTCCTGCAACTGCCGCAACTGGCCGGACACGGCCGGCTGCGACAGATGCAGCGCCACAGCCGCCCGGCTGATATTGCGATGCTCGGCGACAGCGGCAAACGTTATAAGTTGGTCCGGGGTCATGACAGGCCAAGTATCGGGTGAGATGATATTTCACATTCTAAATGATGATTTTTCATATCGATATATCTACTTTAGGATTAGCCCATCGAATCCCCGTCAGTCACAGAAAAAGGGCTGCACCATGTCTACCGCTCATCTCACCGCTTCCAGTACGACGCCTGCCGAGTCCTCCGCCCGGGGCCAACTCAACGGCATTCTATTCGTCGCGCTGTTCGCCGCCGCCGTCACCCGGATCGCCGAGATTCCCGCTATTGCCGGATTGGGCCTGAGCCCGCTGATCGTCGGCATCGTGGCGGGCGCCATTTACGGCAACGCGCTGCGCGACGGCATGCCCGCCAGTTGGGCGGCGGGCGTCAACTTTTCGGCGCGCAAGCTGCTGCGCATCGCAGTCGCGTTCTTCGGGCTGCGCGTCAGCCTGCAGGAAATCGCTCAGGTCGGCGTGCCCGGCCTCGCGGAATCCGTGCTGATCGTGGTGAGCACGCTCGTGATCGGCACGTGGGCGGGCATGAAGATCATGAAGCTCGACCGCGACACGGCCTTGCTGACCGCCGCGGGCAGCGCGATCTGCGGCGCCGCCGCCGTGCTCGCCTTCGAATCGACGCTGCAATCGAAGCCGCACAAGAGCGCAATGGCCGTGGGCAGCGTGGTGCTGTTCGGCACGCTTTCGATGTTCCTGTACCCGGTTCTGTTCAAGGCAGGCTGGCTGCATCTGGACACGGTCGGCGCTGGCCTCTTTTTCGGCGGCACGATCCATGAAGTGGCGCAGGTGGTCGGCGCGGCCAGCAACGTGAGCCCGGAAGCGACGCACATTGCCACCATCGTCAAGATGACCCGCGTGATGCTGCTGGTGCCGGTGCTGCTCGTGGTAGGCATGTGGGTGAACCGCTCCGCGCGCCGCAGCGCCGCTTCGGCCAGTACGCAAGACGGCGTCCACAGCCACGCACCGCGCAAACTGGCGATTCCCTGGTTCGCGCTCGGCTTCCTCGCCTTCGTCGTGATCAACTCGTTGCATGTGCTGCCGCAAGCCGCGACCAGCACGCTCAACACGCTGGACACCTTCGCGCTGACCATGGCCATGACCGCGCTCGGCATCGAAACACGCATTTCGCAGATCCGTCAGGCCGGCCCCCGTGCACTGACCACCGGCTTCATTCTGTATGTGTGGCTGATTGCCGGCGGACTGGGTATTACATGGACTGTCCAGCGCCTGTTCGGCTAAGCCGCCCTCGCCTGCAGACCCACCCCGCCGCGCGCGGGGTTTTGCGCATTCCGGAGACCCATCCGGGCCGCCCGCGCGGCATACTGGTTGCTGACGTCGTCAGCTCATGCAGTGCGCTCAGGCGCCCTGTCAATGCAACCGGAATGAGGATCGATCGATGAGTCTGGAACTTTACTATTGGGACGGCCTGCAGGGCCGCGGCGAATTCGTGCGGCTCGCGCTGGAAGAAGCCGGCGCCGACTACGTGGAAGTGGCACGCGGCGAACCGTCGAAAGGTCTCGGCACGAAGGCGATGATGTCGGTGATGAAGAGCAAGGACGAGCCGTATCCGCCGTTTGCGCCGCCGTTTCTGAAAGACGGCGATCTGGTGATCTCGCAGACCGCCAACATCCTGCTCTATCTCGGCCCGAGGCTGAATCTCGCGCCCACGGTGGACAGCCTGCGGTATGTCGCCAACGGCCTGCAACTGACGATTGCCGACCTCGTCACCGAAGCCCACGACACCCACCACCCGCTCGCCAGCTCGCTTTATTACGAAGATCAGAAAGACGCCGCCAAAGTGCGCGCGCACGACTTCATCGACAACCGCATTCCGAAGTTCATGTCGTACTTCGAGCGCGTACTCAAGCAGAATCCGGCCGGCGACCAATTCATGGTGGGCGACACGCTCACTTACGTCGACCTGTCCATGTTCCAGCTTATCGACGGCTTGCTGTACGCGTTTCCACGCGCGCTCAAACGTTTCGGCGAGCACTACCCGCGGCTCGCCGCGCTGCACGACAGGGTGATCGGGCGGCCGAACATCGCCGCGTATCTGCAGTCCGAGCGGCGCATCGAACATAACGAGGCCTGCATCTTCCGGCACTACCCGGAACTCGACAAGGCGGCCACTTGACCGGTGCCGTTTTCCTTCGTTCGCTCACCGCATCGCGCCCGCCGTTTCAGGCGGGCGCGATGCTGTTGCAGTGCGCGTTCTTCAACCCGTTCTCACGCCCCGTACCGCCGACGTGCTTTCATTCCTGCTGAAGCTGCGCACCCGCGCACAAGATCTGTTCCGCCTCTCCGAAGCCCACACGATGCTGGTCTGGTCGGTCGTGGTCGGCGTTGCGGGCGCCTTCGCCACGATCGCCTTTCGCGAGGGCATCGCGCTGCTGCAATTCGCGGTGGTCGGCAAGGCGGGGAGCTTCGTCGAAATGGCGCGCAGCCTGCCTTGGACCGTGCGGATCTGGCTGCCCGCGGCAGGCGGCCTGATCGCCGGCTTCTTTCTGCTGATCGCGCGGCGTTACGAGGACAAGGGCAACCACGTCGACTACATGGAAGCGGTCGCGATCGGCGACGGCGTCGTGCCGGTCAAGCTGAGCTTGTGGCGCAGCGTGTCGTCGCTGTTCACGATTTCGAGCGGCGGCTCGATCGGCCGCGAAGGTCCGATGGTGCAACTGGCGGCGCTGGCCGCGTCGCTGATCGGACGCTGGGTGCATTTCGACCCGTCGCGGCTGCGTCTGCTGGTGGCGTGCGGCGCGGCGGCCGGTATCACCTCCGCGTACAGCGCGCCGATTGCGGGCGCGTTTTTCGTCACCGAGATCGTGCTCGGCTCGATTGCGATGGAAAGCTTCGGGCCCGTGGTGGTGTCGGCCGTGGTGGCCAACATCACGATGCGCGAATTCGCCGGCTACAGACCGCCGTACGAGATGCCGGTGTTTCCGCCGGTGGCCGGTCTCGAGGTGCTGCTGTTCGTCGCGCTCGGCTTGCTGTGCGGCGCGGCCGCCCCGCAGTTTCTGCGGCTGCTCGACGTATCGAAGAAAAGCTTTTGCAAGCTGCCGGTGCCGCTGCCCGTGAGGCTCGCGCTCGGCGGTCTGGTGGTCGGCATTCTGTCGGTCCGCACGCCCGAGGTGTGGGGCAACGGCTATAGCGTCGTCAACTCGATTCTGCACTCGCCGTGGACCTGGACCGCGCTCGTCCTCGTGCTGGTGTTCAAGCTCGTCGCCACCGCGGCCACTTCGGGCTCCGGCGCGGTAGGCGGGGTGTTCACGCCGACGCTCTTCGTCGGCGCGGTGGTCGGCTCGCTGTTCGGCCAGGGCATGCACGCGCTGTGGCCGCACGGCACCTCGGCGCCGTTCGCGTATGCGATGGTCGGCATGGGCGCGTTTCTGGCGGGCGCCACCCAGGCGCCGCTGATGGCGATCCTGATGATCTTCGAGATGACGCTCAGCTATCAGGTCGTGCTGCCGCTGATGCTCTCGTGCGTGGTCGCCTATTTCGTGTCGCGCGCAATCGGCAAGACGTCCATGTATGAAATCACCTTGCGCCGCAATCACCAGGAACAGGAACGCTCGCGTCTGCGCGCCACGCAGATGCGCGAGCTGATCCGTCCCGCGGAAACCGTCGTGCCGCCCAATGCGACCGTGCACGACATGACGCGCGTGTTCCTCGAATATCCGGTGAAGTATCTCTACGTGGCCAACGAGTCCGGCGCGTTTCTCGGCGTGGTCGCGCTCAAGGACATCACCTCCGACCTGCTCGACGGGCGCGACACTTCCACGAAGACAGCGGCGGACTATCTGCAGCCGCATTTCGACGTGCTCACGCCGGACATGCCGCTCGGCGTGGCATTGCAGCACTTCCTCGCATTTCAGGGCGAGCGCCTGCCGGTGGTCGAAAGCGCGGCGCATCCCACGCTCGCCGGCGTGGTCTATAAAACCTCGTTGCTCGACGCCTACTTCCGCATGAATCCGACGCGTTAAGCGCCGCGCACACAATCTGCTTTCAGCGCGCGCCCGCAGTCCGCTTGCGGCCCGTGCAAAGCACGGCAAATTCTCTACAATGGACAGAGCGCTGCGGCGAACGCCGGCAGCGCGCGTTACGCCAGAACGGGCGCACCGAGATGCCCGTCCTTCGATCGGAGCGAAGATGAGCGAACCGTCCCTCGATGCCGTGCGCCGCGACCAGGCGGGCTGGATTTTCCTGCATATCGAAGGCGAACCCTACGACCGCGGCGAGCAGCACGGCCAGTTGCTCGCCACGGAAATCCAGAACGCGATCCGCACCGCCCGCTACCTCGCGAAGTGGGACACCGGCGAAGACTTCGACACCTTCGTCGACGCCGCAGTCGCCCAGTTCACCAACAAACTCGACACCGAATTCGCCGACGAAATCCAGGGCATTGCCGACGGCGCGAGGCTGCCGTTCGCCGAAGTGCTGGCCTGGAACGGCTACATGGATCTGCTGCAAAGCTGGTGGCCCACCCACGCGGCGCAGCAGCAGCCGAGCCTCGGCCTGAAACCGTGGCGCGGACGGCGCGGGCACCACTGCAGCGCGTTCATCGCCACCGGCCGCGCAACCCGCGACGGCCGCATCGTGATGGCGCACAACTCGTGGGACCGCTACGCGGCCGGGGACGCATTCAATGTCGTCTTCGACATCGTGCCCGACCGCGGCAACCGCATCCTCATGCAAGGCTTGCCCGGCTGCATTTCCAGTCTTACCGATTTCTGGGTCACCGCCGCCGGGCTGATGGTGACGGAAACCACCATCTCCAATTTTGTCGGCTATAACGCGGCGGGCGCGCCCGAGTTCTATCGCTCGCGGCGGGCGTCGCAGTACGCGAACAGCATCGGCGAATGGTGCGAAATGTTCGCGGTCGCCAATAACGGCGGCTACGCGAATAGCTGGCTGCTCGGCGACGCCAAGACCGGCGAGATCGCGCGCTACGAACTGGGCCTGCACTTCTCCGGTTTCGAAAGCACCCGGGACGGCTTCTACAGCGGCTACAACACCGCGACCGATCTGAAGATCCGTAATCAGGAATGCCTCGGCGAAGGCGAAGACTATACGGACGTGCGCAAGAATGGCGCGCGGCGCCTGCGCTTCATGCAACTGGAAGAAATGCATCGCGGCAAGATCGACGTGGAACTCGCGAAGGAGATGATCGCCGACCATCACGACGTCTATCTCGACCGCAACGACAACCCGTGCTCGCGCACCATCTGCGGGCATCTGGAACTGGACGATGCGCGCTTTGGCGGTACGGATCACGGACCGTTCAATCCGTGGGGCGCCAACGACGGCAAAGTGGTCGACAGCGAAATGGCGCGCGAGATGGCGTTCAGCGCGCGCTGGGGCCATCCGTGCGGGCGGCCGTTCGACGCACAGGCGTTCATGAAGCGGCATCCGCAGTGGAACTGGCTGAACGGCTATATGCGCGACCGGCCCTCGTGGCCGTGGACACGCTTCGAAGTACTGCGTTAGAAGCCGCGCCTGCCACGCTGCAACATGAGCGCCGCACGACCGTTCGCGACGGCGCTGCTGCGTTGTTGGCTCGTTTCTGCCATCATCTGAAATCGACAATACGGTTTTGTCGCAAACATGCGTGCGCTGCAAAATTTGCCATCTAAGATGAAAAGACGCGCGTACGCCGCGCGCAACGCCGCGTGTAGCATCTGCCGTCCTTTCGACGCGGGGACGGCACAGCGCTTGCTCTACTGTCAGCGCCGCATGAGTTTAGGAGGTCGGGTGATGAAAACCTCGACGCTGTTGATCATGGTGACGCTGTCAGCCTCGTGTTTTGCCGCGCCGGTTCGCACCGCGCCGGACAGCACGAGCGCAAGTAGCCTCGCCGAACGCGCCAACGCCGCACCCGTCGCCCCGGCGGCGCCGGATGTCGCCGCCACGGACGACAATCGTCCGCAACAGTGGCAACATATCGCGTTGCCCAAGTCGCGACATCTGGATCGAAGCTTCATGGGGCAGAACGAGCATTTGCAGACCTGACGCCGCGTGCAGACGTGCGTGCCAGGGTGGTAGGTGCGAAAGTTTCTGCGGAATGAAGCCGCGGCGGGGGCGAGAGCGGATCTACGCTGCCGGATGGCATTCTGCTTTCGGTAGTATCGCGTGAGCCGCTGCAGCCTCGCCCCCTTGGCCAGCAACGGCAACCGTCACGTCCAACCGTATCAACAGGAGCGTTTGCATGACCGCATCGGCCATTCCCGGCGAATCAATTGATCTGCAGATCGCCGATCTTCTGGGCGAAGTCCAGTTTCCAACCAATAAAGATGCGCTCGTCGACGCCGCGCGCGAAGCCGGTGCGAGCAACGAGGTGCTGTCGATGCTCGACGGTTTGCCGGAACAGGATTACGCCGATGTGAGCTCGGTGACGCGTCTGGTCAGCGGAAACTACAGTCCGGGGTTGAGCGGTTGAGTGGCTAAGGGGCTGCGTGGAAGAGGAAGAGCGCCGGTCTTGTCGCCGGTTCGTTCGTGTGTGCTTGTGCTTGCATCGTGACACTCGCGCTTTTGCGGCGCGTCGCAGCCAGCAGACCCCTCCACGCGATTTTCCTCGCGCGCCGCGTGCCAGAACTAGAACGGTGACGAAGCCGCGATCCGCGCGCGCGCGGCCTTATGCGCAGGGCGCGCCGTGTCCGCGGACAGCGCCGGTGTCGGGAGGCCTTTCGCACCCGCCGCCATCTCCACCTTATCCGCCACGGCACGCACAGGCGTCATCGTGCGCGGATCGCGCGGTTGCTGACCCGGCTGCTGGAAATGCTCGACCAGATGGTCGATGAAAGTCCGCACTTTTGCCGGCAGATGCAGGCGGCTCGGATAGGCAATGGTGATTTCGATCTGCGGCAAACGGTAGTTGGACAGCAGCGGCACGAGCCGCCCGGACGCCAGATCGCGACCGATCAGATAGCTCGGCAGAATCGCCACGCCCATGCCCAGCAGCGCGAATTGCCTGAGCATCTCCGCGTTGTTCGCCACGATCGCGTTCGTAGGACGCACACGCACTTCGCCGTCCGGGCCGGTGAAGACGCGCTCCTCGCCACCCTGCTCGGCCGGCCGGCTCAGGCACGGATGCGCCAGCAGATGCTCGGGCCGAGTCGGCGTGCCGTGCTGTGCCAGATAAGCGGGCGTCGCGCAAACCGTCATATAGCCCGTGGTCAGCCGCCGCGTGACGATGCTCGCGCCGCGCATGTGCCGTGCAACGAGAATGCCGACATCGAAGCCCTCTTCCACCAGATCGACATGCCGATCCGCGAGCGTGACGTCGGGCACGACATCCGGATACCGCGCGGCATAAGACTGCACCACCGGCGCGAGACTATGCAGCCCGAACACCACGGGCGCGACGATCCGCAAGGTGCCGACCGGCTCGTGATTGCGCGCCACCACCATCTGCTCCACGCCTTCCAGGTCGTCGAGAATGTGGCGCACGCGCTCTAGATAGGTGGTGCCGGATTCGGTCAGCGACAGGCGGCGCGTGGTGCGATTGAGCAGACGCGTGCCGAGGCGCGCTTCCAGATCGGCGACGTGGCGCGTGACGACCGCGGTGGAAAGATCCAGCGCGCCCGCCGCGCCGACGAAACTACCGAGGTCGGCCACTTTGACGAATACGCGCATCGACTGCAATTGGTTCATGGGACGACTCCTGCCGCGGTAAAGCCGGGCCGGCGCAGCCCTCGCGCCTATGTCGACCCGGGCGACAAGGCGCGCGCGGGTTTGCCCAACGCTTCCGATTGTATCGACCCGATCATGTCCCAACCCTGACCTGGACATGACAATCCGGACAGATTGCCGAGGCGCTCGCGCACAGTTTGGGAAGGTTTATTGCGAGGTTCCCGAGAGGTTTATTGCGGATTTTGACTAGGTATAAACCCTAGGATGCTGGTATCATAGCGCCCGAAAGGAAATCAATCGCTATGACACATCGTTTTCAGCTTTTCGAAAAAATCGCGTTCTCGCTGGTGTGCTGGTCCGCTGCGGCCTGCTCGGCTTTCATCGCGTACGAACGTTGCCCGGACATCAAGGTGATCCTGCACGTGGGCGAAGAAGTCCTGCGCTACAGCGGGCAGTATTCGTTCGCTTGCGCCACGCCGGTGGCCGACGCCTGCACGCAATTGCCGGCCGACTGATCCAGCGCTTTACGCTTCGCGTCCGAACACCACGCGCGCGAAAAATCCCGCCAGCACCTTTTCAGCCATCTCCGCCGGCACGTTCTGCGGGTCGACCGTGTAGAAAAACTGCACGCCGTCGCACAACCCCATCAAGCCGATCGCCAGCGTCTCTGGCGGCATCGGCATCGGCGTGCCCACGCGCGCCGAAAACTCGCGAATGTACGCGCTCAACTGCTCGAGCTTCTCGTGCATGAACGCGTTAAAGCGCATCCGGAAACGGCCGTCGCGCACCGCGAGCAGCTTCGCCTCCACCCACAGCAGGAAACACTTGTTCTCGCGATGCAGGTTGCTGTAATAGCGCAGCACCCGCTCTTCCATTTCTTCACGCGATGCCGCGTTCGCGAAGATCGCCTGCAATCCCGCCTGCATGACCTCGTGGTCGCGCCGCAGTAGTTCGAGAAACAGTTCGCTCTTGCTACGGAAGTTCGAGTAGAACGCTCCGCGCGTATAACCCGCTGCCGCCGCGATGTCTTCGACACTCGCCGCGACAAAACCTTTCTTCATAAAAATGGCTTGCGCAGCATCGAGCAGACGCTCCCGCGTCTGGTCTTTGCTCTGCTCGCGTGTCAGTCGTTGCCGTTTCATGGGCGCAAGTCTAGCACTGAAAAGAATTCGAATTCACCCCAACATTCAAATACAGGTGTGTATTAGAATGCAAATCGTCATTCGAAGTCAGATGCGTATGCCAATTGCATGATTGGCCGTCGTGTCTTCGCTGGCGGGCCGCTGCGGCTTGCCGTGTTCGTTCGCTGTCTCCAGTTGGGGTAAATGTGAAGCGTCCCGGTCTCCCCGCATCGCCCGCGATGCGTCCGCAGTTTCATCGGTATTGTCATCCCGCGCGCGCACGCTGGGCTGCATTCGTGCTGGTTCTCGCCGGCGTCGTCACGCTCGCCGCGTGTTCGAAGAAGGAAGCGGCGGCGCCCGAACCGCGCCCGGTAGTCGCAGTCGCCGTGCATGCGGACGGCAGCGCGACGCAGGCGGCCTCGCTGCCCGGCGAAGTTCAGGCTCGCTATTCGACGCCGCTGTCGTTTCGCGTCGGCGGCAAGATCATTGAGCGGCGGGTGCGGCTCGGCGATGTGGTGAAGAACGGGCAGATCGTCGCCCGGCTCGATCCGGCGGACGCGCAGAAGAACGCCGCGAGCGCGCAAGCGCAACTCGCCGCCGCCCAGCACGCCTTAGTGTATGCGAAGCAGCAGCTCGATCGCGATCAGGCGCAGGCCAAAGAAAACCTGATTGCTCCCGCGCAACTCGAACAGACCACGAACGCGTACGCGTCCGCGGTTGCGCAGCGCGATCAGGCCGCGCAGCAGGCAGCGTTGTCGAAAGACCAGTTGCAATACACTACGCTCGCCGCCGATCACGCCGGCGTCATCACCGCCGAACAGGCCGACACCGGCCAGAACGTCTCCGCGGGCCAGGCCGTCTACAACCTCGCCTGGAGCGGCGACATCGACGTGGTGTGCGACGTGCCGGAGAACGCGCTCGCCGCGCTCTCGGTCGGGCAAACCGCCAGCGTCACGCTCGCCGCGCTGCCGGGGCGCAAGTTCGCCGCGCGCGTGCGCGAACTCTCGCCCGCTGCCGACCCGCAAAGCCGCACCTATCGCGCCAAACTCACGCTCGACAATCCCGGCCCGGACGTGCGCCTCGGCATGACCGCGGATATCGAACTCGCCACGCAAGCCAGCGCTTCGGCCGGTCAGCATGGTTTGTTCACCGTGCCCGCCACGGCGCTGTTCCACGACGGCACGCAGCCCGCCGTGTGGATCGTGCGCGCCGCGGACAACGCGCTGGAACTGCGCCGTGTGACGGTCACGCGCTATAACGAACGCACCATCGTGATCGGCCAGGGCCTCAAGGACGGCGAACGCGTCGTGCTGCAAGGCGTGCATACGGTGACCGCCGGCGAAAAAGTCCGTGCGATTGCGCCGCTGCATCCCGAGGACTTCGCTTCATGAGCACCACGCATGAAGAGGGACGCTTCAACCTGTCCGCATGGGCGTTGCGCCACCAGGCGCTGGTCGTTTTCCTGATCGCGCTCGCGACCGCCTTCGGCATCCTCGCCTACACGCGGCTCGCGCAATCCGAAGACCCGCCCTTCACGTTCCGCGTGATGGTGATCCGCACCTTCTGGCCAGGCGCCACCGCGCGCCAGGTGCAGGAACAGGTGACGGACCGCATCGGCCGCAAATTGCAGGAAACGCCCGCCATCGATTTCGTGCGCAGCTACTCGCGCCCCGGCGAGTCGCTGATGTTCTTCTCGATGAAAGACTCGGCGCCGGTCAAGGACGTGCCCGAAACCTGGTATCAGGTGCGCAAGAAAGTCGGGGACATCGCGGCGACGTTGCCACAAGGCATTCAGGGCCCGTTCTTCAACGACGAATTCGGCGACGTCTACACCAACATCTACACACTCGAAGGCGACGGCTTCTCCGCCGCGCAACTGCACGACTACGCGGACCAGTTGCGCACCGTGCTGCTGCGCGTGCCGGGCGTCGGCAAGGTCGATTATTTCGGCGATCCGGATCAGCACATTTACATCGAGATCGCGAATACGCAACTCACGCGTCTCGGCATCTCGCCGCAGCAACTCGGCCAGGCGATCAATTCGCAGAACAGCGTCTCGCAGGCGGGCACGCTGACCACCACCGACGACCGCGTGTTCGTGCGCCCCACCGGCCAGTTCAAGGACGTCAACGCGCTCGCCGACACGCTGATCCGCATCAACAACCGCTCGTTCCGTCTCGGCGACATCGCCACGATCAAACGCGGCTACGACGACCCGGTCGCCACGCAAATGCGCTCGGGCGGCAAGGCGGTGCTCGGTATCGGCGTGACCATGCAGCCGGGCGGCGACGTGATCCGTCTCGGCAAGGCGCTCGATCAGCAAATGGCTCAGTTGCGCCGCGCACTGCCCGTCGGCCTGCAACTCGTCGAGGTGTCGAGCATGCCGACCGCCGTCGCGCATTCGGTCGACGACTTTCTCGAAGCCGTCGCCGAAGCGGTGACGATCGTGCTGGTGGTGAGCCTCGTTTCGCTCGGCGTGCGCACCGGCATGGTGGTCGTGATTTCGATCCCGGTGGTGCTCGCCGTCACGGCGCTGTGCATGTATCTGTTCGACATCGGCCTGCACAAGGTGTCGCTCGGCACGCTGGTGCTCGCGTTGGGGCTGCTCGTCGACGACGCGATCATCGCGGTAGAGATGATGTCGGTGAAGCTGGAACAAGGCTGGAACCGCACGCGCGCGGCAGCCTATGCGTACACCAGCACCGCGTTTCCGATGCTCACCGGCACCCTCGTCACCGTCTCCGGTTTTTTGCCGATCGCATTGGCCAAGTCGAGCACCGGCGAATACACGCGCTCCATTTTCGAAGTGTCGGCGATCGCGCTGATCGCCTCGTGGCTCGCCGCCGTGGTGCTGATTCCGCTGCTCGGCTATCACCTGCTGCCCGAGCGCAAACGCGAGGCGCACGAGACACATCTGCCCGACGATCACGAGCACGACATCTACGACACGCGTTTCTACCGGCGCCTGCGCGGCTGGATCGGCTGGTGCATCGAGCGGCGCTTCGTCGTGCTGGCGATCACAGTCGTACTCTTCGTGCTGGCCATGGCGGGTTTCACGCTGGTGCCGCAGCAGTTCTTCCCGAGCTCGGACCGCCCCGAGTTGCTGGTGGATGTGCGCCTGCCCGAAGGCGCCTCATTCGAAGCCACATTGCGTGAGGCCACGCGGCTCGAAAAAACACTAGTGGGCCGTCCGGAAATCGATCATACGGTCGACTTCGTCGGCACCGGCGCGCCGCGTTTCTATTTGCCTCTCGATCAGCAATTGCCGCAACCCAATTTCGCGCAGTTCGTGATCACGGCGAAGTCGGTAAAGGATCGCGAAAAGCTCGCGCAGTGGCTCGAACCGCAATTGCGCGACCACTTTCCGGCGATCCGCACGCGCCTGTCGCGCCTCGAGAACGGACCGCCCGTCGGCTATCCCGTGCAGTTCCGCGTAAGCGGCGACGACATCGCCACCGTGCGCTCGATCGCCGAGCGCGTCGCCGCGACCCTGCGCGCGGACCACGGCACGCGCAACGTCCAGTTCGATTGGGACGAACCCGCCGAGCGCTCGGTGCGCTTCGAAGTCGATCAGAAAAAAGCGCGCGAACTCGGCGTGAGCTCCGAAGACATTTCGAGCTTCCTCGCGATGACGCTCTCCGGCTACACCGTCACGCAGTACCGCGAACGCGACAAGCTGATCAGCGTCGATCTGCGCGCGCCCAAAGCGGAACGCGTGGATCCCGCGCAGCTCGTCACGCTGGCCATGCCAACGCCGAACGGTCCCGTGCCGCTGGGCACGCTCGGCCATTTGCGCAACGACCTCGAATACGGCGTGATCTGGGAACGCGACCGTCAGCCGACCATCACCGTGCAGTCCGACGTCGCGCCGGGCGCGCAAGGCATCGACGTCACGCATGCGGTGGACAAGGCGCTGAGTCAGATTCGCGCTACTCTGCCGGTCGGCTACCGGATCGAAATTGGCGGCTCGGTCGAGGAAAGCGGCAAAGGCCAGACGTCGATCAATGCGCAGATGCCGATCATGATCATTGCCGTGCTGACGCTGCTGATGATTCAGCTGCAAAGTTTCGCGCGCGTGCTGATGGTCGTGCTGACCGCGCCGCTCGGGCTGATCGGCGTGGTGCTCACGCTGCTGCTGTTCGGCCAGCCGTTCGGCTTTGTCGCCATGCTCGGCGTGATCGCGATGTTCGGCATCATCATGCGCAACTCGGTGATTCTGGTCGATCAGATCGAGCAGGACATCGCCTCCGGGCATAAGCGGTTCGATGCGATCGTCGGCGCGACCGTGCGGCGTTTCCGTCCGATCACGCTGACAGCCGCCGCCGCCGTGCTCGCGTTGATTCCATTGTTGCGCTCGAACTTCTTCGGCCCGATGGCGACTGCGCTGATGGGCGGCATTACGAGCGCAACCATCCTCACGCTGTTCTATCTGCCCGCGCTGTACGCCACGTCGTTCCGCGTGCGTGCCGATGAACGCGAGCCGCAGACGCCCTCCGCGTCCGGCACGACGCATACGGGGAATTGAGTATGACCACGCCCACGTTCTTCCGATATTCGCGCCTCGCCGCGCTCACTGGCGTGGCATGCGCGCTCGCCGCCTGCTCGTTCGGACCGAGCGGCGAGCCGCCCGCGATGCCGCAGCCGGCGCACTACGGCGCCGCAGCGCAACCGACGCAAACCGTGCCCGCGCAAGGCGTCACGCAGCAGTTCGTGGTCGGCGCGAAGCCGGTGCCCGAATGGTGGAAGCTTTATCAATCGGACACGCTGAACGCTTTGGTCGACGAAGGCCTGCGCAACAGTCCGACGCTCGCCGCGACCGACAAAAGCCTCGCCGCCGCGCGCGAGCAGTTGCGCGCGCAGATCGGCAGCTCGATGCTGCCGACCATCGACGCCGGCGGCCAGGCGACCCGCAATCGCGCGCTGGCGATCCCCGAGATCGGACCCAACACGTTTCTGTACAACGTCTTCGTCGGTCAATTGCAGGCGCATTACACCTTCGACCTGTTCGGCGCCGCGCGTCTCGCCGATGCCGCGCTCGCCGCGCGCGTCGACGTTCAGGCCTATCAGTTCGACGCCGCGCGCCGCGCGCTGGCCGCCAATGTCGTGACGGCCGCGATCACCAGCGCCGCGCTGCATGCTCAGATCGAGACGACCGAACGGCTCGTGACCATCGCCAACGATCAGGCGCGCGACACGCAGCGGCGGTACGTGCTGGGCGCGGTCTCGCATGCCGATCAGTTGAGCGCGCAACAGAGCGCGGCGAGTCTGTCGGCGAGCTTGCCGGGTTTGAAGCAGCAGTGGCTGAGCACGCGCCACGCGTTGGCGGTGCTGCTCGGCAGAACACCTGATGCGGCGCCGGACGATCTCGAGCTTGCGCAATTGCATGTGCCTGAGCAGGTACCGGTGGTGGTGCCTTCGGAGCTGCTGCGTTCCCGGCCCGACATTCAGGCCGCCGACGCCGCGCTGAAGGCCGCAGCGGCCGACGTCGGGGTCGCCACGGCGCAGATGTTCCCGAGTCTGTCGTTGAGCGCGTCGATGGGACAAGGCGGGTTTAGCTGGCCGGTCGCGCTCTCGGGCGCGATCTGGAGCATCGGAGCGTCGCTGTCGCAGCCGCTGTTTCATGGCGGCGCCCTGTTCGCGCAACGGCGTGCGGCGGTCGATACCTACGACGCCACGGTCTCGCAGTACAAACAAACGGTGCTGGCCGCGTTCCAGAACGTCGCCGACACGTTGGCCGCGCTCGAACACGACTCGCAAGCGCTGGACGCCGCGAATATTGCGGCGCGCTCGGCGCAAGGCGTCTTCGATGAAACCTCCGGACGCTACCGGCTGGGCGCGCTGCCTGTTGCGTCGACCCGCTCGAGCGAGCAGCAGTTTCGCAACGCGCAGCTCGACGAGATCCGCTATACGAGCGCGCGGCTGACGGACACCGCGGCGTTGTTCCAGGCCATGGGGAATCCGCCGATTGAGACGGGGGTGGGTGGGGCTTCGGCGGCGGCTTCGGCTTCGGCTTCGGCTTCGGCGGCGAGCGCGCGGAGCGCGGGGATTGCCGAGTAGCTAAACCTAGGATTCCATACGGATGGTCAGGAAGTTATCCCCACTTTTTTGCACAAGTCCGTGGATAAGTCTCTCCCCACGGCGTTGAACCTCATGCCATAAGCCTTTGCGGGCGATGTGAGGGAACATCGAGCATCCCCCTCAGACCGCCAAACATCGTTCCCCGACGTTTCCCCTCAATGGGATAGGGCCGACAAAGAAGACATGTGTTTTGCAAACCATTCAAGCCAACGGCGATACCGGTGCCTTTTAGAGAAGCCACTTATTGAAGCCGAAAGCTGACGGGTTGGTTATGCACGCTGCGCTGCACACACGATGGGGAACGTTAGGAACCTTCCCCACGACGCGCGATGATAGGGCTACAGCTCCCAGCGCTGCCCGTCTTTCGTGAGCAGCAAGGGCGCACAGCAGCACGCGTCTTCAAGCACTGGTATGTTATTGAACCAGCACCCGTCGTACGACGCCCTTATGCCGCATACGCAGTTCATTGCATAACTTGCGCTTGCGCTCAGGATGAAGAACCCTCTCCACAGGTTCCTCGCCCCGATGCTCTTTCAGGTACCGGCAAAGCCCATCCGCGATAAGGAACGGGCGCTGATGCCTGGCCGGCAACTCAACGCCATAAATCACACTCCCATGATTTCTGCCAGGTTCACGCTGCCGCTGCTGCGGGGGCGCTTCTAACTGCCTTCAGCACATGCTTGCGTGCCTGCCAGAAATCGTAGTCGAGCTGCATTCCGAGCCACAAGTCAGTCCGACCACTTCG
>Ga0255336_101025_pt1 | contig 26091 bp, 26 predicted proteins | sample MeOH1_35cm_T3_17_FD_189102 | JGI IMG/M metagenome (GOLD analysis project Ga0255336, IMG submission 189102) | Sandy soil microbial communities from University of British Columbia, Vancouver, Canada - MeOH1_35cm_T3_179 | ecosystem: Engineered > Artificial ecosystem > Sand microcosm > Unclassified ...
TGTTGGGAAATCAACACGTACGGTTCTTAGGCGAGAAAGAGGGAGCAATCCCTCCGACTTAGCCGGCAAAAAGTGGAGATAGTATCAAAGCTTTACCTATTGCTATTCTCTACCGTGACTCGGACATGTCAATGTCTGAGCATAATATGGAGTCTGTAATAGGTCGAACGAGTATGATGGAAAATGGTGGATAGAACTAAGAATCTTAAACATTTAACGGATGAAGCTTGTGGATGAAAAAACTACGGCAGATAAGGTAAGAAAATAGCCATGGCGGTTATGGCAACTTTACTCGGCTTATCTTCGTTTAATTTCTTGGAGAGGCAGATTCGAAGGAGGAGCAAGAATATATGCAAATACCAGAAGATAAATGGTATGAAGCTATTTTTCAACGTCGTTCTAGGCGTCAGTTTAATGGTAAGCCCTTAGCTTTCGAGGAAGTAGCTTACTTAGCTGATTTCGCTGAAGAACTTAATAGAAATGTTGGTGGTGCAAGGGCAGTAATAGTTAACAAAAGCCCTGAAAACGTGCTGAAAGGTGCGATAGGTTCTTACGGGAAGATTAAAGGTGCCCCAGCTTACGTCGCTTTCATTGGCAACATGGAAGATCCACATGTTCAAGAGAAGGTTGGCTATATTGGTGAATGTTTCATATTAGAGGCCACTTCAATGGGCTTAGCAACTTGCTGGGTCGGAGGTTTTTTTAGGCCAGAGATAGTAAGTAAACAGATAGCAATTAGTCAGGATGAACAAATACTAGCTGTTTCTCCTTTCGGTTATGCTTCAGAACAATATAGTTTAGAAGAAAAGTTTATGTCTGGGTTCGCTTCAGGGCATAAACGGAAGGATGTGGAAGCGTTGTGCTTGGAGCGATATAAAACTGAATGGCCTGATTGGGTTAGATCGGCATTAGAACTTGCTCGATTGGCACCCTCGGCAGTTAACAGACAGCCATGGCGATTTTCTGTTGAGACCGATGCTATAAAAATTTCCGTCGATAGTGTAAAGGATTCATATCATATTTCTAAATGTTTGGATTGTGGAATTGCCATGGTACACATCGAGGTAGGAGCTAGACATAAAGGGGTTAGAGGAAGATGGGATTACCTTCTGCAGCCAGATGTTGCAATCTTTAAGGCTGAACGTTAGTGTGTCGAGGGGGGATGCAAAGGTGTCAAGGAAGAGCTTGTTAATTGTAATTGTGATCTTTCTTGTTTCAAGCATTCTAATGGGATGTTCAACTGAAAAGTACCCAATACATACGGTGGCAGTTATAGATGATAAAGTCATTATGGAGGAACAAATCAAAAATGAGATCGTTGAAAGAAACATCGCAATTAAAATATGGGATATGTTTATTTGTTATAGGTTTTTAAGTTCGAGACCACGGAGGGCTTGGTATGGATAAAACAAGACAGGCGATCGAGACATACAACAAACGTGCGGGTTATTATCAAATTAAGTTTATGGATTTCGAGAATTACAAAACGAAATTAGAGGCATTCTGTAATATTTTATCGCCGGGAGCCAAGGTCTTAGATGTCGGTTGTGGTCCTGGAAATGCTTCCAAGCTTTTGGTTGAATTAAATAAAGAGTTTAAAATATTAGGCATCGATCTTTCCACAGAGATGGTTAACCGCGCCCGTGCAAATGTCGTTTCCCCAAATGTACAATTCCTTGTTGGAGATATCAGAGATATGAACCTAATGGGTGAGGAGTATAATGCGGTAATAGCATCATTTTGTCTACCGCATTTATCAAATATGGAAGCAGAGAAATTGCTTCATGATATCGGGGCAACTCTATGTGAGGGTGGCTTCTTATATTTAAGTTGTATGGAGGGCTCAAAATCAGGTTTTGAGACAACGAGTTTCAGCCCTAACGACTATATATTCTTTAATTATTACTCGGAAGGATTTATCCGAGAATTGCTAAGGGAGAATAATTTAAGGATTATACAACTTCAACGAGATGTATACTACGAAAGCAATGGGAACACAACAATAGACATGTTCTACTATGCCCAAAAGGTTACTTGACGACGGCGACGTCTAACTAGCTAATCGAAGCCAAGGAGAGTTTTTCGGCCAACAGCCAAGAAAAAGGATATAGTAAAGCTCGCCTACATAAAGTAAGCCTAATAAAGGCATGTAATAAAGGGGATCTCTGAGTCGGTAGAGAATAGTTGTTTAGAATAAGAAAAAGCTGTTATAAAAGCCGCTGAGAACTAGATTCAAAGGGAGTCAGTTTTAAAATCATTGGAGGAATTAGGTTGACCATGGCAGACATTTCAAGAATTAGTATAATAGGGAGGCTCTCTTCGTATTATGACGGTGATTTTCGATCCACTGCAATAGATATTAAGGAGTTGCTTTCTGGGAAAACATCGTATAGGGAAGAAGCCTTTTGTGAGGATCTGTATTTAAAATCTATCGAGTTTGAGATTTTCGTACATGATGAGAACAACGAAGTTCATGAAAAAGCAGGTTTACTCATTGGAAGATTGTTTGATATAGAATGTTGTGAAGAGGACGAATTCGATCCTTTAGAGGTTTTCGATAATGTGGATCAATATACATATGAGATTTATGATATGGGACGTAAGTACCATGAGGGGTTTCTGAGTCAGAATATTTTTGCAATCGAATCTTTGATGATATATCCGGAGTTTAGGGATAAAAATGTAGGAACTGCGGCAATCCATATATTGGCTGACGCTATCGAGGCCCAATTCAATTTAAATGCGGGTTGTTTCATTGTTATACCTGAGCCAGCATATGATTCCGAGAGAGAGGCAAAGCCTGACGAAGCTCAATATGAGCATCATAAAGCAAGATGTAAAGAGTTTTGGAAAAGACTAGGCTTTGAAAGTTTGAAGGATAGCCCTTACTGGTATTTTAACTTAGATATGGGGATGTTAGTAAACGGTCAGGACCCAAGCAGGAAAGAGACAGGGGAATCACGCTCTAAACTTGAAACAGAAAGTGCTACCATTTATGAATTCCCATCTCGCACTGATAATAAGGAATACTAAAACGGTCCATTGGGTTAGGGTAGAATTTAATTCAAATAGACAATGAACATATCTAGAGGGTGAGAACCATTTACATTCGTAATAAAAAGATTCCCGTTTTCAATATCGTATTGCTAGTAGCATTTATTGTTCTTTTAGTCTATGTCACAATGAAATATGCTCCAGAAATCACGAAGCTTTTAAGTGAACCTGAAAAATTTAGAGATTTGGTACAGTCTTACGGTTATAGTGGAATCTTTGTGTTTTTGTTTTTCCAGATTTTGCAGATGGTGATTGCGCCTATCCCTGGGGAAGTTATTCAAATAGCAGGGGGTTACATCTATGGAGTGTGGCTAGGAACCCTGTACCTTGCCATCGGTGCGATTGTGGGGACAGTAGTCGTATTTTATGGTTCACGACTAATAGGTTATCCTTTAGTCAAAGTCTTTGTTTCGCAAGATAAGCTGACACGGTTAAACTTCTTGATGAAAAGTCAAAAGGCGGATATTGTGATGTTTGTCTTGTTTCTGCTGCCTGGGCTCCCGAAGGATATTCTGAGTTATATCGCGGGTCTAACTCCAGTGAAACCATTAAGATTTTTCACTCTAACGACAGTAGCAAGATTTCCAGCTCTTTTTGTATCAGTCTATATTGGTACAAATTTACAGACCAAAAACTACCTATTGGTGACTGTCCTTTCAACGATAGCTGTACTTCTATTTTCCGTCGGATTTTTCTTTAAAGACAGAGTGGTTAATAAGATGCATGTACTGTTCGATTCACATAAACTAGACTAGAGATAACTGAGATTGTTTGGCCTAAATTACAATAGGATGAATATGATCTACTATTAGTACTAATAATTCATCGCTGCGCAGCGGATTATTTCCATACCGTTCATGAAGAAGAGGAGGAGTAATCATGCTGGAAAAAATCCATCTTGATGTTAAATCACTAATTTTTATCTTAGTTTTAGTTGCTATTGCGGTGGCTGCTATTATTACTGTTGCAATCTAGTTTTGGAGCGTGTTCTTAAAGTACAAAGAAAAGACGTCATAAAGGCATAGGTTAAATATTCTTATATAACCTATGCCTTTATGACGTCTTTTCTTCAAATTTAGATTTGATCGGCATGCTTTTCTTTTTCATGTTTAACAGCATCGTATTCAAAGCGGAATTTCTGATTACAAAAAGTACAATGAACAAATTTACCATCATCTGAGGTCCTTGGCATGGGTACCCACCTCCTTGATCTTGAGTATAGACAAGATTTACCCAAATTATACAATATATGGGTGAATTCTTTTGAGTAACATCGCTACATACGATGTTAGGGAAGAGAGGTGTCGACTATGTGGCATAGATGGATTCGTAATATGGGAATGGATTTTTTTTGGATGAAAAAGGAATTAATCCGGCGTTGGAAAATGGATACTCCAGCCGGATTCATGGGTATAATAGCAATGATTTCGGGTTTAATATTGTTGGTTATTATGGTTCAGGGAATAGCGGAGGTTTTTCGGGGGGCGATTCCTTGGGTGGCTGGATCGAAGGTATCTGCTATCTATTGGTCTTCATTGGGCTATGCTTTAAAAGCAAGTCTTGCTTTCTTAGTGTTTTGTGCCTCCATTATCCTCTTTTTCCTGCTTAAATTATTTTATCGGCGCTAATGGCATAATTAGTAGCCATTTTCATATCTATGAAGTGGACAAACTTACTTTTAAGATTTGCCTTGCATCCGAAAAAACCCTATGATAGAATTGTGAAGGTTAAAAGGAGGTTGGAGATGTGGGTTTCTTGTCCGGAGTTACCGGTTCTCATTTGTTTAATATGATCATGATTCCGGTTCAGGTTATCATTGTCTTTATGACGTTGTATTATTTTGTTTTGTCGATGTTTGGCCTATTTCGGAGACATGAAAAGAAGATATTAACACCTGGAAAGTCATTTGCTTTGGTTGTCTCTGCGTATAATGAGGAAGCCGTAATTGGACAACTCATTGAGAATTTGCTTAAACTCGATTATCCTAGAGAGCTCTATGATGTTTTTGTAGTGGCAGATAATTGCACGGATAAAACTGCACTCATTGCGAAAAATGCCGGCGCGATCGTGCATCAACGCTTCAACGCTGAAAAACGGGGTAAGGGTTATGCTCTCGAGTGGCTGTTTCATCGGCTTTTCAAAAGGGAAAGGCAATATGATGCTGTGATTATTTTCGATGCAGACAATCTTGTTAACCAGAGCTTTCTCATTGAAATGAACAGTAAATTATGTCAAGGGGATAAGATCATTCAGTGTTATTTAGATTCCAAGAATCCTTTTGATACATGGGTTACGAATGCCTTCTCGATTACGTTTTGGCTTTCAAATCGGATGCTTCAACTTGCACGATATAATACAGGGCATCTATCGAATGTCCTCGGCGGAACGGGTATGTGTATTTCCACGGATGTACTTAAGAAAATAGGGTGGGGCGCAACCTCACTTACGGAAGATCTTGAGTTCACGATGAAGGCTCTGACATATGGAATTAAGACAACCTGGGCGCATGAAGCTATTGTTTATGACGAAAAGCCCCTGACGTTTGCTCAATCTTGGCGTCAACGGAAGCGTTGGGCTCAGGGACAGATTGATTGTGCAGGACGCTACTTAATTCCTCTTGTCATAAAGGCATTTAGAGAACGTAAAATTATGTATTTTGATGCCGCAGTTCATTTATTCCAGCCGGCATTGACCTTGATTGCAACTTTCTTTATGTTCACGAACCTGATTTCTGTTGTTCAACCGCATTACACGCATATATTTTCTGTTGTAATGCCGTGGTCGGGGTGGCAGATCTTATCTGCGTTTCAACTTGTTTACCCCATTGCCGCGTTAGCACTGGATCGCTTACCTTGGCGGGCATATTTCGGGTTGATTCTCTATCCTGTCTTTATCTATAGTTGGATTCCCATTTGTTTCCTCGGTTTTATAAACCGAAAAGAAAAAGAATGGTCTCATACTCAACATACACGCTCGATTGCTATTGAGGATGTTGAGCTCAGGCAAAAGAAAGCATCTGTAAATTAAGCGCAAGCTAAAAGAGAAAGGGGGAGAGTTCTCCCTCTTTTATTTTACTAACAGAAAGTATAAATTTTTGGCAGATAGCATAAGTGCAACTAAGGCTTCCGCCTACGCCAGAGGCTTAGCGCAAGCCAAGTTTTCTTTATAATTAGTAAAGAGCAATTGCTTTTCAGATTAAGAAAGCTGAGGGATTATCGTGGGTACTGTAGAGCAGACTATAGATCTTGAAGAAATGGTGGATAAACCCGGGATATTTATAGGTGGAGACTCCCCTTACGAGGGGTCAGACGCAGTTATTTTAGGAATTCCCATGGACTATACCGTTAGTTTCCGTCCGGGAACTCGGATGGGACCTTTAAGTATTAGAAATGTCTCGATTGGAATCGAAGAATATAGTGTCTATTTAGATCGGGATTTAGGGGACTATGATTATTGCGATCTTGGCGATTTAGCCTTGCCCTTTGGTAATGTTGATAAATCCCTTGACTTGATTGAAAAGGCTTCTCGTCAAGTCCTAAAGGATGGCAAGTTTCCGATTTTCCTCGGAGGGGAGCATTTAGTAACCTATCCTCTCATTAAACCTTTTGTTGAGAAATATCCTGATTTAACGGTCGTTCATTTTGATGCACATGCCGATTTACGGGCGGATTATTATGGAGAAAATAACTCTCATGCAACCGTTATGCGGAAAGTTACCGAAATGCTTGGGCCAAAGCGAGTCTATCAATTTGGAATACGCTCCGGAATCCGGGAAGAATTTCTCTATGCTCAAGAGAATACGCATCTCGTCCTTGAGGAGGTTCTCGAGCCCTTAAAGGCTGTCTTACCAGAATTGAAGGGGAAACCCATCTACGTAACCTTAGATATTGATGTGGTCGACCCGGCATTTGCCCCAGGAACGGGGACTCAGGAAGCAGGTGGCTGCACTTCACGTGAAATTATTAAAGCCATCCACGCTCTTCAGGATTTAAATGTCGTGGGTTTTGACCTTGTTGAAGTTTCTCCGGCTACGGACTCGAGTGAACGGACTGCCTTATTGGCGGCTAAACTAGTACGGGAAGTAATTCTAAGCTTTGTCAGGCGGAAAAAGGAATAACTAACCTACTTCTGCGAATTTAACGTTTAATACTTGCAGAAAATCTTTGACAGGATCGCGATTTTTGTGTATACTAAAATTCGTCAGTTGAGCCGGGAATTCGTCAGCTGGGCCGGGCGAATAGCTCAGCTGGGAGAGCGCCTGCCTTACAAGCAGGATGTCGGCAGTTCGACGAAGATAGGGGTTAAGGTTCGAACATCGAATACGGCCCCGTGGTGTAGTGGTTTAACATGCCTGCCTGTCACGCAGGAGATCGTCGGTTCAAATCCGATCGGGGTCGCCATATTTGCCTCGGTAGCTCAGTCGGTAGAGCAGAGGACTGAAAATCCTCGTGTCGGCGGTTCGATTCCGTCCTGAGGCACCATAACATGCGGGTGTAACTCAGTGGTAGAGTGTCACCTTGCCAAGGTGAAAGTCGCGAGTTCGAATCTCGTCACCCGCTCCATTCTATTGGCGGCATAGCCAAGTGGTAAGGCAGAGGTCTGCAAAACCTTTATCCCCAGTTCAAATCTGGGTGCCGCCTCCAATTTTATCAATTTTGCCGATGTGGCGGAACTGGCAGACGCACGGGACTTAAAATCCCGCGGGCCCTAAAGCCCGTACCGGTTCGATTCCGGTCATCGGCACCACATATGGGTTTGTAGCTCAGCTGGTTAGAGTACCGCGTTGACATCGCGGGGGTCGGAGGTTCGAGTCCTCTCAAACCCACCATATAGGAAAACTAAGAAAACTTTGAAGCCCCTGATAAAAGTGGATTCAAGGTTTTTTTCATTACAACCCATTGAATTTGATTCAATGGGTTGTTTTTCACGAGGAGGATTTTTATGGGTTATGTAGAAATAGCTAGGTATATCAATTAGAGGAGGTCGAATTCTATCAATATTCCATTCATCGATTTGCTTTTGCAAGGAATACCGGAACAAATTGCTGTAGTCGCCCTGGCTTTTATTATCGCTCGAATTCCTTTTCAATGGAAGAGAGTCATTCCCATAGGGATTTTTTTAGCCCTGGTGGCTTATATTGTAAGGCTATTACCTGTTCCTTTTGGAATACATACCATTGTTCTCGTGATTCTGCTTTTTATTCTGTTAACTATAATGGGTAGAGGAGATGTGAGTCAGGCCATAATTGCAACCCTGATAAGCTTCTTAGCATTAGTGCTTTTTGAGATTGGAAGTATATCCGCATTCATGGCTATTTTTAAGGTTTCTCAAGAGACCATCTTTGATAGCCAACTCTTAAGGATCGTAATTGGGGAAACACATGTTATCCTCCTCTTTGTTTTCGCTTATCTACTTAATCGCGGGAAAAGAAGGCTGAAAACGTGATTACCCTTTCAGAGCTTAGCGATGATTTCGCTAACTTAATCACCAAGGAGTTAGAATATACCGAGGAAAAAAAGGAAGTCATTGCCTACGCTATTGAAACAGCACTCCTTTCTATATTTGGAACTCTGCTCTTAATCATTTTTGGACTGCTTGTTAATGCACTAAAACCTGCTCTGATAGCGGCTCTTTCCGGTGTTTTACTCCGAAGAGTATCGGGTGGGGCCCATTTTAATACGCCATTAAAATGTTTAGTTTCAGGTGCCTTAGTTTATAGTTCAATCGGGCTTTTGGCTAAAACACTTGTGGAAAATTACTTTTTTAATGATTACGCGCTTCTACTCCTTTGGCTCTTTTCTTTAATAGTTGTCTTTCTCTTAGCTCCCGTTGAAAGCGAAAATAAGCCGATCAACTCCGTACGATTGAAGTCTAGCCTTAAAGTTATATCTATTATTTTCGTGTTTGTTTCTTCCTTTATTAGCTTCATCTCAGGTAGTCTCCTGATAGAAGTTAGTATGTGTTCTGGAGTGTTTTGTCAATCACTAACTCTGCTTCCCATTTTTAATAGGAGAGGGGGTGACTAGTGTGAAAAAGACTATTTTTGCAGCCATTGCCTCAATGCTATTCGTTCTAGCGAGTGCAACCTCTGTCTTTGCTTGTGGATTTTGGTTTTATCAGCCCAAGACACCCAAAGCCTTACTAAAGTAATTCAGAAGAGCGATTTAGAAGCTGGGTTATTAACCTAGCTTCTAAATCGTTTAAGATAATTGAAGATATTCATCGTAGAATATGAAATTTGTCATACTAACAAAGCAAGAGGAGGAGGAAATGAACAAAGTTCTTCCTAACCAATCGATCATTCAAACTACTCTTCTTAAATTTACATTGAGTATTTTTGCCTTTATCCTGATATTCATCTTTATATTTCAACAGAACTTCTGGGATAAGGAAGAGCTTCGACTCAAATATCAATTGCTTACCACTGCACAGGAGGTAAGATCTGAAATTCAGTCGCAAAGCAACTTAATTCAAAAGATAGAAGGAATCGAGGTAAATGATCAAGTATCAACAGTGCAAAAGAAACAAGAGATAAAAGAACTTATCGAGCCTCTTCTTAGCAAGCACCCAAATAACAGCAATTCAATCGCGTTTTATGATATTCAACTCGGTTTAGTGTCGAACTTTAATGATAAGGAGCTCGATCTTCCTGTGTCTTCAATTCTTTCCACACTTGAAAAGGATAATCAGATCCGAGAGATTGATCTGGTTAGCTTGAATATTATTAGTTTGCCCCTATATCAAGAAGGTAGTTTAAGGGGTTATATCTGGACCTACGCTACAGATTTTAAACTTTCTTTGGAATCATTCTTTAAGATCACCTTTTTCACAATCCTCGCCTTAAGCTTTTCAGCCTTAATGATGTTACTCATTCGCAAACACTTGAAGCGAATAGAGAGATATCTAGATCATTTCAGCCAGGCGATCGTTGATCATAAAAGTGGGTATGATTGCGATATAGATAAACTTCCGGAATTGAAACCAGTCTTAAATAAAATAATCGTTTATACCGAAGAACTAGAACGTATCAACATAGAATTGGAAACATCAAAACAAAAGATCGTTCATATTATGCAAGGAATTTCGGATGGCTTCTTGTCTTTGGACAAGAACTGGGTACTTACTTTCATTAATCCTGTTATGGCGAAGGTTATTAATCAATCTGAGAAGGAATTACTAGGAAGAACTATCTTTGAAATATCTCCTCAGTTTAAAGAATCAATCAGTTATCAGAAAATGCAGCAAGCAATATCTGAAAGTATAGCCATGCATTGGGAACACGTAATGGAAACTTTGCAGGATAAAGTCTCCGTGAATACATATGAATGTCACGCTTATCCATTCAGTGAGGGGTTATCTATTTTCGTTAGAGATGTAACTGAGTTGAGAAAACAGCAAAAGGAGTTTTCGAGACTTGAAAGACTTAATCTTTTAGGTCAATTGGCTGCGGGAATTAGCCATGAAATAAGGAACCCATTGACCACGGTTAAGGGCCTTTTGCAATTTCTTGGAATAAAACCTAAATACACAGAAGAGAAAGATCATTTTGACTTGATGATTTCGGAAATAGACCGGGCCAATTCCATTATTACGGATTTTTTATCCCTTACCAAGACCAATTTAGATTCAACTCAATCCCATAATATTAATGATATCATCCATAGGGTTTACCCGATGTTGCAAGCGGATGCGGTTAACAATAACAAAGAAGTCATCTTAGCGTTAAATCCGCTTCCTGTTTTATTGCTCAATGAAAATGAAATAAGACAGCTCCTTCTGAATCTAGTGCGTAATGGACTAGAGGTTACCCCGGAGCAAGGAGCGGTTACTATTGAGACCTATGAACAGGAGGGAAAGGTCTTCCTGGCAATCATAGACCAAGGCTGTGGTATTCCTGAAGAAATTCAAGGAAAAATAGGCACTCCATTTTTTACGACGAAAGATACAGGCACTGGGCTAGGAGTTGCGATTTGCATGGGCATTGTTCAAAGGCATAATGCAGATTTAAAGTTTGAGTCAGGAAAATCAGGAACAACGTTCCAGGTCATTTTTAACATAGGGTAGTGGAGATCACCCCAAATAACTTTAGCAGCAGCGTATGAAAGTCTGCGTATTATCTCATTTGTAAAAGATGGTAGGCAAGGGTATAATATTAGGGTTGAATAACTAGTGGCATAATGTTTACTGACTATGCTTATTATGAAAGGCGGTGGTTTTCATGCATTCACTCGGGCAAGACAAGGCGCCTATTTATGAAGCATTGCAAAAATATAAATCGATGCGGGTAGTATCCTTTGACGTGCCCGGACATAAACAAGGCAGAGGAAACCCCGAACTTACGGAATTTCTAGGTGAAAAATGCCTTTCGGTGGATGTCAATTCGATGAAACCGTTAGATAATCTTGTCCATCCCGTCTCCGTAATCAAAGAAGCTGAGGAATTGGCCGCCGATGCGTTTGGAGCCCATCACGCCTTTTTTATGGTCAACGGAACAACATCAGCTGTTCAAGCGATGATTATGAGCGTTTGCAAACAAGGCGAAAAAATCATCATGCCTCGTAATGTCCACAGGAGTGCCATTAATGCCCTAATCATTAGTGGAGCAATTCCTATTTATGTGAATCCGGGTGTCAATCAAAAGTTGGGGATATCGTTAGGCATGTCTATTGACGAAGTCAAAAGGGCGATCGCTGAAAATCCAGAGGCCAAAGCGATCTTTATTAATAATCCGACTTATTATGGGATTTGTTCTGACTTAAGGACCATTACTGAGCTTGCCCATCGTCATAATATGGTTGTCTTGGTGGATGAGGCGCATGGAACCCACTTCTACTTTGGCGAGAATATGCCAGTGAGTGCGATGGCGGCAGGAGCTGATATGTCGGCTGTCAGCATGCATAAAACAGGGGGTAGCTTAACCCAGAGTTCGTTTTTGCTCATAGGGAGCCGTCTTAGCACAGGTCATGTGCGGCAAACGATTAACTTAACACAGACAACCAGTGGCTCCTATTTGCTGCTATCTTCTCTGGACATTTCCAGACGCAATCTCGCTTTAGACGGTAAACGTATTTTCGAAAAAGTCTTCTCCCTGGCAGACTATGCGCGGGAAGAAATCAATAAAATCGGGGGCTACTACGCTTTTTCCTCAGAACTTATTAATGAAGATTCGGTGTTCGATTTTGACCGTACCAAGCTTTCTATCTATACAAGAGACATAGGGCTGGCGGGGATTGAGGTTTATGATATTCTCCGTGATGATTACGGAATTCAGATCGAATTTGGAGATATCGGTAATATCTTGGCGATTATATCTGTGGGGGATCGCGCCTTGGCCTTGGAACGTCTTGTTTCTTCTCTGTCCGAAATAAAAAGACGATATACGAGGGACAAAACGGGAATGCTCGATCATGAGTATATTAATCCAGAGGTGGTGATAGCACCACAGCAAGCCTTCTATTCTGATCAACATTCCGTTGCCATCAAAGATAGTATAGGGTATGTAAGTGGCGAGTTTGTCATGGCTTACCCGCCAGGTATACCTATTTTGGCGCCAGGAGAACGGATAACTGCAGAAATCATTGATTATATCACTTATGCCAAGGCCAAGGGCAGTTCCTTGACAGGTACAGAGGATATGGCTATTGAAAACATTAGAGTAGTGGAGGAACGATAACATGGAATTATGGTATACAGAACAACACACAGATAATGTTCGTTTTTCCATCAAGGTGGATAAGCCCCTATATACAGCACAGAGTGAATTTCAGAGAATTGATGTTTTTAACTCCAAAGAATTCGGCAATTTCTTCACCCTGGATGGCTTAATGATGGTTACTGAAAAGGATGAATTTATCTATCATGACATGATTGTCCATGTGCCGATGGCAACTAACCCAAAGATTAAGAATGTCTTGGTTATTGGCGCAGGGGATGGCGGAACAGTGCGAGAGCTGACGCGCTACGCAACTATTGAAAACATTGACATGGTGGAAATTGATAAAATGGTTGTGGATGTGTGCAAAGAATATTTGCCTCAGACTGCCTGTAAGTTGGATGAGCCAAGGGTACATCTGTATTTTGAGGACGGACTGAAATTTGTTCGTACCAAAGAAAATACCTATGATCTGATTATTGTTGATTCCACCGATCCTTTCGGACCGGGGGAAGGGCTGTTTACCAAAGAGTTTTACGGTAATTGCTATAAGGCTTTGAAGGAGGATGGCATCCTCGTCAACCAGCATGAGAGCCCCTATTATGATGAGTATGCTAAGTCTATGCAAAGAGCTCATAAGCGGATTAAAGAATTTTTCCCCATTTGCAGGGTTTATCAGGCTCATATTCCAACCTATCCGTCGGGTCACTGGTTATTTGGTTTTGCCTCGAAAAAGTACGATCCACTGACTGATATCGACGAGCAAGCTTGGAACAATTTAGGACTGAAAACAAAGTATTATAACACTGAAATTCATAAAGGGAGCTTTGCTCTGCCTAATTATGTTAAGGATCTTTTAGCAAGTGCAGGGGAATAACCTAAACAAAGGGACGGTTCTTCTGCTTCCAAAGGAAGCAGAAGAACCGTCCCTTAAATCAAGATTTTAAAAACCTTGAAGGCCTTGAATTTAGAGGATTCAAGGTTTTTTCTTTTTACAATGGGGAGTTAGACAACTTCTAAGTATTTTCATGCTGGTGTATAAGTCGAATTCATCCTGGAAATAGTAGGAAATGGCGGAGGGCTCTTGGAGATCTGCTTTGGAACTGGTGAGAAAAAACGATATTATCCGAGCCAGAGAAAAATAATCAGGTTAAAAAGGTGCTTGTACCGAAATTATGACCGCAACCAGGTCATATACTCTACTATGGAGGGATGGCAGGTTGGAACATTCCGTACAGCTGGGTACTCAATACTACAGGGAAAGTATATGCCAACGTTTAAGGGAACTTCGGGATCAGGAAGCGCTCCCGATGATTATCTATGAGCATCAACAAGGCAAACGTTGGCTAATTGATTGTGAATTTCAGCTTCCCGCTCAGGAATACGATGGAGAGCAAGATACTTTGAAACGAATTCATAGTTATTATCTTGCCAATGCCTTAGCGGAGACGATATTGAATCAATGGGAAAAGGATCATGTTCGTTGGCTTTTAAAAAGGAAATATCAGTTGGAAAAGGAAGAGGCAGAGCAGGTTCTGACTAAAGCGTTAGAGTATCTGAATCAACGTCCTTCGGAACGGAAAAGTTATTCAATTAATCGCAAGACTACGCTGGTCAATCAAATCATCACGTGTTTAGACACGCAACCCTTGTTTGATATCGAAGGCTTTTTACGTTTCCGGGCGCAAGCTTACAAAGAAGAAGTCAAGAAAGCGGTTTCGTATGTTGTCGATGAGCATGTACTCGAAAAAGAGTATGTTGAGTTTATTGAGCTCTTGAAGCATTTCGTGGATAGTCAAAATCCGCGCCTGGATACATTACATGTCGGGATTACCTCCGAGGGCAACTTCCATCTTTATAACGAAGAAGGGAAAAAGGTCACGAATCAATATATTGATGATCTTTCCTTCGGAAATGAGGTTAATGAATTTTCTTATGAGGATATGCTGGTGAGTGCAATAATTGCAGTTGCTCCCCGGCGAATTGTCTTGCATATTCGCTATAATGGCTATAAAGATACCCTACAAACTATCGTTAAGGTGTTTGACGGTCGAGTGAGTTATTGCAACGATGGCTGTTTCATCTGCGAGGAGATTTGACAAAGCAATTTAGGGAGAATATACTAATTTATAACTTCATAATCCAAATCATATTTTGGGGTAAAGTGATGACAGGATGAGTACCTTATTTTAAACTCATACTAGAGAGAAAATGCCATAGGCTGTAAGCATTTTTATGAGTTAGTAGGGGAAGACCAACCTGGAGTGATAAGCTGAACGAGAAGTAAGCTTAGACGTTTCCCGCGTTAAGGGTCAAAGTCTAGCGTTAAAATAAGATTGGCAACGAAATTTTTTAACGACAAGAATTTGGGTGGAACCACGGGAATCAACTCTCGTCCCATTGCGGGACGGGAGTTTTATTATTTTTAAGGGAGTGAAGCCAATGGTTAAAGTAATATTAAAGGATGGCTCCGTGCGCGAAGTAGAACAGGGAACAACGCTCGCGGGTTTGGCCGCTTCGATCTCGCGCGGTTTAGCTAAAGCTGCGGTGGCCGGCAAGGTTAACGGTGAGGATAAAGATTTGTCCTATCCTTTAAATGAGGATGCTGAAGTGGAAATTCTTTCTCTAGAAAGTGAGGAAGGGTTGAAAGTTCTCCGTCACTCTTCTTCTCACGTACTGGCTCAAGCAGTGCAAAATCTCTTTCCAGGTACCAAACTTGGAATCGGACCAGCCATTGCGAATGGCTTTTACTATGATTTTGATTCAGAACATGTTTTTACACCTGAGGATTTGGAAAGAATTGAAGCTGAAATGCGCCGCCTTGCCAAAGAAGATTATAGCTATGAACGACGGGAAGTTTCTCGGAGTGAGGCTTTGGACTTCTTTGGCGAGCGGGGAGAAAAATACAAGGTTGAGCTGATTGAAGATCTACCCAATAATGTAGCCATATCGATGTATACCCAAGGCAATTTTACTGATCTTTGTGCTGGGCCGCATATTCCATCTACCGGGAAGATCAAAGCGTTTAAGCTTCTTAACCTTGCCGGTGCCTACTGGAGAGGGAGCGAAAAGAACAAGATGCTCCAACGTATTTATGCAACTTCCTGGGCGAAACAAGCCGATTTAGACGATTACCTCTTTAAGGTGGAAGAAGCGAAACGGCGGGATCACCGGAAACTCGGTTTGGAGCTTGATCTCTTTAGTCTGCATGATGAAGGACCCGGTTTCCCCTTCTTTCATCCCAAGGGCATGATTCTCCGTAATGAACTTGAAGACTTCTGGCGTAAAGAGCATCACAAAAGAGGGTACCAGGAAATTAAGACCCCCGTTATCCTAAGCCGCAGTCTTTGGGAACAATCCGGTCACTGGGATCATTATAAGGAAAACATGTATTTCACCAAAATTGATGACATGGATTATGCTATTAAACCGATGAACTGCCCCGGCGGGATGATTATGTATAAAACCAAAATGAGAAGTTACCGTGATCTTCCGTTAAGGGTAGGGGAACTGGGATTAGTGCACCGTCACGAATTATCTGGTGCGTTGCACGGTTTACTTCGCGTTCGGAACTTTACCCAGGATGATGCGCATATTTTTATGCTCCCGTCTCAGATCAAAGATGAAATCATTGGGGTTATTGAACTCATAGATTATTTCTATAAAACCTTTGGTTTTGAATACTATGTGGAACTTTCCACTCGTCCGGAAGACTCGATGGGTTCAGATGAAACTTGGGAAATGGCTACGAACGCCCTAAAAGATGTTTTGGAGGCTAAAGGTATCGAGTATAAAATTAATCCTGGTGATGGTGCCTTTTACGGGCCGAAAATCGACTTCCACCTCCGTGACTGTTTAGGGCGGACTTGGCAATGCGGAACGATTCAGCTGGATTTCCAAATGCCGGAGGTATTCGACCTTACGTATATTGGAGAAGATGGACAAAAGCATCGACCGGCAATGATTCATCGGGTCGTTTATGGCAGTATCGAGCGCTTTATTGCCCTTCTCACAGAACAGTATGCGGGTGCATTCCCGACCTGGTTAGCTCCGATTCAAGTTCGACTTCTGCCGATAAGTGAAAAGCATCAAGCGTATGCTCAAGACATCTTCAACCGCCTCAATGATTTAGATATTCGTGCCGAAGTCGATGAACGCCGCGAAAAGATTGGCTATAAAATCCGGGAAGCCCAAACTATGAAAATCCCGTTTACCCTCGTCGTCGGGGATCAGGAAGCGGAATCTGACACCGTTGCTGTGCGTCGTTATGGCCAAGATAACTCTGGTGAGAAGATGTCCATCCCTGAATTCATTACTATGATTCAAGAAGAAATCAAAAGTAAGAAACTTGGGTAGCGGTGCCGCTTTGGCCACGGTCGCTTGTGGCGCTCGCAGACCGAACTAGAGTTCAGAATTCAGGCTCCGGCGGAATACCCTCCCAATTCGCCATCCCTGGCTCACGGTCGGCCGCGCACGTCGTGTGCGCGGTCCCGCCTCCGCTCGACTTCTTCGCTAAGTTCGGTTAGCTACTCGCTTTAAGCCGCTCCCTTAGGCCAAAGCAGCGCCTAGGGACATTGCTGGGGGCAGGCATTCGCATTCGCACTTGATGTGCGTCTGCCTCGCCTCCTGAGAAGTGAAACGAGAACCCTGCTCCAAAGACCTGATAGCGTAGCTTCTCGCACAGTAGTGAACGATTTGCGGCGGAGGGGCGTGCAGTCGAACGAAGTTTTCAAAGGTTAGCGTGCCAGTGGTTTACTTCAGGTATTACCCTGAGGTTTGGCTAAGCTCCTTCGGAAACGAGTTCGACAGCCCTGGAGCGCTGAGTGAATGGATGTACGAGAAGCTACACGACCCTATTAATTTTCACAACCAGGAATTAACTTGACAAAAGCCTTGCAAACAAATATAATAATAATGTTCAAGAAGAAGCCATCCGCTTCTCACCTTATGGCTTTAGTCGATAAGGTATCTTTAGGTCCTGAGCTTTTTTGTGCTCATGATTTGTTTAGAGAGACGGGTGGTAGTCACCCGTCTTTATTTATTTTTAAGACTTTTTCTTGGAAATATTTTGTATGGGGGTGGTTTGTTATTAGTAAGGATTTACGGATTAATGATGAAATCCGGGCTCGAGAGGTTCGCCTCGTCGGTGAAGAAGGGGAACAACTCGGGATTGTGCAGCTCAAAGATGCACTACAAAGTGCTGTGGAGAAATCCGTGGACTTGGTGGAAATTGCTCCGACCGCGAAGCCGCCGGTTTGTAAGTTCATGGATTATGGGAAATACAAATACGAGCAGGCTAAGCGAGACAAAGAGGCCCGTAAAAAACAACGGACCACGGAGATCAAAGAAGTTAAATTGCGCCCGAATATTGAGGACCATGACTTCGAAACAAAAGCACGCAACGCCCAACGCTTTATAGCAGATGGCGACAAGGTGAAAGTAACGATTATGTTCCGGGGCCGGGAAGTTACACATCCTGACTTAGGGAAAAAGTTATGTGTACGCCTTGCGGAGTTCTGCAAAGCTGAGGCTAACATAGAGCGTGATGCTAAGCTAGAAGGGCGTAACATGATTATGATCTTAACGCCTATTAAACATGACTAACACGAGAGGGGGATCACCCAAATGCCAAAAATGAAAACTCATCGCGGAGCTGCGAAACGTTTTAAGAAAACCGGAACAGGTAAAATTATGCGTTCCCATGGCTATACAAGCCACATGCTGGAGAAAAAATCGCCAAAACGTAAACGCAACCTTCGTAAAACGACGGTTATGCATAAGAGCGATGCGAAGCGCATTGCTAATATGATTGCTTACCTATAAGATAATTAACAAAATAAGGAGGTCTTCGCTATGGCCCGTGTAAAAAAAGGGGTAACGAAGCATCAGCGTCATAAAAAGATTCTAAAACTCGCTAAAGGGTTCCGTGGTGCGAAGAGTAAACTCTACCGCCCGGCCAATGAACAAGTCCTAAAATCTTTAACCTACGCTTATGCCCACCGTAAGGACAAAAAAGGTGATTTCCGTAAATTGTGGATTGCTCGGATCAATGCGGCTGCTCGCATGAACGGTCTGTCCTATAGCCGGATGATGAACGGCTTGAAAATAGCCGGTGTATCAGTTAACCGTAAAATCTTGGCTGAGCTTGCAATCAACGATGCTGCTGCTTTCACTGAATTAGTGAATGTAGCTAAAGCGCAAGTCAACACAAAAGTTAACGCAAAATAAGTTAAAAAGGGTGCAGAAGCACCCTTTTTCTTACTAACAGAAAGTATAAATTTTTGGCAGATAAACTCTAAGTGCAACCAGCGGTTTTCGCTTTCCTACGATGCAAGTAGTTAAGTCCGGCAGGATAAGGCGACTAAGGCCAGCGCTTTGGCGCTTGGCCAAGTTTTCTTTATCGCAAAGCTCGGCGAAAGCCAGGTTTTCTTTATACTAACAGAAAGTATAAGTTTTGGGCAGATAGCATAAGTGCAACTAAGGCTTCCGCCTACGCCAGAGGCTTAGCGCAAGCCAAGTTTTCTTTATTAACTCCATCTTTAAGATGAGAGAATATTTCCTTGAGGGTGATTGCTAGTGCTGACCTCACTGCAAAATGAACATGTTAAGCATGTCGTTGCTTTGCAAAAACACAAGGCTCGGAAGGAATATGGGGAATTTCTGATTGAAGGTTGGCGGTTCGTTGAAGAAGCGATTCGGCGCGAAGCGGAAATTCACCAGATCTACGTTTGTCCAGAAAAGACAAAGAAATTTTGGCCTTCTCTATGGGAAGTGCTTAGCGAACGTAAAATTCCGATTCTCGAGGTCGATGACAAAGTTCTGCGCAAGATGAGTGAAACCGAAGAACCCCAAGGAATACTTGCCATTGTTGGGTCTAAGAATCTAAGTTGGGGCGATTTAGACATTGATTCCCAAACAATGCTCTTAATTGTCGATGGAATTCAAGATCCGGGTAATCTGGGCACGATTCTACGAACAGCCTTGGCTGCAGGAATCGATCAGGTTTGTCTAACGACAGGGACCGTTGATCTGTATAATCCGAAGGTTTTACGCAGTACTATGGGGACGGTGTTCGCCCTGAAGGTATTGACGGATTGCCTACCTGAACAAGTGGTAGAATTTGCTGAGTCCAAAGGCCTAAATATCCTAACCGCGGATATCGACGGAGAGCCTTTGTATGAAACCGGATTTTCGCTTCCTTTGGCCTTAGTGGTAGGAAATGAAGGCAATGGGCCTTCGAAGATATTTCGTTCATCAGAACTAACCCAGGTGACCCTGCCGATGAGCAATGAAGTAGAGTCACTTAATGTAGCAATTGCGACTGGAATTATTCTTTATGAAATTGCCCGCCGAAAGGGGTTATTGCAAACTTGATTTGCCTGGATTTCTTGTCAACCTTACGCTGAAATGCTATAATTTTCTGGGAAAGGTTTGAAGAAAATCAGAGAAAGTTGGGCTTAGCGATGTCATCTGCAGAGTGGTTCTGGGAGCTCTTCGAGACAACCGGTTCGCCAAACGTATATCTGCTTTACCGAAAGTATGCTAATTATGTGAAAGCGCGATGATCAGGCTAAAAGGAGTTTTTGCTTTTTAGGGAGGTTGGTCGTAGACTGAAAGCCAACTAAGTTAAACTCCTCATTCAGTGATGAATGTTAACATTCCCCTGTGAGTGGCTTATTAAAAAAATAAGCCCGGTTCCTCCGTTATCGGGAAAAACAAGTTGCAGTCCGTCTGGGCTGAATCAGGGTGGTACCGCGGGTAGTTCTCGTCCCTTTTAGGGAGGAGATTTTTTTTTACTAACAGAAAGTATAAATTTTGGGGCAGATAGTATAAGTGCAACCAGCGGCTTTCATTCTCCTACGATGCAAGTGGTTAAGTCCGGCAGGATAAGGCAACTAGGCCTACCACCTTCGCTAGGGCTTGGTGCTAGCCAAGTTTTCTTTATCGCTGAAGCTCGGCGAAAGCCGGGTTTTCTTTAATAGAGTTTTCTTTATCGTTTTAAATATTTTCTATATTTAGGAGGGTTAATGTGAAAGAAGAAGTTCGTCGTATTCAAGAGGAAACATTGGCTGAACTCAAAGGGTTAACCTCTTTGGAAACACTCCAAGAATTGAAGGTAAAAGTTCTTGGCAAAAAGGGATCCTTAACAGCGCTGCTTCGGCAGATGGGGGGCCTAAGCGCAGAGGAACGCCCGATTTTTGGACAAGTGGTGAATGAGGCGCGCGATGTTTTGGAAAAGGCCTGGGCGGAACGAACTCAGGAATTAGAACAAAGCGCCCTCCAAAGACAAATCGAAGTGCAGCGCTTAGATATCTCCCTTCCCGGGGTGAGTTCGATCCGAGGACATCAGCACCCTTTGACTCGTGTCATCGAGGAAATGGAAGACATCTTTTTAGGAATGGGCTTCGAGATCGCTGAGGGACCGGAAATTGAGACTGATTATTATAACTTCGAAGCCTTGAATCTGCCTAAGGAGCATCCGGCTCGGGAAATGCAAGACTCCTTCTACATTACAGAGGAAATCTTGCTAAGAACGCAAACCTCCCCCGTGCAGGTTCGAACCATGGAGAAGGTATACCCGCAACTCCCGGTCAAAATCATTTGCCCAGGAAAAGTCTATCGCAAGGATGACGATGCAACCCACTCTCCGATGTTCCACCAAGTGGAGGGGTTAGTGGTGGATAAAGGAATTCGAATGTCAGATTTGAAGGGAATCCTGCTTAATTTTTCACGGCAAATGTTTGGGGAGTCTCGGGAAATTCGCTTACGTCCAAGCTTCTTCCCCTTTACGGAGCCTAGTGCGGAAGTCGATGTCTCTTGCATGTTGTGTGGAGGATCCGGATGCCGAATTTGTAAAGGAACCGGCTGGATTGAAATTCTCGGTTCAGGGATGGTTCATCCTAAGGTCTTGGAAAATGGCGGTTATAATCCGAAGGAAGTCACCGGCTTTGCCTTTGGGATGGGCGTCGAGCGGATTGCTATGCTCAAGTATGGAATTGAAGATATGCGGCTCTTATTTGATAACGATTTGCGCTTTTTGCAACAGTTTTAAGGAGGCAGGGGTATGAAGGTTAGTTTGGAATGGTTAAGCGAATTTATTAATGTCAAGGTTCCAGCAGAGGAATTAGCCGAGATCCTGACTCGAGGCGGGATCGAAATCGGAGGAATAGAGCATTTAAATCAAGGACTAGAGACGATCCTCGTGGGTGAAATCGAACGAATGGAGCATCATCCCAATGCGGATAAGCTCTGGGTGTGTGAGGTTAACCTTGGAAGTCAAAACGTTCAAATCGTGACCGGCGCTCAGAACCTTCTTATTAAGGATAAAGTCCCGGTAGCTACCCATGGCACAACACTCCCGACGGGGCAAAAGATCCGCAAGTCAAAACTCCGCGGGATAGAATCGAACGGAATGCTTTGTTCCACGGAAGAACTTCTCCTCGATGCAAGTTTAGGGGATCCTCGGAGCGAAGGCGGAATCATGATTCTCGCTCGAAAGACTGTTATCGGGAAAAGTCTAGGTGAATTAATTCAAGGGGATACCGTTCTCGATCTTGATCTTTATCCGAACCGCCCCGATTGTTTAGCGATGATTAACGTGGCGCGTGAAGTTTCTTTTTTGACTCGTGAGAAAGTCCATTTAAACCGCTGGGCCGAGACCGAGCAAGGTCCAGACTATCCAACAGATTCGGAAACGAAGCTGATCATTGAAGAACCGGAACTTTGCCACCGCTATGCAGCGCTTTTGGTTGAAGATGTCAAGATCGCACTTTCCCCGGCATGGATGCAAAAACGCTTAAGGGCTGCAGGGATTCGGCCAATCAGTAATATTGTGGATATTACCAACTATTGTATGCTGGAAATGGGACAACCGCTGCATGCTTTTGATCGGGATAGGGTTTCCGGGGCAGTTCATGTTCGTCGAGCATCTCAGGGCGAGAAACTTGTGACCTTAGATAATATCGAGCGAACGCTTGATCCCGAAATGCTTCTGATCGCGGATGATGTAAAACCTCTCGGACTAGCCGGAGTAATGGGGGGACTCAATAGTGAAATCACAGGCGCAACAACTCGAATTTTGGTTGAGTCTGCCCATTTTGACACTGTTAGTATTCGTCGAACAAGTCGCCGCTTAGGGCTGAGTTCAGAAGCAGCAAACCGCTTCGAAAAGGGAATTAATGTCGCAGGAATTGCCGCAACTTTAGGACGGGTAAGTGAGCTTATCCTTGAATTAGGCGCTGGACGACCTGTTGGCTTTATAGATGAAAGCAAGTATGTAGTAGAACCGAGGACTGTGGTTTTAACTGTGGCCAAGACGAGTGATGTTCTCGGGATGAGTTTCACCCTTGATGAAATCTCTGAGGTTCTCGAGCGTCTTCAATTTCCGTACGAACATCGAGGGGAAGGTTTTGTCGTAAAAATCCCGTCTTACCGGTCGGACATCCAAATTGAGGAGGATATGATTGAAGAAGTAGCTCGTTTAACTGGGTACGATCGGATCCCAACCACTCTTCCACAAGGAAGTCAGACGCAGGGCCGGCGAACCCCAGAACAGGAATCTCGGCGCAAGCTTCGCCATTTACTGGTGAACTTGGGGCTGAATGAAGTCATTACGTATTCGTTTAACCGTCCTGATGCGGATGAGCTGTGGGGACATAGCGATCGTGCGATTACTTTGATGAATCCGCTGCGTGAGGAGTTAAGCGTGATGCGCACATCCTTGATTCCAGGGTTGTTAGATCTGGCAGCTCGAAATGTGGCCCGGAGGAATCTGGATGTTCGCCTTTTCGAGATGGGCAACGTGTTTTGGGCAACTGAACACCCCTTGACCAAATTACCGGAAGAAAAACTGCGTCTGGCAGGGCTTCTCTATGGTAAGCCCTCTCGTCATTGGCTGAAACCTGTAAGCGAATATAGTTTCTATACCGTGAAGGGGTTAATCGAAGCATTAGCTCAAGAGTTTGGCCTAAAACTTAAGTATGAGGTCCCTCAGGAGACCGTGTTACTCCATCCAGGTCGCTCCGCGGAGATCTATCTTCAAGGTGAGAAAATTGGATTCATGGGTGAGATCCATCCAGCTCTGGGCAAAGACTCCGGTTTAGAGCATGCTCTTGTTTTTGAGTTAGCGCTTGAATCTATATTTGCCGCAAGTGATTCGAGTATTCGGGCGACTTCGATTCCACGTTATCCAGCAGTCCAACGGGATTTAGCCGTGGTTGTCGCTAAAAAAGTACCCGCTCAGGCCGTAATGGCAAGGATTCGCAAGCTCGGGGGAGAGCTTTTGGACAACGTTGATATTTTCGATGTTTATACAGGCAAGCCGATTCCCGAGGACCACAAGAGCTTAGCTTTTGCCTTGCACTACCAATCTTTGGACAGGACGTTAATGGATGAAGAAGTGACATCCTTAAATTCTCAGATTCTTAAAGGAATTGAGCAGGAATTTGGAGCTGAGTCGAGAAAATAAATTGGAGAAGAATCCAAGAAGTGCGAGAATCGTGAGAAACGCAGGTGGCTTATGTCGAAAGAAGATGGCAAAGTAACTGTGGAGATTTTTGGCGAAACGTATGTCCTTCGCGGTACCGAAGATCCGGAGTATATCCAGAAATTAGTGCATGAAGTGGATAAGAAAATGCGATTGACTGCCCAGCACTTTCCTCGTTTAGCTGCGCATCAAGTTGCAATTCTCGTTGCGCTTAATTTGGAAGATGATTTGGAGAAACTCCAGGAGGAACAGGAAACCCTAATGCAAATGTTAGGGGAGCAAACTGAATAGAGAAAAATAGAATGGGTTGATTCAAAAAGTTAAAAGGAATTCCGCATCAAAGGGTGCGGAATTCGCTATTTTTATACTAACAGAAACTTCCATGAACCTGCCGATTCACAGGGAGGTATGAAAATGTAGTCCATTTTCGTAAGAAAAATATTAACTGGCAAACAGACGTACTTAAATTCTGACGTTTTAGTTGGCTTTAAAACCCTCGTGGGATGTGACTTAGATAAGAACTAGAGATATTGACAAAAAACCTCCTCAAAAAAGGGTATAAACGTCCCATGGTCCCAAAATGTGGGTTTAGGTATTAACTTTCAATAGGGTTTTTGCTACTTTTATGCTGCTCGAAAGAGTATCGTCTTACGGTCATAAATCGCCTGTACCGCAAGTCGTCTTAATTCTTGATCGCCCTTTTGGAATGAAGTATTCTCTGGCATGATGTATCATGCCAAGGATTAATCGGCTCAAATCGGTCAGGCGAGAAGGTATGCCTCTACCCGTTTTTGTCCACGTACAGTCAGTTTTTTGTGATGTAATACTCTATCAAGCAAATTTGATTCTAAGGCGAAATTCAGTTCCACTTGCTTTCTGAACTTTTTAATGTACCCGAAATCTTTTGCTTCTCGTTCTTCTTGTTCAACGATTTATCTGCAAGTTTGTATGACATAACGTTATCATTCACTGATTTTGAAAGCTGGTCATAAGTCTTATAGAATCCGATTTCCCCAAACGGCTCGTCTACCATGCTAGCCAACCATTGTAAACTATGGTCGCTTTCGGGACACCGTTGCGATGGAATACTAAGCAGTATTATTGACGGGGAAAAAAGATGAAAAAAATCCAGTCTGAAGGCAACCTTGATAAGGCACTTGGCCTCGTGTAAATGATAATGTAAAAGTGGTTCTTTCCACGGTTAGTTGAGGACACGCTTTTTTTCTAGCCATAACAATTTATTCCTTAACATCTCAAAACTATTGCGTCCATACATTATCCTCTTTACAACCTTAAGCTTATTTACACTACCTTCAGCAAGTCCATTATTATATTCATATTGAATGGCATTTTTCACAGCTGTAATATCTCGGGTTATGCCGTTTATAAATGAAGTTATTTCACGGATATTTAAGCTGGATGCCCTATGGATCCATTGTTCAATTCTGTTAACATTTTTATCCGCCAATATTTGCTTGAATTCAGTAACGATGTCGATGAGTTCCTTATACCGGGGATATTGACGATTCACTCTGTCTAAACATTCGTTGTCCAGTCCTTTGATTTTCTCCAACTTTTTGAACACTAATTTTATTAACGATTTACGTTCCACTCATTTGGTATTTCCGGGTGCTCTAGTATTGGCATTGTCAGTATTCTGAATCCGCTTTTTCAGGCGTGCCCTATAATTTCTGAGGGTAGAGGAAGAACCCGTATACCCTTTTTGACGGATTTCTGCTTCAATCACAGGCGAGGCAACGCCTTGATCAATAAGCCCATTTATTTCGCCTAGGTATGGATCTAAGATGCTTTTTCTCTTAACACTATAACTTCCATGAAGGGCTGTTACACCTTCATCTAAATATCGTGTAACCGTCTGCCTCGATAATTGGAGCTCTTT
>Ga0255336_101026_pt1 | contig 26064 bp, 24 predicted proteins | sample MeOH1_35cm_T3_17_FD_189102 | JGI IMG/M metagenome (GOLD analysis project Ga0255336, IMG submission 189102) | Sandy soil microbial communities from University of British Columbia, Vancouver, Canada - MeOH1_35cm_T3_179 | ecosystem: Engineered > Artificial ecosystem > Sand microcosm > Unclassified ...
CAAGGTCGGGCCCAGCAGCACATTCATCGTCCCGCGCGTCAGGCTGAGCGAGACATCACTGATGAGTGTTTCACCGCCAACCGCGAAACTGACCTGTTCCAGCGTCAGATCCAAAGAGCCATCCTCCAACCCGGCGTCATGCCGCCTGCCGATCGGCAAGCGCACGCGCAACACATTCCCTGACCGCGGCCACCTGTTCCGGCGACAGACGCAGGCCAAGTTTGCTGCGCCGCCACAGAACGTCTTCCGCCGTCTTCGCCCATTCACAACGGACGAGATACCCTACCTCAGCTTCCGTCAGGTCGGCACCCAGCACCGCCCCCAGATCGGAAAATTGATGTGCGGCGCCGATCAGATCATGTACCCGCGTGCCATAGGCGCGGAACAGCCGGCGCGCCGTCGGCTGCGGCAGAAACGGATAACGCCGCTGCAGCCGTGCCAGCTCCGTCTCGAAGGCGGTCATCTTGAAATCGCCGCCGGGCAGCGGCTCCCTGCCGGTCCAGCCGGCCGGACGCTTGGCCGCTGCCGGCAGATGCGGGGCCAAGGTCGCGAGCGCCGATTCGGCGAGCCGCCGATAGGTGGTGATCTTGCCGCCATAGACAGTCAACAATGCCGGCTGATGCTCTGGCGCATCCAGCTTCAGCACATAGTCGCGCGTAGCCGCCTGCGCCGCGGAAGCGCCGTCGTCATAGAGCGGGCGCACCCCCGAATACGACCAGACCACCTGATCCGCGGTGATCGGTTTCTTGAAGTAGTCGCTCGCCCCTTTGCAGAGATATTCGACCTCCGCCTCTGAGATCCTCACCTGTGCCGGATCGCCTTCATAGTCCTGATCCGTGGTGCCGATCAGCGTGAAGTCCCGTTCATAGGGGATGGCGAAGAAGATGCGGCCGTCGCTGTTCTGGAAGATGTAGCAGCGATCATGATCGAAGAGGCGCTTGGTGACGATATGGCTGCCTTGGACCAGGCGCACCGGGGCCGGATGATTGTCGCGCAGAACCGAATGCACGATATCGGCAACCCAGGGCCCGGCGGCATTGACCAGGGCGCGCGCGCGTATCTCGCGCTGCGCGCCGGTCGTCTCGTCGACCAGGGTGAGATGCCAGAGATCGCCCTTGCGCTCGGCCCGGCTGCAGCGGGTGCGGGTCACGACCTCGGCGCCCTTTTCCACCGCGTCGCGGGCATTCAGCACGACCAGGCGCGCATCCTCGACCCAGCAATCGGAATATTCGAAGCCGCGGGTATAGATGGGCTTCAGGGGCGCGCCCGCCGGATCGCGGTCGAGGCGCAGGCTGCGCGTCGCCGGCAGATATTTGCGGCCGCCGAGATGGTCATAGAGGAACAGGCCGAGGCGCAGCAGCCAAGCCGGCCGCAAGCCCTTGTGATGCGGCAGCACGAAACGCAGCGGCCAGATGATATGGGGGGCTACCGACCACATCACCTCGCGTTCGGTCAGCGCCTCGCGCACCAGCCGGAATTCGTAATATTCGAGATAGCGCAGGCCGCCATGGACCAGCTTGGTCGAGGCGCTGGATGTGGCGGAAGCAAGGTCGCTTTTTTCGCAAACGAAAACCTTCAAGCCGCGGCCGGCCGCATCGCGCGCGATACCACAACCGTTGATGCCGCCGCCGATAATGGCGAGGTCAAAAACCGGTTGGTCACTTCCAGGCGTGTTGGACGACACAGCGCCTCCCCGTAAGCAAATTGTCAGCCATTCGGCCCGTTCTTGGCAGGATTTGCAGCCGATAGTATGTCGGCGCTCTCATTAGAGCGACCCTAATATGAAAACGATTCTTTTCGCAACTGGTAAAAACGAAAATGAAACGAAAGGAATTAGGGATAAAATCGCCAAATGCGTATGAGATTATACGCATAATACATCTGAATCTGCGAAAACGAATCATTGGAGCGGCGGCGCAGAGGCTTGCGCCTGCCTTCGCGCGCCCGTGGCAGCTATTCAGCGCCGAGTGTCAGGTTGAAGGCGATAGAAATGCGCTCGGCACTGCCACGATAGGGTCGCACCTGGTGGAAGATCCAGGAGGGAAACAGGATCAGCAGGCCGGGCTTCGGCCGGATCGATTCGGTCGCGCCGACCGCACGGCCGCCCTCGCCGGCGAAGGCGAGATGCGGGGCATACATGGAAGGACCGGCGCCGCGTGGGTCCAACAGCTCGAACTCGCCGCCCAGGCCGGGATTGCCGATGGCACCCCCGTCATCGACGTAATACGTGCCGGACCAGAACGCGCCGGGGTGGTAATGGCAGATATTGGCATTGCCGGCTTCGTTGACATTCGCCCAGGCGATCGGCTTCCAGCGTTGCCCCGCCGCGCGGCCGCCGCGATCGACCGTCATGCGGTCGGCCATCAGTTTCGCCGCCTCGATGATCTCGGCGATGCGCGGGCCGCCCCAACTCAGCAGGTTGCGGTCGGAATGCCAGCCGCCGTCATTGGACGCCTGAACCGAGGGCGAGGTGCTGCGGTAATCGAGAATGATCTGCTTCAGCTCGGCATTGCGTGCCGCCGCATCCGGCAATTCGGCGGCGGCGACAGGGGTCGGGAACAGGCCGCGAATGGCAATATTGATCTGTGCTGCCATGCAATATCTCTCGAATACCCGCACTGAAATGCCAACCGCTGACCTTCCACTTATAAGCCGGACATCGTCATGCGGCCAGTCTATCGGCAACAGCGCGGCATCAGATCACAGGTTGGCAAGATGCGCCACAGGTGCGATTCTGACCAATAAAGCGGCATGGCCGAATGACCCGCGTGGACGATAGCCGATCAATGAAACACCTGCTGCTGGTAGCCCATATTCCCTCGACCAACACCAAGGCCATGCGCGACGCCGTCGCGGGCGGCGCCACGGCACCGGAAATCGACGCGGTGGAGCTGCGCAGCCTCACCCCTTTCGAGGCCGGTCCCGACGATGTCAAATGGTCCGACGCCGTCATTCTCGGCACCACCGAGAACCTCGGCTATATGAGCGGAGCCCTCAAGGACTTCTTTGATCGCATCTACTACCCCTGCCTCGAAGAAACCCAGGGCAAACCCTATGCGCTTTATATCCGCGCAGGCCATGACGGCACCGGCACGCGGCGCGGCATCGAGACCATCGTTACCGGCCTCCGCTGGCGCGCCGTCCAACCGCCGCTGATCTGCCGCGGCGACTATCAGGCGGAATTCCTCGATCAATGTCGCGAACTCGGCCTGCTGGTGGCAGCGGGATTGGAAAGCGGCATCATCTGAGATTGAAGGCGAGGCTATTGGCCGCGGCCGGTAAGCTCCTGGCGACGGCGCGCGGCGAAGGCCTGCAATTCTTCCGCGATGGCGGGATCGAGCGGCGGTTGCTGGTATTCCTGCAGCGCCTGCTGCCAGATTTTCGTCGCCCGCTGGGTCGCATCGAGGGCACCGGCAATTTCCCAGTTCTCGTAGTTCTGCCAGTTCGAGACCAGGGGTTGATAGAAGGCGGTCCTGTAGCGCGCCAGCGTATGCGGAGCGCCGAAAAAATGTCCGCCGGTCTCCACCGCGGCAATCGCATCCAGGGCGATCTCATCGGGCGAGACGTCGATCGGCTGGATCACCTGCGCCATCATCTGCAGCATCTCCACGTCGAGCACGATCTTCTCGAAAGAGGCGGTCAGGCCGCCCTCCATCCAACCGGCGCCGTGATAGACGAGATTGGCGTGGCCCATGACCGAAGACCAGATCGACATCTCCGACTCATAGGCGGCCTGGGCGTCCACCACATTGCTGGCGCTGGCATTGCTGGCCCGGTAGGGCAATTTATAGAGCCGGGCGAACTGCCCCGCCGCCAAGGTGGCACGGGCATTTTCCGGCGTGCCGAAGGCGGGCGCGCCGCTATGCATGTCGACATTCGAGGTGAAGGCGCCATAGACCACGGGTGCTCCCGGCCGCGTCAGCTGGGTCAGCACGATGCCCGCCAGGGCCTCGGCATTCTGCTGGGTGAGCGCCGCCGCCAGGGTGACCGGCGTCATCGCCCCCATTAAAGTGAAGGGTGTTACCACCACTGCCTGGCCGAATTCCGACATGGCCATCAATCCGTCGCTCATTGCCTCGTCGAAACGCCGCGGCGAATTGACCGAGATGATGGTGATGACGGAAGGATCGCCGATCAACTCCTCTCGCGTCTTGCCGCGCGCGATCGCCATCACGTCGATGCCATCAAGCGCCCGGTCGCGGCCGATCGCGCTGCAGTGATAGACCCGGTCGGCATAGGTGACATTGGCGAGATAGCAATCGAGATGGCGGGTCTCCGCCGGTAGCTCAATGGGCGCCGTGGGCTGGTTGCCCAGGAAATGGATGATGTCGAAAGACTGGGCGAGCTTGATCAGCGTCACATAATCGGCGTAATTGCCGCTGCGCCGCCCCTTGACGCAATCGTGGATATTGGGCGGCCCGGCAACGAGGCCGAAGGCAACATGGTTGCCGCCGACGGCGAGGGCGCGGGCCGGATTGCGCGGCGTCAGGCTGAACGAGGCCGGCGCACTCGCCAAAGCCTGGTCAACCAGGCCGCGTGGAATGCGCACGAGGCCAGTTGCCTCGTCGACCTCCGCCCCTGCTGTGCGAAATGCCTGGCGTGCCGCGGCACCCATGAATTCGATGCCGATCTCTTCCAGCAGGCGCAGCGAGGCCTGATGCAAGGTCATGAGCTGGTCCTGGCTCAGCGGCTCGACCGGCGCAAGGCTGTTGCGCAGGATGCCGGGCGGCACCGATTGCAGCAACCGCGGTGCGGCGTGGCCAAGGCGCCGCCGGCCGCGCGCGGCCGTGGGCTCTGCCTTTTCCGCCGGTACCATCCCGCTATCGCCTGCTTCCGACACGTCGGCCGCTTCCTGCCGTCCCATTGACCGCTCCCAAAATTCGCAGGCTTTGCCCACGGAATGCCGCTTTGCGCTTGTCATCGAGATTGGCACCGGGCACCATGAAAGAACTGTTCACTTTTCGACATCGGCGACAACTTTTCAGTCACGGAAAAGCCAGTAAATGCGAAAAACGGCACCAATTGATCTCCAGGGAGGGGACCCGTTTCATGTCGGAATTGTGTTGTTGCCCGGCTTTTCGCTGATGGCCTACGCCGCCACCGTCGAGCCTTTACGCAGCGCCAATCTGATGCGCAGTGCCGAGCTCTATCGCTGGACGCATCTTTCGCCGGAGGGCGGCATCGTCGAAAGCAGTGGCCGGCTGCCGATCGCCACGCAGGCCCTTCCAGGTCCCGGCGAAACCCTGCCCGATTTCGTCATTCTCTGCGGCGGTCTCGGCAGTGAGCGATATCGGCACCGCCTGTTGCCGCCCCTCCTGCGCCGCGCGAAACGCGGTGGCAGATTGGTCGGGGCGGTCAGCACGGCCAGCTTCATCCTGGCACGGGCCGGCCTGCTGCGTGGCCATCGCTGCACCGTGCACTGGGATTACCGCTCCGCCTTCGTCGAAGCCTTTCCCGAACTCGACGTGAGCAACGAGCTTTTCGTCATCGATGGTGGCATCTGCACCTGCGCCGGCGGCGTCGCCGCGCTCGACATGATGCTGCACCTCATCCGCCAGCGGCACGGGACCGAGCTTGCCGCACTGGTTTCCGACCAATTCATCCACGGCACCCTGCGGCAAGCGCGCGACCGCCAGCGCATGGAGCTGCAGCACCGCCTGGGCACCGCCTCGCCGCAGATCACCCGTGCGGTTGCTCTGATGGAAGCGCATATCGAAACGCCCTTGCCGGTCGCCAGCATTGCGGCACGGGTGAAGCTTTCCGGCCGGCAACTGGAACGGCTCTTCCATCAGGCATTCGATCTCACGCCGGCGCGCTATTATCTCAATCTGCGGCTGGAGGAAGCGCGCAAGCTGCTTCAGCTCTCGACCCTGTCCATCATGGACGTGGCCTTGGCGACCGGCTTCGTCTCGGCCTCGCATTTCGCCAAGAGCTACCGCCTGCATGTCGGCCACGCGCCGCGTCAGGAGCGCCGCCGTAGCGAGGCTGCCACCGCACCGGCCCTGGCCTAGCACGGCTCACGCCGCCGTTACTCGCTCACATAACCTTGATATGCGGCGCGGCGGCGCGGCGGAACAGCTCATCCAGGGGGGCCGTTAGCTTGTTACATCGGCAACTACAGCGGCAAGAAGTGGCCGCCGGCTAACGTTGCTGCCGATTGATCCATGGCCCGATCGGCGATAGCGCCTCGCCGCGCGATCCACCGGAAAGGGCAGAGAGGTCGAAAGGAGAGACATGCGTTATGTGCTGCTTTGGCTCCTGGGCATTCCGATCCCGGCGCTGATTTTAATTTGGCTGTTCTTTCACTGACGTCTTCGGCTTGTCGGGAGACGCCGACGAGCTTCCATCTAGCCTATCGGGAGGTGCGATATGCTTGGTACGATTCTCCTGGTCATTTTGATTCTGGCGTTAATCGGCGCGATTCCCGCCTGGCCCTATAGCCGCGGCTGGGGCTATGGGCCGAGCGGTGTCACCGTCGTTCTGCTGATCCTTGTCATCATTGCCTTGTCCGGCGGCTATATCTGACGCCGCTGCAGCAACTTTGAGGCCGGACTGGCGGCGGCGCGGGCAGAGTTGCGACTCAGACAGAACTAGCCGCCGCCAGTCGGCGCTGCTGCCAACGCTCGGAGAGCAGCGTACCGATGCCGCTGCCGGCGATCAGCAGGGCGCCGAGCACCACGCCATGGCCCGGCACTTCCTGCCAGATGAGATAGCCGAGCGAAAACGCCCAGAGCAGCGACGAGTATTCCATCGGCGCGATGGCCGAAGCCGGCGCCATGCGGAAGCTCTTGAAAAGCAGATACTGGGCGCAGCCGCCCAACACCCCCACGCCTAGCAATTCCATCCATTGCACCGCCGTCGGCGCATGCCACCAGAAGACCGTGGGTCCGCCGCAGCCGATGGCGAAGATGGCGTTCGACATGAACATCTGCATCAGCACGTTTTCGGTGATGCCGGCCTTGCGCAACAGGATATTCGACATGCCCCACATGACGGCGGCCGCCAGGGTCAGCAGCACCGGCATCGAGAGCCCGAGCTTACCCGGCTCGCAGGCAATCAGGACGCCGATGAAGCCGACAAACACCGCAAGCCAGCGCGTGGCCGTCACCCGCTCCTTGAGGATCAGCAGCGAGAGGATGGTGATGATGATCGGCGCCGCGTAATAGATCGTCACCAACTGGCCGTAGAGCAGCGTCTTAGAGGCGGTGTAATAGCAAAGCCACGCGGCGAGGATCAGGACGCCGCGCGCAATCAGGCTGCGGCGGCTCGGCGCCACGATGCTGTCGCCGATCACCTTGGGTCCCTTCAGGCAAAGACAGGCGACGACGATGCAAAGGCTGCGCACCAGCAACACTTGCCAGATCGGCATATCCGCTTTGACCAGCAGCCGCACCAGCACGTCCTGGACGGTGAAGATGAGATAAGCGGCAGCGGCAATCAGCAAGCCTTGCGAGATGCTGGGCCGCGCTGCAGACGGACGGGTGGTGATGTTCATCGGATGGAGGCTCCCAGACGGCCTATTCTTGGACCCGGACAGGACAGAAGTCCACACATCGGATATCGCCGTTCTTGCATATAGGCCCTGCACGGACGCGATGACCGCGCCCTCCTTGCCGTTTGACAAGCCGGCAGCCGGCGCTACCAATGTCTCAACTTGACCACGGGGCCGTGGCCGGACCAACGGGTCAGCTTGGTCTCCCCTCTCTCCCTCCGCTCGGAAAGGAAAGCATCATGGATTTCGGTATCGCCGGACGCACCGCCATCGTCTGCGCCTCCAGCAAGGGCCTGGGCAAGGGCTGCGCCCTGGCCTTGGCCGAAGAAGGCGTCAACCTCATCCTGAATGCGCGCGGGACGGAGGCCTTGGAAGCGACGGCAGCGGAGATTCGCGCCAAGGCGAATGTCAAGGTGGCGACGGTGGCCGCCGACGTCACGACTGCCGAGGGCCGCGCCGCCCTGCTCGCCGCCTGCCCCGCCCCCGATATCCTGGTCAACAACGCCGGCGGCCCACCGATGGGCGATTTTCGCGACTGGGACCGCGCGGCCTGGATCAAGGCGCTGGACGGCAATATGCTGGCCCCCATCGAACTGATGAAGGCGACTGTCGACGGCATGATCGCCCGGCGCTTCGGCCGCATCATCAATATCACCTCCTCCGCCGTGAAAGCGCCCATCCCCTCGCTCGGTCTCTCCAACGGCGCGCGTAGCGGGTTGACCGGCTTCGTCGCCGGCCTCGCCCGGCAGGTGGCCAGACATAATGTGACGATCAACAACCTGCTGCCCGGTTCCTTCGACACCGACCGTCTGCGTTCGGGCGCGGAGACGACGGCGCAAAAGGATGGCCAATCGACCGAGGCGGTACTTGACGAATGGAAGCAGGGCGAGGCCACCGGCCGCTTCGGCACCCCGGCAGAATTCGGCGCCGCCTGCGCCTTCCTCTGCTCTTCCCGGGCCGGCTATATCAATGGCCAGAACCTGCTGCTGGATGGCGGCACCTATCCCGGCACGTTTTAACGGGACCCCGGTTGCGGAGGCTGACGCCAGATCGCCCTCGCAGCACCCGATAGGATGCTGTCCCATCAGCTCACGATGCCAGGCAGGCCGGACCAGTCGCCGGCCGACCGCCACATGCCGGGTTGCATCTGCCGGGCGGCCGGATAGTATCCAGCCGGGACCAAGCAGTTTCGTTCCCTATCAAGGCCTATAAGTTGCGCCGCCGAGCTTGTTTCCGGCTTGCGCGCTGACAGTTAAGACATTCTCATCGAGAGCAGACAGCAAGCGAGTTCAATAATGTCGATGTTCGATTTTGAGGCGTTCGAGCGGGCTCCGCTGCACCGTGATCCCTGCGACTACATCCTGGTGCCGGGCTTCGTGAAACCCGACGCGCTGGAAGCGATCAATCGCGATTATCCGGCCATCACCGAACCCGGCAACTTTCCCCCCGAGGGACTTGTCTATGGTGCAGGCTTCAAGGCCATGCTGGACGAGTTGCACAGGCCGGAAGTCAAGCAGCGCTTCGCCACCAAATTCGATATGGATCTCAGCGAATGCCCGCTGCAATTGACGGTGCGCAAATACAGCGAGGCATCGGACGGCAACATCCACAATGACTCCAAATCGAAGCGCCTGACGGTACTCATCTATTTCAACAAGGAATGGCACGCGCCGGGTGGCCAGCTGCGCCTGGTGCGCGACCCCAACAATATGGACGACTATTTCGTTGAGGTTCCACCGGTCAACGGCACCCTGCTCTCCTTCCGCCGTAACGAGCATTCCTTCCACGGTTTTCCCGCCTATGTCGGCGAGCGCCGCTCCATCCAATTTTATTGGGTGAAGCCGAAACGCGCCGAGCGCACCTCGAAGCGGGTGGGAATTGGCCGCTGGCTGAAACGGCTGCGCAAGATCAGGCCGCGCTGATCCGACAGGCCAGCAAACGGTGAGCCGGCTCTAATCAATATGCTAGAGCGCGATTCACGTTTTAAGTGGCAGTCAATCCGCTGCCACTTAAAGCGATCGTGCTCTGATGCCGCGGAATGATCAAGGCATCCACGGCGACACAGCCTCCGGCGGTGGCGATGACGGGGTTGAGGTCGCATTCGGCCAGGAGATCGCCGAGGTCGCGCAGCATCAGGCTGAACCGGCTGAAGGCGGCGGCGATCGCCGCCCGATCCGCGGGTGGCGCGCCGCGATAGCCGTCCAGCAGCCGCTTCAGGCGCAGCGCCTCGATGCGGCGGCCGCCCTCGGCCGCATCCAGCGGCGCCAGGGCGATCTGGCGGTCATCCAATAACTCGATCAACGTCCCGCCGGCGCCGATCATCGCCAGGGCGCCGAATTGCGGATCGATGACGCCGCCAAAGGCCAGCTCGATTCCCTTGTCCGCCATCGGCATGATGAGGACCTGCGGCCCCAAGCGCGCTTCGAGATCAGCATAGGCGGCATCCAGCGCCGCTTCGTCCCTGAGATCGAGATGAACGCCGCCGACATCTGATTTGTGCAGGATGCCCGGCGTGGCAGTCTTCAGCACCACCGGCCAGCCGAACCGCGCGGCCGTCGCGCGGGCTGCTGCAACATCGCCGACGATCGCGAAAGGCAGCGTCGGCACCTGGTAATCGGCCAGCAATGACAGGCTTTCCGCCTCGCTCAAAGGCGTACCGGTCATCAGGCGGGGCGCCCATTTGGTGCGCAGGACCGGCGTAAGGGATTCCGGCGCCGTGAGCGGCCGCGCCAGCCAATCCCGATAGGCCATGGCCTTGCCGACCACACGCAGGCTCGAAGCGATGCCGCTCAGCACCGGTATGCCCTCTGCCGTCAAGCGGGCGGCCAGATTGCTGCTGCCGCCGCTGCCGACATTGGTACTGATGACGACGGGCTTGCCGCTGCGTTGAAAGGCTGCCCGCATGGCGCGGGTATATCCCTCGACAAGATAATAGTCATCGCGGATCTCGGCGCAGAGCATGCCGAGCGCCGTGTCGCGATCGTCCAGCAGGGCCGTCATCAGATCGGCGAAAGCCGCCTCGTAATCATGGCCGGTGCCCCAGGCATCGAGCGGGTTGCCGGCATCGAGGCCGTAATCCAGCCTTGCCGCCAGCCTGGCGCTGGTTTCCGGGGCAATCGCCGCGAATGGCACGCCCGTCTCTTCCGCCAGGTCGACCATCAATTCCCGCAAGCCGCCGGAATCATGCATGCTGGCGAGCCCGCCGGCAGCCAGCGAGCGCGGCGAAGAAAAGAGCCGCAGCGCATTGGCGAAATCATCGAGATTGTCGACTTCGATCACGCCGTGCCGCTCGAACAAGGCGCGGTAGGCAGCGTGATCGCCGGCGATGGCGCCGGAATGGCTTGCGGCCATGGCGGCGCTGGCGGCGGTGCGCCCCACTTTCAGGGCGACCACCGGCACCTGCCGTTCCCGGGCGGTTTCCAGCGCGGCGATGAAACGTGCCGGATCGCGTATGGCTTCAAGGAACAATCCGACACAGCGGATATCTTCCTGCGCCAGGGCGAAGTCGAGATAGTCGGCCGCACTCGTCACCAGTTCCTGGCCGGCGGAAACCGCCAGGCCGAAACGCAGGCGCCGGTCATTGTGGCACAGCGCCGAGAAGACTGTGCCGGAATGGGTGATCAACGCCAAAGGGCCCGGCTGCACCCAGTCCGGTGGCGGAAAGCCGCAGATGCGCAGATCGGCCGCGAGATTATAGAAACCCATGCAATTGGCGCCGCACATCGCCATGCCGGCAGCGCGGGCGATGGCCGTCAGGCGTGCGGTCAGGGGCGGCTGCGCGTCTTCCGGCAAGTAAGCGCTGCCGAACATGACGGCCGCCTTCGCCCCATGATCAGCGGCATCCTGCAGCGCTGCCTCCGCCCGCTGATTGGCCACGCCGATGACGGCAAGGTCGACAGCTTCGGGCAAAGACGCGACGTCGGGATAGCAGGGACGCCCGGCGATCTCCTGATAGGAGGGGTTGATGAAATAGATGCGCCGGTCGCTGCTGCCGGCGGTCGCCGCCGCCGCCATGCCGCTGCCGACCGTATCGGGTCGCGGCGATGCGCCGATCAGCGCGACGCTCTGCGGCCGCAGCAGCGGATCGAGACGATGGGACGACATGACAATTCCTTTCCTCGAATCGCCGGCCCAGCAAGCGGCACCGCCGCTGAGCCACCATTACGTCCAGGCTTAAGCAAAACCGCCGGTATCGTCTATCCGCCGCAGGGTTCATTGCCGCATGCTCCCAACTCATATCCTCCCCCGCCCGTATCGGCCGCTGGAGGATTACCGCCGGGAGATTGCCGCGGAGGGATTGCCGCGGAGGGATTGCCGCTGGAGGATTGCGGGCGACTCGGCCGCCGTGTCAGTCATGGCGGGTGGAAGGCGGGCTTCACGGCACCGCAAGATCGGTCCGCCGCCAGGCCGACCGCGTGATTGATTTGCAGCCCGAGGAATGACCGATGTGTGGCCGCTTCATTCTGACGACGCCGCCCCAGGCATTGGAGGAGCTTTTCGAGATTCGCTGCGAGGCCAATCTGGCCCCGCGCTACAATATCGCGCCGACCCAGCAGGCGAGCGTCATCGGCCTGGCGCAAAACGGCCGACGCGAATTGCGCGCCTTCCATTGGGGCCTGGTGCCGCATTGGGCCAAGGATATTAGCCAGGCCGCCAGCATGATCAATGCGCGCAGCGAGACCCTGGCGCAGAAGCCGGCCTTCCGCGATGCCTTTGCGCGGCGCCGCTGCCTGGTCCCGGCCGACGGTTTCTATGAATGGGGCAAACGGCCCGACGGCGGCAAGCAACCCTATCTGCTGAGCCTTGCGGATCGCCGCTGCTTTGCCTTTGCCGGCCTCTGGGAAGGCTGGCGCACGCCGTCGGGGGAAATCCACCGCAGCTTCACCGTCATCACCACCGCGGCGACGGCCGAACTGGAGGACCTGCATCATCGCATGCCGGTAATTCTGCCGCCCGAGGCCTATGCCGCCTGGCTTGATCCCGCCACATCGCCGCAGACGGCACAGGCGATGCTGCAACCCTATCGGCTACAGCCGATTACCCGCCTGGCCGTCGGCAATGCGGTCAGCAATGTTCGGTGCGACGACGAAACCTGCCTGTTGCCCGCGGCAGAAGATCCAGCCTCCTTGTTCGACCGGGACCTGCGCCGCGCCATCTGACGGCGGCCATATTGTCGGGTCCAGGTGGCCTCGCTGCCGCATAACGGCTATGCGGCGCTTTCCCATGACGAACCTCGACAGCAACACGGCGGATACGGGATAGTGGCAGGAAATGATGACGATGCGGTCCTCATGCTGGATTTGGCGCATCCAGCAGCCCTTGCGACTGCATGTCGTCAAAACCTTCGACGGGGGATCATGGCGATCAATATCATCCGGGACTCACTGACTTGACGGGTCCTTTCTGATGGATATGGCTGACCATCGGCAGTCCCCCTCGAGCTCGATCACGCCGTTGTTCCGCTATGTCGTCGGCCCTATCGCGCTCCTCGCCATGGGACTGGGATGGAGCGGCAGCTATACGCTGGCGAAGATCGCCACGATGCAAGGGGGGCGACCGGTCGGCATCGCAATCTGGGAAGGGCTCGGCAGCGGGCTCCTGCTGCTGCTCGTCTGCGCCGGTACCGGGAAATGGCCGCGCGTGAAGCGGCGTCATCTCGTCTATTATACGGTCAATGGCCTGATCGGTCTCACCCTGCCCTCCGTGCTGCTGCTTTACGTCGCGCCGCACCTGCCGGTGAGCATTACCACCTTGCTCATACCGCTGGCGCCGCTGGTGACTTATCTCTTCGTGCTGGCGCTGAGGGTAGAGCGCTTCGTCGCCTTGCGAGCGCTCGGCGTCATGCTCGGCTTTGCTGGCGTGCTCATGGTCGTATTGCCGGAAAACAGCCTGCCCGATCGGTCCCTGGTCGGCTGGGTCCTGGTTGGGCTGATCGCCTCGGTGCTCTACGCGATGCAGAACGTGTATATCTCGCTCAAGAGTCCGCCCGATGCCGATGCCTTGACGCAGACCGCGGCGATGCTGTCGATCGGCGGCGCCATCATGCTGCCCTATGCGCTGGCCAGCGGCGATTTCCTGTCGCCCTTCGCGCCCTGGAGCACCATCACCTTCTGTGCGGCCGGCATGGCGACGATCAACGCCTTTTTCACCATCTGCTTCGTCTGGCTGATCCATAGGACCAGCGCCGTTTTCGCCTCGCAGACCGCCTATACCATCACCCTTTGCGGCACGGTCTGGGGCTATCTCATCTTCGGCGAAAGGCACAATCTGTGGATCTGGGGCGCCATCGCCGCCCTGGTGCTCGGCGTCGCCCTGGTAACCCTGGTACAGGGCCGGCGGGGTTCCGATCAGCGCCTTCTGGAACAGAGAGCCAGATAGATATCGCCCGCCGCGCTCAAGCCGCGCGGTCGATCAGATGCAGGTAGGAACCGAAGACGCTCTGCCGCCAATGGCCATAGGCGCCGAGATCGCGGCCGGCGGCGTCACGCACCCGGAACAGGCGGTCTGCATCGCTTTGCGCGACGATACTTGCATAGTGGAATTCATGTCCGCGCAGGCGCGCGCCCTTCTTACCGAAGGGGGTATCGACTTCGAGCTCGATCTGGCGATAGCCGAGATGCAGCTTGCGCTTGGCGAAGGATGTGTCGACCGGCAGCAGATCCAGCATCGGATGCGGAACGCCCTCGGCATCGGTCAATGTCCGCCCCAGCACCATATAGCCGCCGCATTCGCCATAGATCGCCTTGTGATCCGCCGCGGCTTGCCGCAGGCCGGTGATGAATCGCGTGTTCCCCGCCAGCCTTCCGGCGTGCAATTCCGGATAGCCGCCAGGCAGGAAGATTGCATCGGCCGTCACCGACGGCGCTTCATCGGCGAGCGGCGAAAAGACGCTGATTTCCGCGCCCGCCGCGCGCCAGGCAGCGAGCTGCGCCGGATAGGCGAAGGCAAAGGCGGTGTCGCTGGCGACGGCGATATGCTGCCCGAGGACCGGCAGCAGCGATCGCGACAGATCGCCGCCGGTCAGGCCGCTTGGCACCGCCGCGAGCCCTCGCAGGGCCGAAATATCGACATGCCGCTCCAGGTGATCGGCGGCATCATCGAGAAAGCGCTGCAGGTCCGCCACTTCCGCTGCCTGAACGAGGCCGAGATGCCGGTCCGGCAGATGCAGGCGCTGGTCGCGCAGCACCAGTCCCAGCAACGGAATGCCAACCTGTGCGAAAGCATGGCGCAAGATCTCGCCATGGCGCGCGCTGCCGACATTGTTACAGATGACCCCCGCGACGCGGACCTGCGGGTGGAACTGCAGCAGCCCGCGGGCGATCGCCGCTGCTGTCGCCCCCTGCCCCTTCACATTCAAGACCACCACCACCGGCCAGCCGGTCAAGGCGGCGAGCTGCGCGGTGGAGCCGGCCGCCAGATCGACCACGCCCGCTTTCACCGTCTCGTTTTCAAATGACGGGGCGGCCCCGTCGAACAGACCCATCACGCCTTCAACAATCAGGAGGTCATGCGGCTGCGCCGCCGCGACGATCGCCGTGAGGCTGTCCGTCCGCATCGCCCAGGGATCGAGATTGAAGCAGGGCGCGCCGCTGGCGGCCGCATGAAAGGCGGGGTCGATGTAATCGGGGCCGGTCTTGCAGCCGCGGACCCTGACACCCTGCCGTGCGAGCAGCCGCAGCAGGCCCAAGGTAAGCGTCGTCTTGCCGCTGCCCGAAGCGGAAGCCGCGATGATCAGACCGGGCGAGGACATCAAAAGCGCCGGGTCAGCAGGCTTCGGTCTTTTGCCGATGGCCGAGCGGATCGGCAACCAGCCGGCGACCCTCAAGGGCACCGATCCAATCGAGGGCGGCGCGCAGCCGAACCACCTCGCCGATCACCACAATGGCCGGCGGCTCGATGCCCTGGGTCTGTACATCGGCGCCGCAGCGGCCGAGCGTGGTTTCCAGCACCTGTTGCTCGCTGGTGGTCGCCTTGGCGACCACGGCCACCGGCTCATTGGCATCGCGGCCGGCCTTCATCAGCCGCTCAGCGATGAGATCGATATGCTTCAGGGCCATGTAGAGGACAATCACCGGCGAGCCCTTGCCGAGCGACATCCAGTCAACATTGTCGGGAACGACACCGGTCGCATCATGGCCGGTGATGAAGGTCACCGCCGAATTACAATCCCGATGGGTGACAGGAATACCGGCATAGGCAAGGCCGCCGATACCGGCGCTGATGCCCGGCACGACGCGGAACGGTACGCCGGCCGCGACCAGGCTCAAGGCCTCCTCGCCACCGCGGCCAAAAACGAAGGGATCCCCGCCCTTGAGGCGCAGGACGCGCTTGCCCTCGCGCGCCAATTGCACCAGCCGCAGCGAGATATCCGGCTGTTTTGCCGAAGGCTTGCCGCCACGCTTGCCGGCATATTCCAGGACCACGCCGGGCCGCGCCAGGTCCAGCACCGCCTTGTCGACCAGGGCATCATAGACGATCACATCGGCCTGGGTGATGCCGCGCAGGGCAAGCAAGGTCAGCAGGCCGGCGGAACCTGGTCCCGCCCCAGTCAGCCAAACCCAGCCCGGCTCCAGTTCCGGTAAAGAATCAAGCAAGTTCATCATGCCGCCATCCTAAGCAGGTGTCGCACCCAGACTAGCCAAAATTGGACATCGACCACTAGAATAGCGCCATGACTCGTAAGCCAGAAGCCCCCGATCAGCCGCTGCGGCGGGGCTGGACCACCGGTGCCTGTGCCACCGCCGCAACCAAGGCCGCCTTGACCGCGCTGTTGACGGGGGAATTTCCGGATCCGGTAACCATAACCTTGCCCAAGGGGGAGCGCCCCAGCTTCGCCTTGGCTCGCCATGCCCGCCTGGAAGACGGCCGCTGCATGGCGGCCGTGATCAAGGATGCCGGCGACGACCCCGACGTCACCCATCTGGCGGAGATCCGCGCCACCGTGCGCCGCCTGCCGGAAGGCAGCGGCATCGTCTTCAAGGCCGGATATGGCGTCGGCACGGTGACGAAGCCCGGCCTGCCCCTGGCGGTCGGGGAGCCTGCCATCAATCCGGTCCCGCGCCGGTTGATGACCGAGGTCGCCACGGAACTCACCGCCGCGCATCACCTGCCGGCCGATATAGAGATCGAGATTTCGGTTCCCGCCGGCCTCGAACTGGCACCCAAGACCTGGAATCCGCGCCTCGGCATCCTGGACGGCATTTCGATCCTCGGCACGACCGGTGTCGTCAATCCCTTCTCCTGTTCGGCCTGGATCGCCTCGATCCATCGCGGCATCGACGTGATCCGCGCGACCGGCCTGACTCATGCCGCCGCCTGTACCGGCTCGACCACGGAAGCCGCCGTCCAGGCCCGCTATGGCCTGCCGGATTTCGCTTTCATCGATATGGGCGACTTCGCGGGCGGCACGCTGAAATATCTGCGCCATCATCCGGTCGAGAAGCTGACCCTGGCCGGCGGTTTCGGCAAGTTCTGCAAACTGGCCGACGGCTTCCTCGATCTCCATTCCGGCCGCAGCCAGGTCAACCACGAGCATCTCGCCGCAATCGTGGCGGAACTGGGCGGCGATGCGGCCTTGGTCGAGAAAGTGCGTAGCGCCAACACGGCCATGGAAGTGCTGGAGCTGTCGCAGGCGGCCCATCTCGACCTCGCCAATGTCCTGGCCGCCAGGGCGCGGGAGGTGGCGCTGGAGGCCTGCGATCGCGCAGTCGATATCGAGATCCTGATCTATGATCGCAAGGGAGGGCTGGTCGGCCATGCCGGTTTCGCCAAGCCTTGAGATTCTGCTGCTGGGCGATACCAGCGAGGCGGAGGAACTCGCCGCCGCCCTGCACGACCGCGGCGATTGCCGGCTGCGGCGGCCCGCCGAGTTAGGCCTTACCGCTGCCGACCTAGTTGATGCCGCACGGCTTCAGGCGGTATTGCGGGCGCATTCCATCCGGCTTGTAATCAATGCCGCCGGCCCTTATGAAGCGGCGCTGAGCGACTGCGCGCTGACGGCGGCCGTCGCTGCCGACGGGCAGGTGCTGCGAATGATCCGGCCTGCCTGGCATCGTGAGCTGATGGATAGCTGGATCGAAGTCGCCTCAGCCACCGCCGCCGCCGATATCTGCCGCTGGTACGGCAAGCGCATTCTCATCACCCTGCCGGAAGCCGATCTCGCCGCCTTCGCCGGCAATGACCGCTGCCATTTCATCATCCGCCTGCCGGAGCCGCCGGCAAAGCCGCTGGATCTTGCCCATTACGACCTCGTCATCGGCAAAGGCCCGTTCCCCTGGCTGGACGAGCGGCGCCTTATGATGGAGCAGCAGATCGATCTCATCGTCTGCCGCAATAGCGGCGGCCTTGCCTCCTATGCCAAGATCGACGTCGCGCGTGATCTTGCCATTCCCGTGGTCATGATCAGCCGACCCGCCTTGCCGATGCAGCCGCAGGCCGAAACGATCAGCCAGGCTCTCACCTGGATCGATGCCTGGCGCCAGACGCAACATTAAGCAGACGCTACATTAGAAGGAATCGAGACCAGCATGGCGATCCGTCCGATCGTGCAATTTCCCGACCAGCGCCTGCGTGCTGTCGCCGAACCGGTCACCGTTTTTGATGAGGCGCTGCGTTCGCTCGCCGCCGATCTTCTCGATACCATCCGGGCGGCGCCGGGTATCGGCATCACCGCGCCGCATATCGGTATCGCGAAGCGTCTCGTCATCCTTGACCTGCCGGGGCATGAAGGCCTGCAGGCCTTTGCCAATCCTGCGATCCTCTGGGCCTCGGCCGAGACGATCCGGCATCGCGAGGGCAGCGTCTCCATGCCCGGCGTCCTTGACGAGATCGAACGTCCTGCACGGATCCGGCTGCAGTACCAGGGCCTCGACGGCAATCAGCATGTCGAGGAGGCCGAGGGCCTGGCCGCCATCTGCCACCAGCACGAGATCGACCAGCTCGACGGCATTTTCTGGATCCAGCGACTTTCATCCCTGAAGCGTCAGAGATTGATCAAGCGCTACGAGAAGATCCTGAAATCGCAGGATCTGGACTGATATCAGATGGCAGCCAGGCGCCGCAGCGGCGAAAAGAACGCCACCACCGCCGACAGCGAGTAGCCGGCAACCGCGAACCACAGCACGCCGTCGAGGCCGAGCAGCGGCAGCAGCAGGCCACCCAGCAGCGCCCCCAGCGGCACCGGCCCGTCATTGGCGACACGCACGGCAGCGGTGGCCCGCGCCAGTTGCTCGGGCGGCATCAATCGCTGACGCAGATGTCGCTCATGCACCGCGAAATAGCTCGTGACGCCGTCCTGCAGCAGCTGCTGGCCGATCAGCAGCGGCAGCGCCCAATGCGGCAGCAGCCCGGCCAGCGGCAATAGCGCCAGACTGAGCGTCTTGATGGCAAAGGCAAGGATGATGCCCGGCCCGACCGGCAGCCACGCCGCCGTCCAGCGGATCAGCAGCGTGCCGAAGAGCGAAGCGATGCCGCCGGTGGCGACGATCAGCCCCAGCACCGCCGGCGATACGCCGAGCCGGTTGATGAGATAGAAGATGTAATAGGCGCCAAACATGGCGCCGAAGAAGGTGCGCAGGCTGCGGGCGATCAGCAGCGGCCGCAGAATAGGTTGGCGCCACAGGACGCGCAGCCCCTCGCGCGCCTCGCGCCAAATCTGTCGCGGCGAGCGCGGCATGGCGGTCTGAGCACCCTCCTCATGCCGGATGCGCAGCAGCAGGACTGCCGAGAGCAGATAGGACACCGCATCGACCACCAGGGTCGCCGGTGCCGTGATTACCTGAACCAGCCACCCGCCGATCGGCGGGCCGACAATTTCCGTTGTCGCATCGATCTGTTCGCGCCGGGTATTGGCCCGCAGCAGGGCCCCCGGCGTCACCAGTTGCGGCAGAAGGGATTGGTCGGCGACATCGAAACTCAGCGACAGGATCGACATCAACACGGCGACAACGATCATCTGGCCGATCGTCAGCCAGCCCATCCAGGCGGCCAAAGGCAGCGAGATCAAGGCGGCAAAGCGCAGCAGATCGGCCGCGATCATGAGGGCGCGGCGTTGTCGCCGTTCGATCCAGGCGCCGGCGAAGAGCCCCAGCAGCAGGACCGGCGCAGTGGCGGCAACCGACAGCAGACTGAGCTGGCCCGGACCCGCCTGCAAGGTGATAACCGCCGTCATCTGCAAGGCCTCGCGGGCGACCTTGCTGCCGAGATTGGAGGCGCAGAAGGCCGTCAGCAGATAGCGAAAGTCCCGGCCCATCGTCACACTTTCAGGATCTTGCCATCTCAGTCGCGCGGTGGACGCAAGGCGTGCTGATGATCGACGTGATAAAGCCGGCTGTCGGTGAAATCGGCGGCGCCGAAAACGCGGCCGACGAAGATGATGGCGGTGCGGGAGATCTTGCTGCCCGCCAGTCGCACCTCGATATCGGCGAGCGTGCCGCGCATGATCTGCTGATCCGGCCAGCCGATGCGAAAGGCGATCACCACCGGGCAATCGGCGCCATAAAGCGGCGTCAGCTCGGCAACCACTTTGCCGATATTGCGGATCGAGAGATGAATGGCGAGGGTAGCGCCGGATTTTCCCAGCGTGGCGAGGTCCTCGCCCTTCGGCATGGCTGAGGCTTCACCCTCGGTCCGGGTGATGATGACGGTCTGGCTGACCTCCGGCAGGGTCAGTTCGTTGCTCAGCACCGCGGCGGCGGCGGCGAAGGCCGGCACGCCCGGCGTCACGTCATAGGCGATCCCGAGCTGGTCGAGCCGGCGCATCTGCTCGGCAGTGGCACCGTAGATGGAAGGATCGCCGGAATGGACCCGGGCGACATTCTTGCCGGCAGCGATCGCTTCCTGGATATGGCCGATGATCTGGTCGAGATGCAGCGGCGAGGTGTCGATGACCAGCGCATCCGGCCGCGCCAAGGCGACGATGCCCGGCGGCACCAGCGAACCGGCATAGAGGACCACCGGCGATTCCTCGATCAGCCTTTTGCCCTTCACCGTGATCAAATCCGGATCACCGGGGCCGGCGCCGATGAAATGCACGATACTCATGAATGCCTCTCGTCAGTAAATCAGGTCAGTGGTGGCCGGGCGGCAGGGAAGCCTGATCCGCCGGCAGATAGGCCAGGGCGCAGGTGGCGCGCACCGAACGGCGTTTCGGCAGCAGCAGATAGCCGGCCGGGCCCAGTGCCGCCAGGGCAGCGGCCTCGGCTACGCCATGGCAACCGATGGCGCGAAAGACGGCCTCCGACGGATTGGCGAGACGCGGCGTCTCCCGTTCCAGCTCAGCCGCAGGAAAAAGCCGCAGCGGCAATTGCAGTTCGCGCGCAAGCTCGAGAATGCCGGCTTCGTCGGCCTTCACATCGACTGTCGCGAGGCAAGCGACATCCTGCAACCCGGCGGCGGCCTCCTTGAGGCAATCCAGCAGCAAAGCGCGCAGCTCCGCAACGGGCGTCTCACGATCACAGCCGATGCCGATCGCCACCTGTCTGCGCCACGTCTCCATTTGCGGCCCTGCAATCATCCTGTCCCCTCGTCGGCAGGAATTGGGCCGGCGCGCGCCGCCGTCCCGCTGCTTGCCGTCCCGCCGCTTATTGACGTCTTCGGCGGAATCCGCCAATGACAAGGCCCATGACTGATACAATTGCCGATCTGGCGCAACCGGGCGCCCTCTTTCTTGCCGTGGTGATCGACGCCATCCTCGGCGATCCTGCCCGCATCTACCGGCATATGCCGCATCCGGTGGTCTGGATCGGCAAGATCATCGGCAAAGCCGACGATCTCTTCAATAGGGATGGGGATCAGCCGGTCAGGCGCCGCCGTGCCGGCCTGGTCGTCATCACGATCCTGACGCTGGGGGCACTGCTGCTCGGCTGCATATTGCAGAATCTGCTGCTGGCGCTGCCGCTCGGGCAGCTGTGGCTCGCCCTGGCGATGAGCAGCCTGATTGCGCAGAACAGCCTCTATCGCCATGTGGCGGCGGTTGCCAACGGGCTTGAAATCAGCGGCGCGGAAGGCGGCAGGATCGCGGTCGCCAAGATCGTCGGCCGGGATCCCGAAGCCCTCGACCGCGCCGGCATCAGCCGCGCCGCCATCGAATCGCTGGCGGAAAATTTCTCCGACGGCATCGTCGCACCGATCTTCTGGGCTGCCCTGCTCGGCCTGCCTGGGCTGCTGGCTTACAAGGTCATCAACACCGCCGACAGCATGATCGGTCATCGCAGCGAGCGGCATCTGCATTTCGGCTGGGCGTCGGCACGGCTCGACGATCTCGTCAATCTCATCCCCGCCCGCCTGACCGGCCTGCTGCTGATCATCGCCGCCGCCATCCTGCCGGAAATGAAGGCGCCCCAGGCCTGGAGTGCCATGTGGCGTGACGCCAGGCACCACCGGTCGCCCAATGCCGGCTGGCCGGAAGCGGCGATGGCGGGCGCCCTTGGTGTCGCCCTCGCCGGACCGCGGCGCTATCACGGCGAGCTCGTCATGGATCACTGGATGGGCCAGGGCGGCACGCCCTATGCCAGCGCCCGCGATATCCGCCGCGCCCTGCAGCTCTATGTGCTGGCTTGCGGTATCGAGGCCATGATCCTGCTTGCCGTCTGGCTCGGCTGAACGCCAGTGGGAAGCGGCTGAGCGCCGCTGGGAAAGTCGAGGCAGCATCATGCTAGCCGCGGGCGATTGACAAGAGCCGGTCGAGATCGACATGCCGGGCGAGATGATCGGCGAGGCGATCCAGCAACGCGTCGACCAGCTGCTCATAGGCGAGACCGCTGGCGCTGCGTGCTCTCAGGCGGTTGAGAAAGGCGTGGCGGAACCCATCGCTGGCAAACAGGCCATGCACGTAGCAACCCATGACGCGACCATCGGCCGAACAGGCACCGTCGGCATGGCCGGCGAGATCGAGCAGCGGCCGCTCGCAGCCGGGACCCGTGGTGACGCCAATATGCATCTCGTAGCCGTGGATCGCTTCGCCGGTCAGGCGGTCGCGGCCCGTCACCTCGGTCAAGGTCTTGGCGCCGCCCAGCCGCGTCGTCACATCGAGCAGGCCGAGGCCGTCGATACTGCCGGCGGGTCCTTCGCTGCCCTCGGGATCGTCGAGCCGCGTTCCCAGCATCTGGTAACCGCCGCACAAGCCCAAGACGGCACCGCCGCGCCGGAGATGCGCCTTGAGGTCGATATCCCAGCCGGCCTCGATGAAGGCCTGCAAGTCGCCGATGGTCGATTTCGATCCCGGCAACAGGACGAGATCGATATCGCCGGGCATGGCCTCGCCGGGCGACAACAGACTCAACTCGACATCGGGCTCGGCGCGTAAGGGGTCGAGATCGTCGAAATTGGAAATGCGCGGCAGACGCGGCACGGCGATGCGGATGCGGCCGCCCTTTACCGCCGCGTAGCCATCCAGCGCCACGGCATCCTCCGCCGGCAACAGGCCGGCTTCGGCGAACCAGGGAATGACGCCGAGGCTTGGCAGTTGCGCGCGTTCCTCGATGATCCGGACCCCTTCGGTGAAGAGCGCGATGTCGCCGCGAAACTTATTGATGAGGAATCCCTTGAGCCGCGCCGCCTCGCCCGGCTCCAGCAGCAGCTTGGTGCCGACGATGCTGGCGATGACGCCGCCGCGATCGATATCGCCGATCAGCACTACCGGCAGATCGGCCGCCTCCGCAAAGCCCATATTGGCTATGTCGCCCGCGCGCAGGTTGATTTCCGCCGGACTGCCCGCCCCTTCCACCAGCACCAGGTCAGCCTCTGCCTGGAGCCGGTGAAAGCTGTCCAGCACCTTCGCCAGCAGCTGCGGCTTCAGGCGATGATAATCCGCCGCCTTGGCCTGGCCGAAGACCTGGCCTTGTACCACGATCTGGGAGCCGGTTTCGCTTTGCGGCTTCAGCAGCACGGGATTCATATGCACGCTGGGCGCCACCCTTGCGGCACGGGCCTGCAGGGCCTGGGCACGACCGATCTCGCCGCCATCGGCGGTGACGGCCGCGTTGTTCGACATGTTCTGCGGCTTGAAGGGGCGTACTTTGAGACCGCGCCGGGTGAAGGCACGGGCGAGGCCGGCGACGATCAGCGACTTGCCGACATCGGAGCCCGTCCCCTGGAACATGATCGCGGCTTTGCGCGTCATTGTGAAATCTGCCTCACCCGACCCGCAGAATCAGAATTCGATGCCTTGCTGTGCCTTGATGCCGTCACGGAAGGGATGCTTCACCATGGTCATTTCGGTGACGAGATCCGCGATTTCGATCAGCTCATCCTTGGCGTTACGGCCGGTGATGACGACATGCAGGTCCGGGCGCTTCGCCTGCAATTTGGCAATCACGTCGGCGATCGGCAGGTAATCGTAGCGCAGGCAGATATTGAGCTCGTCCAGCAGCACGAGCTTGAAACTGGGGTCGTCCATCATGCGGCAAGCCTCGGCCCACGCCTGTTCTGAGAATTTGATATCGCGGGCGCGGTCCTGGGTCTCCCAGGTGAAGCCCTCGCCGATCGCCTTGATTTCGCAGAGCTCGGGAAAGCGCTCCAGCACCGTGCGTTCGCCGGTATCCCAGGCACCCTTGATGAACTGCACGACGCCGACCTTCATGCCATGGCCGACGCAGCGCATCACCATGCCGAAAGCCGCCGTCGACTTGCCCTTGCCCTTGCCGGTATGGACGATGATCAGGCCCTTCTCACGGGTCTTGGCGGCCATCATCTTGTCGCGCGCTTCCTTGCGCTTGGCGGATTTCTCGTTGGCCCGGCGATTGGCGTCCTCATCCGTCACGGTATCGGTCACCGTATTGGTTTCGTCACTCATGAGGCGAGACTCCTTCCTGCCAATTGGCCGAGATCTACAAAGGCCGTGTTCGAACGCGACTTCCACAGCCCGCGCTCCTGCGCTTCCAGCAATTTCGCGGCAATCTCCTTGAGCGCCGCCGGATTATTGGCGGAAAGAAAATCCCGTACCGCTGCATCGCCGAGATAGGCCTCGAAGACGGCATCGAAATGATGATCCGCGACACAATCAGCCGTCGCCGCGAAGGCAAAGAGATAGTCGACGGTCGCCGCCATCTCGAAGGCGCCCTTATAGCCGTGGCGCATGACGCCCGCGATCCATTTCGGGTTGACCACCCGCGCCCGCACCACCCGGGCGATCTCTTCGTCCAGGCTGCGCGCGCGGGGCGCTTCGGGGCGCGAATGATCGTTGTGCCAGACCACGGCCTTGCGGCCGGTCAGATGCTTGACGGTGGCGGCGAGACCGCCTTCGAATTGGTAGTAATTATCGCTGTCGAGCAGGTCGTGCTCGCGATTATCCTGGTTATGCAGCACGGCATCCACCTGGCGCAGCCGGCTCTCGAACAGCCCGCCTTCCGCCTCGCCTTCCATGCCGGCGCCATAGGCATAGCTGCCCCAGGCGAGATAGGCGCGGGCGAGATCGCCGGTTTCCGACCAGCCGCGCTCATCGATCAGCGTTTGCAGGCCGGCCCCGTAGGCGCCCGGCTTGGAGCCGAAGATGCGATAGCCGGCACGACGCTCGGCCTCGGCGACAGCGACGCCGCTCGCGACGAGCTGCTGGCTCTCGCGCCGAAAACGGGCGGCGATCGGGTTGAGATTGTCCGGCTCGTCGAGCTTGGCGATGGCGCGCACGGCGCTGTCGAACAGGTCGATCTGCGCCGGGAAGGCATCGCGGAAGAAGCCGGAGACCCGCAAGGTCACATCGACACGCGGACGATCAAGCAAGCTGAGCGGCAGAATTTCGAAGCCGCTGACACGGCCCGAGACGCCGGTGTCCCAGACCGGCCGCGCGCCGATCAAGGCCAGAGCCTGCGCGAGATCGTCGCCACCAGTGCGCATATTCGCCGTGCCCCAGGCGGAAAGGACAAAGGATTGCGGCCAGGCACCGTGTTCCTGGCGGTGGCGCGCCAGCACCACGCCGGCGGATTTCCACCCCAGGGCCCAAGCGGTCGGCGTCGGCACCGCGCGCGTATCGACGGAATAGAAGTTACGCCCGGTCGGCAGCACGTCAAGCCGGCCGCGGGTCGGTGCGCCGGAGGGGCCCGGCGGAATGAAGCGGCCGTCGAGACCGCGCAGCAACGCCGTGAGTTCGCCCCGGCCGCAGCCTTCCACCATCGGCCGCAGCTCGTCGGCAATATAGGTTAGCACCGGCTGGGCTTGCCGCCAGTCCGCGTCGCAGCCGATCGTACCGCCTACCAGGCCTTGCGCCAGCAGTTCCAGCCGCTCGATCGTATCGCCGGCATTGCGCCAGGGATCGCCGGTGACTTGTTGCAAGGCGGCCGGACGCGGCCCGTCCCAGGCCGCGCCAAGGATCGCCGAGAGTGGATCGAATTCTTCGCCGAGCGCGAGATCGCGCGCCAAAGCGCGGATCAGCGACTGGTCGCGTCCCTCGCCCCGGCCACGCGGCAGCCGCGTCAGCGCCACCAGCAAATCGATCAATTGCCGGCCCTGCGGGGCGCGACCGAAGATATGCAGCCCGTCGCGGATCTGCAGCTCCTTCAATTCGCAGAGATGGTTGTCGAGCTTGCCGAGTGCCGTATCGGTGTCATCGGCAGGCGTGATGCCGCAATCGGCGGCGAGGC